>Ga0334722_10007711_pt1 | contig 10396 bp, 7 predicted proteins | sample C3_bottom_MG_FD_207210 | JGI IMG/M metagenome (GOLD analysis project Ga0334722, IMG submission 207210) | Sediment microbial communities from Yellowstone Lake, YNP, Wyoming, USA - C3_bottom | ecosystem: Environmental > Aquatic > Freshwater > Lake > Sediment | place: USA: Wyoming | collected... | reverse complement strand
ATCGTTCACCACGGCCTCGGTGACGAGGTCGGCCCAGGGATAGTTCCGGACGGTAATGTTCCTGCCCGGCGCGTATCGGGCAATGGAATCCTTCAGGATGACGTCGTGGATGGAGCCGTTCCCCGGCACGCCGATCGTCTTCCCTGCGAACTGTCCGAGGACGGCGCGAAGATCGTTTGCCTCCGTGAAGCCCAGCCACGGTGACTTCCCGGCCATGACCGTGCCTTCCATGTGGCCGCCCGCGATGCAGACGACGTTGATGCCCTGCTCCATGCCGATGATGGCCGGCGGCAGGCCGATGTACGCCAGATCGAGTTCGCCCCTGCCGAAGGCCTGCATGATGGCGGGACCGGTGCCCATGAGCGTCCATTCGACCTCTATCCCCAGTTTAGAAGTAATGTCCTTCTGCGCCATCAGCAGGACGGCGGTATGGTAGAAGGTGGAGAGATGTCCGATCCTGAGCTTCACGGTCTCATAATAAGCCGCAATGTCCGGGGAGTCAAGCTTGTCGAGTGAGGAATGCAGAGTGCGGAGCGCGAAAGACAACGAAACAGCGAAGTCTTTTACACGGATACCAGAAGTAGTCGCTTCTAAGCGACGGCGGATTTTAATTTTTGTAGGGGCGGCCCTGTGTGGCCGCCCTTCATTCAGGGCAACCACATGGGGTTGCCCCTACATGATCTATCAACTCTTATCATGTCTTGATCAGCCTTGATCAGTGTCAGAGAATTCAAAATGGTTGTATGCTGAGTGCGGTAGAAAGAACAGCAGGACGTTAATCCGCACTCGACATGCCGCACTTCTTTATTGAAGGGAAGCGGGGGACTGTGCTACTATGGCCTATGAAAACCGTGCTGCAAAGCGACAGCGTGGAACTCCTGAAGGCATTCGATGTGCTGAACCTGCCGGTGTTCATCATCGATGCGGCCGGCGCGGTGGTCGCTTGTAACGAAAGCGTGTCCCGCGTATTCGGCTGGCAACGGGAGGACCTCGCCGGCCTCGATGCGGGACGTGTCCTGACGCTGGGGACGCCGCGTTTCTCCCCGGCCATGCGCCCCACCGTATCCGCCCCTTCACCCTGTGTCCGGAAGGACGGCAGTTCCTTTTACTCGCGCATTGCCGTCATTCCCCATCAGGACACCCGGTCCGGGCTCCGGACCGTTGTCGTGCGGGACGTTCCCGAGGACGGCCTTCCCGCCTGCGCTCCCCCCGACAAGGTGGCGCAGGTCGAGCTCATCAACGAACTTTCCGGCATCATCAACTCCAGCCTTAGCATCGGAACCGTGTTTCGCATGGTGGTCTCGGAACTGCGCAAGCTCATCGCCTACAGCAGGGCGAGCCTTCTCCTGTACAACGAACCGGACGACACGCTCCTCATATTTGCCCTGGACACGGAGATGAAGACAGCCATGAAAAAGGGCGTCCGGGCGCCAATCGAAGGCACCAGTGCAGGATGGGTCGTCAGGAACAACAAACCCTGGATCAGCGAAGATCTGAGGAATACGGAGTTTCCCCTGGACCGCAAGCTGCTGGGGGAAGGCATCCGGTCCACCGTCAGCATCCCGCTCTATCATGACCGGATGCTCGGTGTTTTCAACTTCGACAGCACCGAACCCGGACAGTACTCCGAGAAGGACCTTGACGTCCTGTTGACGGTGGCCAAGCATATTGCCATCGCGCTGGAGAACGCTCTCCTCTTCGAAGAAATATCGCGGGAAAAGAAGGAATGGGAGCGGACCTTCGACGCGATCACCGACATGGTCTGGATCGAGGACGGCAAACAGCAGGTCGTTCGCGCCAACCAGACGCTGCTTGCTATAACGGGTTTTTCCAAGTCCGAGATCGCCGGCAAACACTGCGGGGTGCTGCTGGACCGCATCGGCATTGCCGCCAACCGGTGCCTCTGCCTGGACACGTTCTCGCACAAGCGCGCGACCTTCCGGGAGATGAAGAACAACGCCGGGAACATCTTTCATTTCTGGGCATATCCGCTCCTGGACGACGACGGCGATCTGTACGCCATCGTCCATTATCTCAAGGACGTGACCGCGCAGCGCCGTCTTGAACAGCAGCTCATCCGGTCCGACAAACTGGCCTCGCTCGGCACGCTTGTGGCGGGCATCGCCCACGAGATCAACAATCCCCTGGGGATCATCGCGGGATATTCCGAGGCGCTGCTCGACCGGGCCCATGAGCCGGCGCTCTCCGGTGTCCCGGGTTTCGAGGATTTCCCCGAGTACCTGCGTACCATCCACAGCGAGATCTTCCGGTGTAAAGGGATCCTCAAGAGCCTGCTCGAGTTCGCGCGGCCGTCGGGCGGCACGTTCCGCGAGATCGACATCAACGAGCTCATCAAGGAAGTGCTCCTTCTGCTCCAGCACCGGACCGCACGGCTGCAGCATACGCTGTCGCTCACGCTGAACCGGGACCTGCCGAAGATCTCAGCCGATGCAGGGAACCTCCGGCAGCTGTTGATGAACCTGCTTCTGAACGCCATCTATTTCACGCCCGAAGGGGGCAGTATATCCATCTCGACCGGTCCTGACGGAGCGGAGGATGCAGGTCGCATCCGGCTTGTCGTCAGGGACTCCGGTACGGGCATACCGGCGGACCTGCTTGACAAGGTGTTCGATCCCTTTCTTACCACCAAGCCCGTGGGCGAGGGGACCGGACTGGGCCTCACCATCTGCCATCGGATCGTTGAGGAGCACGGCGGGACCATCGATGTGGAGAGCGAACCGGGAAAGGGTGCGGCTTTCATCATCACCCTGCCGGCGATCAAACACGGGTGAAACGCCTTCACCACGGGGACACGGAGAAATATTGAAAATACGTTCTGACTTCTACATAATGTTCGCAGGATATTTTCTCGCAAACCAGGCGCAAAGAAAGACATGATTATTTGATGAAAGCCTATGCTTAGAGATTTCCTTGGCGTCTTTGCGGTTTGGCGAGAGACGCCTTTGAGCTTGGCTTTTGTATCCGGCTTATCCGGTCAGGATAGTAACTATGGTAAACATCCTTGTTGTCGATGATGAAGAGCCGTTCCGCAGGCTCCTGAAGAACGAGCTGACCCGCAAGGGTTATTCCGTGTCGGTTGCCGCCGACGGCGGCGAGGCGCAGCGGCTGCTGTCCGGCCACGCTTTTGACGCAGTCCTGCTTGATGTGGTCATGCCCGGCATGGACGGCCTGTCCCTCATGAAGACGCTGAGGGAGGACCCGTCTGCGCCTCCCATCATCGTGCTTACCGGCAAGGCGACCGTGGAGACCGCGGTGGAGGCCATGAAGAACGGGGCCTACGATTACCTTACCAAACCGTACAAGCTTGACGAACTGGTGATCGTTGTTGACCGCGCGTGCGAATACGGCCGGCTCAGCATCAAGAGCAAACTGTTCGAACAGGAATTGGTGCGGAAAGAGTCTCCCTTCGAGTTCATCGGCACCAGCAGGCAGTTGAAGGATATCCTGGCATTAATAAGAAAAGTGGCGCCGACGGACTCGCCGGTGTTCATCCAGGGAGAGAGCGGCACGGGCAAGGAACTGGTCGCCAATACGGTCTGGCATTACAGTACCCGGAAAGAAACGCCGTTCATCGCGCTGAACTGCGCGAGCCTGTCGGAGAACCTCATCGAGTCGGAGATCTTCGGCCACGAGAAGGGGGCCTTCACCAGCGCTCATCAACTGAAACACGGCCTCGTCGAGGTGGCGGACAAGGGGACGCTCTTCCTTGACGAGATCGGCGAGATGCCCATCGGGCTCCAGGCGAAGCTGCTGCGGTTCCTCGACTCCGGCGAGTTCCGGCGGGTGGGTGGGAACAAGGCGCTGCGCGTCAATGTCCGGCTGATCACGGCCACGAACAAGGACCTTCCGGAGATGATCAAGGCCGGGACCTTCCGGGAAGACCTGTTCTACCGACTCAATGTGATCACGGTCACTATTCCGCCCCTCCGGGAGCGTAAAGAGGACATCCCCGAACTGGCGCGGTATTTTCTGCAGAAGTATTCCCGGAAGCTGTCCAAGGCCGTCAAAGCGTTCACTGCCGAGGCATTGGAACTGCTCGCGGGATACCACTGGCCGGGAAACGTGCGGGAGCTGGAGAACGTCATTGAACGTGCGGTGATCTTATGCGAAGCCGACAGCATCGGCGCGGAGGACCTTTCGATACCGTCCGCGGCGGCCGTTTCGGAGCTCGGCACCAACCCTTCGCTTGAAGAGATCGAGAAGAACTACATCCTTCGCGTTCTGAAGGAATCGAACGGCAACCAGTCCAAGGCGAGCCAGCTGCTCGGTATTGACCGCAAGACGCTGTATCTGAAACTGAAGAAGTACGGCATCAGCCAATGAACGCTCTCAGTATCTATGACTCAACCAAGTGAATTAACGGTCTCTGGAAAATCAAGTAAGAAGGGTCCCCCCGTTCATCAAGACCCGCCTTTGAGTGCATGTTGACCCCGGCTATACCACCTTTCTGAGTATCCCGCTTTTCTCTCGCTCGTATCTCTTATGCCCTGTCAAGTCTCAATTGACATGTGCGGCAGGTGAGGTCGTCTCATTGTTGAGACGAGTGGTCGCACGAATAAACAAATGGTACATCGTATGTGAGCATATTTATCGCATGCTTAGCAGTAATGTCATGCTGCGAGTCGTTGGTATACTATTTGCAGTTATGTTGTTCAAGACAAAGCCATTACATATAAGAATATTTGCATACTTCCCGTGCGGGAAGACGCTGAGGAGGATTCAATGAGCAAAGTATCAAGATATATTACAGGTGCCATGAAGGCTCTGCTGATGACGAGCCTACTGGTATCTTCAGGAATTGCCGGAGCAGCTGACGGCAAGGAAATAAAATGGGTTGGATGCGGGATATCCAAGAAGGCATTCATGGGAGCGGTGAGCAAGGCATATGAGCAGAAGACCGGTGTGAAGATCGTGCTTGAAGGCGGGGGCGCAACCCGGGGAATCGAGGATATCGCATCCGGCAAAGCCGACATGGGCGGTACCTGCAGGCACATGCTTTTGAGGCCGGAGGAACGCGGCGTGAAACTGGTGGCTGTGGGCTGGGACGCTCTTACGATCATCACCCACAGATCCAATCCCGTCGAGAACCTCACTGTAAAGCAGATCCAGGACATTTTCAGCGGCAAGGTGACAAATTGGTCGCAGGTCGGCGGTCCGAACCAGGCCATTAAAGTATTGGAAACGGAAAGCAAGATCTCGGGCGTGGGACGCATGGTGCGTGAACTGCTTTTCAAGAACCCGGAGTTCGAATTCACGGATAGGGCGATCCTCTTGTCCGATACGGGACCGCTGGAGGAAAAGGTCGAAAAAGAACCATGGACGATCGGTTTTACCGGTGTGAGCAGTGCTCGCAAGCGTTCCGTCAAGATCATTTCGATCGGTGGCAAGGCGCCAACGTACGAACATATCGCTAGCGGACAGTATATGCTTTATCGCCCGCTGTATCTGACGTTGCCGCAGCAGGCCGCGCCTGAGCTCCAGAAGTTCGTAGCCTTCATCCTGAGCGCAGAAGGCCAGGAGATCATCAGGAAAGAGGGGACCGTGACGCTGAAGGACGGGAAGGACCTCTGGGCGATCTACAACCGGTCGATGAAGGAAGCCGGGATCGCTGCCGGTACATTCTAGGGCAGCCGTGGTTCGGCCGCACATTCATGAGCTGGAACGGTCAGGCGCGGCCTTGAGAAGGAGGATAACGATGAGTCAATATAAAAATTGGACGATAACGAGAAAGTTTCTGGTAAGCATCTTCCTTGTGATGTTTCTCGTATCTGTGGCACTGGTCGTTACGCTCGGAATGAACCAGAAAGCGGCTTTGATGCTCCAACTGGAGGCAAAAGGAAAGAACACCTCCCAGTTCCTGGCTGCGATCTCGGCAGAGCCCATCATGTCCTACAACTTTACCTACCTCGAAGGGTACGTGAAGGACATTGCCAGGGACCGGGAAGTGTTTTCGGCCGTTGTCCAGGATAAAACGGGCAGCCCGCTGACCAAGATCGGCAACGAGCAGGCCGAGAAGACGGACCTGATCGAGTTTTCCAGTCCGGTAAAACAGGGGGATGAACAGATCGGAACGGTGCGGATCTTGTTCACGAAAAAGTACATCAATGAGGCGACGAGAAGGGCACAAGTCATCATTCTCGCATCATGCTTCGGATCTGTCATCATTATTTCCTTCGTAGTTTATCTTTTGTTCAACAAGATCATCGTGAAACCGCTGGAAACGCTGAAGATCTCAATGGGGAAAATGGCGTCGGGTGATCTCGACCTCAGCGTGGAGTCACGAAGCAACGACGAGGTGGGCATGCTTGCGCAGGCCATGGTTGATATGGTCAAGAAGCTGCGCGATGTGGTTGCTGACGTGAAAAGCGCCGCCAACAGCGTCTCTACGGGGAGCCAACAATTGTCATCAGGAGCAACGCAGCTCTCTGAGGGAACGACGGAGCAGGCGGCTTCGGCCGAAGAAGCTTCTGCCTCCATAGAAGAGATGAACGCCACGATCAGGCAGAATGCCGATAACGCCATGCAGACCGATAAGATCGCGATGAAGTCAGCCAATGACGCCCGGCAAAGCGGAGAGGCCGTGACCGACGCGGTGCACGCGATGCGGCAGATCGCCGAAAAGATCGGCGTCATCGAAGAGATCGCCCGGCAGACGAACCTGCTTGCGCTGAACGCAGCCATCGAGGCCGCCCGCGCCGGAGAAGCTGGGCGCGGTTTCGCGGTCGTCGCATCCGAGGTAAGGAAGCTCGCTGAGCGCAGCCAGGCAGCGGCAGGCGAGATCGGTCATCTGTCCAGCTCGAGCGTGGATATTGCGGAACGGGCGGGCTCCATGCTGGCAAAGCTGGTGCCGGACATCCAGAAAACGGCAGAGCTGGTACAGGAGATCAGCGCCGCATCGAAAGAGCAGGCGGGAGGCTCCAACCAGATCAACGGTGCGATCCAGCAGCTGAACCGTATCGTCCAGCAGAATGCCGGTGCGGCAGAGGAGATGTCGAGCATGTCCGAGGAGCTTTCCACACAGGCGCAGCAGCTCCAGGCGGCTATCGGGTTCTTCAAGATGAACGAACGCAGTTCAGATAAGGTCATAGGACTACAAGCGCGTCGCGAGCCCCCGCAATTGACGCATGAGCCGTTTGCGATCGGGTCACGTTCCATGCCGAAAGGCGTTGCGACGACTGAACGGGGAAATGCCGGGACGGGCAGAACATCCGTACGCGGAGGAGCTGTCCTGCGCATGAGCGACCAAGGAAAAGGCAACAGGAATGGCGATGGTCCCGACGTCGATATTGAAAAATATTAGCGACAGTGCTCATATGCGTGCGTATCCCAATTAGCTGATATCGAGGCGAAAAGAGGAGGACTCCATGAAGATGCGAATCGTTCGAAGGATTGTTTTGGCTGCAGCGTGCTCTGTCCTGGCTATCGGTCTGGCCGCGGCCGCGGATGGCGGGTTTCCGTTGCGTGAAAAGTTTCCCAAAGTAACCCCGATGACCACGGAAGCGCTTCATCGCGATTATCAGAACGTGTTGATCGTCGATGTCCGGTCGAAGATAGAATATGATGTTATCCACATCAACAAGGCCGTCCACATTCCGGTCACTACGGCCATGTTCATCAAGGACCTTGCCAAAGTGCGCGGCAAGGACGGACCGACGCCGATCGCTTTTTACTGCAATGGACATACCTGTGCAAAATCCTACGAAGCCGCGGAGCAGGCACTGGCGGCGGGCTATAAGAACGTATATGCCTACGATGCGGGAATCTATGATTGGGTCAAAGCGCATCCTGATAAAGGCACGCTCATGGGAAAGACCCCCGTGCCCACGAACCAGCTTATCTCGCATGAGATGTTGGCGAGCAAGATGATACAATACCAGGATTTCCAGAAGAAAGCGCAAAATCCGGCAGCGGTAGTAGTGGACATCAGGGAGCCGTTCCAGCGCGAAAAGGTCCCGCAGTTTCCCGCGCTCAGGAACATACCTTCGGATCGGTTCGCCGAACTGATAAAGACCGGCGAGTTCAAAGGGAAGGAACTGCTGATACTGGACGCGGTAGGCAAACAGGTGGAATGGATCCAGTACTATCTCGAAAAGTACAATTATACAAATTACTATTTTCTGGACAAGGGAGTTGCGGGAGCCAAGTAGCTCCGCGTTGATTGTCTGAACTGCTGAAAAAGCGTTTATTTACGTGGATCGGCCTGCCGGCTTTCCGGCAGGCCGTAGTTTGTAGATGAGGCTGATCAGGCTGTGCTAAAATCGGATTGAAAGCATTGGCGGATCGTGGTATCTTCTGACCTTGGCTGTTTGATGCCTGCGGGCAGATGAAGGATTGGCATGCGTGCAAGTGTTGTTCTGAATATTCTCATATCTTCTTACGCTATTTTGCATGGAACATCTTCTACCTGAAACAGCCCTTGTCGTCGAAGGCGGCGGCATGCGCGGCGTGTTCTCCACCGGCCTGCTCGATGGATTCCTCGAACGCACGTTCGATCCCTTCCATATTTATATCGGCGTATCAGCCGGATCGACCAGCCTTGCAGCGTTCCTCGCCGAGATGCATGGCCGGAACAGGAAGATCTACACCGATCTCTCGACGGGCCCCGAGTTCATCAACCTGAAGCGCTTCCTGCGCGGCGGGCATCTCATGGACCTGGACTGGCTGATCTACAGCAAGAACAGGCCGTTCATCGTGGGTATGACCGATGTGGAGACAGGCAGGACGGTCTACAAGACAACTGCTGCCGAGGACCTGGAACACGTGCTCAAAGCATCGAGCGCGCTGCCGGTCGTCTATCGGGGCTTCCCGATGGTCGATGGCCGGCCGATGACCGACGGCGGCATATCGGACCCCATACCCGTTGCGGAGGCGATCCGGCGGGGTGCCAAACGCATCCTGGTCATCCGCTCCAGACCGCGTTGCCAGGTGAGCAGGCGCGACGCACTCTCTTACCTCGTATCCTGGTCGCTTCGCAAATATCCTGCACTGCAAGCGACGATCGAAGCTCATGACCGCGTCTATAATGAAACCCTCACGCTGATACGCAGGCCGCCGGAAGGAGTGTCGGTGATCGAGATATGCCCGCCGGACAGCTTTAGACCCGGCAAATTCACGCGTGATGCACGCGTGCTTCGGGAAGGGTATGAGCAGGGAAGGGCGATGGCAGAAGAGGCCATCGCGAGATGGGAGCGAAGTTCATTAACTTGAGTTCACACGTTTTAGGAGATGCTCTGTGTTCGGTCTTATTCTGATATCTGCGGTCACCGCAATGCACGTCTATGTTCTCTGGCGCGCAGGTTCTGTTCCATTCCTGCGGCGGCAGGTGACCACGAAGATGCTTGTCCTCTCCGGCATGGTGCTGTGGGCGCTGTTCCTTATCGGCCGTATCTATGGCCATGACAGCTCCGGTACACTCGCCACAATGCTTGAGCTGGCAGGCATGACCTGGATTGCGGTCCTCTTTCTCGCGACGGTCCCGATGCTCGCGGTCGACATCGCGACGGGATTTGGGTCTCTATTTCCGAAGATAGCTCCATCGCTGCGGGGAGCAGCCCTGGTCTGCGGCGCAGTGCTGTCCCTGATCGCCCTGGCCCAGGGAATGCGGCCGCCGGTGGTGGAACGATATGAAGTGTATCTGCCCGGACTTCCGGTGCAGCTCGATGGCGCTGTGGTCGTTGGGATGTCAGATCGCCATATCGGAGCAACGCTCGACGGCAAGTGGCTTGAGCGTCGTGTTGCCCAGGTCGTTGCAGAGCGGCCTGATATGGTCGTCCTGCTTGGCGATATCTTCGAAGGACACAGCCAACCGACGAAAGAGCATATTGCCACGCTGAGGCGGCTGAAAGCACCAATGGGCGTCTGGGCCATTCTGGGCAATCATGAGTTCCGTGGCAGCGATGATTCCATCATTACCACGTTCCACGATGGGGGCATCACAGTGCTGCGGAACCAGATTGTTACAGCACGTCCCGGCTTGATGCTTGCCGGCGTGGACGACCTGACAGCCCATCGTCGTTCGGGTCTGAACACCGATCTCGTGACGAAAACGCTGGCCGTGCCGTCGGCAGGCGCGACGGTCCTGCTCTCGCATACTCCATGGAACGCTGACAGTGCCGCAAATGCAGGCGCGGGACTTATGCTCTGCGGGCATACCCACGGCGGTCAGATCTGGCCCTTCGGATATATCGTCAGGAACATCTACCCGCTGCTCGCGGGCAGGTATGACGTGAACGGCATGACGGTCATCGTGTCGCGGGGAGCGGGGACCTGGGGGCCGCGTATGCGGCTGTGGCAACCGGGCGAGATCGTTCGTGTGACGCTCAGGGCGAAGAAGAAGGAAGTGTGAAGAAAATGGCTTTGCATGGTACCGGTCATT
>Ga0334722_10007710_pt1 | contig 10398 bp, 8 predicted proteins | sample C3_bottom_MG_FD_207210 | JGI IMG/M metagenome (GOLD analysis project Ga0334722, IMG submission 207210) | Sediment microbial communities from Yellowstone Lake, YNP, Wyoming, USA - C3_bottom | ecosystem: Environmental > Aquatic > Freshwater > Lake > Sediment | place: USA: Wyoming | collected... | reverse complement strand
AGCGTTCAGGGCAGGCAAAAAAGTATACGGCTACAGTAGAATTCATCGCGCATGACTGTGATCTCGCGATTCTCAAAGTCTCCGACGAGGTGTTTTACAAGGGAGCGAAGCCTATTGAAGTGGGTGAACTGCCAAGAATGAAAGATAAGATCGGCGTTTATGGCTTCCCCACTGGCGGCGAGGAACTGAGCATCACGGAAGGCGTTGTATCCCGCGTTGATAAGATGACGTATGTACATAGCGGAGAAAACCTGTTAGCCTTTCAGATCGATGCGGCGATAAACCCCGGGAACAGCGGTGGGCCGGTAATCAAAAACAATAAGATTGTCGGGATCGCCTTTCAGGGCATGAGAGGTAATAGTATCGGTTATATGATACCAACACCGATCATCAATAGATTCTTGAATGATATAAAAGATGGCAGCTATGATGGTATTCCTGGGCTCGGTATGAATATCCAATTAATGGAAAATGATTTACTTCGGTCACATTACGGGTTGTCTTCAGAGCAATCGGGCGTCCTTGTAACCGGGCTCAGCGCAAAGGGGCCTGTAGAGGGTGCAATAAAAGTCGGTGATGTGATACTTTCAATCGATGGAACGAGCATAGATAATGATGGAAAATACGCCTTCAGGGAGGACGAACGGATACTGTTTACCCATCTGCATCAGATGAAAATGATGAATGAAAAAATAAAATTTAAATTCCTTCGTGAGAATAAAGTGATGGAAATAGATGTTACGCTTGAAAAAACATTTAACGACACTCGCTTGGTCTCGAACACGATATACGGGAAGCCGCCGACCTATTATATCTATGGTGGTATCGTTTTTACGCCATTGACGCTTAATCTTCTTGAAGATTTGTGGGGTGATAAATGGTCAGAGCGCGCGCCTGCTGCCCTTCAAAATTATTATTTCAACGGCATACCGACTAAAGACAGGCAAGAAATCGTTGTTCTTTTGGAAGTCCTTCCCGATGAGATCAATGTGGGATACCACGACGGGAGCTCAGAAATAGTTACAGAGGTCAATAGTAGTAAAATATCATCGATGCGTGATCTCATAAAGGCCATTGAAAACAATAGAGGGGACAATACCGTCATCAAGATTGCGGATGGAGAAATCGCCGTCTTTAATCGGCAAAAAACAGCACAAGCAGAGCAAAGGATTCTTACTAAATTTGGAGTCAATTCTAATAGGTCTCATGATTTGATGCAGTGAGCTGTAGTATTAAGAGAAATAAATCACCAATTGATTTTGCAGGAGGAACCTATGTCAATTCGGCGGATAAGGATATTAATCTTTGCAGCATGTTTGTTTTTTTCAGCTACTTTGATGGTTCAGGCAGGGAATGCATCGGAAGAAGATCAATTCGATACTATTCTGATTGACATTCATTATTTGAATACTTGGGGTATTGTTTCTCCAAAAGGCGATTATGAAACAACAAGAGAATATTTTGATCGTCTTGAAAGAACTGAATATGCAGAATTAGTATGTTTTGACAAGCAGCTTAAGGACTATCTCGACAAAGCTCATTTGAACACCGCTGTTAACTATAGTTTAAAGTATGATGCAGACCGAGAAATATTTACAGGGAGCTTGTTCGCCAATTCTAGCTACAATAGACCCGTTGCTTTTTTTGTACCAAGAGAAAAAGCGCGAACTATGGTTGGCAGAGGGGGAAATGTGCGCATAGCAGGCAAGCTAAGCTATTATGATGTTCATCAAGCGATGCTGCATGATCTATCGTTAGTCGATGACATATCCAAGGAACGTTTTCCAGTTGTAAGTAAAATAAACGGACTGGTAGTTGCTTATACGCCGAAGCCTGCGCCAAAAGAAATTCCAATCGAAAATATCCATGACATCCCCGATTTTAAATCTCTGCCCCGAAAAAATGATATCGCAGTTGTAATCGGAGTTGAGCATTATCAATCGCTGCCTAACGCTGATCATGCGAAAAGCGACGCGGGGATTGTGAAAGACTATCTCAAAGCGCTCGGCTTTCAGGAAAGAAACGTCGAGTTACTGACGGATGAGCGCGCAACGAAATCCGGGATTGAAAAGTCCATCGAAGCGTGGCTCCCGAATAGGGTGAAGAAGGACAGCAGGGTGTTCGTCTACTATTCGGGCCACGGTGCGCCTGACCCTGCTACCGGAGAGGCGAATCTTGTGCCTTATGATGGCGATCCGAATTATCTGTCTGTTACCGGGTATCCGATTAACAGGCTCTATGACAAGTTGGGAAAGCTGCAAGTGAAAGAGGTCATCATTGTTCTGGATGCCTGCTTCTCCGGCGCGGGAGGCCGGAGCGTACTCGCAAAAGGGACACGACCGCTTGTTATGGTAGCGGAAGGCGCCATTCTGCATCAGAATATGGCGGTGCTTACGGCAACGCAGGGGTCACAGATCAGCACTTCATCGCCTGAAAAAGGGCATGGTTTATTGACTTACTATTTTCTCAAGGCGATCAAGGACGGTCAGAGTGATGTCGCGGACATTTATGAGCAGATTAAGCCGCAGATAGAGGATGAGGCCAAGACGCTGAATGTGCAGCAAAGCCCGAGCTTGCGGTCGGGTGTGGAAATGACAAAGGGGAAGTTCGCTATGAGGATAAAATGAAAAAAATCGGATTCCTCATATTCACATAAGGAGGGGAAAATGCCCATTAAAAGAGTAACGCACGGATCTGCTGTAGATGCTCTGGACTCGCTTGTGCGATCATTGGCGGCTTTTGAGCAGAAATACGGTATGCCCTCTGTTGAATTCTATAGCCGCTACCTGTCGGGTACCCTGGAAGATTCCCTTGATTATGTGGAATGGGCAGGAGACTATCAGCACTATATGGCGTTTAAACAGGAACTGGAGCGTAGGCTGAAGGTTGTTGCATGAACAACGTTCTGGATTATTTTGAAAGAGTTCATACGCTCATTTCAGGTATGTCCAGAATGGAAGTCGAACGTTATGAAGAGCAATTATTATCCACAGAAAGAGGCAATTTGCGTATTCGCCTTCGTTTTTTCGATAATTCTCTTCTGGAAATAAGCGAGGCGCTCCATATCAGCGGAGAAACGCTCAACTGGCTGAGCTATCGTTACCATTACCAGAAACCTGATGCAAGCATCATCTTCCGTTACGATAGTACGCCACACCACCCGGAAGTAGCCACGCACCCGGAACATAAGCATGCGGGCACGGTTGTTGTCGCCGCTGTGCGTCCGAGCATAGAAACGGTTATCGCGGAAGTAAGTGAGCATGTCAGGTTGAAGGAGTAGTCGGTGAAAAGAGTTTTTTTCATAATCGCATTGCTTGTCATACCCCTGCTATCATCCGGCGAGGACAAGCCCCTCTGGGTCGAGACAAGTGGCGAGGCATCGCAGAGCGATAATGATACGCTTAAAGAAGTGAAAGACCGGGCAAAGCGCGATGCCCAGAGCAGGGCTGTCGAGAAGGCAGTGGGCGCGTTCATTAAATCGCACACTCTCGTCTCGAACTTTCAGGTTGCCGACGATCTCGTATACGCGGCAGTGCGCGGGAAGATCGAGAAGATGGACGTCCTGTCCGAGGGGTGGGACGAGAAGGACCGCAATCTTTACCGGGTGAAGATTAAGGCGCTGGTTGACCCCGTGTATCCGGAAAAAGGCCAGGGTTTGTCACTGAAACTTGCCCTCTCAAAATCTGTGCTCAAAGAGGGCGAGGAAACAACGATCATCTATCAGTCGAACAGCGACTGTTATGTTTATATCTTCTCGATCGCGGCTGACGGCTCGGTGACCCTGCTCTTGCCGAACTCGACGAACAGGGACAACCGGCTGCTGCTCTCAAAGGCCTATGAATTTCCACCGGCTAACAGCCCGGTTCGTTTGCAAGCGATGTTTCTTCCCGGTTTTAAGGGAGCGGTGGCTGAAGAGCGGATAAAAGTCATAGCGACAAAAAGAGAAGAGGCGATCATACCTTTGGGATTTCAGGAAGGGATGCTCAAAGTGTACGATGCAAAATCCACGGGTATGATCAGCGATCTGGTCAAGAAACTCAACCAGCTCGAACCAACGGACTGGACAGAGGCAACGGTAGTTTATAAGATAATAAAATAGGTCAGAAGTGGGATATAATGGCCTTACGATATAAACATAATGACACAGTTTGAATGGGACAAGAAAAAGGCGGCGGAAAACCTAAGAAAACACCTCATCTCTTTTGAGGAGGCATCAACCGTGTTTTACGATCCGTTGTCCGCAACGTTTGATGATCCGGACCCTTCCAGCGGAGAACACCGGTTGATCATGGTCGGCTTATCCGCTCGTCATCGCTTGCTTGTTGTGTCGTATGTGGAAAGAGGGAAACACCTCCGTATCATCAGCGCGCGGCCTGCGACTGCGCATGAAAGGAAACGTCATGAAAGCTAAAACGCAAAAGCTCAAAGATGAATTGCGGCCAGAATATGATTTTGATTATTCAAAAGCTGTTCGCGGCAAGTATCATAAACGGTTAGTTGAAGAAGGCGCGAACGTAGTCGTTCTGGAGTCGGACGTCGCCAAGGCCTTTGGTAATTCCGATTCGGTGAACAAGGCATTGAGGTCGCTGCTTGACTTAACCCGTTCAACGCAACGACTTACCAGTCATACCGGTGGACGGGCAAAAGCGAGATAGCCTGCCGGCTGGATTCCCGCGTTCGCGGGAATGACGAATCATAAAGATTGCGGATAGGAAAATATGTCAAGAATAAGAAATACCTTCAACCGCCTCAAGAAAAAGAACGAAACCGCCCTCATCCCCTACATCATGGCAGGCGACCCGGACCTTGCCGCGACCAAACAGCTTATTCTCGCGATGGAGAAGGCGGGCTGTGATATCATTGAACTCGGCGCTCCTTTTTCCGATCCTCTGGCCGACGGCCCGACGATCCAGAAGGCGGCCATCAGGTCGCTCAGGAACAATACGAGCATCGCCGATGTCCTGGGCCTCGTGGCTGACGTGCGCAAAGAGAGCAAGATACCGCTTATTCTCATGACCTACTATAACCTCATTTTTCATTACGGCGAGGAACGCTTTGTTCACGATGCAGTCGCCGCAGGTCTGGACGGGATCATCCTTCCCGATCTTCCGCCTGAAGAAGCAGGGACCCTGGCACCGCTGGCGAAGAAGGCCGGACTCGATATGATCTTTCTGCTCGCTCCGACGAGCACGGATGAGCGTATCAAACTGGTGACCAAGCTGTCTCAGGGATTTGTCTACTATGTCTCGCTCACCGGCGTGACCGGTGCGCGGACCGGCTTGCAGCAGTCGATCCATGAGTCGCTCACGAGGATCAAGACCATGACGGACAAGCCCGTTGCCGTCGGGTTCGGCATTTCAACGCCGGACCAGGCAGCGCAGGTTGCGCAATGGGGCGCCGACGGTGTGATCGTGGGCAGCGCTCTGGTGAAGGTGATCGAAGAGAACGGCGGATCTGCAGACCTTGTGGAAAAGTCCGCAGCGTTCGTCAAGGCGCTCAAACAGGGGGTACTGGCGGGACATGGCGACTAAAAAAAGCAAGGTGGTCGGCAAGACCCGGAAGGCTGGTACCCTGTCCCGTCGCATTGCTCCGGCAGCAAAGAAGCCGGCTGCCGTAAAAAATGTGGTCTCGGAAAAAGACAATACTGCACTTCGCGCTGAACTGAGCGCGCTCAAGAAAATGGTCCTGCTCCAGAAAGTTAAACAAGAGCTGCTCACCAGCAAGAACATCGGTTCCCTCGAACTGGACACCCTGCTTTCCAATTATCTCACCGTGATCCTCAAGCTGACCAACACAACCGCCGGGTCCATTCTCATGCACGATGGCGAGAACCTGGTGTTTCGGGCCAGCGTCGGCCCGGGCTCTCAGAAGCTGATCGGCAGGCAATTGTCAATTGATGAAGGCATCGCAGGCTGGGTGTTCAAGACCGGCAAGACCTATCTAAGCTCGGATGTGGCCAGGGACACGAAGTGGAGCAGCAAGATCAGCGCAGAGATGCGCTTTCCCACCCGCAATATCCTCGCTTCGCCGCTTACGACCTCGGGCGGCGTGATCGGCGTGGTCGAGATCATCAATAAAACGGTCGGCATGCCCTTTGGCAAAGAAGACAAGGAAATGCTCGATACGCTCGCCGGGCAGCTCGCTCTGGACGTGGCGTACACGGTGCTTCTGTCCGGCAGCAGGCTGGAGGCGCAGCGCCGGGCAACGCAGATGGAGCTTGCCATGGTCTTGAACTCCACGCTGAACCAGCGGGAGGTGCGCCAGCGCGCCATCGAGGCGGTGACCAGTCTGCTGGGCGCCGATGTGGGGTCGCTGCTGCTCGTGGATGAGCGGACCAGGGAGCTCTACTTCGAGGTGGCGCTTGGTGAAAAGGAGCTTCAGGTCAAGCAGATGCGCCTCAAAATGGGCGAAGGCATTGCCGGCTGGGTCGCGGCGAACGACCAGTCCGTGCTGATCAATGATGTCCAGAACGACCCCCGGTACTTCAGGCGCGCCCAGACGATCACGGACTTCATCACCCGGAACATGGTCTGTGTGCCCGTGCGCTCCCGGGGAGGCGTGGTCGGCGTGCTCCAGGCCGTGAATAAGAAGGACGGGGCGCTTTTTACCGAAGACGACCTCGATGTCTGTGGGACCCTGGCCAATCAGGTGGCGGTGGCGCTGGAGAATGCACATCTCTATGCCGAACTCAAGGAAACGTTCCTGAATACGGCTGAGGCGCTTGCCGCTGCGGTGGAGAAAAAGGACCCCTATACGGGCGGCCATATCAAGCGCGTGGTGGAGTACAGTGCAGCGATCGCGCGGCATATGTCCCTGTCGCTGAACGACGTGGAGGCGCTTCGTATGGCGGCGGTGCTGCACGACATCGGCAAGATAGGGATCAGGGACAGCGTGCTGTTAAAAGAGGGCGGGCTCAACCACGAAGAGATCAGCCACATGCGCGAGCATCCGCTGGTGGGTGAGGACATCCTCGAGCATATCGAACAAATGAAGGATATCAGAAAGATCCTGCGCGGCCATCACGAAAAATGGGACGGCAGCGGCTATCCCGACGGGCTGAAAGGCGAAAACATTCCAATCCACGCGCGGATCATCGCGATCGCCGATACCTTTGATGCGATCACGACCGACCGTCCCTATCGCAAGGCGGCGGACTGGAAATCCGCAGCCGAGGAGATCAAGCACTGTTCCGGCGCGTATTATGATCCGAAGATCGTGGATGCCTTTCTCCGGGCATGTGAAGCGGGCGATATTACGATCGTGGGCGGGTGATTGCCACAACCAAAGAATAAAACCTTTGACACGGAAAAAGCGGATAAAGGCTCTGATAAAAGCGGATACATCAAGGCATTATCCTGCTTCTTCATAATTCAATCCGCCTTTATCCGTGTCCAAGGTTCTCTTTCATATCGTGGTAAGATTCGCGCAACTTTGAAGAGAGCTTGCAGATAATTCCGACCGTTGATCAATCACCAAGGGGGTTCGTATGAGCGATGTCCAGGTTCAGTTGTATTCCAAATTCGGCAAGAAGATCCCGGCAGGCACGGTGCTCTTCAACGAAGGCGACCGGGGCGAGGAAATGTACATCCTGCAGTCCGGCAGGGTGAAGATCAGCAAACGGATCCGCGGCGTGGAAAAGACCCTGGCGACGCTCGACAAGGGCGAGTTCTTCGGCGAGATGGCCATTCTGAACGACAAGCCCCGCTCTGCTTCGGCCGAGACCATCGAAGAATGCGAGATGCTCGTGATCGACCGCAAGACCTTCGACGCTTTGATCCGGGGCAACGCCGAGATCGCGGTCCGGTTCATCAAACGGCTTGCGGACCGGCTGCGCGAGACTAACGACCAGATGGAATCCCTGATGATCAAGGACAACACGAGCCGGCTCGTGAGCATTCTGGCGAAGAATGTGCGCGACAACAAAAAGGGCGGGGAGTTCGTCATGACCGTCGATGACCTTGCCGGCGTGGCCGGCATAGAGGCCGCCCAGGCCAGGTCGATCCTGGAGAAACTGGCCAGCGTTCGGATCGTGATTCTCAGTGAAGACAAGGTCAATATCATGAACCAGGAGCAGGTTGACAAACTGGTCCGGTACCTCGAAATGCGGGAGATCTTCGGGGAAATGGCCTAGCGTCATGGCGCAGGGCGGGGAAACCGCACGCAGGGAGAGAATATGAAACAGTCGACAGGGAACAAGGCGGGGCTCACCATCGCGCTCATTGTGGCGCTCCTCCTTTCGATCATGCATTTCATGAATGCAGGATTCATGGACATGCTTGAGGAGAAGACGCTCGATTTCCGGTTCAATGTCCGGGGCGCCATAGCACCGGGCCCGGAGACGATCATCGCCGCCATCGATGAAAAGAGCATCAATAAGCTCGGCCGGTTCCCCTGGCCCCGTTCGGTCTGGGCACGCGTCGTCGACCGCCTGACCGAACTCGGCGCCCGGGTCATTGTGTTCGACGTGTTCTTTGCGGAGTCGGAGAATGTCGCGTCCGATGACCTGTTCCAGAAGGCGATCATGCATAGCGGCCGCGTGGTCCTGCCCATGGTATTCGATTTTACCGAAGCGGGCTACAAGGAGTCGGGATTCACCGACAAGAAGCTTGACTTCATGACGCCGTCGGCCTTTTCCGTGCTCAGGAACACGGGAGAACCGCTCAGCCCGTTCCATGCCAGGATGGTCCTGCCGCCGCTGTTGCGGTTCGCTGCGTTCGCGAAAAACCTTGCGCATATCAACATGGTCCCCGATCGCGACGGCACGCTCCGGTGGGAGCCGCTGGCCATCGAGTACCAGGGGGATTACTATGCGCCCATCGGACTGCAGGCCGCGCGGTTGTACCGGGAGCTGGGCCCCGAGCAGGCGGCACTCGATTTCAGCGGCGCGATCCAGCTGGACCGCACCCGTATTCCCATTGATGAGTTCGGTCGCATGCTCATCAACTACCGGGGCCCGAGCAACACGTTCCCGATGTATCCGGTCGCGGACATCCTTGACGGCCTGGTACCGGCGGAGAAGCTCAAAGACAAGGTCGTGCTGATCGGCGCAACGGCCATCGGCATTTACGACCTCCGCGTTACGCCCTTTTCGGCAAACATGGCGGGGATAGAAAAGCATGCCAGCGTGGTGGACAATATCCTTCATGAGGACTTTATCTACCGCACCTCGGTCATGGATGTTCCACTGGTCTTTTTGTTCGCCATTATCCTCGGCATCGCGATCCCGCGGCTTGGGGCCAAGGCCGGCGCCGGCCTGTTCCTCGTGCTCTTTGCATCCTACGGGGGCGTTGTTTACTATCTCTTCGCGGGTAAGGGGATATGGTTCAACCTGGTCTATCCCGCCTCGGCGCTGTTCTTCGGCTACACCAGCCAGACGGCCTACCGTTTCTTCACGGAAGAGCGGCGTGCCCGGGACATCCGCAAGATGTTCTCCAGTTACGTTTCGAAGCGCATTGTGGACGAGCTCATCCGGGACCCGAGCAAGGCCAAGCTGGGAGGCGACCGCAAGGAGATCACGGTGCTCTTTTCCGATATCCGCGGCTTTACGTCCTTTTCCGAAAAGCATCAGCCCGAGGAAGTGGTCTCTCTGTTGAACGAGTATCTTGGCGCCATGACCGACATTGTCTTCGAACACGAAGGGACCCTCGATAAGTTCGTGGGAGACGCCATCATGGTCCTCTGGGGGGCCCCCATCGGCCAGCCCGACCATGCAGAGCGCGCATGCCGATGCGCCCTTGCCATGATCGAAAAACTGAAGAAGTTGCAGGCAAAGTGGGCGGCCGAGGGCAGGTATGTCATTGATATCGGCATCGGGATCAACACCGGGGACATGGTGGTCGGTAACATGGGTGCGGCAGGCAAGAAGATGGATTACACGGTCATCGGAGACAATGTGAACCTCGGCGCGCGGCTCGAAGGCTTGACAAGACAGTATAATAATCATATCATCATCTCGGAATATACCTATGAAAAGGTGAAGGATGTCGTGGCTGCGAACGAGCTGGGGTCAGTAACTGTCAAGGGAAAACAGTTCCCGGTGGTCGTGTATGACCTGGTGGGGTTGAAAGAATAACAAGCACAAATAACAATTTCCAATAACCAAATTCCAAGCTCCAAACTGTTTGATTATTGCAATTTGGTCATTGGTTATTATTTAAACTTGTCATTTGCGATTTGGAATTTGCTTCTCTCAAAGGAGGCTGCATGAAGGTTAAAATACTGGGCTGCTCCGGTTCAGAAGCGATAGGGCACAATCCGCCGGGATTTCTGGTGAACGACGTCGTCATGCTGGATGCCGGCACCATAACCGCGGCATTGAGCATCCAGGCGCAGAGCAGGATCACCGATATCTTCATCAGCCATACCCATCTTGATCATATCAAGTCGCTTCTGTTCCTA
>Ga0334722_10007709_pt1 | contig 10398 bp, 6 predicted proteins | sample C3_bottom_MG_FD_207210 | JGI IMG/M metagenome (GOLD analysis project Ga0334722, IMG submission 207210) | Sediment microbial communities from Yellowstone Lake, YNP, Wyoming, USA - C3_bottom | ecosystem: Environmental > Aquatic > Freshwater > Lake > Sediment | place: USA: Wyoming | collected... | reverse complement strand
TGATTGCCGATGATGGCGGGCTGGCAGCTTGGTCGCCGGATGGCAAGACCGTCCTCTATCAAAAAGATGTCGATGGACAAAAGCAATTGTTTGTCATCAATCCGGATGGCACCGGCAAAAAACAATTAACCGCCGGAACGTCCTTGCACGTTTCCGCGAATTGGTCGTCGGATGGCAAATTTATTTTCTATCGTTCACCCGAAGGCGGCGCGTGGGGGATTTGGCGAATGAATTTCGATGGCACTAATCCGGTCAAGATCGCTAACGACATGCCGCCGGGCGATTGGCCCTATGATCGCATCGCTGTGACAAAGTAGACCCAGGAAAATTCATAGCGGCTCGCTTTTGTGTGCGAGCCGTTATCGTTTTGGAGGAAAAATGCGCTTGAATCATTGGTCTGTTTCAAAATCGTCTTTGCGAATCGCGCTTGGCTTGACGATGGTCGTGTTTGCTCTCGTCGTCGTCGCGTGTAGTTCTGCCACGCCAACGGCAGCGCCATCGCCCACTGTTGCCGCGCAAGCGACGCAACCTGTAACCGCACAACCCACAACGTCGCTAACACAACCGACGGTGCCGCTACTTCCAACCGTCGAGACGCCGGGTGCGGCGGGTAGTTCGCCGACGCCGACCAAATTTGCCGTGGCGGTCGCCTCGCCGACCAACACCGCCGCGCCAAAACCATCGGCGACGACAGCGCCCAAGCCGGTTGCCTTGAGCGGCAAGATGGCTTACACGGTTGTCACCGGCGAAGCGCCCAAATATCATACCGTGTGGGTCGCCAATGTCGATGGCACAGGCGCACGCCAAATTCTCACACACGCATCCTATCCTTCGTTATCGCCGGATGGAAAAAGTGTCGCGTACCTGGGAAACCCGGAGGGCAAATCGGCGGGGCTGTACATTGCCAATGCCGACGGCGGTGGTTTGATGAATGCTCCTATCGTTACCGATCCCGGCGTGTGTTGTCTCCGGTGGTCGAACGATGGCACTTGGATCGTCTACGCGCTTTCATCCCGTCCGAATTTTCCCGGCGGCGATCTCTACAAAATCAAAATCGATGGTTTTTTCAAGACGATTATTAAACTGGGTGTGACGGGCAACGGCACCGCATTCTCGCCCGATGGCAAACAGATTGTCTATTCCGGCAGTCTGCCTAATCAAAATCCACTGGGTCTAATAATCGTTTCAGCGGACGGCAGCGCGCCGCGTCAAATCACCATCGATAACGGCGGCACGGCAGAATGGTCGCCGCGCGGCGACAAGGTTGTCTATGCCGCTAACGACTCCGCCGGACATCGCCAAGTGTTTGTCATCAATCCCGATGGCTCGGGCAAAAAGCAATTGACCAACGGCAAAGGCAACGAGGGACAGCCCGCGTGGTCGCGCGATGGCAGTGCGATTTTCTGGCGGAGCGATCAGAACGGCACGGCGTGGGCAATCTTTGTGATGAACGCCGATGGATCGAATCCGCGCAAACTGATTGACAACGTGTCACCGGATTCCACCTTCTGGGGTTGGGAATCGTTGAGCGTGAGTCAGTGAAAATCAGAAACCAGGTTTCCCGAAGGCGAGAAACCTGGTTTGTTCAATTCCTGATTGGTTGCCTGAGGATATAATTGGAATCAGACAAAATGGGATCGATGGATTGGCGCAAGCGATGAATCCTTGGTTGTGACACACTCGCACAACCGGAGGAGTGAGATAGCAAAGAAAAAGCGTGACCGTTCAGCCCATTCGTAAACCCGAGTCCTTGCGCGGAATGGTGATGATCGTCTTTAGCGATGTGCCCGCGCCGCCCGAAATCAAAAGCGCCGCCGCGCCGCGTCACCTGCCATCGCATAGCGTGCGGGTCACGGAGCTGAAACGCGAACTCAACATGGCGCGGCAAGAAGTGCAATCGATTCGCGAGGAAATGCAGTCCTCGCAAGAAGAACTCAAATCCGCCAACGAGGAAATGCAATCCACCAACGAGGAACTCCAATCCACCAACGAAGAACTGACCACCGCGAAAGAAGAGATGCAATCCATGAACGAGGAATTGCAGACGATCAACCACGAACTGCAAACCAAAGTGGACGAACTCTCGCACATCAACAACGACATGAAGAACCTGCTCGATAGCACGAACATTGCGACCCTGTTCCTGGACAATGCGTTGTGCGTGCGGCGTTTCACCAGCGAGACGAGCAAAATCACAAAGTTGATTCCTGGCGACGTCGGACGACCGATCACCGACATCACCTCTGCCCTGCTCTACCCGGATCTGGTGGATGACGCGCGCCATCAGCCCTACGCTATATGCCCTTACAAGAGGTGTACAATCACCACAATATTCCTTGTAGTCAAACGGAGCAGACCAGAGTATAATCAACACATGGAGATCGGTCTTTCCCAGTCCTTGACTCCCGATCTCCTCACATGGAGAAACCATGCGCAAGCACTTGTTCGCTGCTATGTTAATTGGCACGCTCGCGTTGCTCGTTGCGTGCGCCGCGCCGTCCCCGACACCCTCCCCCACTCCTACCCCCGAACCGAAAGGCGGCGGCGGCGAGTTCCGCGTTGTGTTGACGGCTGAACCCAGCAGTCTCAATCCCGATCTGCGCGTAGACGACTCCGCTTTCAATGCGTGTCAGAATTTCTACAACAAGCTCGTCACACTCGACGCCGATTATCGCGTCATCCCCGACCTGGCAACACGCTGGGACGGTTCCCCTGACGGTCTCACCTACACATTCTATCTTGCCAAGAATGTCAAATGGCACGATGGACAACCGTTCACTTCCGCCGATGTCAAATGGACGCTCGAAAACATCGCGCGCGACAAGGTCTTTGCCCAAGACCTTGCCAATCGCATCACCGCGATTGAGACGCCCGATACCACCACCGTGGTCATGCGGCTCAAGGAACCGATGGCATCTTTCATTCCCTCGCTCGCCTGGTACGGCACGTTCATTCTCCCCCAACACATCTTTGAGGCGGGCGACTGGACGAAAAATCCGGCGAATGAGAAACCGGTCGGCACCGGTCCATTCAAATTTGTCGAATGGGTCAAGGGCGATCACATCACCGCCACCGCCAACAAGGATTATTTCAAGCGCGGTCCCTTTGTCGATCAAGTCACCTGGCGCTTCCCCAAGATCGCGCCGTTGGGTCCCGACCTGGTTGTTAAAGGGGACGCCGACTATACCCAAGCAACGCCGCCGCGCGAACGCGTGGCGGAATTGCAAAAGACACCCGGCGTACTAGTCAAGACGTATGCCTCAACCAACCGCTACTATCTTGCGATCAACGTGCGCCGCAAACCGCTGGACGATGTACGCGTCCGCCAAGCGATCAACATGGCACTGGATCGTTCCGCCGTCCTGAGCCGCGCGTTCGCCGGACTGGGCACGCCCGGCATCGGTATGTATACGCCCGGTATTCCGTGGGCGTACAACTCCAACGCGCAGGTCCCCGCGTTCAATCTTGTCGGAGCGGAAAAACTGCTTGACGACGCCGGGGTGAAACGCAGCGCGGACAACATTCGGTTCAAGCCGGTTCTGGTGGCTGTGAACTCATCGCCGTTCAAGGAAACCGCTCAGATCGTTCAAGAACAACTGCGCATCGTTGGCATCGAAAGCAACCTGGTTTTGCTCGCCACCGCCGACGTTGACAAGCGCACGTATCAGGACAAGGATTTCGATTTGTGGGTCAATGATGGAACATTCGGACCTGATCCGGAAAACTTGTGCGCGCGATTTTGTTCCACCGGTTCGTCTGCACCCACCGGCTATGCCAGCGCCGAGTTCGACGCGGCAATGGTGGATGGCGCGCGCCAAGCCAACGTCGCCGACCGCGCGAATGCGTATTTCCGCGCGCAGGCGATTCTAGCGCGCGATCTGCCGCTCGCGCCACTCGTAGACACCGCAGTCATTGTTCAGTCACGTGACAATGTCACGGGGCTAGCGTACAACGAAGCGCGCGGGCTGGTGACGTTCCAAGATTACAGTCTCGTGCGCGTGAAAAAACAGTGAACAGTGAACAGTTGGGCAGTGGACAGTGAACACTGTTGACTGTTCACTGTTCACTGTTCACTATCCAGAGTTCTTATGCCGATCAACCGACTATTCCGCTGGCGCGACCTTCCGCTCGCGACTAAACTAGCGTTCTTCTTTATCGCTTCAACGCTGACCGCGCTGGTTGCACTTGCGTTTATGGAAGACACGCGGGCGCGCGCCCAAGTGATCGCGCAATCGCGCGTGCGCAACTTGCAACAAGCCCGCGCCACCACGCAGTTGCTGGATTTTTATCTGGCGAGTGTTGACGCCAATGTGCAGTTGATCGCCATCGCGCCGGGCACGCTCGTTTTTTTGACCGACCCCCAACATAATACTCATCGCGATGAGATCAACCAGGTTCTGCAACTTGCGCGCGACCGAGGCGGATACGACGCCGCTTTTCTGCTGGATCCGTATGGCGCGGTGCTCATTGCTACGGACCCGCGCCTCGTCGGGCGCAACTATACAACCGCGTCCTGGTTTCGCAACGCCGCCGCCGGACAATCGACGTTTGACGAACCACGCTATGATGCGACCGATGGCAAGATGTATCTGCACGTCTCTGCGCCCATCACCACTCCGCGCGGTGAAATCGTCGGCGCGGCGGTCGTGCGGCTCACGCTGGAACCGATCGACAACATCATGGCGACGGATGTGAACTATGACGGGCTTGGCGCGTCGGGCGTTTTGGCGGACGAGAATGGAATCCGGCTGAGCCAATCGATTCGCCAAGACCTGCGCTATAAACCTTTCGCGCCGTTGTCGCCCGATCTTTTGGATCAATGGGTGTTTGAGGCGCGCTTCGGTCCGGACACGGCGACGATCCTGAATAGTCCCACCGACTTGAACGAATTGGTTCGGCGCAGTAAACTATTGCTCTACGATGACCAAACCGATCCCTATTTGACGGTCAACTTATTGTCCTCGGGTCCGGCGGATTTGGCGCTCGCCCCGCTGAAAAATAAACGCTGGGTCTATAGCGTCGGCACTCCCCAAGCCAATCTACTGGCAAAAGTAAATCAGCAAACCCAAATGGCTCTGCTTCAAGCACTGGGGATTGGCTTGCTCGCGCTCGTGGTGTCGTTCGCAGGTGCGCGCTGGGTGACGCGCCCGATTCGCCGCGTGGCGGAAAGCGCCAACGCTATCGCCGCCGGAGACCTCTCGCGCCGAATCGGATTGAATCAACGCGATGAAGTCGGCAAACTTGCCACCGCGTTTGACGCGATGGCAGAATCGCTCGCGGAGAAAGATGCGCAACTGCGCGGCTATGCGGCAGAGTTGGAGCAGAAGGTGCAAGCGCGCACGGCGGCGCTGGGGGAAAGTGAAGCGCGACTGCGCCGCATCGTGGAGGGCACCGATGCGATGCTGGTCAATGTGGATCGGCGCGGCAATTTCACATATGTGAACGAGGCAGCGGCGCGGGGGATTGGCTATGAGCAGAAAGCGCTGCTGGGCAAGAATTATTTGGATTTCGTTCACCCTGCCGATCGGAACCGCGTCCGCCGGGCTTTTATCGAGCAAGTTGGAACCCGGCGCGAGTCCGCCGCCCTCGAGTTTCGCATTGTCACGGCCGGCGGTCAGATCAAGTGGATGCGCTTTGCGACCAACTTGATCATCGAAAATGATAGAGTCGCCGGGGAAACCGGGGTTGCGCTGGAAATCACCGAGCGCAAGCGCGCCGAGGAGCAACTCGAACAGCGCGCGAACGAATTCGCCGTGCTGTACGAAATCACGCGCGACCTAGCCGCGCAACAGGATTTACCGGCTCTGTTGCGGATCATTGCGGAGCGCGCGGCAACGCTGTTGAGCGTGCCATACGGATCGGTCTATTTGTATAACGCGGCGCGGCAGGACCTGGAACTTGTCGTGTCTAAAGACCCCGCGTTCCCAATTGGCGCGCGTTTGAAGTTGGGCGAAGGGATGGCGGGGCGCGTGGCATTGACGCGCGAGCCGCTGATTGTGGATGATTATCACGCCTGGGAACATCGCTCGACTCAATACGCCGTCGCACCTTACACCGCGACCATCGAAGTGCCGATGCTTTATCGCGGCGAGATTGTCGGCGTATTGGTCTGCTACACGGTTGAACTACCCGTGCGCCACTTTATCGATGCGGAGACGCGCCTCCTCTCGCTCTTTGCTTCGCAAGCCGCGAGCGCGGTGCATAATGCGCGCCTGCTCGAGACGGAACACGAACAACGCAAACTTGCCGAGTCTTTGCGCGCGCAAACCGAACAACAATTGCAACGGCTCTCCGTGCTCCGTAATATCGACGTGGCGATTTCTTCCAGTTTGGATGTTCAACTCACGCTCCGAATTTTGCTCGAACAGATCACGACGCAATTGGGCTTTGACGCAGCGGACGTGTTTTTGATGAACCCGCACATGTACATGCTCGATTTTGCCGCTGGGCGCGGTTTCCGCACCACCGCGCGCCAACAGTCGCATTTGCGATTGGGGGTTGGGTTGGCTGGGCGCGCCGCGCTCGAACGCCGTGTCGTCCACATTCCTTATTTACGCGAGTCGGAAAATGACTTGGCGGACGCGCCGGGTTTAGCGAGCGAAGGATTCACCACCTACTATGCCGCACCGCTCATTACCAAGGGGCAAGTGAAAGGCGTGCTCGAAATTTTCCATCGCGCGCCGCATCGCTCTGATCCGGAATGGCTCGGATTTTTAGAAGCGCTCGCCGCGCAAGTTGCGATTGCGATCGAGAACGCCGAAATGTTCAACCACGCGCAACATTCCAGCATCGAACTCGCGATGGCGTATGACACTACGTTGGAGGGCTGGTCGCGCGCGCTCGACATGCGCGACAAGGAACCGGAAGGGCATACCCGGCGCGTCGCCGAAATGACCGAGCAGTTGGCGCGCGCGATGGGGATGAGCGATGAGCAGATCGTTCACGTGCGGCGCGGCACGCTCTTGCACGACATCGGCAAGATGGGTGTGCCGGACGCGATTCTGCTCAAGCCAGGTCCATTGACCGACGACGAGTGGGTTTGGATTCGCAAACATCCGCAACTCGCGTACGAAATGCTTGCGCCGATTGCGTACTTGAAACCCGCGCTCGACATTCCATACTGCCATCACGAAAAATGGGATGGCACCGGCTATCCGCGCCAACTCAAGGGCGAGCAGATTCCGTTGGCGGCGCGCGTGTTCGCGGTGGTAGATGTGTGGGACGCGCTGACCTCCGAGCGTTCGTTTCGCAAAGCATGGACGAATGAAAAAACGCTGGAGCACATCCGGTCGTTGAGCGGCACGCACTTTGATCCGCGCGTGGTGCAAGTGTTTTGGCAAATGGATATTTATAAATAGCCCTACGCGCCCTGTGCGTGGGGGTTGGGTGTGTGCAAAGTCGCTTGACAACCTCGCCATGTCATTTCGAGACGCCGCTCTTGCGTCGAGAAATTGCGGTTCGCTGACCGGTGAGACTTTTCGCTCCGCTCGAAGTGACAGTCTGCTGACTTTGCTCACACCCTGGCGTGGGGTTGGGACAGCATCTCCTCCTCGATTGTGTTGTATAATGCGGAGCGTGACTCTACCTCTACTGGCGATAAAAATCGGCAACTCGAACGTGACCATCGGCGTGTTTGAAAACGCAGCGCTCGTTGCGCGCTGGCGCATTCACACCGAGACCGACAAGACGGCGGATGAATACGCCATGCTTCTCGATGACTTGTTCGCGCAATCGCTCACGCCGCCTATGGCAGATGGCAGAAGATGGAAGGGAGTCGCCATTGTGTCCGTCGTTCCCGCGCTCACGACGACGTTCCAAGAACTGTGCCATCACCATTTGGAAATCGATCCCCTGGTCGTGGAACCTGGGATCAAAACTGGGATGCCGGTTCGATACGACAATCCGCGCGCGCTGGGTACGGATCGATTGGTGGCGGCAGTCGCGGCGAAGGAAAAATTCGGCGCGCCGGTCATCGTCGTCGATTTCGGCACGGCGACGACGTTCAACGCGGTCAATCGCATCGGCGAATTTATCGGCGGAGCGATTGCGCCCGGCTTGAATCTTGCCGCCGATGCGCTGCATCAATCGACCGCGCAATTGCCGCGCGTCGATCTAGCAATGCCGCCGCGCGTGATTGCGACGAACACCACGCACGCGATGCAGTCGGGAATTCTATTTGGCTATGTCGGCATGATCGAAGGAATGATTGCGCGGATGCGCGCGGAACTGGGCGAGCCCGACGCGCGCGTGATTGCGACGGGCGGACTCGCGCCCATGCTCGCGCCGCAGACGCGCGTGATTGAAAGTGTCGAGCCGGATTTGATTTTGGATGGGCTGCGGATAATCTACGAACTAAACAGTCAACAGTCAACAGTCAACAGTCGACAGTGACTGGATACTATTTTCTGTTTACTGTTTAGTGTTCACTGTTTACTGTTTACTGACTACTGGCGACTGAAGGCTGACATGATTCGTATTTTACAAGACAAGCACATCCTCCTCGGCGTCACCGGTTCCATCGCGGCATTCAAAGCGGCGGGTCTGGCGAGCCAGTTGACGCAAGCAGGTGCGCAGGTTGATGTGGTGATGACGCGCGAGGCGACGATGTTCGTCAGCGCGATGACGTTGGAATCGCTCACGCATCGCCACGTCGTCACCGACGTGATGGAACTGTTACCCGATTCGCAAATCGGTCACGTGGCGATGGCAAAACGCGCGGACGTTTTCGTCATCGCGCCAGCCACCGCGCACACGATTGCCAAAATCGCGCACGGCTTTGCCGACGATGCTGTGAGCGCAACCGCACTCGACACGCGCGCGCCGTTGATTATCGCGCCCGCGATGGAAACGGGAATGTGGGAGAATGTGGTTACCCAAGACAACGTGGCGACGCTGAAAACGCGCGGCGCAACCATTGTCGAGCCAGGCGTCGGTCATCTCGCGTCAGGGTTGAGTGGACGGGGTCGCCTTGCGGATGTAGACGACATTGTCGATGCTATTCGCGCGATCCTGGGACGCAACGGCGATTTGGCGAATCGAAAAATCGTGGTGACGGCTGGTGGCACGCAAGAGGCAATCGATCCGGTGCGCGTCATCGCGAATCATTCGTCGGGCAAGATGGGATTTGCGATGGCAGAAGCGGCGCGGGATCGCGGCGCGCGCGTGACGCTGATTGGCGGCGTGACCCATTTGCGCGTGCCGCACGGCGTCGAGTTTATTTCTGCGCCGAGCGCGCGCGCAATGCGCGATGCAGTGATGGATGAAATCGTGAATGCGGATATGCTCGTGATGGCAGCCGCCGTCGCCGATTTTCGTCCGGCGCAGGCGGCAGAGCAAAAGATCAAAAAGGGGAGCGCGGAAACGTTGACGTTGGAACTGGTGAGGAACCCCGACATTCTTCGCGAGGTATCTGAGTGGAAAAAGAGCAAGGGAACTGAGGGAAATGCTGTTTCGCCCCTCGCCCCTCGCCCCTTGCCCCTTGTAATCGGTTTTGCGGCGGAGACCCAGGATTTGCTTGCGAACGCGCGCGCGAAATTGGAATCGAAAAATTTGGATTTGATCGTCGCGAATCCGGTGCCGCAGACGTTTGGCAGTGAACTCGATCAAGCGACGCTCATCGCGCGCGGCGGCGATGTGACCGCGTTGCCGCCGATGAAAAAAGAAGACTTGGCGGAAAAGATATTGGATTTAGTGAAAAAAGACCTGACAGGCGCGTAGCGTGAAACCTGTCAGGTCTACTCTTTATACCAATCTTATTCGTGCGCCGCACGCGAATGCTGGGTCGATCAGGAATCCGTTACTGTCCACTTTGAATGGAATGCCCTCGTTCTTCAATCGGATGCGGTCGCGTCCAACACCCTCGACTTCCAACGTCAGCGCAAAGATGCCTTCCCCGCGTTTCTCCAATTGGTCCGCCATCGCGTTCCCGTTTTTCTGCGGATGCGCGAGCACGATGCTTCCCCAGTCCATCGCAATTCGATAACCCAGCACGTCGTTCGACGTATTGCGCACGAGCTTGGGTTCTTTGTCGAGCAGAGATTTGTACGCTTTGCGCGCTTGCTCGCCATCCTTGACCGCGACGACAACTTCTTTCACGCGCGCGCGACTGCCGATGCCGTCGGTCGGCGGTTCGATGCGTAACGTGTGCGGCGTGTCGTCTTGAATGAGGAATGGCAGTAAGCCGACCGGCGATCCGTTGAACATCGCGGTATGCCACTCGACGCGCTGACCGTCGGGGCGGACGCGCGACCCAGGTTGCGGTTCGTCGTAGACGAGCGCGCGTTGTTTGATCTGCGTGACATCGTTTGCCAGGTCGTTCGACGCGAGCACGTAGCCGCCGAATCCTTCGCTCAATTGCAAGCGGTCGACGCCCGCGCGCCAATAACTTGACGCGGCGAG
>Ga0334722_10007708_pt1 | contig 10399 bp, 8 predicted proteins | sample C3_bottom_MG_FD_207210 | JGI IMG/M metagenome (GOLD analysis project Ga0334722, IMG submission 207210) | Sediment microbial communities from Yellowstone Lake, YNP, Wyoming, USA - C3_bottom | ecosystem: Environmental > Aquatic > Freshwater > Lake > Sediment | place: USA: Wyoming | collected... | reverse complement strand
CCAAATTGTGACGAAATGTTTTTTGTGGGCAGAAAAAATCTCGGGATGGCGTGGTAAACCTCTGCGCCGAGGGGAACATGGCTGGGAATGGCGTCTTTTAGGTGCTTGGCGCTGCCTCGCGTTTGTCCAGCATGGCCAGTAGGGTTACCGCATTCTCAAAGTCAGGATTTTGTCGGAGAACATGTTTAAGATAGTTGCGGGCGGTCTGGTAGTCTTTCATATCGACAAGCAGTACCGCATAGTTGTAGTTGAGTGATTCGTCTCCAGGCGCAAGCTGTAAGGCGCGGTCATAGTAAAGCTTGGCCCGGTCAAACTCCTTGCGCCGTCTACAGACAATGCCCATCTGGTTTAAAAGAATAATGTCCTCCATGTTGCTGTTCATGTTCCGCTGCATGATCGCCTCGGCTTCTGCATCCATGCCGCAGTCCAGGCAGGCCTCTATATACTTATCGGGGATTTGGGCCTCTTTTCTGGAGAGCTTAAGCGCCGTGGCTAGGGAGGATCGTGCTTCGTCGGGGTTGCCTGTGGCACTGAGCTGCACGGCAAGATCCATATGGCGATCCGGGGAGTTGGGAGAGATCTCGATTGCTTTTTGGAGCACGGCCTTGGCCTTGGCGTGATCACCTCTGTGTTGATAGACCCGGGCCAGCCCGTCCAGAGAGTTGACATAAAGATCGTTGCTACAGTCCTTGCAACGCTTATAATTTTCCTCGGCTTCGTCCATCCTGCCGATTTTTTCCTGCACTTGGGCAAGATGAAAATAGGTGGCGGACTGTCCGGGCTGGAGGTTTCTGGCCTCTGCCAGGGACTGAATGGCAAGCTCAAGCCGTCCCTGGCGCAGGAATTTTTTCCCCATGTACAGAGCGCGATGGTACGGGTCAGGATCGTAAGCTTTTTTGAGGGCAGAGTAAATTTTCGATTTAAGGACAGCCTCGGTGACGGGCTTGACCAAATAGGCGTCGATGTGTTCTTCGGTCACGGACATGATTTTGTCGAGGTCATCAACGCAGGTGACCATGATGAACGGCATGTTCCAGTATTCTTCCGAAGTTCTGATGCGTTGGAGTAGCTGTAGTCCATCCTCCTCTGGCATGATCATATCCGAGAGGACGAGGTCAATCCTGGGCATGGGCGCGTTGATCTTTTCCCATGCTTCTTTGCCGTCTCTGGCCGTGACGACATTCTTGTAGCCTATGTTGGCCAGCATGTTGGCGACCATTTTGAGCATGGCGACATGGTCTTCCACAACCAGTAATGTGTAATCGTTTTGGTTCAAGCCAACCCCTTCAGGAGAGATACGATATTCATAATTGTCATAAGTGGAACCCCATCATTTTCGTTGGCAACCCATGGTGTTGTCAGGATGCGGTTAAAAAAGCAAGAATTCCAAGACCAGGGAGGATCACGGGTAAATGTGCTCGCCGGTTCATGAGCATTTTTTTTATACTAACAAGTTGTGAGAAAAAAACACAATGAGAATAAGGCGTAATTTCGTGTGAGATGGCCTGGCGGAAGATTTTTTGGAAAGATAAACGAGGGCGAAAATAAAAAAATGGGCAGGGGTTGGACAAAAAAAAGGCTTAGAGGATTTCCTCTAAGCCTTTGAATTTTTTGGTGCGCCCGGCACGATTCGAACGTGCGACCTGCGGATTCGTAGTCCGACACTCTATCCAGCTGAGCTACGGGCGCATAAATGAGATGGGATTTATAACGCACATTGTTCTGTTCGGCAACAAGTTTATATGGCGCACCTTGTTGAAATTTTCCGCAGTGGCTCAGGTGGTCTTGAGGGTGTATGGGGTGAGAAAGGCTAGGCCGGTGCGATTGAGCACCTCACCGAACCGTTCTCCCTCTCTGTTCTGCGCCTTGAAATGAGTAAGGCAAGTGTCGATGATGGCCAGGGTGGTTTCTGCGGAGAATATTCCTGAAAGTTCTTGGCCAAGCTGCGGGTGGCGGCCCAGTTTGCCGCCCAACAGGATGCGGTAGCCGGAGAGGTCTTGGCCAATGGTCCCGGTTGGGCAGGCCCGGGCGCATTGGCCGCAGGCCAGGCAGCGCTGCCAGTCGAACTGCGGCCCAGCTTCCGGCCCGGCAAGGGTGATTGCCTCCTCTCTACAGGCGGCAAGGCAGGCTCCGCATCCCGAACAGGGGGCATCGCTCAGCCTGGGGAGGGAGGCGCTGATCAGGCCGATATCGACTATTTGGGGGCGGGAGCAGGCATTGGGGCAGTCGGCCAGGGTTAGCCGGAACTCGTGGTGCAGTTTGAGCGGGCCGGACACTCGGCTTTGCATGAATTCCTTGAGGTTGTGTACGCGCAGCAGGGCCTCAAGCCGTGGGCTTAGGGCCTCCCCGGTGTCGATGCGATTGGGGCAGCCGCTCTGCCCGAAACAGGACTCCACGGTAAAGCCTTGCACCTCGTCCTCCTGGTGGTGCAGGTACCGTTGCTGGCAGGCCGCAACATGGGCCATTGTTATCCTGGCGGCTCCGGCCTGCTGCGCCTCGGTCTCCACCCTTTTTTTTACGCGCTTGCGGACGAAAAAAGGCACCTTTGCCACTGCCTGTTCCGCATCCTTGTCCCACTCCATGGTTCACCTCAAAGTATGATTGTCTGTCAACAATAGCGCGGAAGGGCGTTGGGTGCCTTGATCTAAGTCAAAGGCGGCGGGATGTGTGCAATCAGTCCGGCGGTTGCTGTAAAAAATTGAGAAAGGTGCTGCAGATGGGGGAAGGCTGCCGATTTTTCCGGGTGATCAGATAAAAAGGGCGCGAGAGGCGGATATTGGCCAAAGGGACCGCCACCAGGGAGCCGCGTTCAATATCTTCGGCCACGGCCCTGCAGGAGAGGATGGCGATGCCGACCTCTGACTTGACGCCCTGGCGGACCGCCTCCGTGCTGCCCATCTCGGCAACGATCTGTAGCCGGCTGAGATCCAGGTGTTTCTCAAGCAGCTGGGTCACGACCCGGCGGGTGCCGGAGTCCCGTTCCCGGATGATCATCGGCTCGTTGAGCAGTTGGGCGGGTTCCACCGCCTTTTCCTTGGCAAACGGATGGGAGGGATACACAGCCAGGACCAGTTCATCGTCAAGTATCTCGATCCATTCCAGGGCCGGGTCACTCCAGCGGGCGCCGACCACGCCGAATTCGGTGTCGCCGGCCAGGACGCCGTCTGCCACCGTACGCGAGTTGCCGATGGAGAGGGTGATTTGGATGGCGGGATGGAGTTTTTTGAAGGTGCCGATCCGCTGCGGCAGGACATAGGCGCCGGGGATGGTGCTGGCCCCGAGGGCGAGATGACCGGCCAGAGTGCCGCGGTAACTGGCCATGGCCTGCATGGTTTCCTGGCGGAGGCGGATGATCTTTTTGGCGTATTTGTAAAGAATCTGTCCTGCCTGGGTGGGCAGGGCTTCGCGGCCCAGACGGTCCACTAGCCGTTCCCCCAGGATTTCTTCCAGGCTGCGGATGTGTTCGCTCACTGTGGGCTGGGAAAGAAAACGGGCCTCGGCGGCCTTGGTAAAACTCTTCAGCTCAACGACCTTGCAAAAGACCTCAAGACGATGAATATCCATGGGAAAATTGGCCCTCTCGACTATTGATTAGGATAGGTATAGCCGATATAAACCATTCATGGCGTTAATGCAAGGGCGGCGGGGTCTTTGTCTCGCAATTCTCTGTTTTTGTGGATTTATCATCGCAGCCGCTACAGCTGCATCCGCAGCCGGTTTTGCTCCCGCCAAGTTGGATGCGGATGCGACGGCCGATGAAAAACATGCAGGCCACGATGATAAAAATGATGATGATGTTCTGCCACATGGCGGACCTTCTTGGTTTCGTTTGAATTGGTTATCCGGCAAGGCCCATCAGCCGTCCGCCTTGATAGACCAGGGTGGCCAGCAAAAAGGCGAAGGCGGTGTTGAAACAGATGGAGAAAAGCCCCCATTTCCAGGAGCCGGATTCCTTGGAGATGCACACCACCGTGACAAAGCAGGGTGCATAAAACATGACAAAAACGATGAGGGCCAGGGCCACCACCGGGTTCCAATGCGGGTCTTTTGCCAGTGTTTCGGAAAGGGAGGCGTTGCCCTTCGGGTCGGTCTGGCCCAGAGAATAGGCTGTGCCCAGGGTGGTGACGATGACCTCCTTGGCCGCAAAGCCCCCGACCAGGGCGATGTTGGTCCGCCAGTCAAAGCCGGGCAGCCAGCTGACCGATTCCATGGTGATACCGATTCTGCCAGCGAGGGAGTGGCGCAGGGTGCTGCCCGCCTGGGCAGTATCGATGGCTGCCAGCTGCTCTTTAAGTGGCAGGGCTTCCGTCGCCTGGGTGGCAGAGGCAGCCACTTCCTGACGTTGCCGGGTGAAGTTCTCTTCTTCCGATTGCGGCAGGCCCGGAAAGGTCATCATGGCCCAGATCAGGATGGAGATGGCCAGGATGGTGGTGCCTGCCTTCTTGATATACTGCCAGGTTCTTTCCCAGGTGTGGATGAGCAGACCCTGGAAGGTGGGGAAGCGGTAAGGCGGCAGCTCCATGACAAAGGGGGTGGATTCGCCGCGCAATACGGTGAGCCGCAGGATTTTTGCGGCGGTGAGCGCCACGGCCCAGGCCAGCAGGGTCAGGAGGAACATGAGCTGGGCCTGGCTGCGGGAAAAAAAGGTGGCGGTGAGCAGGGCGAGTACCGGCAGCTTGGCCCCGCAGTTCATGAAGGAGACGGTGAGCAGGGTGGCTAGCCGTTCGCGGGGGGAGCGCAGCGTGCGGGCGGCCATGACGCCGGGCACGGCACAGCCCCCGGCAATGCCGCCGGACACGATGTAGGCCATGACCGAACTGCCGTGCAGCCCGAAGATGCGGAAGACCCGATCCATCATGAAGGCGACCCTGGCCAGGTAGCCGGAGTCCTCCAAGATGGCGATGCCGAAAAACATGAACATGATCAGCGGCACAAAGCCAAGCACCCCGCCCATCCCGTGGATAACCCCGGAGATGAGCATGGATTTGAGGTGCCCATCCGGCAGCAGGGTGTTCAGGTTGGTGCTCAGCCAGTCGAAAAATACCGCAAACCAGGCGACGGGTAACTGGCTGTAGGTGAAGGTGAATTTGTAGAGGCCCAGAAGCACGGCCAGCATGATGATTGGTCCCATAAATCGGTTGGTCAGAACCTTGTCGATCCGGTCCGAGGCATGGAGCCGGTCGATGTCGAATTTGTGGGTGATCACCTCCTGGCGGAGCACGGATTTGATATAGCCGTATCGGTGGTCGGCAATGATGGCCTCGGGATAGGTTTCCATGGTCTTGAGCAGATGCTCGCTGACCTTGGTCACGGTCTCCTGGAGTTCCGTGTCAACTGCTGGGTCGGCTCTGCGGCCCTTGTCCCGGATCTGGCTGTCGCCCTCCAGGTATTTGAGCGCCAACCAGCGCGGGGCATAGCTGTCTGTCATGAACCCGGCTGTGGTGATACGTTGCGCCATGGTTTGCAAGGCGAGGTCAACGTCTTCCCCGTAAGAGATGTACAGGGGATCCCAGGGGGCGTTTTTCTGGGCCAGATCCAGGGCTGCGGTCATCAGCTCGGCCGTGCCTTTGCCGGATCGGGCGATGATGGGGATAACCGGCACCTTGAGCAGGGCGGAGAGTTTTTGGGCATCGAGGCTGATGCCACGGTCCTGGGCCACATCGATCATGTTGAGGGCGATGATCATGGGCACGCCAAGCTCGAGAAATTGGGTGGAAAGATAGAGATTGCGTTCCAGGTTGGAGGCATCGGTGATATTGATGACCACATCGGGCTTTTCCTGCACCAGATAGTCGCGGGCCACAACCTCTTCCACAGAATAGGCGGTGAGGGAGTAGGTGCCGGGCAGATCGATGATCGTGGCCTCGTCGCCGCGGGGAAAGGTGTAGGCCCCGGCCTTTTTCTCCACCGTGACGCCGGGATAGTTGCCCACATGCTGGCGGGCGCCGGTCAGGGTGTTGAACAGGGTGGTCTTGCCCGCGTTGGGGTTGCCGGCCAGGGCGATGGTAAGGGGTGTTGACATGCTCATGCCTCGTTACGGGAAATCAGGCGATTTCCACTTCGATATAGTCTGCTTCGCTGTTGCGCAGGGTTAGGGTGCCGCCCATGATTCTGATTGCCACCGGATCGAAGAGGGGAGCCCGACCCATGATGGTGATGCGGGTGCCGGGGACAATGCCCATGTCGCGGATACGTCGGCCAAGCTCACCGCCCACCTTGACCGCGGTAATGGTGCCTGACTGGTCTTTCTCCATTTGGCGGAGTGGAATTGTTGGCATGCGTGTTCTCCAGGGTGCGGTGGGCGATTGTTGATGATGAGGTGCAATAATAAAAAGCCACGATTAAGAAGTCAATATCTTTTTTAGGTTACAGAATAAAATTAAACAACCCAAACTTTTTAGTTGGGGTTGTACTTTGTGCGGGACAAAAATGGGTTGGGCTTTTGGTTTTGGTGAGGGGCGGTGATGCGGAGCGAATGCGACCAGAATGGTGGCACCCCACTCCTTTGTAATTGGAGTGGGGTGCCGGGAAAATAGGAAAAACGGTTCTTGCTATTCCCGGGTGTTGCGCATCGTGCCCAGGGAGTTGGGGTGGTGTATGTCCGTATTCATAGTAATGGTATGGCAGACCTTGCAGTTGCGGTTGGCGCCTAGAGGGTAGGGATTGCCCTGATACTGCCGGGGGCCAAAGTTGTCCCGCTCCTTTTCGTAGGGGTTGCTGGCGGGATACTCGGCATGGGGGCTGCCGTGGCAGGCAGCACAATGGATGCTGCCCGAATCATCGTGCCGATTGCGGTACAGGGCGTCGGCCCCGGTGGTCCAAGTGTTAAAGGCGCTGTCGGCCTCGGGTGGGGCAAAATTTACGTGGCAGGTAAGGCAATCCGGTTGCTGCACCCAGGGGGTGCGGGGTTGGATCCCGGCAAGGCCTGCCGCCAGCCGTGGTTTGAGGTGCTGCATCAGCCGGGCCGCCCCGGGTTTGCCGGCATTTTTTTCGGCCAAAAGCAAAGCCAGGGCGTGGTCTTCCAAAGCGCCGTGGCAGTTGGAGCAGTCAAGCCCGGCCTCGTGGTGGACGCCGCGAAAGAAACGGGTGGCGCCCTGCGGGCTGCTTGGGTGGCAAAGAGCGCAGGCCTCGGCGCCTCGTCCACCCAGGAAGTTGGCATGGAAGCCGTGGATGGAGGCAGAGAGGTTGAGCAGTCCAGCCTTGCCGGGGGCGTTCAGCATCGGGTCCGGGTGGCAGCGTTGGCAGAGGACGGGCTTGCCCGCCTTGGCCAGGGCCAGCAGATTGGTCTTGTTGAACCGGTCGTGCATGCTCAGGATGTCTTGCGCCGTGGCGGCAGAGATTCCAGCCGTCCCTTTGCGCCAGCCCCCGCCATGACATGTCTTGCAGCCCATCTCGGTTGCAACCGGGGCCACCATGCGGGTGGTGGCGAGAAGGGTGTTGCTGGCTTTGTCCCGTGCCTCAATGGTAAAGCTCGGGTAGGGATGGTAGCCCCCCTGGGCGGGATAGGGGACCACCGGAACGTTTTTCGCAATAAAGGCCTTGCCTTCTTTTTTAAGCAGCATGGTGCCGGAAAGCCCCTGGCCGGAAAGGCCTATATTGTCGGGCAGGCTGATGCCGAACAGGGAAGGCGATTTCCAGAAATCCACTTGCCGGGCGGGTTTTTCAAAGCCCGGCCCTACCCGGAAAGAAAGAACCACGCCCTCGGTGACGACCTCCGGGGTTGGCCCGCGCCTGATGAGCTGGGCAAAGAGATCGTTTGCCGGGGGCATGAGGCTGAACGAGCCGTCCGCGTCGCTGATGCTGTGCATGCCGAGATTGTTCCAGGCAAGGAGGACGTAGCCGCTCTGTTCCGGGTCAAAGGGCAGGGGGGCAAGCGGGGGTGCGTTGAGCGTCGGAGCAGCCGCAGCCGCTTCCTTCCTGCCGCGCAGCCCCTCAACAATAAAGGAAGCCAGGGCGTGGCGTTCCAGGTTGTTGCCGGGGAAGGGCGGCATGGAGCGGTTCAGCTTGCCCTGGCCGCTTATTTCGGCCTCCATAGCATAGACTGATTCGTATTTGGCACTCATCTTTTTGATATCCCGCATGGGGCCACCTACGGAATGGCAGGGGGAGCACATTATATTGAAGAGTTGTCGGCCAACCACCAGGCGATTTTTTTCGGTGATCTCCTTGTTGACCCATTTGGCCGAGGCCAGGATGCCTTGGGCCTTGATCGTATCGAGATCCTTCGCCAGGATGGAATTGGCGTAGATGTGACCGTACAGGGTAAAGGGCCGACGGCTGCCTTCCCGAATGTATTCAAAGGAGCCCATGTAGGTGATGCCCAGAAGCAGGAGAACCACGGCCAGGGAGCGCGTGGCTGTTTGTGGTAGCCGGATCACCATGATGAGGCCGCCGAGGAAAAGAAGCGGCGAGGCCCAGAAAAAGACGGTGAGAAAAGGGGCCAGCTCCGGGCTGAAGTTTGCAATCCAGGCTCTTTGCGGCTCGGGCAGGGCCTGGACATACCACCAGGCCGAGGCCAGGAATAGCAGGAAGGGGGCAAGGAGCCAGGTGGCGCAGTAGCGGACCATGCGCAGGCGAAAGGCTTCTTCCTTGATGGCGGTGGAGGTCAGGAAGCCATACAGCCCTGCCAGCATCAGGCAGAGGAAGGTCCGGAAAGAAAGGGCTGGCCAGAAGGCGGGGTTGAAGATGCCGTCCCAAAAGTTGCCGGTGCGCAGCCAGTCGCCAGGGGTGAGCATGAAGCCGATGATCCCGTTGATGGCAAAGAGGGAAAGCCAGGCAAAGATGAAATAGAGCCAGCCGATGATCAGATGGCTGCGCCGCTCCATGCGGCCAAAGGTCTGGTAGTAAATGAGGATGGAAACGATTTCCGCGAGAAAAAAGACCCATTCGATGGCCCAGGCGAAGACAAAGTTGTGGATGAGGATGGAGGTGGCGGCCGGGGCGATGAGGGCGATGGTAAACCAGATGCCCACCCCGGTGATGGCGCCCAGCACCAGGGTGAGGAGCAGGAAGAACTTGGTGTGTTTCTTGGTGTAGTCGAGGATGGGTTGCGAGCCTTCCCGGTAGCCCTTCATCTCGGTGAGCACGAGAAAAAGGCCGCCGCCGATGGCGAAATGGGAGATGTACACATGCAGAACGGCGATGCAGGCGATGAGCAGGCCGCCGCCGGAAAAATCCAACTGCCAGACCGGGTAGTTCATCAGCGCACCTCCTCAGGTACCCGGGCCGCGAGTCTGAGCATGTAAATGACCACCGCAATGCCGAGCACCAGGATTGCCACAAAAATAAACATCGGCGACCACTGCGGCACAACCTGTAGATCGGCGGGATGGAAGTATTTGGCCAGATAGGCCTGTCGGGCCAAATCCCGCACCAGCACCATGAAAAGGATGGTTGTGGCCATGGAAACGGTGGTTGGCCAGACCCGCTCTTTGGTGCCATAGTAGAGACTGCAAGAGGCCGCGATCAGAGCGGCTGCAAAAAGGCTGGTGTGTGGAGCCGCGCCGCCGATAAACAGCTGGTGTACGTTTTTGGGCAGGGAAAAAAGGAAGGGGATGCCGGTGCCGATTTCAACCATCGTGGCGTAGGTAAACCATTTCATCCCTATGCTCAGGCGTTTTGCGGCTCCTGGTGCGCTCTTTTTTTGTTGAAAAAAGGCGAGGATCGCCAGAAAAAGACCGCCGACCGCCACGGAGGCTACGACAAAATGGAGATAGCGGGGGAGAAGGGTCGGGTCGGCAAGGTTTAAGAAGGTGCCGTCCGGTCGGTGAAAATAAACGCTCCAGATCTGCGGGTTCTGCATCAGGGTTATATTGTTGACAAAGAAAAAGGCGATTGCTAGCAGGAGTAGGAGGCTTGTGGTCAGTGCCCGCTTCCGCGTGGCCCCTGGCAGGTCGCCAGCCATCTTATAGAGGTAGGCGCTGTAATAGGCGAGAATGAGCAGGCCGACGATGGAAAGCCAGTACACCCCCATGAGGATGGAGCTGGTATAGATGAAATGCCCGTAGAGCACCTGGAGAAAAAGAAGGGGCGCCACCCCGAAGTTCACGGCAAAGGCGATGGTGTATGGCAGTTTGCTGGCAATATCCAGACAGGGGGGCGGGTCGGCGGGCGGGGTCCGCATTTCCCTGACCAGGGCGATTACGGCGCTGCCCAACATGGCGTTCATGAAAACAAGGTGGGTGAAAAAGGTCAGGATAAGGAGAAGCTCGAAAAAGCCCCAGGGTGCCGGAATGGTGTCGGGCGAGGGGATAAGTTGGGCTGGGTCCATGACAGGGTCTCCTTAGGGATAAAAGTTTCTTCACTATAGCATAAAAAGGATTTGTAGGAGAAAAATCCGCCAGAACAGGGGCATGCCGGAAAGAAAAAAAATGGCCGGAGTTGCAAAGAAGATAAAATG
>Ga0334722_10007707_pt1 | contig 10399 bp, 6 predicted proteins | sample C3_bottom_MG_FD_207210 | JGI IMG/M metagenome (GOLD analysis project Ga0334722, IMG submission 207210) | Sediment microbial communities from Yellowstone Lake, YNP, Wyoming, USA - C3_bottom | ecosystem: Environmental > Aquatic > Freshwater > Lake > Sediment | place: USA: Wyoming | collected... | reverse complement strand
GGTATTGGAAACACTTCATGCAGAACAGGTGGAAGTAAACAGGAAATGGACACAGCATTACATACTTAAATATACAGGCAAAGCGGGCTACCTTGCCGATGCGCTTATCAACGAAGCCATTGAAGGAGCAAAAAAATACGAATGTTACACCAACCTGATTCAACTGCTGCACAGCAAGCGGTTGATAATGGGCTTCCGCCTTGGAGAAAAAGAAATTGACAATGCGGAAAAAGATATTTTTCACTACAAAGAATGCGAGCACGCCATTCGCAGGGCATCTGAACTTTACTACCGCTTAGTGATAAAGAAAAAATTCAGTGCGCGTCCCGACATGAAATCACTCCAGCAGTTTTTGAAGAGCGGCATTAAAGAACTGAAAACGCTTCACAAACAAACCGATTCACCCGAAGTGTTGTATCATCTGAAATATCTTGAGCTGGATTTTTTTCAGAATGAAAAGAATTTTGCGCAGGCGAAAAATAAATGCGATGAACTGGTTGATGTGGTGCAGAATAATGTTTCCGTGTTCACCCGCCAGCGGATTGACTATGTGTTCGGCAATCTTGCCCAGTGCCATATTTATCTCAGAGAATACAAACAGGCATTGAAAATACTCAGTCAGCAGCAATATATCATTCCCTTTTCACTCGATTGGTACGAGTCAAGAGAAATGGAGTTCCGGATTCTTTTTTACCAAAAGAAATTCACTGAAGCCAAACGCCTGCTGGAAGTGATGCGAAAAAATTTTCCCGATGATATAGAACCCATCCGCAAAGCAAGAATAAATTTTTATTACGCCAGCGTGATGTTCATGATGCATGATTATAAAAAAGTGCAATTTCTTCTGCATACAAATTCCGAACTGCACAAGGATAAAAGCGGCTGGGCAATTGCCATCCGCATGCTGCAGGTGATGCTGCTGCTGGAGCAAGATAAAAAAGAGGGAGCTGAAGAGGCAATCAGACAACTGCAACAGTTTTTTGATTACAACAGGAAAAGTAATTTCATCTCAGAGCGAGATAAAATAATAATGAAGCTGCTGACTCAAACTCATCTCCCCTCTGCTCAAAAGTTAAAAAAGAAATGGGCTGCTTTGCCCTGGGATCCTTTGGCGCATGAACTTATACCTTATGATGTTTGGCTGGCTTCATATATAAAAAGGAAGAAGCGCAGGAAATGAATTTCGCTCCGGCACAATAAGTACGGTCGCAATCAATGTCATTAAGTTAAGGAAAATCTGCTAGTGGTGGACGGCTGTTAAAGTCCTTCTCCATGAGGAGAAGGATTTAGGATGAGGCAAAAAAGCAGAAGTCAAATCCCTTAACTTAATGACATTACTGTCGCAATGGGCTGTTACTGAACTTTCTTTGAAAAATCAGCAGTGGCGCAGGTAGATTTTTTTTCTGCGCTGCAGCAGGGTTTTTCGGTAACGCTTATTGCCATTGACTTGTTGTCGGTTGAAGGGCTTTCTATCGGCTGCTGAATAGCGATGAGCGGAGCAATGGTCAATCCAACCAACGAAGAAAGCTTAATGAGAATGTTCATGGAAGGTCCTGAAGTATCTTTGAAAGGGTCGCCCACCGTATCTCCCACCACAGCGGCTTTATGCGGATCAGATTTTTTGTAGAATATCTCTTTCTTTCCGTTCACTTCAATCTCAGCGCCTTTCTCAAAAGATTTTTTTGCATTGTCCCACGCGCCTCCAGCATTGTTCTGGAAGATAGCCCACACCACACCGCTCACGGTTACTCCCGCCATGTATGCGCCCAGCGCTTCCGCGCCCATCACCAGTCCGACAATTATCGGAGTAACAATAGTGATAACGCCCGGAGCAATCATCTGGCGGAGCGCTGCCTGTGTGGATATCTGCACGCACTTTCCGTATTCAGGTTTTCCGGTTCCTTCGAGTATGCCGGGTATTTCGCGAAACTGCCTTCGCACTTCATTCACCATATCCATGGCTGCTTTTCCGACAGAGTTCATCGCAAGCGCGGAGAAAACAACCGGTATCATTCCTCCGATAAATAATGCCGCCAGCACTTTCGCATTGAAAATATTGATGCCGGGAATTCCGGTGATGTTCACATAAGCGGCAAAAAGTGCAAGAGCTGTTAATGCAGCGGATGCTATGGCAAATCCTTTTCCGATAGCGGCAGTGGTGTTGCCCACTGAATCGAGCACATCGGTTTTCTCGCGGACTTCTTTCGGAAGCTGGCTCATCTCGGCAATTCCTCCTGCATTATCGGCAATAGGTCCGAAAGCGTCAATGGCAAGTTGCATGGCAGTGGTTGACATCATGGCGGCAGCGGCAATTCCCACTCCGTAAAATCCCGCAAAGTGATAAGAAGCCCAGATGGCTCCGGCAAAAAGAATTACAGGGAAAGCTGTGGAAAGCATTCCGGTTCCGAGCCCGGCAATAATATTGGTGGCAGCGCCCGTGCCTGATTTCTGAACGATGGCGAGAACAGGTCCTTTGCCGAGACCTGTATAATATTCCGTGATGAAAGAAATCAGCGCGCCAACCGTCATGCCGATGCACACTGCATAAAATATATCCATCGAAGTTATCGGATGATCAAATCCGCTCATCTGCATGGATTCAGGAAGCATATATTTTATCAGGAAGAAAGAAGCAACCAATGCAAGCAGAATAGAACTCCAGTTGCCTGTGTTCAGCGCTTTCTGAACTTTATCGGTGGTGGCTTCGCCTCCGTCTTTTACATTTACAAACCAGGTGCCGATGATAGAAGCAATAATTCCTATTCCTGCAATGGTGATAGGAAGAAGGATGGCTCCTATTCCCCCGAAACTATCTGTGAGACCGGGATTATCTTTGATTAAATAATTTCCGAGAACCATGGATGCAAGAACAGTTGCCACATACGAGCCGAACAAGTCAGCGCCCATTCCGGCAACGTCACCTACGTTATCTCCCACATTGTCTGCAATGGTTGCAGGATTGCGCGGATCATCTTCAGGAATTCCGGCTTCTACTTTTCCTACAAGGTCAGCGCCCACATCGGCTGCTTTGGTATAAATTCCACCGCCCACACGCGCGAAGAGCGCAATGGATTCAGCGCCAAAAGAAAATCCGGTGAGAACTTCCAGCACGCGTGCCATTTCTTCCGTTCCGCCATTGGCAAAATTTCCGCCCATGAATTTCGTATAGAGCAAAACAAAAACAACGCTTAAGCCAAGAACTGCCAGTCCTGCCACTCCCAATCCCATTACGGTTCCGCCTCCGAAAGAAACTTTCAATGCTTTTGAAAGAGAAGTTTTTGCCGCCTGCGTGGTGCGCACATTTGCTTTGGTGGCGATTTTCATTCCGATGAATCCTGCCAGCGCAGAAAAGAAACATCCGGTAACAAATGCGGCAACAATTAAAATATGAGAGTGTTCAGCAACTTTATCCACCTGCGAAAGAAAACCAAGCCCGGTTCCTGCTATGATAACATAGATGGCAAGTATTCTGTATTCCGCTTTCAGAAATGCCATGGCTCCTTCTGCAATATTGCCTGCAATGACGCTCATCTTGCTGTCACCTGCATCTTGCCTGACAACCCATCTTGCAATAATTGTCAGATACACAAGTGCAATAAGTCCGAAAACAGGAAGGATGTAAATTAAGTTTTCCATAGAAAAATAAATTAGCAGCCCCTCCCGACCTCCCCGAAGGGGAGGAGCCATATACTTAGTTTGTTTTATTATTCCCTCTTCCCTTTGGGGAGAGCAGGAGAGGGGCTACATTTAAAAGAATTTTGCGCGGTTATCTTTTATCTCCGCTTTTTTCTTGATAGCATCTATCGCTTCAATATCTGCTCGATAAGAAAAATTATTTTTCGACTGTGATTTTGCCTGTGAAAAATCTGTTGTTGGCGGAGCTTCTTTTATGTTTTCAATTTTCACGATATAAACTCCTGCTTCTCCTGCAATGGGTTTTGACATCTCTCCTTTCTTTAAAGAGAACAGCGGTCCGTAAAGGTTCAATTCCCTTCCCACATTCGGAATAGAATAAGAAGTGAAAGTTGCGCCTTCAGCGGGATTCACCTGTAAATTAAGTTTTGACGCATACTCTTCAATGGAAGAAGCATGAATCTTTTTCATTTCTTCAATAAACTTTTCTGCTTTCTTCATTTTCTTTGCTCCGGCTTCAACCTCTTCTTTCTTCTGCTCTATGGGTGCTATTCCTTCTTCACGGATTTCTGCCACGTGAGCCACAATGAATTTTTCTGTTGCCCTGAACGGGTCAGTACTCACATCACCTTTCTTTGCGTTGAATGCCCAACGGATTATCTCTTTCGGGTTGTCAATGCCGGGAATTGTTTTGTCATTTTCTTTCAACTGGTCAGCAAGGCGTTTCAACAGGTGCATTTCTTCCACTCCTTTTTCAAAGGTCTCTGAAGTATGGTATTTGGTTACAAAATCAACCGCACTATTGTAAACATCCTGTGTGGTTTTGCTGCCGGGTATCACTTTTCTTTCTATGATGCCAACTTCTGTTTTGCGCGATACTACACCCTGGTCAAGAATTTCTATCAGGTGATATCCGAATTTGGAAAGTGCAACAGGCATGTCTCCTTTCTTTCCATGAAAGCATGCATTTTGAAATTCAGGAACCATTTTTCCAGTAGTGAACCAGCCAAGCACTCCTCCTGTATCTTTACTTCCGGCATCGTCTGAGAATTTTTTTGCCATTTCAGCGAAGTTGTGCTTCTTCTGAATGACAGATTTAATGCTGTCAATTTTTATTTTTGCTTTTGCTTTTGCAATGGTATCTCCAGCAGGAACTTTGATGAGGATGTGGCGCGCTTTTACAGAGTCGGGCAACATTTCGTAATCAATCACTTTTGCCAGCTTGTACTGATTATTTTCCATGAAAATAGGAAGTACAGTTCCTTTTTCAGAAGCATGAGCAAGCGAGTCAATCTGCAAAGGAAGCTGACCTTTCCCATAATGAGTTGTATCGAAAGCACGGGTATCGGATTCACGCACAACGAGAAGTGAATCTTCTTTCTTTGATTTAATGTCTTTCCATTCTTCTGCGAGTTTGTCTAACTGGCTCTTCACTTCGTCAAAATCCAATTGAGTTGGTTTGATGTCAAACACAATATATTCGAGTTTGCGTGAAGCATCCTGCTTGTATTTGTAACTGTTCTCATTATAGAATTTTAACTTGTCCTGTTCATTCACCTGTACAAGAGAATCTGATAAAGAAGAAAAAGGTTTAAAAATATATTTGAAATCAACCGAGCGATTCAGATTTGCATAATCTGCTTTTGCCTGTTCGGTTGTTACATACAAACCTTTTTTAATAAGAGTCAGATATTTGCTTTGCACCCTGTTATCTCTGAGCATGTCTTCAAATTCTGTCCAGCGCGGTTTTTCTTCCGGAGGAAGTTTATCCACATATGACTTTACGCTGTCGGCTCTTAATCTTCCCGTCATGGGATTAGTGAAATAAGGGATAAGTTTGTTGCTGTTAGGGTCAGTAAAATATTGCACCACCATCGGGTCTGGATCATTTCCGAGGATGAGTTCTTTCACTTCTCCGTCAGACACCGAAATGCCTGCATCCTGAAACTGTGGTTTGAGAGCCAGTTCGTTCACAAATTTTTCCCACACGCGGTCGCGGATGGAGTTCATGGTTTCATCATCAAGCGCTGCCTGCCTTCTACGTTCTTTCTGAACATCCGCAATTCGCTGTACTTCGTTATCGAAAGCGATTAAGCTGATGGAATTGCCTGCAACCTCTCCGGCAGTTTGTTCAGAACTAAAAAGAGATTGTCCTTTAAAAAACATATCACTCAGCACGAATGAAAAGAGCGCAATGCCGACCAATGCAACAATCAGTCCAGCGCGTTTACGGATTTTTCCTATTACTGCCATAATTTAATTTGATAATTTGAAGATTTGAAAATGAACAAATTAATTCATCTTCAAATTTTCAAATCAGTTAATTTTCAAATTTACTTGTTTTTCTTCCTTCAATTATTACAATTACTATCATAGAAAACAACAGAGATGCACAACTTGCAACCGTCACAATCAGCCATCTTACCGGGTACGCTTTTTTATCTGCCGGAACAGGTTTCACCACCACATTTGTATAGGTGAGAAATTTTTCAGAGTCGTTCACCACCGTGTTGTATTTTATCAAAAGCTCTCCGTATTCCCTTGTAGATTGGTCGAGGTGCTGCTGAAGTTCATGAAACTTGCCTCCGCGTTCTTCAAGGTTCCGCATTTCGTTGGTGAGATCAGCAATTTTTTTCTCATTACCGGAACCCAGCGATTTATAATATGCTTTTGAAAGTTCGCGTGATTGCGCGTAGTAATCGGTGATGCCGAACTTAACGCCTAATTCTTTCAATGCTGTGTTGATGGAGTCAATCTGCTGATGTTTTATTTTCATCTGTTCACCATAAATTGCTACCATCTCTTTTGATTTTGATTGATTCAGGTTGAGTGTGAAAGCGTTGAAAGCATTAATCATTTCATTGATTATATTGCAGGCGATTTCCGGATTCTGATCAAACACTTCTATTTTCACCGCTTCAAATTCTGTTTTTCTTATAGCAACATTTTCGTTGTAAATACCAAGTAACTGGTTGTGAATGGTAGAACTTGCAGAATCCAAACCATAATGCTGAACAAGATGAAAATAATCCACTACATGATTGAAGATGCTGTCGGACTGAAATAACTGAAGCATCTGTTCTGTAGATGACTCCTGGCTCTAAGGCATGAGGTTGGAAGGATAAATGATAGCTGTGGATTTATACTTCGGCTTGATGAAATACGAAGAAGAAAAAACAGACGATAATATAACTGCCAATCCCGCCACAATTGCCAGCTTGATTCTCCATTTCCAGATAATATTTAGCAAATCAAAATTTTTCATATCACAGAATTGCACTGAAAATTATCCGGTGCAAATAACATTAAGTTTTCAGAAAAGAATGATGAGAAAAAACAGGTTTGCCTGAAAAAATCATCATCATTCATTTTCTTATTTATCATAGTTAATCTTTTATTGTTTTCTGAATAGTTCTGAAATTTTCCAAAAGCGCAATAACAAGCAACGTAACTATCAACGTTGAGATTGTAGCCACTACCACAATTATCCAGCGAACAGGGTACGATTTTTTTTCCGCAGGGAAAGCCCTGTCCACTACAAATTTTTCTGAAATGCTTTGCTGTGCATCTACTTTTGCTTCTTCGTATTTATCTTTCAACTGGTTTGATTGTTCGCGCATGCGGTAGAGATTATCGCGCAAGCCCATATAAGCAGTTCCATAAGCAGAAAGCGTTTTAATTTTCTGTTCGAGTTCGGCAGCAGCTCCGGCCTTCCCTTCCACAATGGCTTTTCCAAGCGCTTCGTTCAAACGTTCCGCCTGCGATTCATAATCGTTCACGCCCAATATCATGAGCTTGTGCAAAGAATCTTCTTTTGATGAAATATCTTTTTGAAGTAATAAATATTCTCTCTCGACAATTTTGAACGCCTCAGTGGATCTATCTCTTTTCATTCGCACCATTGAAGAATCATACAAGGATGCAATATCATTTGCAATATTGGAAGCCATTTGCGGATCACGGTCAAGAACCTCAATCTTTACCGACATGTATTCGGTTTTTCTGAACTGAATGTTATCATCGTATTCCTGTCTCAAAAGTGTTCTTCTGTATTTGTTATCTTTTTCAATTCCGTAGTGTTCATCTAATTTGTATTTCTTTACAATGCGTTCGCGTATCTCTTCCGAATTCAAAACCTGCAACATTCTTTCCATGTCGTCTTCCTCGCCAAAATGTAACAGGTCAGAATTTGGGGGAGCATTCTGGCTCATCAATGATTTTGAAATAGAAACTGAAGTAGCCGGAAAAAGAATAACCGTTGACTTGAACTTTTCTGGAATCAAATAGGCAACGACAGAGGATGAAACAGCCGCAAGAACCCCAATGGCAACAACTGTTTTGCGCCATTTATAAAAAAACGAAAGCAGATGAGTGGAATTAAAAATGTTTTCGTTTCTGCTACGCTCAGAAGAAATATTTCCGGTTGGGAAATCCGACATTTTAAAGATTTTTCAATGGGTTTTATTGATTCCGTCCCTTTCGGGAAAAGAGTGGCAAAAGTAGAAAAATTTAGTTAACAGCAACAGTTCCCAACGAGCATAAAAACAAAAGCCACACGCATTTGTGCGGCTTTTTTGAAGCTCCTCGAGTAGGACTTGAACCTACGACCCCCTGATTAACAGTCAGGTGCTCTAACCAACTGAGCTATCGAGGAAAATTGGGGCGCAATATTACAAATATAAATAATACTGAGAAAAATGTTTTCTGTAAAAAAATAAAACAGAAAAAAAATAGAAAAGTAATCTCCCCTATTCTAATCAATTAATGTTTCTTTCTCAGGAGAGTAACAGTTCCCTTCAGATTTATTTCTCCGAACTTAGCAAGGTAGAAATATGTTCCTTCATTGGCAGGGCTTCCTCCTTTGGTTTTTCCATCCCAGCATTTTTTTGTATCGGTAGATTCAAACATTTTTACTCCCCACCTATCATACACTTCAATCGTGATGCAATCGGCAAGCGTATCAATGACGGCAGGAGTAATACTTGTACTGGTTGGTGTTATTGCAGGATGAAAGCAATCATTCATGCCATCACCGTTGGGCGTGAACACATTTGCCGGCAGAACATTGATGAATCCGGACATGTCTCCCACCACAATAGTTGTATCAACAGAATCCCTGCATGGAGGATTGAAAACAACTAACGTCACAACATAATTCCCATTAAAAGGATAAGAATGGATATTATTCTGCTGCGTGCTGTTTGTTCCGTCTCCAAAATCCCAATAATAGGAAACAGCATTGCTACTTCCATTCGTTCCGAAAGGCACAACATATCCATCGCAGGAAAGTGCCGGAGTCCATGGAGCCATTGCAGCGGTGGGTTCTGTTCCTACATAAATAGTGGTGCTTGTATCAGCAGAGCATCCGTTAGCATCCGTAACTGTAACAGTATAAATGGTAGTTGTGTTGGGAGTTGCAATGGGATTTTGCGAGTTAGGATTGTTCAGATTATTCGGAGGAGACCAATAAAAGGAATATGGGGTTTGCCCGTTATTTGCATTTGCATTGAGCGTTGCCTGGTTACCGGGACAAATAGTAGTGCTGCCAATTGCGGCAACAACCGGAATTGTACCAACAGAAACAGAAACGGTTGCAGAAGAAACACAATTATAAATATCTGTAACATAAACGGTGTACGTATTAGAAAAGGATGGAGTTGCAATCGGGTTCGGACAAGTGGTGCAGCTCAATCCATTTCCCGGTGACCAAGAATATCCCGAAGGTGCAGGATTAGAATTTGCAGACAAAGAAGTGTTGTCACCAAAACAAATAGTTGCATTACCTGATGCAGTTACAGCAGGAGGAATTGTAAGTGTGATTGAAACCGTAGCGGTTCCGGTACATCCGTTACTGTCGGTTCCGGAAACTGTGTAGGTCGTGTTTGTGGTTGGCGTTGCAGTTGGATTTGAAATAGAAGAATTATTAAGTGTAGAAGTGGGACTCCACGTATAAGTTGAAGCACCTGATGCATTGAGATTAACACTTCCACCTGCACAAATTGTAGTATTAGGTCCTATAGTGATTGGAAGTGCAGTAGAGCCGCCTACTACAACAGAAGTAACAGTGGAGCAGCCGGTTCCATCTGTTACAGTAACAGTATAAGTTCCCGGTGAAAGATTACTGATGGAAGAAGTTGTTTGTCCTCCAGGGCTCCAAAAATAAGTATAAGGAGGAGTTCCGTTTGCTGTTGCAGTTGCTGTTCCGTTTGAGTTTCCGCAAATAGCATTCGTAGCAGTAACGCTCACACTCACTGCAGAGGGAGTGCAGGTAGTGCAGGTAGTGGTTTGATAATATAATCCCATCACTCCCCAAAGGTAACAATCGCTGCCACCACTTCCGTCCATATCAAATGAACTGGTAGTTTGCCCGGATGTAAGAGTCACAGCAGCTTCATCTTCATTGTAAAAAGAATTGGGAAAATTCATCGGTACTCCATTCAAAGAAGTTTGGTGAGTAGCTCCGACATTAGGTTGATGGTCTGATGAAATAGTAAATGCGCGCCCAAGAGTGGGAGTAGCGCATACATTGAGACCAGTCATTGTCATTGCCGAAGTAGTGCCAATTCCCACAATAGCTCCATCCCAAATATCTAAGGTTCCTTGATAGGAAGCACTCGGGTCTTTATAAATAATCAATAAAGTAGCACCGTCAATTTGATCATAAGGATATGTAAAATAACCTAACGGTGTCCCTGTGAATCCCGTAAAACTGAAATTGTAAATTCCATTTCCGCTGATACAAGAGGTTACATCATAACGATAAGTA
>Ga0334722_10007706_pt1 | contig 10400 bp, 10 predicted proteins | sample C3_bottom_MG_FD_207210 | JGI IMG/M metagenome (GOLD analysis project Ga0334722, IMG submission 207210) | Sediment microbial communities from Yellowstone Lake, YNP, Wyoming, USA - C3_bottom | ecosystem: Environmental > Aquatic > Freshwater > Lake > Sediment | place: USA: Wyoming | collected... | reverse complement strand
AAGTGATGTTGCTAAACGACGACTATACGCCCATGGAGTTCGTGGTCGTCGTTTTGCAGACGTTCTTCAGCCTGAGCCGCGAACAGGCGACACAGGTCATGCTGAAGGTGCACCGCGAGGGCATGGGCGTGTGCGGCGTTTATCCGAAGGACGTCGCCTTGACCAAGGTAGAGCAGGTGGGCAGCTTCGCCCGCAAGCATCAACATCCGCTGCAATGCGTGATGGAGGAAACCGAATGATTGCGCAGGAACTGGAAGTCAGCTTGCATATGGCTTTTGTCGAGGCTCGGCAGAAGCGCCATGAGTTCATCACGGTGGAGCACCTGCTGCTCGCGCTGCTGGACAATCCCACCGCTGCGGAGGTGCTGCGCGCCTGCGCCGCCAACATCGAAGAACTGCGCAAGAGCCTCTCCGGTTTTGTCGCCGAACACACGCCCACGGTGGCTGGGACCGAGGAAATCGACACCCAGCCGACGCTGGGATTCCAGCGCGTGATCCAGCGCGCCATCCTGCACGTCCAATCCTCCGGCAAGAAGGAGGTCACCGGCGCCAATGTACTCGTGGCGATATTCGGAGAGAAGGACTCGCACGCCGTGTACTTCCTGCACCAGCAGGGGATCACGCGTCTGGACGTGGTCAATTTCATCTCCCACGGCATTACCAAGACGCCGCAGACCCAGGGTGGCAAACCTGAAACGAGCGAAGAGCAGCAGGAGGAACAAGCCAGCCACGGAGCGCTCGAAACCTATACGCTCAACCTCAATGCCCAGGCTTTGGTCGGGAAAATTGACCCGCTAATCGGCCGCGAGCGCGAGTTGGAGCGCGTAATCCAGACCCTGTGCCGGCGGCGCAAGAACAATCCGCTGCTGGTGGGCGAGGCCGGCGTGGGCAAGACCGCGATCGCCGAAGGCCTGGCACGGCGGATCGTCGAGGGCAACGTGCCCGAAGTGCTCGCACACTGCCAGGTGTACGCACTCGACATGGGCGCATTGCTAGCCGGCACCAAGTACCGCGGCGACTTCGAGCAGCGCCTGAAGGCGGTGCTGAAGCAACTGCTGGACAACTGCAATGCGATCCTGTTCATCGACGAGATCCATACCCTGATCGGCGCAGGCGCAGCCTCGGGCGGCACCCTGGACGCCTCCAACCTGCTCAAACCCGCACTCTCCTCGGGACAGCTGAAATGTATAGGCGCGACCACCTATACCGAATATCGCGGTGTGTTCGAAAAAGACCATGCCCTGTCGCGCCGCTTCCAGAAGATCGACGTGGTCGAGCCGTCGGTCGAGGAAACCGTGGCCATCCTGCGCGGCCTGAAGAGCCGGTTCGAAGCGCACCACGGCATCAAGTATTCTGCGGCAGCGCTGACCACTGCGGCGGAACTGTCGGCCCGCTTCATCAATGACCGGCACCTGCCGGACAAAGCCATCGACGTCATCGACGAGGCCGGTGCGGCGCAACGCATCCTGCCCAAGACCAAGCAGAAGAAGGTTGTCGGCAAACTCGAGATCGAGGAGATCATCGCTAAGATCGCGCGCATTCCGCCCAGGAGCGTGTCGTCCGATGACCGCGAGTCGCTGCGCAATCTGGACCGCGACCTCAAAGCGGTGGTGTTCGGCCAGGACAAAGCCATAGACGCGCTGGCCGCCTCGATTAAAATGGCGCGCAGCGGCCTGGGTCATCCGACCAAGCCGATCGGTTCGTTCCTGTTTTCCGGGCCCACCGGCGTCGGCAAGACCGAGGTAGCGCGCCAGCTCGCCTACTGCATGGGCATCGAATTGATACGCTTCGACATGTCCGAGTACATGGAGCGCCATGCGGTATCGCGCCTGATCGGCGCGCCGCCGGGCTATGTCGGTTTCGACCAGGGCGGACTGCTGACCGAGGCGATCACCAAGAAGCCGCACTGCGTGCTGCTGCTGGATGAGATCGAAAAAGCCCATCCGGACATTTTCAATATCCTGCTGCAGGTGATGGACCACGGCACGCTCACCGACAACAACGGCCGCAAGGCGGATTTCCGCAACGTGGTCATTATCATGACCACCAATGCCGGCGCCGAAGCCCTGAACAAGAGCGGCATAGGATTCAACCAGACGCGCACCACCGGCGACGAGATGTCCGAGATCAAGCGCATGTTCACGCCGGAGTTCAGGAATAGGCTGGACGCCATCATCTCGTTTGCATCGCTGGACCGTGAAGTCATCCTGCGCGTGGTGGACAAGTTCCTGATGCAGCTGGAAGAGCAATTGCACGAAAAGAAGGTCGATGCGATTTTCACCGAGGCGCTGAAGGCGCACCTGGCAGAGCATGGCTTCGATCCGCTGATGGGTGCGCGACCGATGGCGCGGCTGATCCAGGACACGGTGCGCCGCGCCCTGGCCGACGAGCTGCTGTTCGGACGGCTGGTCAGCGGCGGCAAGGTCATCATCGACCTCGACGAGGCGGACAAGGTGCAGCTCATCTTCGCCGACGACACGCCGGTCGAACCGCCGGTGGCGCAGGCAAGCTGAAGCTGGACGCCGAAAAAAAGGCCGCGATTGCGGCCTTTTTTTTTGCGCCTGCGTAAATTCAACTCAGTGTTTGCCCGTGCTGCCGAAACCGCCGTCGCCGCGCTCGCTCGCAGAAAAATCGTCGACCACCCTGAGTTTCACCTGCAGCACCGGCACCACCACCAGCTGGGCGATGCGCTCCATCGGATTCAGGGTGAAGGCGCTGCCGCCGCGATTCCACAGCGAAACGAATATCTGCCCCTGGTAATCGGAGTCGATCAACCCGACCAGGTTGCCGAGCACGATGCCGTGCTTGTGCCCCAGGCCCGAGCGCGGCAGCACCATCGCAGCGAGGCCGGGGTCGGTCAGATGGATGGCTATGCCGCTGGGAATCAGTTCGGTTGCGCCCGGCTTGAGTTCGATCGGCCGGTCTATGCAGGCGCGCAGGTCCAGGCCCGCGGCGCCCGCCGTCGCGTATTGCGGCAGATTTTCCCTGAGGCGCGCATCGAGAATCTTGATGTCTAGTTCTTGCATGTAGTACCAGTCCAACCTGAATTATCGGGAACGGGCGCCGCGGCCCAGGCAGGCTTTCCAGTTGCCTCCCTGCGGCGCCGGCGCCGCGCGGCGTTTCCTATCGTCGTGCGGCGGTCAATTTGGCGATATGCGCGATGAGCTGGCGCGCGAGGGCGAGCTTGGGCGCGCGCGGGAGTTCATGCCGGCCCTGATCGTCGAACAAGACCAGCTGATTGTCCTCGGCGCCAAATGCGTGCTGCGCCAGATTGGCGGCGAGCAGCGGCACTTTCTTGCGCTTGCGTTTTTCGGCGGCATACGCCTCCAGGTTCTCGGTCTCGGCGGCGAAGCCGACACAAAACGGCGGGCGTTTGCGCGCCGCCACCGCTGCCAGGATGTCGGGATTGAGCTGCAGTTCCACCGTCGGCGCGCCCGCGCCTTTCTTCAGCTTATGCGGTTTGGCTTCCTTCGGGCGGTAATCCGCAACCGCGGCCACCCCGATGAAGATGTCGGCCTTGGCCACGCGCGCCATGACCGCGTCGTGCATTTGCAGCGCGCTCGTGACGCCTATGCGCTCCAGGCCACGGGGCGCAGCCAGCGCGGTGGGACCGCTCACCAGCGTGACCATGGCGCCCGCATCGCGTGCCGCGCGCGCCACCGCATAGCCCATCTTCCCGGAGCTGATATTGGTGATGCCGCGCACGGTATCGATGCACTCGAACGTAGGCCCGGCAGTGACCAGCACGCGCCTGCCCGTCAGCAGCTTGGGCTGGAAGCAGGCGTCGATTTCCTCGAACAGTTCTTCCGCTTCAAGCATGCGCCCCATGCCCACCTCGCCGCAGGCCTGGTCGCCACTCGCGGGCCCCAGAACGGAAACGCCGTCGGCGCGCAGCTGGTTCAGGTTGCGTTGCGTGGCAGGCTTGTCCCACATCTGCAGATTCATCGCCGGCGCCACTAGCAGCGGGCACTCGCGCGCGAGGCACAGCGTCGACAACAGGTCATCGCACAGGCCTTGCGCCAGCTTGGCCAGGAAATCGGCGCTGGCCGGCGCGACGATGATCGCGTCGCAACCGCGCGACAATTCGATGTGCGCCATGTTGTTGGGCACGCTCGCATCCCACAGGTCGGTGTGCACCGGATTGCCGGACAGCGCCTGCAGGGTCAGCGGCGCAATGAATCGGCAGGCGGCTTCGGTCATGACTACCCGAACTTCCACGCCCGCCTGCACCAGCAGGCGGGTCAGCTCTGCCGCCTTGTAGGCGGCGATCCCGCCGCTCAAGCCGAGCAGGATGCGCTTGCCTAGGAGTTCGGTCATCGCTATCAGCGGCTACGCGTTAAAGAAGGACACTGATTTTACGCCAATTGAGAGGGCAGTACATGGCGATCACCGACTGGCCGACGCTGGAGCGGCCGCGAGAGAAGTTGCTGCAGTTCGGTGCAGGGGCCTTGTCCGATGCCGAACTGCTGGCCATTTTTCTTCGCACCGGCGTGCGCGGCAAGAGCGCCGTCGATTTGGCGCGCGAACTGCTCACGCGCTGCGGCAGCCTGTGCGCCCTATTCGCGCTAAAGCGTTCGCAATTGTCCGGACTGCCGGGCCTGGGCGAGGCCAAATATTCCCAGTTGCAGGCGGTGCTGGAACTGGCCCGGCGCACGCTGGCTGAACCATTGCGCAGCAGCGACGCGCTTTGCTCGCCCGGCGCAGTACGGGATTTTCTCCGTCTCACCCTGGCCGGACGCGAGCATGAGGTCTTTCTGGCGCTGCTGTTGGACGCCCAGAACAAAATACTCGCTTGCGAGGAGTTGTTCCGCGGCACGCTCACCCAGACCAGCGTCTATCCGCGCGAGGTGGTCAAGTACGCGCTGGCGCACAACGCCGCCGCGGTCATTCTGGCCCACAACCATCCATCCGGCGTTGCCGAACCCAGCCATGCCGACGAAGTTCTGACGCAGTCGCTCAAGCAGGCGCTGGCTCTGGTGGACATTAAGGTTCTGGACCACTTCATCGTCGCGGGCAATTCGGCGCTTTCATTTGCCGAAAGGGGCTTGATCTGAAACCGGTACCGGGTCCGCCTCGGCGCATCCCCGAAACATCATTCGCTTCTGAAACAGGGATTTGAGGCCGACCTCGTGCCGCCGGACCTGGAGGAGAATTTATGCTTGAAATTCCGCGAGATAGTGGCGTATAATTCGCCCTTTTCCGAATTCGGAGTACGACTATGGCACGCGTATGCCAAGTAACCGGCAAGAAGCCTATGTCTGGGAACAACGTGTCCCATGCGAACAACAGAACCAAGCGCCGCTTTCTGCCCAATCTGCACTATCGCCGCTTCTGGGTCGAAAGCGAAAACCGCTGGATCAGCCTGCGCGTTTCCGCCAATGGCCTGCGCACGATTGACAAGAACGGCATAGACGCAGTGTTGAAAGACCTGCGCGCCAAAGGGGAGATCTAGCCATGCGCGAAAAGATCAAACTGGAGTCCACCGCCGGAACGGGTCACTTCTATACCACGACCAAGAACAAACGCACCATGCCGGACAAGATGGAAATCATGAAATTCGATCCCAAGGTGCGCCGGCATGTGATCTACAAAGAGACCAAGCTTAAGTAGGCGTTCCGAGAGACAGTCAAGAAAGGCCGCTCACGCGGCCTTTTTCATTTCTTGCGACGCCGCTACGCGTAACTGCGCAAGCTTTGCGAGAACTCCTGCAGCTGCCGAATCCCGCTGGCCTCGGCGCGCCGGCACCAGTCCCGACTTAGGGCTGCGAACAAAAGTCCCGCTGCACGCGGGTCTTTCGTTGGCAGCAGCGCAGTTTCGCTACGCGTAACTGCGCAAACTCTGCGAGAACTCCTGCAGCTGCCGGATGCCGCTGGCCTCGGCGCGTCGGCACCAATCCTGCAGCTGGTTCAGCAGCTGCTCGCGCGAGGCGTTGGAGCGTTCCCACAATGCGGCCAATTCCCGGCGCATGCCGTAGACCTTGGACAGCTTCTCGCTCCGCGCCAGAGCCGCCGCCAGGCGGACACGTTCTTCCTCGCGCATTTGCCTCTCATCGCGGTTGAGCCAGCGCTTCATGCCGCGCAGCGATCGCGCATCCTGCGGCGCCTGGCGGCGCAGCAGTTTCAATTCCTCGGCGTAGGTATTCTTGAGCGACTTGGCATATTTGGCCAGCACGTCATAGCGGTAGCTGATCACCGCCTGCAGGGTATCGAAATCCGCAACCGGTTTGGCCTGGGTAAATCGCGGCCTGGGCGCGATCTTCTTGATTTGCGCCAGCCCCAGCAGCTCCAGGATACGGATATACATCCAGCCGATGTCGAATTCGTACCAGCGGTTGGAAAGTTTGGCCGATGAACCAAAAGCGTGATGATTGTTGTGCAGTTCCTCACCGCCGATCAGGATCCCCAGGGGAAAGATGTTGGTGCTGGCATCGGCGCAGGACCAGTTGCGGTAACCCCAGTAGTGGCCGATGCCGTTGATCACGCCCGCCGCCCAGAACGGGATCCAGGCGATTTGCACGGCCAGCATCAGCAATCCCGGCACCACGCCGAACAGAACGATATTGATCAGGCCCATGAGCATCAGGCCGATTTTGGCGCGGCTGGTATAGACGTTGCGCTCCAGCCAATCGTCCGGCGTCCCATGGCCGTAGCGCTGCAGCGTTTCCTTCTTGTGCGCTTCCCGCACATATAGAAACACCCCGCCCCAGAGCACGCGCTTGAGGCCGTAAATCTGCGGGCTGTGGGGGTCGTCGGCGGTCTCGCACTTGGCGTGGTGTTTGCGGTGTACGGCGGCCCACTCCTTGGTCTCCATGCCGGTGGTCAGGCACAGCCAGAGACGGAAAAAATGGCTGACCAGCGGGTGCAGATCGAGGGCGCGGTGAGCCTGGTGACGATGCAGAAAAATGGTCACGGCGGCGATCGTGACATGGGTCAAACCCAGGGTAACGATAACCAAGCCCCACCACGGAAGATCCAGCACCCCGGAAAATAACATTGCGTTCCCGCCTATTCAGTATCTGCCGGAAATTCTACGTCAATTCCGGCCGCCGGCTGCGTGAATTATCTTGGGACCTCAAGCGCGCCCGGCAATACCCGGACTTCACGCTGGGGATACGGAATTTCAATGCCTGCCTGTTTGAACGCGCGCCAGATCTCCAGATACAGTTCCGAGCGAATGCCAAGCATGCCTTTCTCCGGATCTTCGATCCAGAGGCCCAGTTCGAGATCGATGCCGCTGTCGGCAAAGCGCAGCAGGAAGGCCATCGGCGGCGGATCGGCAAGCACGCGCGCGTGCTTGCGCGCCACCTCCTCCAGCAGCCGCATGGCCAACTGCAGGTCGCTCTGGTAGCCGACCTGCACCGGAAGCGCCAGCCGGATCTGGCGGTTGGAATACGAATGGTTGAGCACCGTCGTCGCGATCAGCAATTCATTCGGAATAATGGCCTCGCGCCCATCGCCCGCGCGCACCACCACGTAGCGCGTGGTGATGTTCTTCACTTCGCCGTAAAAATTGTCCACGGTGATCAGATCGCCGATGCGGATCGAACGATCGAGCAGGATGATGAAGCCGCTGACGTAATTGCTGGCAATCTTTTGCAGCCCGAAACCCAAGCCCACGCCGATGGCGCCGCCGAATACCGACAGCACCGTGAGATCGATTCCGACCAGCGGCAGAACGATCAGCACGGCGAGCAGCACCAGCAGCGACTTGGCCAGACGCGCGAACACCACGCGCAGGCTGGAATGCAGCGAATCGGCCCGCATCAGGCGCGCTTCGATCGCGCCGGACAGCCACAGGGCCGCGAGCAGGGTGATCACCACCCAGAACACGCCCTGCGACAACTGCCACAGCGTCAGCTTCTGCTTGCCCAGGTGAAACGCGATTTCGTCGAGATAATCGATCACTTCCGGCAGCAGGCCGGAAACGTGCAGCACCAATCCCCCCCAGACCAGCACGGCGATGGTTCGCTCGAACGTGCGCACGATGCTGCCCCGAGCAAATACGTGGCGCAGCAGATAGAAGAAGATGCGCACCAGCAACAGCGATACGAGCAGCGGCACGAACAGCCGCAGCAGATCGACTTCGACCCAGCGCTTCAGCAGGTTGATGCAGAGCAGCAGCGGAATCAGCGCCACTGCGGGAAACAGGATGCGCCTCAGGCCGCCGACGCCGAATTTCCAGATGCCATCGGCCTCGACGCGGGAGAGGCGCAGCAGGCGGCCTGCGAGCCAGGCGAGCGCGAAACAGCACAGCAGGATCGCAATCTGCCACGCGACCTGCGGATCGTGCAGATCGATCCATGCCCGCTCCAGCAGGGTGCTAAAAGGCTCCTTCATTGCGCGGCGTAGGGCAAGGCCTCGGCTACCTGCCGTCTCCAGTTCGCAGCATAGGCATTCACGACATCAGGGTTGTGGCGCAGTATCAGCACGTTCTCCGCGTTCTTGTATTGGGCGGCATAGGTCCAATTGTAACTCCCGGTGATGACCGCGCCGTCCGCCGTGCCGGCATCCACGACCATCACCTTGTTGTGCGCACTCTGGTAGCGCACTTCGAGCACCACCGGGATGCCCGCCTGGACCAGATCGGGGATGCGGCTCGACTCGCCGCTGAAGGTCTGCTCGCGGTCCGCCATAAGCTGCACGTCCACGCCGCGCCGCTTTGCGGCGACCAGCGCGTTCGCCAGCGTGCGGCTGGTGAAACTGAAGGCCTGCACCAGGATCTGCTGTTTCGCCCGCCGTATCGCTTCAACGATCATCGCCTCGGCATTGTCCCAGGGCGTGAACGCGACCTGCACCGTGCCCCGCGCCGGCACGGTCGGCGGCATTTGACTGACCGGCACGGCCGGCGGCGTTTGACTGACCGGGGGGGCGACAGTCTGCGCCTCGGCCGCGCAAGCCATTGCCAGAGCGAGTACTAGCAGCGCCCGCCTCATGCTTTTTTCTTTTCCAGCAGCGCCGCGAAAAAACCGTCGGTGCCATGCAGGTGCGGCGCGAGACGCAGGTACTCCCCGGTATCCAATGCGATGCGCTGCTGCGCCAAGGCTGCATTTGCGGGCCGCAGTTCGAATTGGGCATGCCGTTCCAGAAACGACGCTACTACCTGCGTGTTCTCTTGCTCGAGCAAGCTGCAGGTTGCGTACAGCAACAGGCCGCCCGGCTTGACCAATTTGGCTGCCGCGTCGAGGATGAGTTGCTGCTTCGCGCGCATCGCGGCGAGCGTGCCTTCGTCCTGGCGCCACTTGAGATCGGGGTTGCGCCGCAGCGTTCCCAGACCGGTACAAGGGGCGTCCACCAGCACGCGGTCGAGCTTGCCCGCGATGCGCTTCAGACGCGCATCGTTTTCGCCTGCGATCCACTGCGGATGCACGTTGGAAAGCCCCGAGCGCGCCAGGCGCGGCTTCAGGCCTGCCAGGCGCTTTTCCGAAATGTCGAACGCATACAGCCTGCCGCTGGAACGCATCATCGCGCCCAGCGCAAGCGTCTTGCCGCCGGCGCCGGCGCAGAAATCCGCGACCATCTCGCCGCGGCGGGGCGCAAGCAGCTGGCACAGCAGCTGGCTACCCTCGTCCTGAATTTCGATCGCCCCCTCCAGAAACAGCGGATGCCGGTTAATCTGCGGTTTGCCCTCCAGGCGCACCCCCAGCGGCGAATAGGGCGTCGCCTGGGCGGCGATGCCGTCTGCAGCCAGGCGTGCAAGCACCGCCTCGCGCTCGGTCTTCTGCGGGTTGACGCGCAGATCCAGGGGCGCGCTGTGCTGCAGGCTCTGCGCCAGCGCCAGCAGTTCCTCTGCGCCGTACTGCTGCTGCAACTTCGCCAGCAGCCAATCGGGAAGATCGCAGCGGACCGCGAGGGATTCATCCTCTGCGCGCGCCTTGAGCTCGGCCAGCCAGTCGCGTTCGGTGGCCTTGATCGCCGTGTCCAGTTCGCGCAGGCTCAGGCCGCGCAAGCGCGTCAGCGCCGCCAGCGCCAGGCGGCGCGGATCGCGCCCCGCGGTCAGCGCCTCCAGCAGACGCAGCCGGCGCAGGACCGCGAACACCGTTTCAGCAACGAAGGCGCGGTCGTGCTGACCGAGTATGGGATGGGCGCGCAAATAGCGCGACACGACCGCATCGGCGGGATAATTGAATTCGAGCACGGCCGCGAGCGCGGCCACGGTGTGTTCCAGCAGAGGACGGGGCAAGGGCATGGGCTGGCGCCGGCGCTAACTGCCGATGCGCGTCACGACCTGGTCCAGGCGCGTGCCGTCCGTTTCGATCACCAGGATGCGCACCGGCAGATAATCGCGCTTGCTCGCCAACCAGATTTCCGTACCCTTGTCGTCCTTGCCCTCGCGCTGTTTCACCAGATGCACGGTTTCCAGTTCGCCCGCGGGGGTCTTCAACACTTCAGTTCCCGCGACGTT
>Ga0334722_10007705_pt1 | contig 10400 bp, 9 predicted proteins | sample C3_bottom_MG_FD_207210 | JGI IMG/M metagenome (GOLD analysis project Ga0334722, IMG submission 207210) | Sediment microbial communities from Yellowstone Lake, YNP, Wyoming, USA - C3_bottom | ecosystem: Environmental > Aquatic > Freshwater > Lake > Sediment | place: USA: Wyoming | collected... | reverse complement strand
GTTGAATTAATTAGTTAATTTTATTAAAATTAATGTTAATTTAATCAATAAACTAAAAACAGGTGATTTATGACCTTTATTTCCCCCACCGCGCCCCTCCAAGGCGCTCCTCCAGTCCTCGAAATGCCCAGAAGAGAGCAGGCCCCTGACACATCTGGCATACCGGCCTTTCCTAGGCAAGAATTTGGACGCTTACAGCAAGCAGTCCGCGACGTATGGGCAGATATCGAGCCCTGGGTGGAGGAACTAGGTATAAGAATGGGTTGCGCCGCTCCACTTAAAGCAGAGAGGGAAGAAGAGTACCAAAAGCTTACAGAGCGGACTGCTTGTGCAAGGAGCGAGGAGTTTGCAAAAGAGCGCACACGGTGTCATGAGCAAGGAGAACATCCTCCAGGTGCTTTGTTGATAAGGGTAGGTGATAGGTTTGTATGGCTTTCTCGCGATAAGGTATGGCTTCCTCTAGACTCTGAAACAGGCTGGGAGTGGCTGTCTTGTAAAGGAGCATTGTCTCGGAAAGAGTATAGATTATTTCACCAGGGGGCAGAAGCGATATATAAAGAAGATTGGCGGTCTTTGGAACGGGCACTGGTGGGGCTGTATCGTAGAAATTCAAACATCGATTTGTGCATTCCTGTGCATCTTCAGATGGGGGTACTACCCGCTTTGCGCGCTGCGCGCAAGCCACTCTGCCCAATCATGCAAGAGGATGGTAGCCGGATAGATACGATTGGCTTAGACGGAGGGGGAACGCTTTTGACTGTAGCTGCAGGGCTAGGGCGCTTAAGGATGGCCCAATATCTCGTGTATAGCGGGGCGTCAGTCAACTACAGGGAAAATAATAGATGCTACACCCCGCTTCATGCTGCTGCCACGAACGGTCATGCAGATATGGTGAAATTTCTTGTAGAAAGTGGGGCAGATGTTAATGCTGTTTATGAGTTTGAGGAGTTGGGCGATACAATAGCGCAGTGTCATGTGGTGTTCGATGTGCCGCTTCTGTGTGCGATGCAGACGTATGATCGTGATCCATATAGGCAGGAGAAGACTGACATTATTTGGTATTTGTTAACAATGGGAGCGATGCCGAGTGCAGTAGCAAGGTGTCTTGATGCTGACGCTGGCCGGCCGAGACGGTGCGAGTTGCAGCAATGTCATCTTCTCAATGCAAGTATTCAAGCAAACGAGCCATTTAATCCTTCTGTGATGAGTCAAAATGAGATAGAAGATAGACTGGTAATTGAACTGTGTAAAGGCGTGGTAACGCCTCGGGTCATGTTGTCACTTATGCAAAGAATACATGCAGAGGTGATTGTTTCTCTTGAACTATGCGCGCCCTGCAATGCTGTTACATGCCATCATGAAGGAGCAGATCCTACAGAGTGCGATTCTTTGACTCATCGTCAAGAGCTGCTCTCGCGCTTGTGTGAGCTGCCTCTAGAACTTCAGCGAGATATTGAGAAGAGGGTGACGCGCTCTCTTGTTGAAAGGATGCTGGATGAGCCCGTTGATGCAAGTACGCCTTGGCAGCAGAGAAGGTCTTGGATGGCGGTGTCGTCGTGGCAACGTCCGTTGCCCTCTTTTGCTATAGATGAGGGAACGAAAGAGACAGCCCGCAGATGCGTTAGAGCGCTTTGGTCTTCCAAGAAAATAGCGCCTTCCAAAGAGCTATTGGACTGGTGCGAGAGAAGAACGCGTCTGTTGTGTGGTCAACCCACTTGGCAAGTGGGACTTTCTGAATGGACTCAGCGGTACATGCCGCGTGAAGAGGAGCCTAAGTCCAAGAAAGAATGAGTTTGGAAGGAATTGCTGGGAACCCTTAGACTAGACCTCTTAGAGAGGTCTAATCATGAAAATAACGGGGGTAATCAGCTTTTGCTCCAACGATTGGCGGTTTTTAAGCTCTTGCATTGCAGGGATCTCCCCCTTTTGCGAGGAGATCCTGATCACCGTCTGCGATCAGTTTTTTGACGGCTCCTTGGAAAATTACGCCCTGTTGCAAGAGGCATTTCGCCGCTACCCGCGCTGCACTTTTCTTACCTTTGCCTTTGATGCCAACGTGAGCTGGCGCCCCTTTTCCCCTCTTTTTCCAGAGCACGTCGACTGGCGCCATGAGTGGCACAACACGGGCAGGTGGCTGAGCGCCCTCTACTCTTCGCTAAAGACGCAATATTTATTTTTCTTGGACTCTGATGAGATTGTTGACAGCGCGCAGTTTGTCCGCTGGATGCAAGCGTGCTCGCTTGAGAGCGCGGCCTATAGCTTTGCGGGTTTTTGGCATTTTCGCGAGGCGAAATATGAGGCAGATGGCCTCTACAGTGACTTAAGTCTGCTTGTCAAAAAGCAGGCAGTGCCTCTTCCCGTTCTTTGGGATGAAGATGAGCGGTGTGGGATATTTCAGCGTGTGGAGGGAAAAAAAGAGAGTGGTGTCATGGGAGTGGATAACCTTCCTATGATCCGCCACTTTTCAGGTGTGCGGACCAAGCAAGAATTCATCAAGAAGTTTTCCACTTGGGGGCACCATTGGGAGCGGGATTGGGGCGCGCTTGTGGAGGAGGAGTTCTCCCGTCCGTTTAACGGCAGAGATTTTATCAGGAGGTACCAATACAAAGAGGTAGAGGCGCCGTTTGATCCTTTGCAAGAAGAGGTCCCCGTGTTAAAAGAGGTGACATTGCAAGAATATCTCAAGGACCTGCACCGTTTTTCCAATGTCCTCAGGGCAGACCGGAGAGAATCTTTTAGGAAAGAATTGGAAACGCTGCATTAGACTTCTTGCATAATTCTCGACTTTGCACATTTTTTGCTCAAGCCTAATGAGTTTTTCTATTTTTCAGGAACTAGGTCTATTTCTAGGCAATTCACGTCTAAATAATTGGATTTACTTACTACTTTTCGACCGCTTTTTTGCTCTAGCTCTTTTCTTGCATTGCCAGCGATTTCTCCCCCTTCTCGAGCTGCTTCCTTATTTTGATGGAATCCTTGAGCATCGTTCTGAACTGCGATTTCGGTTGTAGAAGCCTCGCCCAACATGGTAAAAATTAATTCGAGATCGGTCATATGATCACGGAGATTTTGATTCTTTAAGCCTTTTAATTTTTTGTGCTCTGAGGGCTTAAGGCCAAAGGTTGCATCAGCAATTTCTGCTGTGAGAATTGCATATTGCTTCTCTTCTTTAACTCCCCGTTTTTCCCATTCGTTCGTTAGCTGTTCTCGGATGGCAATCCCACGCATCCTTTTTTCGATCCAATCATCGGGATAGCCTTTTGCTTTGTAGATAGCTCGACCTCGTTTTGCAGCCAATTCAGGGTCTTCTATCTCTTGAATGCGCTCATACCCAACCTTGGCAAGCCATCGCTTGAAAGGTTCGGCTTTAGAAGAAGGGATTGATTGGATGATCCGAAAAATAGTCTCTGTATTTGCTGTGTCCGTCTCACGCATTTTCCCATCGGAGGCCAGTAATTTCAACTGTACCGTTTTTGGGTACAGTTGAGTAAAGCCTTCATGTTCAGAAAGTTGAATCTTAAGATTTGACCAATATCGACGTGGATTCGGGCTTTCTGTCAAAACCGCTACAACGTCAATAATCGAAAAGTACCATTCCCCTTGATAGATGGTCTTTCGGATTTGCTTCCCTTTAAAAATTGCTATTTTTGAAGGTTGTTGATCAAGCTCATTGTCCATAAGGCCCTATAGAACAGAATTGTTTTTAAAGGAAAATTATAAGGCTTCTTAGGGAAAAAGAGAAGACTTTACGCACATATATACCCAAAAAGACCTCAAAGGGAGTAGAATTCTTTTGGCAAGCTTGGCATGTTGTTAGGCGAGGGCAAGGAAATGAATGATGCAAGAGGTCAAATGAAGCCAATCAAGATCATCGACACCCACGCCCACCTGACATCAGAGCAAACCCTTCCCCAACTTGGGGAGATCTTGCTCAGAGCAGAGCAGAGTGGCGTCCACAAAATCATCAATATCTGCACAGACAAAAAGAGTTTGGAAGAGGGGCTCCTCTTGCACGGTCGGTGCCCTTGGGTCTACAACACAGCTGCCACCACTCCGCATGATGTGGAAGAGGAGGGAGAGGCATTTTTTCCCTTAGTGGAGCGCTCTGCTCTGGCGGGACAACTTGTTGCAATCGGTGAAACGGGTTTGGACTACTTTAATGCGCTCTCTGACAGGGGGATTCAGAAGAAATTTTTGCTGCGTTATTTTTCGCTGGCGCAGCAAACCAAGCTTCCACTAATCTTTCACTGCAGGGAGGCGTTTGCTGACCTTTTTGCGATGGCAGACAGGCAGTGCCCCGGTGTTTCTGCTGTGCTACATTGTTTCACAGGGACGCTAGACGAGGCAAAAGGCGTTTTAGAGAGAGGATGGATGCTGTCGCTGAGTGGAATTGTCACTTTCAAAAAATCGGAGATGGTAAGGGAGGTGGCAAAGTATGTCCCTCTGGATCGGTTGCTGCTTGAGACGGATGCACCCTATCTTGCACCGCAGCGCTACCGTGGACAGCAGAATGAACCCTCCTACATTGTTGAAACACTGGAAGTGATCGCAGCAATCAAAGGGCTCCCTATAGATGTGGTGGCTGATGCCACAACGCGCAATGCGGAAACGTTTTTTCGAGTGTAAAGCTGTTTTACCGTAGGATATCTTATGACTGCCGTACCCTCTGTTCCTAGAGCTTTTATTTGGCGGCGGCTCCATTCGTTAATGGGTCTGTGGCTGGTACTTTTTTTGTGTGAACATCTGCTCACTAACTCGCAGGCGGCTCTGTGGCTTGGGGATAATGCGAAGGGGTTTGTCGCAAGTGTCAACGCTCTGCATAATTTACCCTACTTACAGGCCATTGAACTGTGCCTTTTGGGAATCCCCTTTTTGATCCATATGGTTTGGGGAGTGCAGTACTTGCTGACTGCAAAATCCAATAGTGGCAGCTCTGTGGTGGCAAGTCGCCCCCAGATGCCACTTGGTCGCAATAGGGCGTACACGTGGCAAAGGATCACTTCCTGGATCTTGCTCATTTGCATCATCGGGCATGTGGCGAAGTTCCGCTTTTTGGAATACCCAGAAAAAATTCCGATGGGTGGGAAGACCTACTATGCTGTCAAGATTTCGGTAGACCCTGGGCTGTACACTGTCGCTGATCGCTTAGGAGCCCTTCTCTATGACCCTGCAATGATTGCAGAGGAGGTCGCGAAGCTCAATGCTAGACAAGCGGAACTCTCCCTTGTGGAGGTGGCCAAGGGGATAAAAGAGGAAGTGGGACCCCAATCAGAGGAGTACAGCAGTCAAAAGGGGCTCATTTTAAATGCTGCGCAACATTACTTGATCCAATCTAGCTTTGTACAAAAATTGCAGCAGCAAAAACTCTCTTCCAACCAGGTGCTCGGTGTGACAGAAGAATTTGGAGTCGCCTCCCTTTTGACAGTGCGCGATACATTTAAGAGCCCTCTCTACATCGGACTCTACACACTCTTTGTCCTTGCTGCTGTGTTTCACGCCTGCAACGGTTTTTGGACTTTTTTGATCACTTGGGGCTGGGTTTTAAAAATGGCAGCGCAAAGAGCGTGGGTAGCAGTTTCTGCTGTCTTAATGGCAATCTTGCTCTTCTTGGGACTTGCAGCCATCTGGGGAACGTATTGGATTAATCTGAGGTATTAAAGTGACAAAAGAGGTGATTGTTGTAGGGGGTGGGCTGGCAGGGCTATCTGCTGCGATGAAGCTGGCTGAAAAAGGGTGCCATGTCAAAATTGTTTCCGTCACTAAGGTCAAGCGCTCCCACTCTGTGTGTGCACAGGGGGGGATCAATGCTGGGATGAATTTAAAGAATGAGGATGATTCCCCCTTGATCCACGCTTATGACACGATCAAAGGGGGAGATTTCCTTGGAGATCAGCCCCCTATTGTTGAAATGTGTCTTGCAGCGCCCGGCATCATTCGGATGATGGAGAGGTTTGGCTGTCCATTCAATCGGACTCCCGAGGGGAATCTTGACTTTCGCAGGTTTGGCGGGACGCTCTATCACCGCACCGCTTTTTGCGGGGCTTCGACGGGTCAGCAACTGCTCTATGCGTTGGATGAGCAGGTGAGGCGCTACGAGGCAGCAGGGGTGGTGGAGAAATTTGAAAATCATGAGTTCATGCGTTTAATTCTGGATGAGGAAGGAAGGGCGCGCGGGGTTGTGATTATGGACCTGATGACTCTGAAGCTCGATGTTTTAAAAGCGGATGCAGTAATTGTTGCTACGGGAGGCCCAGGCTTAATCTTCAAAAAGTCGACTAACTCCACCTTTTGCACAGGCGCTGCAAATGGACGCCTCTTTATGCAGGGGATGCGCTACGCCAACGGGGAATTTATTCAGATCCATCCCACTGCGATCCCAGGAGAGGATAAACTCCGGCTGATCTCTGAGTCCTCTCGTGGGGAGGGGGGAAGGATGTGGGTGCGGGGTGACTCCTCGAAAACGCTTCTGGCGCCCGATGGAAAAACCATCCCGTGCGGTGTGACTGGCGAGCCTTGGTATTTTCTTGAAGAGATGTACCCTGCATTTGGCAATTTGGTTCCAAGGGATATCGCAGCTCGCGAGGTGTTGCGTGTGTGCGATCTGGGCCTTGGCGTCGATGGGGGCTCTGCTGTCTACCTCGATGTCTCCCATCTGTCTGCAGGTGTGCAGCGCAAGATCGAATCGGTCCTTGAAATCTACCGCAAATTTACGGGGGATGACCCCCATAAAATTCCGATGAAGATCTTCCCCGCTGTCCACTATTCGATGGGTGGCGCATGGGTGGATTGGCCGGCGGCAGAGGATCCTGACCGCTGGACGCGCTTTCGTCAGATGACAAACATTCCCGGCTGTTTTAATGTCGGCGAATCGGAGTTTCAGTACCATGGTGCCAATCGGTTGGGAGCCAACTCGTTGCTCTCCTGTATTTTTGGCGGACTCACGGCAGGGATGGAAGTGCCCCGCTATCTCGACTCTCTCACAAGTAGCTATGGCAACATCTCTTCGCGCATCTTCTCCGATGCTCTTGCCAAAGAAGAGGCGTTTAAGCATGACTTAATGTCGCGCGATGGTAAGGAAAATGTTCACTGCCTACATGATGAACTCTCTGACATTTTGATCAGAAACGTCACTGTACGGCGCAACAATGCCGATTTGAAGCAGACGCTCGATGTGATTAAACAGATACGCGAGCGGTACAACCACATCCATTTGGATGATAAAGGCTCTTCTGTCAATCAGACTTATGCTTTTGCCAACCAGTTTGGGTCGATGTTAGAGCTTGCCCTTGTCATTACAAAAGGGGCCCTGTTGCGCAATGAGTTTCGAGGTGCGCACTACAAGCCTGAATTCCCTGAGCGCGACGATAAGAACTGGCTGAAAACAACGATTGCGACGTATGATCTGAAATTAGATGAGCCTGTGATCAGTTACCTCCCTGTAGACACGCGGTATTTAAAACCGCAGCTAAGGGATTATAGCAAGGCCAAAAAGGTGGTTCCCCATTTTGAACACCTCCCTGCAAACATTGTGCTGCCGGTATAATTAATGGAAGAAAAGACACCCAAAACATTCATTCTAAAAATCTATCGCGGCACTCCTGAGAAGCAGTATTGGGAAGAGTTTGAGCTTGTGCTCTCCCCTTATCTCAATATCACTTCTGCCCTCATGCATGTGCAAAAGCACCCCATCAACCGCAAGAATGAGAAGGTCACTCCCGTTGCCTGGGAACAGGGGTGTCTTGAAGAGGTGTGCGGCTCCTGCTCGATGCTCGTCAACGGGCGCCCCCGACAAGGGTGCACCGCCCTCATCTCCTCTTTGCTTGCAGCTACCGGAAGTAATACTGTAACGCTTGCCCCTTTAAGTAAGTTTCCCCTGATCAGGGATCTTGTCGTCGATCGAGAGAAGATGTTCACCGACCTCAAGAGGATCAAAGCTTGGGTCGAGGCGGACGACTCCTTTGATCGTGGCGTAGGCCCTAAAATCAGCCCCAAAGTGCAAGAGGCGATGTACTTGCTCTCCACTTGCATGACGTGTGGCTGCTGCACGGAGGCGTGCCCTCAGGTTAACCCCCATTCCAAGTTCATCGGTCCCGCCCCCATTTCACAAGCGCGCCTCTTTAACGCTCATCCTGTCGGCAAACTGATGGCATCAGAGCGCCTTCAAGTTCTGATGCAGGAGGGGGGCGTTTCCGATTGCGGCAATGCGCAAAACTGCGCCGCCGTCTGTCCCAAAAAAATCCCCCTCACCGAATCGATCGCCCTCATGGGGCGCCAAGTGGTCAAACAGGCCCTCAAGGATCTGGTCAGCCTCCCCGACGCAGAGTAGTAAGTGGTTGATTGTAAGTTGGTTAGCGTGTAGTTTTTTGCGTGCGACATAGTATTAATAAATTTAATATACAAAAACCTGTAATTAACGTATAATTGGGGTTAAGTTGATATGTAAAAATGAGGTTTTTTATGAGTAGTGTAACCAATAGTAGTGTAGCCGATCAAGCACAGAAAATACGGGAAGATTTACTGCAACTCGACAAGGAGTTGCAAGATATCCAAAAAGAAACTGCACGGCTGGTGGCTGCGCAGGAAAGTGTGGGTAGGTATTTGTGGTGTGCGGACAAGTCACTGGAGAGGGCGTCCCCCATGATGCAGAGGATGTCTCCCCTGTTGGAAAGGAGGTCTCCTACTCCCACTATGCTGGAAAGGATGTCTCCCACGCCTTCTCCGTCCCCCGCAGGGGAAAGCGAAGGGTTTAAAGCGTTAGAGCCTCTTCCAGGGAAGTCTCCACGAGGGTAAACCGCTTCTCTATTGCTTGAATAAGGCGCTCTGTCAGCTCCTCTTTACTCGTAAACTGCTCAGAGAGTTTGCAGAGGAATTCAGCATGTGAGCGCCCTGCTCGGTAGGGGGGTGTCTTCTTTGGGTGCAGCAGGTACTGCATCCTTTCTAACGAGTAGTCCCATAGGAAGGAGGTGTGGTGCAGCCACCGATCTTTTTTGATGTACTGCGCGTTGCCCCCACACTTGCGATCGCCAAGCACGTAATCATTTTCTCTTAAAGCAAATTCAGGATGTTGAAAGACGTCGGTATAAATCTCCTCTGTCCACCGCATGATGGGCTCGGGAAAAGGGGGGAAGGGGTGGAGCTGTTTTTGAGAGATGAAGGTCACAAAAAGGGTGTTTTCATCGACAATGACTGTGCCCCCTCCACTAAACCGCTTGAGCAGTGGAATGCCATCTTGGGCAGCCCTCTGCCAATCGACAAGTTCTTCTTTTTTGCCTGAGATCCCCATCACGATCGTAGGTGGCGAGCCGCTATTGACGATGCACCAGTTGTCAGAGTTAGAGCGCAGGAGCTTATGCTCCAGGTGGAGCTGCTCTTCAATGGGGTATGTGTTGAGAGAGAGCAGGCGAAATGTCATGGTTTATACCCAAAAAGATTCAAAAGTGGGCCAGCGGGCGGGTTCAAAGCGCCGAAAATCGATTCCCGCGAAGGGGGTAGTATTGTCAATACAACCCCCCTTCGCGGGAATCGATTTCTCGGCAGCTTTCAACCCCGTCCTCTGGCCCACTTTTGAGTCTTTTTGGGTATATTCGCTTGAGGGCCACCATGAGGACGGTGATGTCTGCAGGGGAGATGCCAGAGATGCGCGAGGCTTGTCCGAGGTTGGAGGGTTGGAATCTGTGGAGTTGCTGACGCGCCTCAGTGCCCAGGCCGCAAACAGAGGAGAAGTCAAACCCCTTAGGGATGAGAAGGTGCTCAATGTGGTCCAGCTTGGCAGCCTCTCTTGTTTGCCTTTCGATGTAGCCTGCATATTTGAGTTGGAGCTCGATCTGAAGGTTCACATCAAATGAGCAATCGGTGACCTGATCGGGGAACTCTTTCAGCAGCCGCTGGTAGGTAAATTCAGGGCGGCAGAGCAGCTGCGCTAGGGAGGTGGATTTGCCCTCTACCTGCTGAAAGGTTTTGCTGAGGTGTGCATGCTGCAAGGCGATCGCCTGCCTCTTGTCCACCAATTTCTGGTAGCGCGCAGCGTCGATGAGTCCTAGATGGTGGCCAAATTCTCTCAGGCGCAAATCTGCATTGTCTTGTCGCAGCAGCAGCCTGTGTTCTGCTCTGCTTGTGAACATCCGGTAGGGCTCTTCGAGCTCTTTGGAGATCAGCTCATCGATCATCACGCCGATATACGCTTCTGAGCGTTTGAGAATAAAGGGGGGCTTTTTCATGACCTTGAGGGCGGCGTTAATCCCTGCAATTAGCCCCTGTCCTGCCGCCTCCTCATATCCTGTTGTTCCGTTGATTTGGCCGGCACAATAGAGCCCTTCGATGAGTTTTGTCTCTAAGGTGGCGTAGAGCTGGCCGCTTTTGACATAATCGTATTCGATCGCATAAGCCAGTCGCATCACCTC
>Ga0334722_10007704_pt1 | contig 10400 bp, 6 predicted proteins | sample C3_bottom_MG_FD_207210 | JGI IMG/M metagenome (GOLD analysis project Ga0334722, IMG submission 207210) | Sediment microbial communities from Yellowstone Lake, YNP, Wyoming, USA - C3_bottom | ecosystem: Environmental > Aquatic > Freshwater > Lake > Sediment | place: USA: Wyoming | collected... | reverse complement strand
CCTCCCGCACCTCCTGTTCCCCGTGGAATTCGGGAAGCAGCCCCTGCAAGCCGTCGATGATCTGCTGACAGATCTGCTGGGAGGCATGGGGCCTTGTAATCACGATAAAATCATCCCCGCCGATGTGGCCGACAAAGCGGAAACGGTCGTTGACCCCGGGCTGGACGATATCGACGATGAGCCGGCCGATCCGCTGGATGACCAGGTCTCCCTTTTCAAAACCGTAATAGTCGTTGTATGGTTTGAAATCGTCGATATCGATATAGCAGACGTCAAAATTGACCTTGCGCTGCAAAAAGGTGGCCACGGTCCGCTGGATGAATTCGTTGCCCGGCAGGCCGGACAAGGGATTCGCCCCCTTGGCCAGCTGGATGCTTTTCTGAGTAATGGCCTCAAGCAGGGCGTTGATGGCCACGGTGCCGAGGTATTTGCCGTTTTGAGCCACACAGATGTCGTCATACAGATGCCTGCCCCGACGAGCCTTGATCCTCCGCACCACCTCCTCCATGGACGTTGCCGCATCAACCAGAAGAAAATCATCCCCCAGCACGTCCTTGACCGCCCGGTGGGCCGAGAGGGCAAAACCATAACCATGGGGGCCGACCATCTGTTTTTCCAGAAAATGCATCCGGTTCAGCATGCCCATTACCCGCTGGTCAGCGACCACCGGGATGCCCTGGAGCTTGACATCATCCATGAACCGCTGATGGGCGGTCATCAGGGACTGCTGGGGGGAAAGCGGCTCGATATACTTGACGGTGGCGCCGATGGTACAGGATTCCCCCGGGGCTTCCGGACAATACGAGGCATCATCCCGAACAACCAACGGCGCGAGGCGGTGCCGGGAAAGATCCGGGCCGGGCCGCTCCAGCAGGTAGCCTTGGAGCAGATCGATATCGAATCGGGCCAGGGTCTCCAGCTCTTCCTGCCGCTCGATTCCCTCGGCGATCACGGTAATGCCGAGTTTGTGGCACACCGTGGCAATGGCGTCCACCAGATTATGCTTGAAGGAATCCTTGTCGATATTGGTGATGAAATGGCGGTCGACCTTGAGGTAATCCGGCTCGATGACCGAGAGCATCTTCAATCCGCCGTAGCCGACGCCAAAGTCATCGATGGCAATCTTGTATCCCCGTTTTCGGTAGTACTCCACCGACTTTTTAAAAAGATCGTAGTTGCGGATTGCCTCCTGCTCGGTGATCTCCAGGATGACCCGCTCCTTGGCAATACCGCATTCCTCGGCCAGCCGGTCGGTGGCGCCGCCCCGGTGATCGGGATGCATGAGGGTGGCCGGGCAGATATTCACATAGAGGTAGGCGTTCCTGTCGGCAAAACCAAGCTCCGCAGCGCGACAGAAGGCATGTTCCCGGCAGATCATATCGAGGCTGGAAATAACGCCTTCGGCCTGGGCCCGTTGAAAAAGCTCCCCGATGTCGAGGGGAGGGGTCCGCCTTTCGCGCAGCCTGGCCAAGGCCTCGTACCCGAAAACCTCCCCGGTCTGCCGGGAAAAGACGGGCTGAAACCAGGCGGTGAGGCCGTCATTGTCAAGAAGATCCAAGATCTCCCCCCGTGATATCCTATTGGGCTGAAACTTTAAACGTCCGGCCTCTTTTTCCAGCATAATGACCTCCGCTGCCTGGCTCATGCGGCCACCGCCTGGGGCAGAAACTGCCCGGCCCCTTCCTCTTCCCATTCCTCTTCCCCGGCCGTTTTCTCATCTCCGTTGATCAGGGTAACCAGCGAGGCCGAGATGCGCCGCAGCTCAACCGCCTGCATCCGCAGTTCAGCTGCGGTTCTAGCCGCCTCTTCCGCTTCGGACGAAGCCGCCAGGCTCACCGTGTCGATCTCGCCCATGGCCGCGCTCACCTGCCGGATGCCGATAACCTGCTCGTCGCTGGCCTGGGCGATGTTTTGCACCTCTTCATCCACCTTGGCAATCCCCTGGTGGATTTCAACAAACGCCTTATCCAGACTTTCACACAGCTCGCTGCTCTGCTTGACCTTCTCGATATTGTTCTGAATAATCTCGCCGGTTTCCTTGGCCGAGGTGGCCACATTATGGGCCAGCCGCCGAATCTCGTCGGCAACCACGCCGAACCCGGCCCCGGCCTCTCCGGCCCTGGCCGCTTCCACTGCGGCATTGAGCGCCAGCAGATTGGTCTGGAAGGCAATGCCGTTGATATTCTTGATGATCTTCATCACTTCGGAAGACTGGCCTTCCATCTCCTGCATGGATTGCAGCATCATCGCCATCTGCGCCCCGCCCTCCTGGACCACCTGCTGCATGCTCTTGGAAAGCGCGCTGGCCTGCCGGGCGCTCTCGTTGTTGGCCTGGGTCTGCCCGAGGAGCTGTTCGATGGAGGCCCCGGTCTCTTCCACCCCTGCGGCCTGACGCCCCGCCCCTTCCGCCAAACTCAGACTTGAGGCGGATAGCAGGGTCGATTCCTCATAGACCTGCTCCACCACGCCCTGCAATCTTTCCTTGATCTGCATCATGGGCTGGATCACCTTTCGGCCTAGATAATAGAGGATAAAGAGGAACACGCCAAAAACGCCGAGCCCGGACCCAAGGAGGGCGATGAGAGAGAGGGTTTTCGCCTTCCGAGACAAGGCATCATGCCTGCTCCCCGTTACAACAATGGTTTCACCGGTCCGCGCCCCTGCCTGCTTAGCAATCTGTTCCGCCAGCGCACGGGTCATGGCGATGGCTTGAGTCCCCTTGTCCCCGGTATACTGATCCGCGGCCCGGATTCCATCATAATAATTTTCCTGAAACCCGATCATGCCCTGACCAACCACCTTCTGCTTCTTGAAGGCGGCATATTCTTCGGAAATTTTCTGCAACTGCGCCTGGGACTCCGCATCCTGAGCCAGTGCTTTCTGCGCCGCCCCCAGCATGGCAACAATCCGGGCATCGCCTTTTTCAAACTCCTGGGTGTATTTTGTCTGCATATCCTGAAACTTGCCCCGCACCAGAAAATTCTTCCACAGCAGCATCTGCTCCAGCAGGGCTGACTGCAACTCCCGAACCAGGAGCACGTTGTCGATGCCATCCTCCCCGGAAAGCTGGATATTTTTGTTTGCCTGACTTGCTCCAGAAATAAGCTGCTCCTGGGTGGTTACCGAAATGCCATACAGCACACTCATCCCAACGCCAGCCGCCAACATGATAAAGACAAAGAAAAACCCAAGCCTGTTTTTTAAGTTCCAACGCACGATGTGCCCTCCCTATGATGATTGAACGATGGTCTCGCACAAAGGCTGGACACCGGTGAAAACCGGTGTCCAGCCTTTCCACAACTACCGAAAAACACTGGATTCCGGCCTTTGCCGGAATGACGGGATATCGCCTTTTTTTACGAGCGCATCATTGAATGTCTTACGCGCTTTTCCGCTGGTTGATTTGCCTGCTGCTGATCCCGCCAGGGATGCGGCTTTCCCTTGGCAGACCCCCCCTCGCATGAAAAAAGATAGGCAGGGCAAACGATGTGTCTGCCGCTTTGGCAAAACCTTTTCACCTCACCCAGGCTGGGAACGTACGGAGTGTTCTTGGCGGAACAGCTGGCCACGGACCAAGTATGTGTGCCGTAGCTGTAATGGAGAAGATGTTTGCAGTGCATGGCGTTAGCCTCCCTATATGGTTGTAATCTTGTTTCCATGGAGGCAAACTACCGCCCTTTTATTAGGCGATGATTACGGGGAGGTTATTTTCCAATTCAAAAAAAGCGCCCCCCTGCCGATGCTCTGACAGGAGGGCTCAGGAGAAAATGGGAGTGAAAAAAGAGTACCGGGAAATTGTTCAGGTGCGGTTAGATCTTCAACAGTTTTGCATCAGGAGGCCTCGCCTGCATCCCCTGTTCATCTCCTAATCAAACCCTAATAAAATTCTAACAATCAGGGAGCATAGTGGGGGCAGAATTACTGACCAAGTCACAAACTGGCATAAGCCATCTGTAACTTCACTTAAGGAGAGACAACCATGACGATGCACACAGGCTTTTTAACCCGATCACTTACCACGGCGGCGTTGGCAGGCTGCCTGGTCGCTGTCGCCGCCACCGGCGCTTTTGCCAAGGACGTTCCCGCCAACAAGAAAAGTAAAGAAGTCACCGTGGACAAGAAAATTGCCGATTACAAAAAAGTGAGCGGGGTTTCGGGCAATCTCGACAGCATCGGTTCGGACAGCTTGAATAACCTGATGACCTACTGGGCTGAAGGCTTCCGCAAGGAATACCCCAATGTCCGCATTCAGATTGAGGGCAAGGGCTCAAGCACCGCGCCCCCAGCCCTTATCTCCGGCACTGCCCAGCTTGGCCCCATGTCCCGAGCCATGAAGGCCGAAGAGGTTGACGCCTTTACCAAGAAATACGGCTACGCTCCGACCAAGATCGGCGTGGCCCTGGACTCCCTGGCCGTGTATGTGCATAAAGACAACCCGGTCAAGGAGATGAGCCTGCAACAGGTTGACGCGATCTTCTCCAAAACCCGCAAGGGCGGACACTCCGAAGAGATCACCACCTGGGGCCAACTGGGACTTACCGATAGCTGGAAGCAAGCCCCCATCAGCATCTACGGCCGTAACTCCGCCTCCGGCACCTACGGCTATTTCAAGGAACATGCCCTGTTCAAAGGCGACTATAAGGATACCGTCAAGGAACAACCCGGCTCCGCCTCGGTGGTCATGGGCGTCACCGAGGATCGCAACGGCATCGGCTACTCCGGCATCGGCTATATGACCTCCGGGGTCAGAGCCGTCGCCCTGAGCAATAAAGACGGGGAAAAAGCCCAGGAAGCCAACTACGAAAACGTGTTGAGCGGCAGTTACCCGCTCTCCAGAACCCTGTACATCTATGTGGCCAAGGAGCCGAACAAGCCGATGTCTCCCCTGACCCTTGAGTTCTTCAAGTATGTCCTTTCCAAGGCCGGCCAGGAGATCGTAGTAAAAGACGGGTATCTGCCCCTGCCTGCCAGTGTAGTGGAAAAAGAGCTGGCTAAACTCAAGTAACCCTCCCCCGGCCAAGGCCGGACATAAGTTCACCTCCCGGCCCCCGGGAAGGCCACTGCCGACGGGCTGGTCTTTCTGGGGGCTTCTCCGGTAGAGGCCGCCCTACGCAGCAGTGTCCAAAACAGCAAGGAACACCATGCAGAAACTCGACAAACAATTCATCAAGAAGGTGCGCAGACAAGATCGCCTTGCCACCCGAGCCATCACCTGCGGCGGCCTGCTGGTCATTGCCAGCGTCATCGCCATTCTGGTGCTGATCGTCCGGGTAGCCCTGCCGCTTTTCCAACCTGCCAGAGCCGAGATCAGCCACCGCCTCCAAACCGGAGCGGGCAGCGCCCCTGTTCTAGCCGTGGGCATGGACGACAACCAGGAAGTGGGGTTCACACTGGACAAGACCGGACTCTTTTCCTTCTACAATCTCGCCTCCGGCAAGGCTTTTTTTAGCGCCCCCGCGTCAAACCGAAAGGCAAAGGTGCAGTCCGTCGAGAGCAACAAGAACAACGTCTTTGCCATCCTCTGGGAAGACAACAGCGTCACCGTCTCCCAGGTGGACTTTCGACTGCTCTATGACGAGTTCGGCCAACGGACCGTACAGCCGGAAATCACCCGCATGGGCGAATACCCTACCCGCCGCTACCCGGCCGCAGTCAAGAGCATGATGGTCCGCGCCCAGGAAGGGCGGCTGACCCAAGTGGCGCTTCTGGCAAACAACAAGTTCCAGATAGATCAGGAGGTCGTCACCACCGATCTCTTTGACAATGAGAAAAAAGAGACGTTTTCTTTTCTGATCGCAGAAGAGCTGCCGGGCAGAATCTCCGCCTTCACCCTGGACGAGAAGGGCGCCACCCTGTTTGCCGGCACCGACACCGGCAGCCTGTTGCGCTGGAATCTGAGTGAAAACGCGACAGCCAGCCGCACCGACAATGTGGTGGCCGTGCCGGAAAATAAGCCCGTCACCGCCCTGGCCATGGTTTTTGGTGATATCTCCGTGGCGGTGGGCGATGCCCAAGGCGGCCTTGCCACCTGGAGCCAGGTCTGGACCGGGGAAGGAGAAGGCCGGGCGCAAAGGCTCCGCAAAACCCACACCCTGACCAGCCACCAGACCTCGGTGGAGAGCATCATTCCCACCCGCCGCTCCAAATCCCTGATCAGTCTTGGCGCCGACGGCATGGCGCATTTCGACCATATGACCAGTGAAAAGCACCTGCTGAGCCTTGACCCACCCCTGGACATGGTGGGCATTTCCGGCCAGGGCAACAGCCTGATCGGCCTAAACGGCAACAACCTTACCGTCTGGAAGATCGATGCCCCGCACCCGGAAATCAGCCCGAAAACCCTGTTCGGCAAGGTCTGGTACGAAAGCTACGACAAGCCGGAGTATGTCTGGCAGTCCTCCTCCGCCTCGGATGATTTTGAACCGAAACTCAGCCTGGTTCCCCTACTGTTCGGCACCATCAAGGGCACCCTGTACGCCATGATCTTTGCAGTGCCGTTGGCCATCTTCGGCGCGGTCTACACCAGCCAGTTCAGCACCCCCACCTTCAAAAAAACCGTCAAACCGGTGGTGGAGATCATGGCCTCGATTCCCTCGGTGGTCATCGGTTTTCTCATCGCCCTCTGGCTGGCGCCAATCGTGGAAAAGGCCATTCTCTCGGTGATCCTTTCCGTGCTTTTCCTGCCGCTGATCTTCATCGGGATCATGGCCGCACTCAGGCCTTTTTATAAAACACCGACCCTGCAAAACTTCTGCAACGGCCATGAATTTTTGATGCTGGCACCGGTTATCCTGCTGGCCACAGCCCTGGCCATGGGGATCGCCCCCACCGTGGAGCAGCTGCTCTTTGGAGGTAACTTCAAGCAATGGCTCTACAACGACCTGGGGTTGCGCTATGACCAGCGCAACTGCATCATCATCGCCTTTGGTCTTGGCATCGCGGTGATTCCCATCATCTTTTCCATCACCGAGGACGCCATCTCCAACATTCCGCCCAGCCTGACCGCAGCCTCCCTGGCCCTGGGGGCCAGCCGCTGGCAGACGATCTGGCGGGTGGTCCTCCCCTCGGCCAGCCCCGGCATCTTTGCCGCGATCATGATCGGCTTTGGCCGGGCAGTGGGGGAAACCATGATCGTGCTCATGGCCACCGGCAACACCCCCATCCTGGACTGGTCGATCTTCAACGGCATGCGGACCCTGTCCGCCAACATCGCCGTAGAGATCCCGGAAGCGCCCATGGGCGGCACCTTGTACCGGGTGCTCTTCCTCTGCGCCTCCATGCTCTTTGCCCTGACCTTTCTGGTAAACACCGGGGCAGAGCTGGTCCGCGAGCGGTTGCGGAAGAAATACGGGCGGTATTGAAAAAATGATCGCCACGAAATCCACGAAAGAACACGAAAGAGGTTTTTTTAACCTGGTTTTGGATTCCCGCCTTCGCGAGAATAACGATTCAGATATGTAATTGCCGGAGCAATACATAGTCCTTTTTCGTGGTTTTCGTGGGTTTCGTGGCAAAATTCTGTAAGTTTGGAGAAAACATCATGACCAAAAAATTCTGGCGGCAGGGAGAGCCCTTCGTCTGGGCCACCGGCCTTGCCCTTTCCCTGATCCTTTTTTTAACCCTGTTGCTGTTCTATGTGGTGATGGCCAACGGCCTCGCGGTCTTCTGGCCGAAAAAGGTCGCCCTGGCAACCCTGAGCGATGGCCAGCATCTGCTTGGAGAGATTGTCCAGGAGGAAACCATTCCCGGCAGCGAAAAAAAACGAATTCAGTTCAAGATCGGCAACCGGGATCTCTACGGCCTTGATTTCAAATGGGTGGACACAAGCTCCATTGTCAGCCTCAGCTTTCCAGAAAATGTTCAGGTGCTTGAGCGCCAGGAATTCGGCAATTTTTACGGCTACCTGAGCGAGCTTGAGGTCAAGGGCATATCCCCGCCCACCTCCGGCTCAAACAGCCTGACCCAGACCATTGCCGCCCTCGACTCAAGAAAAAAAGAGGTCGATCTTCTCGGTAAAAAAATAGCCAACCTCAACCGGCGGGTGGAACTGATCGACCACCACCTGGCCAAGGCCCGCTACAGTAAAGAAGAAAACACCCCGGCCCTCGCCGCCATGCAAGGAGAGAAGCAGGGGCTCAAGACCGAATTCGAGGCACTGGTCTCCATCCTCGGAGAAAAAGCCGCAGCCCTTGCCACCAATCAGGCGATCTTCACCGATGCCAATGGCCGAACCAAGGCCATCGCCCTGCCCAACATCGTCCGCGCCTACCAGCCCAACGATATGTCCTTTCTCGCCAAATGCGGCTATTACCTGGAGCGGCTGCGGGAACTTCTCTTTGACGAACCCCGGGAATCAAACACCGAGGGCGGGCTCTTCCCGGCCATCTTCGGCACCGTCATGCTGATCTTTCTCATGTCCATCCTCTCCTTTCCCCTGGGGGTGTTGGCCGGCATCTATCTGCGCGAATATGCCAAGGACGGCTGGCTGGTGAAGATGGTCCGCATCGCAGTCAACAACCTGGCCGGCATCCCTTCCATCGTCTACGGCATCTTCGGTCTGGGTTTCTTCGTCTACGGGATCGGCGGCGGCATCGACCAGTTGTTCTTCCCGGAACGGTTGCCCGCCCCGACCTTCGGCACCGGCGGCATCCTTTGGACCAGCCTTACCCTGGGGTTGCTCACCGTGCCGGTGGTGATCGTGGCCACGGAAGAAGCATTGGGCTCCATCCCTCCGGGCATCCGGGAAGGCTCCCAGGCCCTGGCCGCCACCAAGCTCCAGACCCTGACCAGAATCCTGCTGCCCATGGCCTCGCCGGGCATCCTCACCGGCTTCATCCTGGCCATGGCCAGGGCCGCAGGCGAGGTGGCCCCGCTGATGATCACCGGGGTGGTCAAATTGGCCCCGGCCCTGCCCCTGGACGGGGTCTTCCCCTATCTGCACCTGGACCGGAAATTCATGCACCTCGGGTTTCATATCTACGACATCGGCTTTCAATCCCCCAACGTGGAGGCGGCCAAGCCCATGGTCTATGTCACCACCCTGCTGCTGATCCTGATCGTGCTGGCGATGACCAGCACGGCCATCCATCTGCGCAACAAGATGCGACAACGCCACTCCGTGGTCGATGTATAAGGAGAAGAGATAATGCAGAAAAAAACCGACACCGCCATAATCCGTATTGAAAACCCGCAGGTTGAGATTGAGGGGCTGAATCTCTATTACGGATCAAGCCAGGCGCTCGACAATCTGACCTTCGGGATTGCCGCCCATCAGGTAACCGCCCTGATCGGCCCATCCGGCTGCGGCAAATCCACCCTGCTCCGCTGCATCAACCGGATGAATGATCTGGTGGATGGCCTGCGCCTTGAAGGGCTGATCAAGATCAACGGGGAAAACATCAACGACCCCAGCCTCGATGTGATCGAACTGCGGCGCAAGGTCGGCATGGTCTTCCAGAAATGGAACCCGTTCCCCAAGTCCATCTACGAAAACATCGTGTATGGCCTGAGGATCGCAGGCATTCAGGACAAAACCGTGCTCGATGAGGCGGCGGAAAAATGCCTGAAACGGGCCGCCCTCTGGGACGAGGTCAAGGACCGGCTGCACCAGTCGGCCATGGGTCTTTCCGGCGGCCAGATGCAACGGCTCTGCATCGCCAGGGCCATTGCCGTAAGCCCGGAAATCATCCTCATGGACGAGCCCTGCTCGGCCTTGGACCCGCGCTCCACCTCCAGGATTGAAGATCTCATCCGCGAGCTGCGGGGGGAATACACCATCATCATCGTCACCCACAACATGCAGCAGGCGGCGCGCATCTCCGACTACACGGCATACATGTATCTCGGGGAGCTCATCGAATACGGGCCCACCCAGACCCTGTTCACCATGCCGGAGAAAAAGGAAACCGAGGACTATATCACCGGGCGGTTTGGTTGACCGTAACCGTCCAGCAGCACCGCATCTGCTTCGCAGTCTCGCTGTGCTCGCTTAGCTGTCATCGGCCTCGCATACCATATGTATGGCGGACAGACCTCTTCCGCGCATCTGCGGCACTGCTGGACGGTTACGAACTTTCCCATTGTTACGCCGCCGAGCAGCGCAGGGAATCCCGCCTCCGGCGGGACAGCAGTGTGACTTAATCACACGGCGAGTGACGGGGTGCCCTTTCTTTCGCCGCTTCGCTGCTGGTTCATTTTCTTTGGGCAAGCAAAGAAAATGAACAAACATACATAACTATCACGCCGGATCGCTCGAACCTTTCCGGGTCCTCCGCTCAATGCGGTGGTTTTAGACAAAATAAGGAGACACTCCATGGCTGGCAACATTCAAACAGAAATAGAAAAACTCAAAAACCAGATCGTCTATCTCGGCACGGCGGTGCAGGAAAACATGCGAAAAT
>Ga0334722_10007703_pt1 | contig 10401 bp, 8 predicted proteins | sample C3_bottom_MG_FD_207210 | JGI IMG/M metagenome (GOLD analysis project Ga0334722, IMG submission 207210) | Sediment microbial communities from Yellowstone Lake, YNP, Wyoming, USA - C3_bottom | ecosystem: Environmental > Aquatic > Freshwater > Lake > Sediment | place: USA: Wyoming | collected... | reverse complement strand
CCTCCGCCTTGCGGCAGAGATCGACGCCCATCTTGGAAGCCCCGATCATTGCCCCGTGGTTCTCCGGATAGACCGGGATGATGTCCATCGCGATCAGCGGCTCCACCGGGCCGCCGCTCGTGATCCAGGCAACCTTCTTTCCATTCTGTTCCGCGGTTTTCGCGTCGATATAGTAGGAGGTCATAATCTCCTTCATCTTCGCGGCCGCCTTGATTTTTCTGCGCTCTTTTGCTTCGTCTCTATCCGCCACTTTTTTCTCCCATGTCCCTAAAAGAATTACGCTTGCCGATTCAGGCTTGCATCTTGAGCAACCACCCCGGACGCAACGGAGCGCGTCCCTCCAACCAGTTTTATGGACATCAACCTTCGTTTTCTCGATTATATCATCTCGATAAACGCCTCAATCCGCGTTTGCAACTGCCCCCCCGCCTGAAGCGGGTCGTCCACTTCAACCATCAAGCTGGGAACTCCTGCTTTTTCCAGTACTTGCTGCAGATAGGGATAATCGAAGGCATGGGGTTCGCAGAATTTCAGAAAAAAGAAGATTATCCCCTGCGTCCGTTTTTTCAAAACCATTTCCAGCAGACGCTCGCCCCGGTCGGTTATTCCCGCGTGCTTTGCCGGGCAGACAACCCTCCGCATGTACCTGTCGGCGATCGCCGCGAGCGGATCCGGATCCCCCTCAGCGACAAGACCGCTAAAATAACGGAAGCCGGTGCAGAGGTCGTCGCCTACGACATATCCGCCTGCTTCCTCAATGATATTGAATATATCCGGATAGTTGCAGATGCCGCCTGCCAGGAAAATCCGTTTGAGCGCCGGCGCTTCGGCCGCGGCAGCCGCTGGTTTGTCCGCAGACAGTTGCGCCGCAGTTCCCTCGACAAGCTCCGCAAGATGTGATCTGTCCATCAGCATCGCCGCACGGTTAAGTACATAGAGTTCCTCTCCTTTTATAATACCGGGATTAGCGCTTATCCATTCGTGAATTTGGTTGAACGACTTGCGGATCCGGTTCATCATTTTGATCGCATCCTGCAGGTCATTATCGGAAATGACGATTCCGAGCTTTACCCCCAAATCCTCCCGGAATGTTTGCATGACATCCCGAAAATATACTCGGGCGCTCTCTGTATCAAGCTTCGCCGGCAAAATCACATCCAGATGAAAAAAACCGCTCATGTTGATCCGGCAGATATCCGAAAGTCGTTGCATCGTATCGCAAGTATGCGCAAATACGATGCCTTCCAAAAAGTCGAGACTCCCCGCCAAAGCGTCTTCCAGCACCCCCCGGGCCAGAGAACAGCAATAGGTCTGAAGGTGGGCGTCGGCCAGACGCGACGTCTGACCGGAGCCGAAAAGGCGAAACGGGTGCGCGCCGGCGGCGATAATGATCTCTTCCGGCACATAGGAGCATAAAGTTCCGACTATTTTCTTTTCCCTTTTCAGGTTTCGCTCATAATCATAAGGATCTTTAATTATCCACGCAAACTCGCGACTAAGCTTCATCAACTGCCTCCTATTGACATTCCGCCGCGCTACGGCTGGGGCACGGGGTATTGACATTGTATGGGCTGTGGACATTGCGCCGGATATTCACATGCCGCCTCCTATTGACATTTCGCCGCGATGCGGCTGGGATATTGGTTATTCATGTTGCCTCTGCTATTGACCTGCCGCCTGCTATTGACATGCCGCTGCGCTACGGCGGGACACGGGTTGTTGACATGGCACGGCCCATTTTAAATTTTCGTGAGAATTTCCACGCCCTGTTCGGTGACAAGCACCGTATGCTCGAACTGGGCGCTCAGGCTGCCGTCTTTTGTCGTCACCGTCCAGCCGTCTTCCCGGGAGGTAACGACCTCGTAAGACTTCCCCATGTTGATCATCGGCTCGACGGTAAAGGTCATTCCCGGCTGGAGCCTCACCGCGTCTTCCCGCGTATAGTGGTGATGCACGTAGGGCTCTTCGTGAAATTCCCTGCCAATCCCATGACCTCCATAATCGCGGACGATGCTGTAGCCGAACTTGGAGATATATTTTTCCACCGCCCGGCCGACCTCGTAGAGATACTTTCCCGGCTTGATCTCGTCTATTCCCCGGTACATGGCATTTTCCGTGCGGGCAACAAGATTCTTCACATCCTCCGCCCCATCGCCGACTACGTAGGTGCGCGAAGAGTCCCCGAAATAGCCGTCGAGAATGACGGTAACATCGATATTTACGATATCTCCATTCTTAAGTATCTCTTTCGCCGAGGGAATTCCATGGCAGACCACATTGTTGACCGAGGTGCAGATACTCTTTGGAAACCCGTGATAGTGCAGCGGCGCGGAGATCGCCCCGTGTTTTTGCGTGTATTCCTCGCAAAGGTCATTCAGAGATAACGTGCTCGATCCTTCTTTAACAAATGGTTCTATATACTTGAGAAGCTTGGCAGCGAGTCTTCCCGCCTTCCGCATTTTTTCTATTTCATCCCTGTCTTTGATAATAATCATCCGCAGTCTCTTTATCCGATCGTTGAAAATGCATGCAAGTTTATGTTTCTTAAGTATTTTATGTAAAATAAAGTCCGGGCAGCGACAACCCCATTCCAGCGGTTTTTGTAAACCATTTCCCGGAATATTAGTCAAGCCGTTTTAGACGGCGGCAAGATCGGCAAAAGGGCCTTCAAGGTTTGGCGGCGGGTGCATGACAAATTTATTGGGAAGCGCATTTTTTCACCCCACCCCCACCCTGCCCTCCCCCTGAAGGGGAGGGAAAACAGTGGGGCCCTCCCCCTGAAGGGGAAAATAGTGAGCGTCTTCGTCCGAAAGAGCGCGAAAGCAGAGGGTTTCTCCCCCTTCAAGGGGGAGGCAGGAGGCAGCGGGTTTCTCCCCCTTCAAGGGGGAGGCAGGAGGGGGATGGGGTTATAGGACGTAGTAGAGATAAGTATCTGAAAAATATGATACCCACATTTTTGTCGTAGGCCCTTTGGCGGTTTTTTGATTGACAGGTCATTTCAATTTACTATATTGATGACCTGTCAAAAAATATTTTCGGTCTGAAGGGGTAAAGACCTTATCCTCACTCATCCGGCAGCCATGAAAAACCGTCAGGAACAGCAGGCTTTGCATCACATATCGCACCTCTTGGCCGACTCCCGGCTCGTTATCCATTTGTCAGGGGAGTTTGGGCTCCAAAACCTGCCTGCCTTCTCCGGTGAAATAAACAATCTGCTGGAAGATACTGAGGGAATTTCGGAAATAGAATTCGACTTTTCCCGCGTCGCCTATTTGGACAGCGCCGCCGCGCTTGCCTTTTTAACCATCAGGCAAACTTCCGCGGCAAGGGGCGTCGCTGTCAAAATGAGCAATTTCCCGGAAAAGATAGGGAGGATTTTCGGCGTCATTGACCAGAACTTCTTGCACCACCCCCCCTTGAAGACACGGGAAAAGCGTGAAGGAACGATCATCCTGCTCGGCGGAAATTTTATCGAGTTCCTTCAGGATATACAGAAATTTATTACCTTTTTTGGAGCGCTCCTGGTTGCCGTAACTCATGCCGTTCTCCATCCCCGCTCGGTGCGCGCCAAAGACGTCCTCTTTTATATGACGCAGGCCGGCGTCAACGGCCTGCCGATTGTCGGCTTGATCAACCTGCTGATCGGGCTCATCATTGCGTTCATGTCCTTCCTGCAACTGCGTCTGTTCGGCGCCAATGTTTACGTTCCCGCGCTGGTCAGTTTCGCGATGGTCAAGGAGCTGGGGCCGATCATGACGGCGATCCTGGTGGCTGGTCGTTCCGGTTCCGCGTTTGCCGCCGAAATCGGCACCATGGTCGTCAATGAAGAGGTGGACGCCCTGAAAACCATGGGTTTCGATCCGGTGGCCTTTCTGGCCGTTCCGAAGGTTTTCGCCTTGATGATCGTGGTTCCCATCCTTACCCTGTATGCCGATCTTTTCGGCATCATCGGCGGACTCACCGTTGCCGTAATCGGTCTTGACATGTCGTTTAATACGTATATTACACAATCACTGAATGCCGTCTCGGTTTTTGACGTCGTCACCAGCCTCGTCAAGTCGGCGGTTTTCGCGTCCCTGATTGCCGGGATAGGCTGCCAGCGGGGTTTTCTGGCCCGTTCCGGGGCGCAGGATGTCGGCAAATCCACAACCTCCGCGGTCGTAGCCGCCATCTTCATGATCGTGGTGACTGATTCGTTTTTCGCCGTTGTGCTGTATTATCTACGATAATTGTTTGCGAAAGGGGTCGTCTTGTTCGCTGCGGAAAACAGCCACATAATCACGGTAGAAAACCTGACCGCCCGTTTCGGCGACAACGTCGTCTTTTCTGACGTCAGCTTTCAGGTAAGACAAGGGGAAGTACTTGTTATTGCAGGTGAAAGCGGGTGTGGAAAGTCAACGCTGCTGAAAATAATGATCGGACTTCATAGTCCTGCCTCGGGAAGGGTCCTGTTCCGAGGGAGCGACATCCGGGGCGCAGATGAAAAGGAATTAAACCGCTACCGGCGCAATATCGGCGTCCTTTTCCAGTCTTCCGCCCTGTTCAGCTCCATGACGATCAGCGAAAACGTCGCCCTGCCGCTCCGGGAATACACCGATCTTGACGCCGCGACCATTGACCAGCTTGTCCGAATGAAACTGGCGATGGTCAATCTGGCCGGTTACGAAAACCACTATCCGGCCGAACTGTCGGGGGGAATGAAAAAACGGGCCGGCATCGCCAGGGCCATGGCGCTTGACCCGACCGTCCTCTTCTTTGACGAACTGTCGGCTGGCCTGGACCCGGTTACCGCAGCGGAACTCGATAATTTAATTATTAAAACCAATGAAGCGCTGGGGACAACCATGGTGATCGTCACCCACGAATTGGAGTCCATCTTCAAAATTTCGCACCGCATCATCATGCTGAGCAAGGCGACGGGAGGCATCATTGCGGAGGGCAGTCCGGCCGACATGAAAGAACACGCAACAGACCCCCTCGTCCGTAATTTCTTTTTGCGGCGGACATCGGAACCGGCGCTTCAGGGAGGTTCTTATGGCCAGTAAAAATACAAAATTCATCACCGGTCTTTTCGTGCTGAGCGGTTTATTGATCGGCGCTATCGCCATCATCTGGCTCGGGGCGTCGGATATGTTCCTGAAGGGAGCGCTTTACAACGTCTATTTTGACGAATCGGTGCAGGGATTGCAGGTGGATTCAGCCGTCAAATACCGGGGCGTGGAAATCGGCAAGGTAAAGAGCATAAATGTCGCGCCCGACAACACGCTGATTGAAGTCGTCATGAAGATTGATTTATCAAGCGCTTTACAGAAAAACACCTACGCCCAGTTGCGGACGGCGGGCCTTACCGGCATCGTCTTTATTGAACTGGACCGGATCAGCCCGGAGATCGTCGTTAACTTCCGGGATGTTCCCTTCAGCTCCGACCACCCCGTCATCCCGTCGCGCCGCTCCGAAACCAGTCGCTTGCTGGCCGATGCCAACACCATCGTGCAGAATGTTAAAGCTATTGATTTTAAAGGGGTAGCTGAACAAATAAAGCATTCCGCCCGCTCTCTTGAGGTTTTCATGACGGACAGGCGTCTGACCGGAATAGTTGCCAATCTGGAATCCGCCTCCCTCAATCTGGACCGCTCCGCAGCCGGCATAAAAGAGAAAATAGACGCATTCGAGACGGAGAGCGTCAAAAAGGACATCGCCGCCACCCTTGATGAAACGCGCGGGCTGATCACAACCACCCGGCAGGACATCTCCGCCACCCTCGCCGAAACGCGCGGGCTGATCCTGAGCGCCCGGCAGGAGATCGAGGCGATGCAACTGCCCCGGCAGGCGGCAAAAGCGGGGGAGGCGATCGAGGCGCTCGACAAAAGCTCCCGATCGATCGCCCTCGAACTGCAGGATTCGGCGGAAAACCTGCGGACAACATCCGAAGCCTTAAAGAGCCTCGCGGAGAGTCTGAAAAACAACCCCTCGGAACTGATTTTCAGCCGCCCGGCGCCGCCGCGAAAATTGCTGGAATAACGGAGGAAATGTATATGAACATCACGTTTCGCTTGCTTGGGGGATGTTTCGCGCTGCTGATTTCCCTGTACATTTCCGGATGCAGCGGCGTCGGAAAACCGCCTCTGCAAATCGCCAGGTATCTGGTCGCCTATCCCGCCCCCGTCTTTGAAAAACTCCCCCGGATTGAAGATACAATCAGGGTTGACCGCTTCGCCATTGCCGATGCGTACAACAGCCGGGAGATGATTTTCCGCAGTGATAACGTAAAGTTTGATTCCCTGAATTATAACAGGTGGGCGGTGAACCCCGCCGATATGGTCACGGACAGCCTGCTGCGCGACTTGCAGGAAAGCGGCCTTTTCCGCGCCGCGTTTTCACGATATGCACTGGATGAAGGCCGCTATGTCCTTCAGGGAGGAATTCAGGAATTTTACCTCCGCCTCGATCAAGCCGGCAAGGCGGCGGTGATCGGACTGGAAATAACGCTCAAGGACACAACCCAGCGGGAGGCGACAAAAAGAATCCTTTTCCAGAATAAATACCGTGAAGAGGGACTTCTGGAAGTTCCATCGCCGGAGGGCTATGTCACGGCAATGAGCCGCGCCATGGAGAGACTTTCCCGTCGAATAACAACCGATATTTATCAAACCATAGCCCCTGCCCACGCAGCGCCGAGATAAAGCCTCCCATGAATGGCGAGCAAGCTTTATGGTTCATTCGGCTGATGCGTGCTTCTTTAACCTTTGAGACAAAGGATTGCACTGCTGTAGTAGATTTACGCTGCAAATAATGATATTATAGAGACGAAAAGGGTGTTTGAATCATTTCAGAATTTATAATCATTCTTTCTAAGCAACCAAAACAATTTGGCCGCCCATTGGCGTTATAAAATGATCTTTTGAGTCTGTGAGTATGCAATGGAAATAAAAGCAGATATATATCAGGGGGACAGTAGGGAACAGTTAAAACTATTTCCAGACAATTCCGTTGACCTTGTTGTAACATCACCTCCTTACGCAGACCAACGAAAAAATACCTATGGAGGCATTAATCACAACGAATACGTCCAGTGGTTTTTGCCTATCTCCGAACAGTTGTTGCGCGTTCTCAAGCCAACCGGAACTTTTATTCTGAACATCAAGGAAAAAGTAGTAGATGGAGAGCGCAGTACCTATGTAATGGAGCTTATACTGGAAATGCGCAAGCAGGGGTGGTTGTGGACAGAGGAATTTATCTGGCATAAGAAAAACTGCTATCCCGGCAAATGGCCAAACCGCTTTCGCGATGCATGGGAGAGACTGCTTCAATTCAATAAGAACCGGAAATTTAAAATGTATCAGGAAGAAGTGATGGTTCCAATGGGCGATTGGGCAAATTCACGACTAAAGAATCTTTCTGACACTGATAAAATCCGGGACAACTCAAAAGTGGGAAGCGGATTCGGGAAAAACATTTCCAACTGGCTTGACAGGGGCATGGCTTATCCTGCAAACGTTTTGCATTTGGCAACCGAATGTAACAATAAAAACCATAGCGCGGCATTTCCGGAAGAATTGCCTGCATGGTTCATCAGACTTTTCACAAAGGAGTATGACACGGTTCTTGACCCGTTCATGGGGTCAGGTACAACCTTGAAGGTCGCAAACCGAATGCAACGGAATGCTATTGGCATCGATATAGTGCCGGAATATTGCGAAATGGTTAGGCAACAATTGCCGTCCGTTGAACTATACCTGCTGGAGGAAAAACTAAATTATGGAAAAGCTCAAGATAAAGGACATAATTCAGTACGTGGAACAAAATATCGGGACATTTCACCAGAAGCGCATTCAAAGTCTCGACGGATTAAAGCTTTCGCAGATTCTCAAACGAAAAAATCCGTATCTGTTCAAAGCAAAATATCTGCTGACTGCTGAAGGAATTGTAAAAGGGCTGGTTGACGCGCATATTTCATCGAATGAAGAAACGGTTTTTGGAGATTGGCTGGAAGGACTCGCCATCTTCATCAACGACAGGGTTTATGGCGGCCGTAAATCCGGCATAACCGGCATCGATCTTGAGTTCGACAGCAATGGGACAAGAAATATTGTTACCATCAAATCCGGGCCCAACTGGGGCAACAGTTCACAGATCGCCAAAATGGCCGCAGACTTCAAAACTGCCAAAAAGACGCTTAGAACCAGCAACTCACAGCTGAGTATCGTTGCCGTCAACGGTTGTTGCTACGGTAGGGAGAACACACCGGATAAGGGAGACTATTTCAAATATTGCGGTCAGCGCTTCTGGGAGTTTATATCTGGCGACAACGAACTATTTACGGCAATCATCGAGCCACTTGGGCACAGAGCCAAAGAAAGGAATGATGATTTCATTAAATCATACTCACAGATGATCAACAAATTTACCAGAGAGTTTTACAGTCTTTTCTGCAAGGACAATGGAGAAATTGATTGGGACAAACTGGTGCGGTTCAACTCTGCGGCAATCGAGCCAGGGAAATGAGCGCGGAGCCCAACGGCCCGGAGGAAGCAGATTTATAAGATTTTGCTGCGAAAGATAAAAAAAACAGCGCCCATCAGGCAAAAACCCGCCCAGAGATAGTCCAGCGTAAATTTTTCCTTCATGTACAGCGCGGAGAAGGGAATAAAAATGGAGAGCGTTATGACTTCCTGGATTATTTTTAATTGCCCCAGGGATAGGGTCGCATGGCCGATGCGATTGGCCGGCACCTGCAGCAGATATTCAAACAGGGCGATCCCCCAGCTTACCAGCGCGGCCACTATCCAGGGCTTATGGGACAGGTTCCGCAGATGCCCGTACCACGCGAAGGTCATGAAAATATTGCTTACGAAGAGCAACGAAACTGTTGCCAAAACCCGATTCATACTTTTCCAGCCCTTTTTCATGCCAATCGGCATGACGACATTTTTTCAGCCGTTCTTTACTTTTCCCGGCTGCGGCGGATTCATTTCATAAGCAACTGTTTTCTGTCAAGTAAAATAATTGCGGAAGGGGAATTCCCCTGAAACGTAAAACCCGTTGACACAAGAGGCAAGTTTTCGTATCGTCCTCAGCGCAAAAAGTTTGATACGACCCCAATATGATGTTCTTGTAAAAAGGACGATTTCGCGTCATTGTGAGCGGAGCGAAACAATTCCTCTTTATGTAATATATTGATATCATAAGATTGCTTCGTCGCCTTGCCCCTTGCAATGACAAGGGTAGCGTCTTATTACGAAGTCATCAAATATCATCCGTAACATTAAAAAATTATAATTAAATTTGAGGTCATCTGTTTGGCCGACTATTTTGGGGTAAAGCGTAAGGAAGGGTGAAAGCAGCAACCCGGAAACAGGGCAAAATAAATTACAACCACGGAGAGAACGAAAATGGCAAAACTATTTGAAAAAATAAGCATAAATAACATGAAGCTGGAAAATCGCTTTGTCCGTTCCGCCACCTGGGAGGGGCTGGCGGAGAAGGACGGCGGCGTCACGCCGGCCCTGAGCGACCGGATGGTCGCCCTGGCCCGGGGAGGCGTCGGGCTGATCATCACCGGGTATGCTTTTATCCACAAAAGCGGTCAGAGCGGACCGTGGCAGCTCGGCGCTGACCGGGACGAACTGCTGCCCGGCTTGACCAGCCTGGCGGCCGCGGTTCATGAAAACAACGGCAGGATAGTCCTGCAATTGGCCCATGGAGGCTTCTTCGCCATGAAACAGTTGACCGGAGAGGCGCCCCTTGCGCCCTCTCTCCTTCCCGAAATGGCCAAATCGCCCCGCCGGGAAATGACCATTCCGGATATCCAGGAATTGGTCGCGGCCTTTGCCGCCGCGGCCGGAAGGGCAAAGGCCGCCGGGTTCGACGGGGTGCAGATCCACGCCGCCCATGGCTATCTGCTGAGTCAGTTTCTCTCGCCGGCCTTTAACCGGCGCAGCGACGAATACGGTGGAAGTATCGAAAACAGATCACGTTTTCTTATCGAGTCGCTCCGCGCGATCCGCCTGTCCGTCGGCGCCGACTACCCGGTGCTGGTGAAAATGAACGTCCGTGATTTCATCGAAGGCGGCCTTACGCTTGACGATTCGCTGGCGGCTGCCTCGCTGCTTGCCGAAGCAGGAATTGACGCAATCGAACTGAGCGGCGGTTTCCTGAACGGCGGGAAGCTAAGCCCGAGCAGAATGGGGATCAACACAGAAGAAAAGGAGGCCTATTTCGGCGAAGAGGCAAAGGCCTTCCGCAAAAAGGTCTCCGTTCCCCTGATCCTCGTCGGCGGAACCCGCTCGTTTGGTGTTGCCGAAAGGCTGGTTGCCGACGGCATCGTCGATTGCGTCTCGCTCTGCCGTCCGCTGATCCGCGAGCCAGACCTGATAAACCGCTGGAAATCCGGAAATTTGT
>Ga0334722_10007702_pt1 | contig 10401 bp, 11 predicted proteins | sample C3_bottom_MG_FD_207210 | JGI IMG/M metagenome (GOLD analysis project Ga0334722, IMG submission 207210) | Sediment microbial communities from Yellowstone Lake, YNP, Wyoming, USA - C3_bottom | ecosystem: Environmental > Aquatic > Freshwater > Lake > Sediment | place: USA: Wyoming | collected... | reverse complement strand
CACATTGTGGATCTCACCCACAAAAACGATGTCCGCTTTTTTTATCTCGTCGACCATCTGATCAAAGGGGATGACGGCTGCGTCCCGGACGCGCAGCACCAGATCGGCGCCGGAGCCGGCCGCTGGAAAAAAGATCGTTGCCACGAGACAGAGCATGAACAAGGTCGCCTTCACAGAGACCTCCCTGCTCTTTAGTCTAGCATATCTGTTCTTTCGGGGGAAATTTCCCGCGGAACAGTATCGGTTGTCGTCATGAGCTATACTATTGATAGTTGCTATCGTTTATGCGTTCTTACAGGAGGTGCAGAGTGAAACGGTCATTCTTCGTTATAGCGGTGTTTGTCCTGTTCTGCCCGGCGTTCGCTTTTTCTGAGGACTCCGGCGATCTGGGGCGCGTGCGCCTGAGCCTTCTCAACGGCGATGTCCAGGTGCTGATCAAGGACAGCACGGACTGGACGGATGCCGCGATCAACGTTCCCCTTGGCGCGGGCGACCGCCTCTGGGTGCCGGTTGACGGCAGGGCCGAGGTCCAGATCCGCGGAGGGGTCTCTGTCCGTGCCGGTGACGACACTTCCCTCGACATCCTGACCATGGACGACAATGCAGCCCAGTTCTACCTGGACCGCGGGCACCTCTACATCAACAACCTGCGCGGAGGCATCAGGACCGTCCAGATCGACACGCCCTTCTCCTCGATCAGGAGCGACGACAACTCCATCATGATGCTTGATGCTGCCGAGGGCAATGTGATCGAGGTCTCGGTCCTGAAAGGCTCTGCCTCGGTCGAGAACCGGACAGGAGCCACAACCGTCACTGCAGGAAGTACCCTGACGATCCGGGGCGATACCAGTGCGGAGCTCGCGCCGATCGACGAACCCGATGACTGGGAGCGCTGGAACCGTGAGCGCGACAGCCGCATAGCCGCCTGGGGAGAAAGCGCCCGCTACCTGCCCGAGGAGCTTCATGAATATGCCTCCGATTTTGACGGGAACGGACGCTGGAACTACGCGCCCGATTATGGCTACGTCTGGAGCCCCGTCGTTACCAATGCCGCCTGGGCGCCCTACACCTATGGCAACTGGGTCTGGATGCGCGGCAACTACGTCTGGGTCGATTACAACCCCTGGGGCTGGGCGCCGTCCCATTACGGACGCTGGACCTTTATCACGAGCTTCGGCTGGTGCTGGGTGCCGCCTCCCTTCGGAGCCGCCTACTGGGGACCGGGATATGTGGGGTGGGTATTCACGCCGACCTCGGTGGCATGGGTGCCCCTGGCGCCGGGCGAGCTCTACTACGGATACGGCTATTACGGGCCCCAGAGCGTGAACCTGGTGACCGTAAATATCGATACCCTCGTGGTAAACCGGACCTATGCCAACGCCCGCGTCAGGAACTCCGTGTCGATCGCCGACCGCGGCTCCTTCGGAACGGGCCGCCGCGTTCCGGCGCCGGCCCGCGAGAACCCCTTTCAGGATGCTGATCAGCACCGCACCAGGGACCGCACGACGTTCGTGCCTCCGCGCAACAGGCCGACAGGTCCCATCGTGATCGTTCCTCCGGACATGCGTGAACGGGTACGCACGCAGCCGGTTCAGCAACACCGGACGGCCGAAGTCCCTGTTCGCCGGGACATACGACCGTCGACGCCGTCGCAGCCGTCTGTCCCGACAGTACGGCCTGCCCCGTCGCTCCCGCCCGAGCGGGTGCGAAACACGAGTCCTGAAATGCTCAGGAGCGAGCGGCCGGTGACGCGCGAACGCAACACCTCGGTATTCCGGCCGAGCGCACCCGATAAGCTGCCGGTACTGCAGAAGAAGGAGCCGCGCAAGATCATCAGAAAACAGGAAGAACCGTCAGATCAACAGCGGCAGGAGCAGGGTGAACCGCGGAGGAGCAGGAGCCAGGGGCGTTGAGCGGGCAGCGCGGAAGAAATAAAAACAACACGGCCTTGAGCTAAGCTGCTCAAGGCCTTGTTCGTTGTAGCGTTATGAGGAAAGACAGGCTTCTACGCGACCTATGCTATACGCCCGCCTCTTCCGCTGCTTCGTCTTGAAGTTCGTCCCGCAGCAGCACTTTTTTTATCCAGAGCGTGTTCACCAGCAAGCCCAGCACCAGGCAAAAGCCTAACCCGTTCATGAAGGTGAGCAGTTGCAGAACAATTCTGTCCCAGTAACTGCTGGTCGCAATGTACTGGGGATTCAATACGAGCATGCCGATGCTGAAAAAAACAGCCGCGGCAAGGAATTTTGATACCTCTTTGACCGTTTGCATATTCATGAGGCGATATTACATGAAACGCTTTGGTCTGTACATACCCCGGTCGGGGTATTTTAAGGGTAGCGCCCTTCATCCCGCCTTCAGCTCCGATGTGCAGAAGGCGCAGCGTGTCGCCCTGGTCGGCACGTTCGAGAGACAATAGGGGCACTCCTTCGTTGCCGGTGCAGCTTGGGCCGGCGACGCCTCTTGCCGCTTGAACCGCGCAACAGCTCTTATCAGCAGGAAGATCACAAAGGCAACGATCAGAAAATCCACCACCGCATTCAGAAAAACCCCGTAGTTGATCGTGGCCGCTCCGGCAGCCTTAGCCTCGGCAAGCGACCGGTAGGGTACGCTGGAGAGGTTGATGAAAAGATTGCTGAAATCCACGTTCCCCAGGACGAACCCCAGGGGCGGCATCAGAACATCGCTCACCAGCAGCGACACGATCTTGCCGAAGGCCGCACCGATGATGACCGCCACGGCGAGGTCAACCACATTGCCGCGCATGATGAAATCCTTGAAGTCCTTTAACATAGTCACACCTCCCAGTTATGAACGCTGCCACGTGAGCCATGCCGTGAAAAGCTTTTTCACGAACGGAGTGAGCCGCGTGCGGTTGTACTTATCAGCCAGTTTTTTGATAGCCTCGGCCTGCGTGGGATAGGGATGGATCGTCTTCGCAATCGCCGGGAGGCCGAGTCCTGCGGTGATGGCCAGGGAAAGCTCGTTGATCATCTCGCCCCCATGGCTGGCCACGATCGTGGCGCCCAGAATCTTTCCGCTCCCCTTCCTCAGGTGTACGCGCGCAAAACCATCGGATTCACCGTCCAGAAGCGCCCGGTCCACCTCGCCAAAAGGAACGGTCAGCGTCAGTACCGGAATACCCCGGTCCTGGGCGTCCTTTTCATACATGCCCACATGGGCGACCTCGGGATCGGTATAGGTGCACCAGGGGACGATCAGCGATGATGTCTTCTGTCTTCCCGAGAACAGCGCATTGGCGATCAGCATTCGCGCCAACGCATCGGCTGTGTGCGTGAATTTGTAGGGGGAAGAGATGTCGCCGGCAGCATACACGAGCGGGTTCGAGGTCCGGAGCATATCGTTCACGGAAACGCCCTTCCGCGTATCGTAAACGATACCCGCGGCCTCAAGGTTCAGCCCATCAACGTTCGGCGCTCTGCCCACACCGACCAGGATCTCGTCGCCAACGATTTCCCGGACCGTGCCTTGCTGCTCCACGAACAGGACCTTGTTGGCTCCCCGCTTCTCCGCCTTCAGGACCTTCGCATGCAAAACGAGCGTAACCTTGTCGCGAAGCATGGACTGCTGCACGATCTCCGCGGCATCGGGGTCCTCCCGCGGGAGCAGGCGACTGCCGCTCTCGACGAGCGTCACCTCCGTCCCCATGCGCGCGAACGCCTGCGAGAGCTCGCAGCCCACAGGACCGCCGCCGATCACCAGAAGACTCGCCGGAGCCTCCGTAAGCCAGAAAACGTTCTCGTTGGTGAGGTACCCTGTTTCCTCGATGCCGGGGATGGGCGGGGCTGCTGCGCGTGCTCCGGTGCAGATCGCTGCTTTTTTAAATTTGAGGACCTTGCCGTCGACCTCGATGCGGTCGCGTCCGACGAACTTCCCGCTGCCGAGAAAGACGTCGATGCCGAGCTCGTTTTTGAAGCGCTCAAAGGAATCATGGGAGCTGATCCCGGCCCTGATGCTCCGCATCCGCTCCATGGCGGCTCCGAATTCGATCGACACCGGGCCGCAGTGTATCCCGAAGCCTGCGGCAGTCTTCACATCATGGGCCGCACGGCCCGCCCTGAGAAGCCCCTTAGACGGAACGCAGCCCGTGTTCAGGCAGTCCCCGCCCATGAGAAGCCGCTCGATGAGCGCCACTTTCGCTCCCAGGCCCGCGGCTCCTGCTGCGGTCACGAGCCCCGCAGTGCCACCGCCGATGACCACGAGGTTGTAACGGCCGGCAGGTTCCGGATTTTTCCAGCCGCTGGGATGAACGTTCCTGAGAAGGGTCCTGTTGTACTCGTCCTGCGGCAGCATGAGGGGTTTTTGTTCCATAAGAAAAGCCTTTTCCCGCAGATTACGCAGATGAACGCAGATTTAAAAAACTTCCGGTCTAAGGAACCGCGAATAAACACTAATAAACACTAATATTTTTTGATTCTCAATTCGCGTTTATTCGCGTCCATTAGCGGTTTCCCCCGACTGCCCTGCTCCTCTTTGCCGCATGCGCTGCAGCTCCCAGGAGCGCAGCCTGGTCATTCATGATGACCTTCACCGGGATGTGCGTGACGATCGGCGAAAGCCTGCCCTTGCTCGTGAAGGCCTTCATGAACGTGCCGTCCTTCAGCTTCTCGCTGATCTTCGGCGCTATGCCGCCGCCGATGAACACCCCACCCGTGGCCATGACCTGCAGCGCCAAATTCCCTGCTGCTGCGCCGTAAATAGAGACGAACAGATCAAGCGTTGCTTCACAGAGCTTGCTTTTTTTGAGCTGTGCAGCTTCCGCGACCACCGCAGCAGGGTCTTCCTGCTCCATCTTGAGCGACAGCCAGGCCGGTTCTTTTCCATACTTTCCCGTGTCCCTGAGGAACCGGTAGATGCTGAACAGTCCGGACCCGGACAGGATCCGCTCGTAGCTCACATGCCCGTATTCTTCGAACATGTACCGCAAAAGCCCCAGCTCCAGCCGGTCCTTCGGCCCGAACTCAACATGGCCGCCTTCCGACGGCGAAGGGATGTGGCGGCCGCCGTCCCAGAAAAGGATCGCCGAACCGAGGCCGGTCCCGGCAGACAGAAGCGCCCGGTTGCCTTCGGTCCGCGTACCGCGGTTCAGGGTGACGAAATCCTTCGGTCCCATGACCTCGATGCCGTGGGCATTGGCCACGAGATCGTTCACGAGTGAAACCGTGCGGATGGAGAGGAACTTCTGAAGAGACCGCTCCGAGATCTTCCAGGGAAGGTTGGTGGCAACGGCCGCACCGGAAACAACCGGCCCGGCCACGCCGAAGGTCGCTGCGGAAACATGCTCCTGAGCGGGAAGAAATTCCTCTATGACGCTTTCGAGATCCTTAAACTTTTTGCTCGAATACGTTTGCGACAAAAGAAGTCGGCTGCCCGTTCCGTCAACGAAGAAAAGACCGAGCCGCGTTTTTGTGCCGCCTACATCTCCGGCAAGGACCACTCGTGACCGTATAGTCTTTTTCATCGCACCTCGCAAAGTAAGTACATGCAGGAATCACAAATTAAATCATACCTGAAAAAGGCAAGAATTTATCTCGCAAAGGTCGCAAAGTACGCCAAGAAGATCAAAAGACAAATCTTGCCCCTGCCTCTTAAAACCAATAAAGATTCCGACTCAAGGTTCCCTTTGCGTTCTTTGCGTTCTTTGCGAGAGACGCCTTTTGTTTCTGTCTTGTAGTTCAATCTTTTCAAAGCAGGCCGACCGGCCCGCTAGGCTGCTGCGCCCACTCACGTGGAGCCCTGCCCGGCTGTGCAGCCGAAGCAGTGGTCGTCCACGCTTATGCTCCTGCGGCTGAGGGCTGAAAGATCGAATGAACGGATATACTGCGGCGCATCAGCAGCCACGGGAATTCCGAGCACCTGGTTGAAGTCACAGTCATAGAGTTTGCCATCCCATCCCACGCTGACCAGCGACCGGCACATGACCTTTTCAAGGGTCGCGGGATTGAACGCTGATGCGAGCATTTCCTCATAGGCTTCGATCTTTCCGCTTTTGGCCAGGGCATCGCGGAACCTGCCGATCGGCATATTGGTAAATGCGAAGAGTCTGTTGAACACGATGCCGTGACGTGCTTTCAGTTCCCGTTTGTAATCCGCTCCGAGTGTGCACTGTGCCGGGGCGAGAAAAGGTCCTGCGGGATTATAGACGAGACTTAAGGACAGCTTGCCTGTTTCGTCACCATACCCGAGACTGTTGAGCCTGCGAAGCGCTTCGATGCTCTTTTGGTATACACCGTTGCCGCGTGTGGCGTTCACGTTCTCTTCGAGATAGCACGGCATAGAAGCGATCAGTTCCACCTCATGATCGCGGTAAAATTCAGGGAAGCCCTCACTACCCTTTTCAAAGAAGACCGTAAGATTGGTGCGGGCAATGACCCGATTGTTCATCTTTCTGGCGCTGTTGACGAGGGAGGGGAATAGAGGGTTCATTTCCGGTGCGCCGCCGGTGATGTCAAGGGTGCCAATAGGGTTGTCGGCCAGCACCTGCAGGATCGCGTCGACGGTACTTTTGTCCATGGCCTCAGTGCGGGCGGGCCCGGCGGATACATGGCAATGGCTGCATGCCATGTTGCACTGGTAACCCATGTTGACCTGCAGGACGGCAATGTCCTTTGCAGCCAACGGCTCGCTCCCGGCGGATCGTACCGCGTCAATGAATTTGTTTTTTTTCATAGGAAACACCTAATTCTACAATCGAAACTTTGTTTATGTGCTTTATGTGGCTAATGTAGTTATGCGCATCTATGTATTGAGTTTCATAAGCTTCCGGGTAACTTCGGGAACTTCGCTGATAAACAGTTTTTTTACCTGCGACCAACTCGTTTTAAAATAGAGATTAGGAAGGGGATCGCTCTCTGCGTCATCGAAATACGTCATGCTTTTCAAAATGTGATGAAAGTCATGTGCCACTGAGGGATATTGCGTTTTGAGACGAATGATGATCTTCTCAAGGGGTTCGATATTCCTGACGCACCAATACAGATCAATAAAATCGCGCTTCCGGCCGCGCTGGCTGATGGCAATGACTTTCATGACCGCAATATCGATGGGCTGAAGGACGCGGACCGCGCCATACCTGACCGGCGGGAGCGAGGGTTCAAAAAGAGGATTTGAAAGAAAGCTTACCGTTGCCTTGAAAAGCTCTCCATATACAGTGCCTTCTTCGAGGCGCGTCGTTTTCCAGTGTGCGTTAAAATGCTTGAGAAGAGCGGGCGCATGAAAATTGCTTTTGGGGGTAAAAAAGTCGAGGTCAACTGATTTGCGGTGGCCTGCTTGCAGCGCAAGCGCTGTTCCGCCTGCGAGATACCATGCCGACCTCTTGAGCCAGCTTTGAGCCGACAATAAATCCAACGCTTTATTCGTTGGGGGCGGCAGAATCTTTTTATGCCAGGTTATCTGTTTTTGAGAAGAAGCGTCCATAAACTCCTTGTTTTTGGACTAAGCACGCGAGAATTCTCCACCACCTTTTTCAGCAGGGCTGGTTTATACGATTGCCATACCCAGCGCACCTCCGGGTCTCTTCCGAATTCCAAAACCCGTTCGATGATATAGGTTGCGTGCTTTTCTGTATCTATCGTTTTTGGATCAACATCCCAGAAGAGAGAGCCCCGCAGTCGGAGGGATTTTAATGTCGATTTTATTTTACTGTTTCTCATAAAATAATATTAACACAAAAGGTTGTTTCTTGGAATTCAATACTGACAGACAAAAGACACTTCTCCAGCTGCCTCAAGCCAGATCATTCCGTTATCAGGCCGCTTCCCTCACAATGCGATACGGTTGAATCAATACTTCCGCCGGAATGCCGAGGCCCTTGTGCAGATTGCGGATCATTTCCATCGTGAGCGCCCGTTTCCTGTTCAACACTTCGGAAACGCGGGCGCGGCTGCCGATGTATTGCTCCATATCGCCGCGGGTCAGCCCTCTGCTCTCCATGTAATAGCGGATGGCATCGATGGGATTCGGGGGAGCGATCCGGTGATGCTTCTCCTCGTACATCTCAACCAGTGCGGCCAGCACCTCCAGCCGGTCGCCCTCGCTCGTGCCTCGAGCTGCGTTAAAGAGACGGGAAATCTCCTTCAGGGCGGTCTCATAATCCTTCTTCGTTCTAACAGGCTTGATTTCCATTATCCCCTCCAGTCAAATCGTCGCTGCGTCGATCTTGTCGTACGCTTTGTGCGTACCCACAAACCGGACATAGGCAATCCCGAAGTCATATTGGACGGCAACCACGATGCGGTATCTATTTCCTCTGATATTGAATACGACCCGGTTGCCTGGAAGAAAACTTGCGTTAACGTAAATTCTTTTGATATCCGCAGGACTCCTCCATCGGGAATGTTTAACGTCGAAATGCCATGCCTGCAGCGGCTGCTGCGCATCCGAGTGCATTTCCCAAAACTCACGCAACTTTTTTCGCGAGATTATACGCACAAGAATTTATACCATGTTCCCGTATTGGGAGCAAGCAAAAAAGGAGGGTTAAAGGACCGGAAGAAGCAAGTTGCCGGTTGCGTGCCGAGGGAGTATCTTCCGTCAGATTCTTGCAGATTTAGCGTAAGGGTGTTCGTGCGAGAACTGTGCGAGGAGAATGTCGAATAATTGTTTTACCTGACAGCCCGCATGGTGGCCGATATCTAAAACTATGAGCTGACCCTAAATGCTCCCAAAAAAATCCACACAAGGGCAACCACTGGCAACACTTGTTTCAACTCATTAATGGGCATTGGAACGAATGGATAGACCTCGTTCACTTCACCTACAATCTTGCAATTCAGCCAGACGCAACTATCGACGAATGCGGCTTGTAACTTACACGGGAACGAAGGGTTAACTTGTAGGTTGGGCTGAACGCTATATATGAAGCCCAACGTATCTATGTCTGAAAGCTGTTGGGCAAGGTGGAGCTTTTTGCCCAACCTACAAACTCATTAATGATCATTGGAACGAATGGATAGACCTCGTTAACTTCACCTACAATCTTGCAATTTCAGCCAGACGCAACTATCAACGAATACGGCTTGTAACTTACACGGGAACGAAGAGTTAACTTGTAGGTTGGGCTGAACGCTACATATGAAGCCCAACGTATCTATGTCTGAAAGCTGTTGGGCAAGGTGGAGCTTTTTGCCCAACCTACAAACTATTTTATAAACTGTGTGACCACACTCTCCTAAACACCGCGTTTTAACCCATTGCGCAATTACAATTGCATTCTCAATCGGTTGCTGTGTCTCGCTGTCAATGACCCTGCCGGTTATTCCGGAATAGCAGCCCATCAAAATTAACAACATCAACATCGCTAAAGATAATTTTGGATTTTTCATGGCTCTTTTTCCGGTTTACTAGCAAGCTAATCTCTATTCGAAATGTGGTTGATAATAGCATAAACCGGTTATTGCTAACATAAACTTTTTCAATTTCGGGGTCCTTGATTTTACCAAACTGGATGCCACGCACGTGTCGACTATATCAAAAGATGCAGACTGCGGGAAGGAATTCAAGGCGGTTAGATAAGACGAGCACCACGAGGACATATGCAGTAGTTTTCGACAAGGGGTGAGTATAAACGTGAGCGGGATTTTCAGGTGATGCCGGTCTGCTCAGACAATGATCCTTTTTCTCATGAATCGGAACGGGAACGGTGCCAGCACCAGCACCATGACGATGATCCAGGCGGCGCTTACTGCCGCATGCGAAAGCGAACCGGCGGACAGCGACCGGCAGACGTTCACCAGATGGTAGAGCGGCGAGATGACGGCGAGGTCGGAGACGATGCGCGGCATGGCATCGAGGGGGAAAAAGATCCCGGAGAAGAGAAAAAGCGGCGTCATGAAGAGCGTGTAGAAATAGCTGAAGGAATCAATGCCCGGAACCTTGGCGGCGAACATGACGGAGAGCTCCGCAAAGATCAGGCCGCCGAGAAAGACGAAAGGCAGCGCCAGCACGATGAGCCAGGACTGGACGAGCCCGAAAAGCGCGATCACGATCATGATCGTGGCGCCGAAGATGAGGCTCTTGGTGGCGCCCCAGAAAAGCTCTCCGCCCACGAGATCGTCGAGGTTCACCGGCGTTGCCAGGATGGCGTCAAAGGTCTTCTGGAAGGTCATGCGGATGTAGGTGCCGTAGGTGCACTCGTAGACCGCGGCAAAGGCGGACGACGACGCCACGATGCCCGGAGCGATGAATGAAACATAGGACTGGCCGTGAATGTCCTTCACGAACGCGCCGAGGCCGAACCCCATGGCCACAAGATAGAGCGCGGGCTCGGCGAAATTGAGGGCAAAGCTCGTCTTGTACAGTTTGGTGTACACGGTCCAGTGGCGCTGCCAGACCCTGAATGCACGCTTAATCTGCAAGGCTCCTCCCGGTCAGCTTCAGGTA
>Ga0334722_10007700_pt1 | contig 10403 bp, 9 predicted proteins | sample C3_bottom_MG_FD_207210 | JGI IMG/M metagenome (GOLD analysis project Ga0334722, IMG submission 207210) | Sediment microbial communities from Yellowstone Lake, YNP, Wyoming, USA - C3_bottom | ecosystem: Environmental > Aquatic > Freshwater > Lake > Sediment | place: USA: Wyoming | collected... | reverse complement strand
CGATTATGATAGGTTGTGTGGGTGGAGGAAGTAATTTTGGTGGGTTCATGCTTCCATTCCTTGAAGACAAATTGGAGGGGAATAATATTCGGTTCATAGCAGTGGAGCCGACTGCTTGTCCAACATTTACGAGAGGAAAATACAGATACGATTATGGAGATACAGGAAAAGTAACGCCACTTCTTAAAATGTATACGCTTGGCAGTTCATTTATTCCATCGCCAATACATGCTGGTGGTTTGCGTTATCATGGGGATTCTCCTATTTTGAGTCTTCTTTTGAAGCATCAACTTATAGAGGCACAAGCATACTTCCAGCGAGAAGTTTTTGAGGCAGGTATACTTTTTGCAAGAACCGAAGGTATTTTACCTGCACCGGAGACAAATTACGCAATAAAAGCGACAATAGAAGAAGCAAAAAAGGCAACAAAGGACGATGTTATCGTGTTCAACTTTTCTGGTCATGGGCATTTTGACCTTGCGGCATATGATGCCTTCTTCCAAAATAAATTGCAGGATTACGAATATCCAGAAGAGGAGATAGAAAAAGCAATGAGAGAACTCCCCAATGTATAAAATCGAGAAAGGACCGCCTGAAATGGCTCTTATAAAACCATTTAAAGCATTTTATTACAATTTAGATATTGTAAAGGACTTTAGTAATGTTGTAACTCAGCCTTTTGATGAGATTACTTTACGGATGGAAGAAGAGTATAGAAAAAGGAGTCCTTTTAATGCTGTAAGAATTATAAAAGGGGACTTTAATTACACGAATAGAGTTTTAAATGAATGGATTAAAAAAGGTGTCTTTGTTCAAGAGACGGAGGAAAGTATTTACGCTTACGACAGGATTTATTCTTTAAGGGGAGAGCTGAAAGTCCAGAAAGGCTTTATAGCGCTGGGGAGGCTCTCCCCTTATAATACAGGGATTATACGACCTCATGAAAAGACTTTCCCGGATGCTGTTAAACTTCAATTTGATTTTCTAAAGTCTACACATGCACATTTAGGACCAATTTTCACGCTTTACAAGGATGAAAGCTACTCAGTTGAATCCCTTATTGAGCCTTTTAAGAAAGTTTCTCCAGTTATTGAGGCAGAAGATTGGTATGGAAATATTCATAAAATCTGGCGAATAAGCGATTTGAAAGTTATTTCAAAAGTACAAAAAATAATGAAAGATAAATATCTAATTATCGCTGATGGCCATCACAGGTATGAAGCATCTCTAAGGTACGCAGAGTATAATAACTTTGATGAGGTTTTTAGTTTTCGCATGATGGCTTTTGTGAATGTTTATCCCAGGGAAAATATAAGCATTCTTCCAATTTATAGGCTTGTTAGCGTTTCTAATATGGATGATTTTTCGAGAAAGCTAAATTCAATCTTTTATTTGTATAAGAAACCTTTAGAGGATTTAGAGCAAAGACTTTATCCTGATGAGGAAGATTTTGCTATTTATTTAGGAAACAATTACTATTTTGTCCTGAAAAAGAAACAGCAAAGTTTTGACGAAATTTCTTTCAAAGGAGTACCTAAAGAATTTAGAAATTTGAGCACGGTAGTTCTTGAAAAGCTTATACTCCCTCTTATAGATGTTGATAATAGTATGATTTCTTACGAAACGAACCTAAAGAGAGCAATTAAAGAAGCAAAGGAGAGCAAAAAGATCTTGTTTATCTTAAAACCCCCGACTATTGAACAAATCGATAATATCACAAAGGCTGGGCTTCTTATGCCAGAAAAATCTACAAATTTTTATCCAAAACTTTTAAATGGTCTTTTACTTAACCGATTCGAAGAAGATATAAACTTAAAGAAGAGTGAAATTTATGTTGAAGAGTCAAGTTTGAGAGAAATTTAGGGACCGTTCCTGCGCGTACTATAAAATTAAACTATTATCTACTTGACAACTGAAAAAATGTTCGTATAATATGCTGAGGTGGAATATGGAAAATAAACTTACTAACAAGCAAAAGAAAGTTCTCGATGCTTTGATTGAACTTTTAGGTGAGGGAATAACCCCTACCTACAGAGACCTTCAAGAGAAACTTGGTTTGCGCTCGATTGCAACAGTTTACGACTATGTAAAGAGGCTTGAGAAACTTGGTTATGTCAAAACTGAAGGCAAAGCCCGCTCTATAAAAGTTGTTGCGCCTATTATGAATAAGTTTCCTCTTGTTGGTGCAGTCCACGCAGGTGAACCTACCGTAGCGGTTGAAGAAATACAGGGCTTTCTTCCATTTCCTGTTGATCCAAGGCTTCATCCCCACGCCTTTGTGTTGAAGGTCAAAGGCGATAGCATGATTGAAGCACACATTGAAGATGGAGATCTTGTTATAGTTGACCCTGACATACCTGCTTCCGTTGGTGATATCTGTGTGGCTGTCATCGGAGACGAGGCAACAGTTAAGAAAGTTGAGAAGATGAAAGATGGTCTTTATCTTATGCCTGCAAATCCAAAGTACAAACCGATTTTCATAACAAGGGATGTGAAGATTATAGGTAAAGTAATCGGCTTATACAGAGGGATTTCTAAGTAAACTTACAAAAAGAGTATTTGTGCATATTACATTGTTTGCAAGTATCTCTATTTTGCGTGGGTTTGATTTCGCTTTTTTCAAACTCGGTTATAAATTCGTTTACAAGGTTTTTAATTACCTCAAGCGTTATTTCCATTTCTTCTCTTGTATAAGTTTCTGTTAAAATCTTCCCGTTATCAAAATACATCACCACGGGCTCAGGCTCTATCCCAAATGTCTTTTTCACTGCTTCATAGTATAATGCAATCTGGAATGTATCGCGCTCAAAATCTTCATTTCTTGTTTTGTAATCAATTATTTTTACTTTATTTCCACTTTTTAAGAGAACATCATACCTTCCGTAGATCATTACATTATCCATCAACTTAAATTTAAAAGGTCGTTCTGATTGCAAAAATATTTCTCTCAGGTTGTCATTGCTATTTTCTAATGAGGTAAAAAGAAGTACTGAAAAATCTTCAAGGTAATTCCAGACGACATCAAGCGATGATTTTCTATCTTTTTCTATTTCTTGAATAAATATCTGGTAAAGCCTATCTTTTATGAATGCTAATAAGTTTTCACCTTTGATATTTGTTTCGTTAAAAAGGCTGTTTTCCAAACTTTTTGCAAATTTATTTATTACATTGTGAAACAGTATGCCTGTATAGGGGGGATTCTTATATCCAAAATTTACTTTATAGCCCTTACGTTTCAGCTCAAGTGCCTTTTTGCATTTTGACATCAAAAGAATTTCTGAAACTGAAAACTTATGAAGGTTTTTTTGCAATAAAAATTTTTCCATTCTCTTGTTCCTGGATCATGATAAACGGGATTTTCTCAAGGAGTTTTAAAATTTCTGGAACAAGTGAAGATTGGTCTTTCGAAATGTATTGAGATAATCTTGCAACTTGTATTTTTCCTTCTTCAAATTCGCTTCTTATTCTTTCAACAATTTCTGCAACAGTTTTGTTCTCTTTTGTCTTTATTTGTCTTTCTTCTTTGGACTTACGAATTTGTTTAAAACCTTCCTGTTTATCGATAGATTTATTCAACTCTTCTAACGACACAACATCTTCAAAGAAATTCTTCAGTAGATCAATTGCGAATTTCAAAACATCTTTCAAGTCAAGGTCAATATCTTTAGACTCAGTGTGACTGATAAGTTTTTGCAGAGCCATTAACTTTTTCCCGGCTTCCAGCGTGTAGTACTTTAGTATTATGTTGTTTTTACGTATAAGCTCGATTGATTTTGTTCCTTCCCTTACGGGAATTTTTTCGTCCCTAACGAAAATTGCTTTGTTAAGCCCTTTCTTTCTTAAAGCGCTTGAAAGTTTTCTTGTCGTTGAGTAGTAGTTTTTCGAATTGTCTATGCCTATAGCAATTTCTCCTACACGGAGCACGAGTTTCTTACCACGAGGCGAAAGATTTACTGCATTAAAGAGGGTTGCAAGTAATTCACCCAGAGAGTCTTCAAAATCATCTTTATTGTATATTTGTTTTTTAAGGATGTTTTCAAATTCTTCTTCAACGCCTTTTTTCTCTGGAAGCGCTCCCTCAAGGATCGCATTTGCAAGTTCAATTACCTTTCGTGGCGATCTTAGTTTGTTGTCCTTTATTTTTTTAAGTAGATCATCTTTATCAAAGGGGAAATAGGGGTCGTCTAATTTAACGCCGAGTTTTTCGAAGAAATACTTGTTCCTTACTTTTATTATTTCAAGTCCTTCTTCTGAGCTCATTCCTTCAAGAGATGCCGTATTGGAAAATCTATCCTTGAGATACTCTGGTAAAAATGATCTCCATTTGTTGAAAATTGCCGTTTGGGCACTCAAAAGTAAAAGCACATTTTTTGTGTTTGCAACTAAATTGTAAAGGTCCTCAAGAAAGTTAATAATTCCATCTTTGTCAAGATGCCTATCGAAATGTTCTATCTGGTCTATTGAAAGTAAAATTGGAAAAGGTGAAAGGACAAAAATCGATTGTATAATTTCAAACGCTATATCTTCGTTAATGGAAAATCCTGTCGTTAAATTTAGTTTTTCTGCATCCTCTCTGGTTAAACTTCCTTCACTTATCAGTTCTCTTAAGACGGGGTATTTATTTTCATCGATAATTGCTTCAATTATTGCTTTTAGGTATTTCTTTCCAATTTTAAATTCTGTTTCCTCCTTTACATATTGAAGCGCCTCTTCTGCTATAATTTTTCTCAATTTTTCCTGAATGTTTGCTGGCAAGGCTCTAAAGTTTTCGTACAATGCATATGGGACAACTGTTTTCCTGGGATTTTTTATTTCCTTTATTAATACCTGTATTCTTGGCTCTTCCTGTGCGTTGTAGTTTCTCAATCCAATCTTTACTATCTCTCCTCTAATATGATTTATTGGCTTTGATTTGAGTTCTGAGTGTTTCCTTTCAAAGCTGTCAAAAAGACTTCTCAGAAGCGATGAATATGTTGCGCCACTTTTTACTAAAAGAGGGTTGTAGAGTGCAAAGAGAAACCTTTCAATTTCTGCGTACCTGTAAATTCTTGCAAGAAGGTGAGACTTACCAGAGCCAGGCTCTCCCTGTAAAATAAGGATAGAAGATTCCTTTGACTTCTTAACAGCAACAAGTTCATTTATAACTTTGTCAAATGCACTTTTATTTATGCTTTCTACATCAATTATTTCGTTTCCAAAAGGATCTTTAATTACATTGTCTTTGTATGGTTGTAGTTTTTTAAATTCTTCTATCAATACTCTCTTTTCGTCCATGTTATAAAGTAGAGTATCCTTCCCTGAAATTTTATTCCCCTATCACTGTCGCTAAAATCACCTGGGTTATCAAGTGTCTGTAGATAAATAATTTCTTTGCTATCGAGGTCTAAAAGTATTTTGTCTATTTCCTCATCGGAAATGGCAACATGCTTTTTAACTTCGTCCTTAAAAATCGGGACAGGAACAGAATCACCAAAGTGGCGAGTTTCATTGAGGTTGTCGTAAATCATTTTTAAAAGATCTACGTCCACTGAACCCACTTTTTCATGGCTTGGCTCTTTAAGGTATATGAATATGTCGTTTATGTAGTCGTAGGCTCTGTCTATTTCACTTTTGAACTGGTATATTAGTCCTCTTAATTCTTTTACTTCTTTTTTTAGACTCTCTATCTCTTTTGAAAACAACTCCTTTAATGTGAGGAAATCCTGCATTTTGACGAAGCCTTCGCCTACTTCTTCCTTCTTTACAGGAAGTTGAGAGACTTGCTCTGCTCCATATAGCCTCTTACCTTTCTCTAAAATCTTCCCCTCTTTTTTTAGTTCGTCAATAATTTTTTCGAGTGTTTCTTTTTCGCTTGTTTTCTTTCCGTATATGTCGCTTCTCGTTTTCCCCTTTGTTCCGCTTTCTAAAATCTTCTTTAAAACGGTATCCTTTGTAAGCACATTACCCTCCTAAATTATGGTTACCTTTAAGACATTCTCGAAGTGTTTTTTCATATATGCTTCGTCTTCTTCGGTTATGCCTTTTGTACATTTCCATGGAATCACAACTTTGTATCCTCTGAGAACTGCATCTGATGCTGTGTAGTGGACGCATATATTTGTTGCAACACCTACGATATAAACTTCATTGACATTAAGAGACTTTAGAGTTTCGTCCAAATTTGTGTTGAAAAAGCCTGAATAAGTTTTCTTTTTTATTAATATATCACCTTCTTCAGGTTTTAGTTCGTCAACAACCTCTGCTCCGACAGTTCCTTCTATGCAATGTGGTGGCCAGATAGCGAATTCTTTGTCATATTTGTCGTGCGCATCGGCAAGATAGATAACCGGAAGATTTTCCTTTTTAAATTGGTCTTTTAATTCCTTTATATAAGGGATAATGGTTTTTGCACCGTTTATTTTAAGTGCCCCCCAGTCTTCAACAAAGTCTTTAAGCATATCAACGATTATAAGTGCCTTCATATTCTCACCCCAATTTTTTAATTTCTTCGATTACTTCTTTTACATGGTTTGGTACCTTAACCTTTCTCATTATTTTTCTTACAATACCATCCTTATCGATTATGAAAGTTGACCTTTCTATGCCCATATACTTTTTTCCATACATACTTTTCTCTTTGTATACTCCATATTCGGTTGAAACTTTGAAGCCTTCGTCGCTAAGAAGAATAAATGGAAGATTCTCCTTTTGCTTGAATTTTTTTATCGTTTCCACCTTGTCACCGCTAACGCCAATAACTTCTGCTCCAAGTTTTTTAATCTCTTCGTAATTGTCTCTGAAGTCCTGGGCTTCTTTTGTGCATCCTGAAGTAAGTGCCTTTGGATAGAAGTAAAGTATTACAGTTTTTCCTCTAAAGTCGCTCAACTTAACTAAATTGCCTTCGGAATCTTTCAATTCAAAATCTGGCGCTAACTTGTTTTCTTCAACCATTTTAAGCCTCCTTTATAAATATTATACTCTAAAGTCGGCGAATGCCTTAATGTTTCCCAGACTTTTTGCGTTAACTACCGCTTTTATTATCGCTTTTTCAAGCACACTCTCAAAAAGCACACCAAGGGTTAAGAGGTCTTCAAACTCAACTTCATTGGTTGCAATAGTAAATATGGTATCCCCGTCGAAGATTGTATGGGACGGCTTTATTCTCCTTCCAATTGCATCATGCGAGATTATAGCAAGTCGCTTAAGTTTGCTCTTCGTGAGTTTCGCATTAGTTGCAACTACTCCAACTGTTGTGTTTTTGAAGGGAACCTGTGTTGAGTGAGCCTTGAGAATAAATTCCTCAGTATTTATAAAGCCGTCTTTCTCGTCGTTCAAGGCACCTGCAATAATTTTGTTGTCAAAGTCATAGATGTCTCCAAGCGCATTTACGACAACAAGAGCCCCAACAACAAGATCTCCAAGTTTTATGCTTTCAGTCCCAAGACCGCTTTTCATTGCAAATTCCATTCCTCTTATTTTTCCAACAGTTGCACCAACGCCAGCACCAACATTTCCGTTCAGGTTAAAATTATCCGTTGCGTTTTTTGCTGCAATATACCCTGCATTTAAATCAGGATAAACGGGATTTCCAATTGAAAGGTCAAAAATAATTGCACCGCTTACAATAGGAACCTTTTTTACGCCGGTATCGAAACCTATATTTTTCTCTTCTAAAAATCTCGACACCCCACTTGCACCTTCAAGCCCCAAAGCGCTTCCTCCGCCAATATAGATTGCATTAACATATTCGACAAGATTTTCCGGGTTTAGAAGATCTGTCTCCCTTGTGCCGGGGGCACCGCCCCTTACATCTACAGAGGCGGTTGCTCCTTTCTCAATAATGATTGCGGTTGTGCCAGTTATATTATTAAAATCTTCATAATTTCCAACAAGAACACCTTTTACATCTGTAATGCTTCCCATCAGAGCCTCCAAATAAACTTAACAATTGCAACAATTGTTCCTGCGAACCCTTCTCCACCTAAAAGTCCAGAGGAAACAAGAGTGAGGTTTTCGCTCTGCTTCGGGAAGAACTTATCAATAATAACTCTCAAAGAGCTTCCAAGGAATGCAGTAAGTGAGATTATAAAAGGAAGATAAATACCTATACCAAGAATCATAGATGGAACTTTGAAAAAGTACAGGACGAACCCAGTCAAAAGCCCGAAAGTGAAACTTCTTGGATCCGAAAGTCCCTGTATCATCTGCGACACTGCATATGCTTGTGGTGCAACAAGAAATGTATTTGGTCCCATTTTTCCGTATGCAGCGTGAAGGATAAAAAGCGCAAGAGAGCCGAAGACTGCACCAACAATAGCACCTACGAGTTCAGAAATAACCTGTGCGTTTGGATTTGTCCCAATGATCGAACCTGTTTTAAAATCCTGTAAATTGTCTCCAGCAACTCCGCTTGCAACCGCAACAATGCATGCAACAGCAAATAGTGGAAGATATGAAAGCGTTTTTGCACCTACCACAAGTTTAATGAAAAGGAGGATAATAATTCCGAAAATCTCCATTGGAACTATTCCAGTTGCACCATCAGTGTATGCAGCCATTACTACGGAAACAGAAGCACCTACGAGGGTTAATATGCTTGCTACAATGCCCAATTTAAGGAAATAAATTTCTATACCGAGGATTGCAACCAAAACAACTGCAAGTATCTTATAAGACACATTTAATTTTTGAAAGGCGTTTTTAAAAATTGTGCCAAGTTTTGGAATAATGTCCTTTATGAGTAGTGCGATACCTCCACCAATAATCAAACCTATGCCAAGATTGTTCTTGAAAATAACTGCCTTATCAATTCCTCCAAGGGAGGTTGAGAAGAATACAGGGATTAAAATATTACCGATGACACTGCCTACAAACCAGATGCCCATGTAAAAGATACCAATTATGTACCCGATGCCGAAAGCCATAGGTGACATAAAAAAGCCTATCCCATAGTTTTCGAGGCCCTTTATCATAATTGCCTGTGGAATTTTCGAAAAACCATCACGCAAAAAGGTAAAAATTGCGGATAACGTTAACGAAGAAAAAACAATTTTTGATTTTTTTCCACCTTCGTCACCAGCAATAAGAGTTTGTGCGGTTGCAACACCGACTGGATACGGCAAGTTTGACTTTTCGATGAAGAATTCTCTTATCAGGACTACCATAAAAACGCCTATAAGCGCCCCGATAAGTGAGGTAAGAAAGACATAAAGAAAATTAACCTGTACATTTTCGCTGATCATCCAGATACCTGGGATTGTGAAGGCAATACCTCCTGCAACAAGTGCACCTGCAGACATTCCTGTGTGAGCAACATTAATTTCTTTGAGATTTGTGTTCTTGAGGGCTTTTAATACAGCCATTGAAACAATTGCAACGAAAATAGTTGGCCAGGGAAGTGCCCCCATTCTTAGTGCAACATAGATGGAACTCATTGAGATTACAGCACTGCCTAACGCAGCAATAACGATAGTTCTAAGTCTTAATTCCTTTGCAAGTTTTTCCTGCATTAAACTTCCTCCGCATTATTTTTTTCACCCAAACCCGCTATATTATAGCAAAAAGTTACTTTTGAATAGCATATTTCAAGGCAATTGAATATACATCTTGACTAAAAAGCAAATTCACATACAATTGAAGCATGAAAAACAAAAATACAAAACAAGTTAAGAGGCTTTCTAAGAAGCAGATAATTTTAATTTTGTTGGCTTTTTTCCTTTTAATTTCTGCAGGACTTATAATCTACAGGCTTTTCTTTATTAAGCAGATTGTTTTAAACGAAAAAACATTAAAAGCTTTTCAGGAGCCGCCCACTGCTGCAATTTCGTATAAGGACGGAGTTTTAATAGGAAATTCTCAGGGTTATATCGCTTATGTTGATAATTCGGGGAAAGTGCAGTTTAGCAAGAAAATTGATGATAAAATATTCGGTCTTGTTTCTAATCCTTCCGATGGATCTGTTTTTATTGCAGGTGTTAAGTTCCACATTCTTGATAAAGATTTCAAAGAACTTTTCAATGTGGGCTTTGATAACTACATACCAAGAGATCCTTTTGCTACTTTTTTAAACGACGGTGGTACGAAACTTCTTTTCCAATCTCTTAAAGACCTTTCATACTTAATAGTAACTGTTGATAAAAGCGGCAAAGTAGTTGCAAAGGATGTTGTTCCTGACATGGGTCAGAATTCGCAAATTTCTATAGACTCAACCGGTGCTGTTGCATTTATTCTTGAGGGAGGAGACTTATACCTCCTTAATGGTTCAAGAATTGTAGCAAAAACCTCAATTGGAGAGAAACAAACAAGCTCGATAAGCAATGCTTTTGCGTATTTCGCAAATGGAAATATAGTTGCAGGGTATAAAGTAATTAACACAGAATCTTCCCAAAACGGTAATGCAAAAAGTACTTTGCCCGTATATTTCT
>Ga0334722_10007699_pt1 | contig 10404 bp, 10 predicted proteins | sample C3_bottom_MG_FD_207210 | JGI IMG/M metagenome (GOLD analysis project Ga0334722, IMG submission 207210) | Sediment microbial communities from Yellowstone Lake, YNP, Wyoming, USA - C3_bottom | ecosystem: Environmental > Aquatic > Freshwater > Lake > Sediment | place: USA: Wyoming | collected... | reverse complement strand
CCCGCCGCTTCCATATTCGTAGTCATAGTTGGCATCGTGGTCGCGGTTTGATTCACACCGTCGCCAAAACCAGTCAAATTTGTTGTGACGCTTGGGAGCTTGTCGCCGAAGCTAGTGACGTTGCCGCCCGCCTTTTCGAGCGCGCTGTTGAGACTGTCCGCGCCCGGAAGGCGCATCATAGAATCGCCGCCAGTGCCAATACCAGTGAAGCCGCTTTCATCAAAGCCTTGCCCGGATACAGTCGGCATTGATGTGCCAAACATATTCGTCGGGCCGGTTGGCGCGGCCGGTCCCTGTGCAGCAAGCGATTGCTCAAAGCTCTGTGGCGATGTTGAAGGTGTGAGATTTTCGCCGCTGACACTTGGTGTCTTTGGCATCTGATAAGCAGGCTGTGTAATTCCACCGACCGTCGTTTGCGGTTGCACCCCCGCTGCGCTCAGATTTGGAAATGACTTCGAGAAATCAGTCATGCTCGTATCGAGCTTGCCAAAACCAGTATTAAGATTCGTGACTTGACCAGTCGAATCATTGATCTGCGAATCCCAACCTTTGAGGCTGGTCTTCGACATATCAAATTCTTTGCTCCAATCAGACGTGGGCGTCACCCCTGTTGGGGCGTTAAATGGTTGTGTGTACCGCTCTGGAAAATTGCCCGACCGCAGGTTCGCCGCCGTCATGTCGCTCGGCTGAATATGATTTGGATCGTACAAGCCGGGGAATTTCGCGCCGGTTTTCAAGTTTGGATTTTCACTGACCACCGTCTGCAAATTCTTCGAGAACTCTTTTGGATCAACACCCTTTGCAGGCGCAAGATCAGCGGCGAATGATCCATAAGGCGTCTCGCTATGAAGCGATGTACCGGGCGGCGCTTTGGTGATGATGTCACCCGGTTCTGTTCTGCCTTGCGCATAATATTTGATTTGCGTGTCCATACCGCGTGTGCTTTCCACCACACGTGAGTCCATACCAAACCTATCGCGCATTTGCTGTTGAACACCACCAACTTCACTAGCAAACTGAGGGTTCATTCCAGCTACGTTGCCAACAGGTGTAACATTGGTGCTGCTAACTGAAGGCCATGTGTAATTACCTTCCGTCTTGACACCAGAAATCATCGCGTTCACGTCCTGTGGCTGTTGATTTAGCATCTGCATGTCAGGATTTGCAGGTGAGCCGTACGTACTCACAAAATCACGCGCGCTAAACTGCTCACCAAATGCACCGGGTTGTGCCATCGTAGGCTTGAACACACTGTAATCCGCAGCGCCTGTTGACGTTGTTGGTGAAGGCCAAGCATTCGTACCACTCACAGTCGGGGCAATCCCTGTAGGTGTGTAACTCGACACTGCCGTGTTACCACTGAATGATGGCATCGTGCCTTGTGAAAGATTTGCGCCACCGGGCGTCGTACCTGTACCAGCGCTGATTCCCCCCGGCGTCATACCAGCCCACTGCACCCACATTGCGGTCGCAGGTGTGCCCCCGAGCTTGGTTAAATCTTTTGCGCCGAACAACTTGCCAAGTTCGCTATCGGCACCGAATAGATTGCTCATCATCCATTTAGTGCCACCCTCGATGCCCTTATCGAGGAATTTTGTTCCAAGGCCGCTTAGTGCATTCCTGAAAGCTTCGGCCGCGCTCTTGCCCGCGACCAAATCCTTGATCCACGTCTTGTTGAAATCCGTCGCCCAAGACGTAGCTTCCTTCAAGCGCTCGTTAAAACGAATCTGCGCAGCTTCGGCCGAATTGATTGCGTCCGTAACATTGGGGTAAATAGCTTTGAGCTTCTCAGCGGCAACCGCATCTTCCGGCGACAGAAACATCGTCTGACGTTCGCGATTGATGTCGGTTGCGATCTTTAGCTTCTCAGCTTCAGTTTTGACTTGACCAAGTTGCGCTGCAAATTGCGGCAGCGTCTTCATAATCTCTTGCATTTTCCGATTATAGATTTCTAGATCACCACCTGAATCGATCCAAGCTTTGTTCAAAGCCTCTTGGACAACCCGCATCTCGGTAGCCGGACCAATGGCTTTGTTCAACGTGGCCATTTCAAGTTCTGTCGCTTGAATTTGCTGCTTAACTGCCGTCACACCTAAGCCCGTCTCGGATGCGAGCCTCTTTTGTGCTTCCCCGTAACGGATCAACACCGCCTCGTTCAAGCTGAAACCCGCCGCTTCAATTTTATCGCCTTCTTTAGTACCTCGCAGACCACGAAGCTTTTCAATCGCTAGAGTGATCTCGTACTGCTTTTGCAGATCGGTCAATGCCTGTGGAGCACCCTGCCCCATGATGGACTTCAAGGTGTTCATCGCCTGCTGTTGTGCCGTAATTGAATTGACAAGCTTGATCCGCTCTTCACCTTCCTTCTGCAAAACTTTAATGCGAGCGTCACCGTCTTTAATTTCCTGCTCACTGAGCGGGTGACCCTTCTCCATCGTAAGCAGGAAAATGCCAAGCTGACCCTTGGCGTCGGCCAAAGACTTTTCTAATTTAACATTGGCAAGCGCGGCTTGTTCACTGATTGTCGCTGCACCACCCAGCGTATTCATCGCTGTGGACAAAAGCTCCATTTGGTTCTTGGCGTTTTGAGCGCGCTCTGCTTGCTCTTGCAATGCTTTGCTGACTGCATCCAAAGGCTCTAAAGCTTCTTTGTCAGCGTCTGTTAGACCTACAATACCTTCGGTCGCCGGGGTTACAGCTTTTGCAGCTTGAGCAGCTTGAGCAGCTTGATCAACTTCACGCTTTTTGCGTAGCTCTTCTAGCTCACGCTGTGCGTCAGCACGAGCTTTGCCACCAATTGATTCGGGGCGAGCTTTCTTAGTCTGCTCGATAAAGTCTAATAGTTTTTGCTCTTGCTCACGAAATTCCTTGTCTGCCCGCTCCTTCGCCATCCCCTGCAAACCTTTAACGATCAGATCAGCAGTGGGAGACAATTCAGCTTCATCAATTTTGAGCTTGCCGTGTAATACAAAAACACTTTTGTTTGCATCAACTGCTATACTGCGCAAAAATTCCGGTATCCAATCACTCGTAGAAACAGCAGCGACCTGTTTCCTGATCCAGAGAGTGAGCCAATTTTCGCCCTCAAACGCTTTTGCTCCCAACATAGACAATTTTTTGTACTGCTCAGCAGCTTCAGCCAACTGCTCTTGTAAATCCTTGCCACCAAAAAGACCCTTAGAACGTGCAGCACTCAACTGCCAAAACTTCTCTGCCTCTTCCGTAGCATTCCTGATATGACCAGCGATAACCGCGCGAGCTTTAAGCTCGTCCTGCGTGCCCGCTGCAATTGTAGTTACCGCTTGTGTGTATTTTTCCACACCACCAACATCAAACATTTTTTCGAACAACGGTGCGACTTGAGCACCACCCCGTCCGAACGCCCGATAAAATTTTGAAATGTCTTCACCCGCACGTGCTGCTTTCACCGCAGCGGCGGCGACTATATCGAAGGCTTCCGCTTGGCTTCTTGCATTGCGAACCGAGATCACCAATCGATAATCAAGCGCAGCAAGTGCGTCGTAGAGCGGTCCAGTTCCGCCTGTACGCACATCACCAAGAGCTTGGTTGAAACGCATCAGCCACGTGTTGACATGCTCACCTGAAATACCAAGCTCTTCCGTGGCGTTTTTCAACGCACGAATTTGATCAACGGTAAATCCTGTGGAGATGGCAGTGTTTTGAAGTTCTTGCGCCCACTGTCCAAAAGCGCGTGCGTCTGAAACTGTCTCATTCAACGCTTTATTCATCGTGCCAATAGCAGCAGCGGCAACAAGACCGGCTGGCCCAAGACTAGCCAAAGTCGTACCGAGCACACCTGCCCCAGCAGACATTGCAATCAATTGGCTTTGAATCCCACCAATGCCAGCACCAAACGCTTTAGACAAAACGCCAGACGCATCAGCGGTCTTTTGCTGCTGTTGATAAAACTGATTCAACCGTTGCTCAGCCTGCTTCAAATCTTTTTCGAGCGAGTCAATCTTCGCTCGAATTTCGATCTCTACAGAGCCGAGTGGTGATCTACCAGCGGGGTCAGCCATTTATTTCTCGCGTTTTCCTTTTCGTCGTGAAGGGCTGCGATCTTGCGGACCTTTTGTACGCGGGGGCGCACGATGTCTTTTGTCTTGTGCAAATTCGAAGGAGTCAAACAAAGATGCCGTAAGAGTGATTGGGTTACCCCGCGCATCCTTCGGCACCGTCGTCGCGACATCCATATCAGCAGTTACTTCTACAAGCGTCGATTTTTGATCCTTATCCTTGGGCTCACCGCCACCGAAGATCGTCTTAAGCAAATCTATACGACCCTCGTAGCCAAGGTGAATCGTATTGATATTTGCGCTCAACGCTTTCTTCTCTGACCAGCCAAGCCAACCTACCGCGACCTTCATCAACCAGTCGCAATATTTTGGGAGCGTTAGCTGGTCCTGGGAGGGTTTGCGCCGTTTGCATCCCCTGTATTGTCGTGACCACCACGCGTCATCAACGAGGTCATGTACTGCATACACTTCGAGATTGCTTTCCCCTCAGTGAGATCAGCCAACCCAGATTCGTAGATGACTTCTGCCAAGTTGCCAGTCTTGAAGTTTTCACGAACAACTTTTTGACCAAGCCCCAATTCAACGATCAACGCGATCACATCAAAATCGTAATTGGTGATCGCTTCAAGCGCGCCGCGCAATCCGTTACTGCGCTTCGAGATCACTTGCAGAGCGTGCAAGCTTGGAACCAGCGTGTAGTCTTTCCCACCAAGAGTGATTGGGACTTCCCCAGCACTCACAGCCGTTGAATCCACCTTGGGAATTTCCTTCTCGCTACGCCGTTCCTGTGCCTCTTCACTTCTAGCCATGATTACACCTTCACCTTTACCTAAACGTGTTTTGCTATTTCTTGAACGCATACCGCTACGACGATTAGACCGCAGCAATACGCACGATGTTTGAATTCACAGCGACCGTGGTACGAAGCTTCATGACGCTGTTTGCGGTGTCGAGCACTTCACGGGCATTCATCACAAGGCCGATGAAATAGCGGATCGATCCGCTTGTGCCGCCAACCGGCTTGTCGTTGAACAGAACCTTGAACGCGAAGTTGTTTGGCAGAGCTTCCGCAGCACGCAACGCGATCTGCCCAGAGTCCGCGTAGTCAATACCGCAAACAACCTGCATGTCGCCCGCGTCACGGTTGCCCTTCAATTTGAAGGTACGACCAACTTCGATAGCGTCGAATTTGATTGATGCGGCTTCGTCGCCAAACTCACCAATCGATTCCATCCACGAAACTTGTACCCACGATTCACCGGTGAAGTCGGCTTCAACCACGTCCGTCGTTTGGGCAGGAAAACTTTGACCGACGTAAAGAATACTGCCCGCAGTCGCGAAGATGCCAGCCATTGTTGGGGCTCCATCTGTACGGGTGCCCAACCCGTGTGAAAGGAATTAGCCCCGTGGGCGCGCGGGACTAAGTACAATTTTGATTTTTGTGGTGACTTAGATTTGCTGTGCGAGACGCACAGTGACTGGCACGACCCGCGCTATCGTTTTATCGTCGTCAGTTGGTGCTGGAATTGGTCCGGTCGTGCGAATATCGACGACATGCCAAAGAGGCACGACCAATGAATCACGATTACCGTGAAACATCTTTCTTATAAGGTAAGCGATGTCTTCCACCGCCCGATATTTTTCCGGGGTATCGTTCTGTCCATACACGATCACATCACGTGTGATTTTTGGACGGTAGTCATTGATGCCATCTTCATCCGTCAATGACGCATCAGGATTGATGATGATCATTGGGTAAGGCACGTCAATTGGAACCGGACGACGCGTAAAGATCGCCTTGCTGTTCTTATATGACGCCACCAAACCAGTGATTTCAGCACTCGTAAGCAACGCTTGACGAAACGGCAGAGCTACGTTTGGAGCGCTCATGGCTTGCCTGCTTTCTTGACGGCAGCCGTCACATCGCTCTTCACAACCGCCATGATCATGTCACGTTGATTTTCTAATGATGGCCGCATGAACGGGCGCGGTTCCATTTTTTGCGTACCGAATTCCAAGTAACCTGCGTACCCAGTTGAAGCGATCACCCGTCCAACCATTTCTTTTTCATCGAATTCAGTTCTGATGCTGTTAAGCAATCGGCCGGTATCCACTGCCGGTGGCTCACCCGGTGCTGATCGTTGATGCTCAATGCCACGACGTATGTAAATCTCACCTGAGTGAGAACTATGCGCCAACATCTTAACCACTTCTTTGCGCAAGCCTTCGGTCGCCCGCACAATTCCGCGAAACGCGGCTTGCCGAACATCCGCACGAAATTGCGCCGTGGTCATTTTGACAGCCATCAGGGTGCCGGAATCAAAAAAGCCTGCACGCTCATCGACGCACCGGCCGGATCAATTTCAAGGATTTGGCGGATTTGATACCATGTGCGTTCAATGTGAACCTTGTCATCCTTGATCGGCACCGTGCGCGGGTGCGTACGAGGCGTGATCAAATCGAGGATGAAAAGGATTTTGACATCGGTATCAGGGATACCCGCTTGCGCGCGTGAGAACACGCTGAAGAATTCGCGGATACCCTCGAAGCGATAGAGTGTAGGAGTTGCGGGAACCAAGTCCCCGTTTGCGTCAACGGTCGAGCTTACTTCCCGACGCAACTGCCCCACTTTCAGTTGGCCACGAAACGCGCGGCCAACTTCTCGTCGTATAGCACCGTCAAGCAGTGACACCATGTTATGCACTCACTGGACTTGCTTCTTGAACTTCTTTAGCCCGAGAGATCAGCTTCTCGCGTGCCAACGTGGCACGTACGTTTACGCCCTTCTCTTTGAGCCAAGTTCGCAGCATCGTCGCCGACATTTGATCAAATGACGGAAGGGTGCCGCTACGCGCGCTTGCGCTTGTCACTTTCACACCGTCGTGGACGGGGGCCATTGCGATATAACGCTGATCCCAAAGTTGGCGAAGCCGCCGCGTTGTGAATTGCGTTTTGTCGATGCGCCCGGAAGAGAGAATTTGTCCGTCCAGCACAATAGACCGGATGATGACAAACTCCCTTTCCCTGGAAAATGTAGCGCGATGAAAACGGGAAACTTTTATTGTCATTTCTTACCCCGTGTGACTTACGCGATGGTGTCGTTGAAGAAGACACCGAGATCGATGGCGACCTTCGTGAGGCCCCACGCCATGCGACCTTGGAAGTAGTCGCTGTGTGCGCGTTCATCACGGCCTCGTTCAATGACGCCACCAATGGCATTGGTTTGACCAGGGAGAAGTCCCGTCCAAGCCCAATATGCAATGGCAGTCGGCGAATCGAGGCCCGGATTCGGGTCGATATAGCCGAGCCACATCGCAGTCTTGTCGCAGATGTACGTGAAGTCATCCGTCGCGCCTTCCTGAGCGGCGTTGTAGATCGAACGTGCGACCACAACGGTGTCCACTTCGAACAGGCTGGCGAGGATGTCTTCATCCGCGATGCCGACTTGCGTGTACTTGATGCGATCAGCAATATCGGGGTGTGAACGCAACACGCGCCGCACGCCCGAACCAAGCACAAGCGTGTTCGGCATTTTGCCGGTAAGCTCGTGCATATCGTCCTTCGCCTCATCAATGGCACCAATCGGATCAGAGTTGGCGTCACTGAATTGCAGGAACTGTCCCGCACCGGGCGAAGACGCAACGCCCGTTTTCTCAGTCGTCCACTGACCAGTCTGAAAATAATTCTGCGCCCATGTACGGTCGGCACGAATCATGTGCTTGTCCGTCAACAGGCGAGACGCATTTTCGTCGAGGCGAATGGGCTCGTCAGCATTCGCACGCTGACGATCATCAACAACGTGCTCAAGACCCCACTCTTCACACGAATAGGTATCCGAGTTGAACTTGTAGCCAACTTGCACAGGGCGCTGACCAAGGCCACGGACTTTGGCTTCATCACGCCAGAAGAATCCGCGATCATACACCACGTACTTGTCGGTAGATTTCAGAACCGGGATAACAGATGCAGCCCGTTGGGACAGGAAATTGGCCTGATCCTGCACGTACTGCACCGAAAAGTTCGTCAGGTAGCGATCAACGTGAAGCGTACCCTCGATGTTCGTTGCCGTAGGCATCGTTTAAGACTCCATTTTGTTGAGATCGTCGCGACATGCGACGGGCGATGAACAGGATCAGTGGCTAAGCAGCGCGACCTGCGTGCAGAGCCAGGATTTCGATCAATTGATCCGCCATGGTCGTTTCGTTAATTGCAACGCCGACGACATAATCGCCGGACGCAGCGTTCACGGCTTTACCATTGGTGTCAGACGCAACCTTCGCGCCGTGGTCGATAGCTTCAGCGCAAACGGCTTTCAGAATGAACCCGGTAGAGAACGTCGCGGAAGCACCCGCAACCGCCTCTTCCGTGATCGTTCCAACAACCAATACGCCGTCACCCGCGACGGCGATTTTTCCGTCAGTGTCAATGACGGCAAAGTAGTTGAGCTTCCCAACAAGACTGGCCGCAGCCGGTGCCGAGTAGCCCCACTCAGTCGATAGTTTCTGCATTTGGATAACTCCATTTGGTTTTGTGAGAAACGTCGTTTAGACGGACGCTCGCGAGAGCGCCCGCCTGGAACGAAGGAAGACGACGTTTGGGTTACTGAGCGCCGGATTCCTGGTAAGCCTTGAAAGCTTCCGGGTGTTCCTTGCGAGCCTTGGTCATTGCATCCTGCCGCGTGCAGCTATCCCGCTTGCGGATTTCAGCGACCTTGGTTTCAAAGTCCTGAGCAGACTTCGCAGCCTTCTCGTTCTTATGCCCGACCGTATCGAACGCAACTTTGAGAGCACCACCACCGGCCTTGAGCATCTTGTCGAGTGTCTCGCGCGCCTTCTCAGGAATGGATGTAAGCGCACGCAATAGATCGACTTTATCTTCCACGGTTCCAACAAAGCTGCCCAACTGATCTTCGGCAACCTTCGTCAGTTCCGCCGTCTCACGACGCTCTTTCTCGATCTTGAGATCGTCAGCCTGCTTCTTGATGTCCGCAGCCTGAGACTTCAGGACGTTGAACACCGCTGCACCAACCGCGAGCTTAGAAATTTTCTCGCCGTTGATCTCAACGATTTCGTCACCCTTCTTTTTCAGTTCGCGAGCCTTGACGAATTCAACAACGTGCTCAGCACGCTTATCGGCGGGCAAGAGCCAGAAGCCAGCCTTGGTCTGACGCTTCTCCCACGGCCAAGGCTTTTTCTTGCCGTCCTTTTCGTCTTCGTCGTCAGCAAGCGCGTCTTCGGCAGCCGTTTCATCGTCAGATGCCTTCGCCTTCGCCTTGAGAATTTCATTTTCGGCGTTGGCTTTCTCAAGCTGCTCTTTGAGCGCAGTAACATCTTCAAGCTGCTTTTTCAGCTTGCCGATTTCCTCTTCGCTCGTGGACTTCGCCTTGATCGCGTCGTCGAGCTTCGTAGTCATCTCGTCAACCTGTTTTTCCAGATTGGCGATGTCATCGTCTTCTTTCGCCATGATTGGCTCCATTCTGGCAGGTTGCACGTTTCCGTCTTCGAGAAGCCTGCCGCCTCTCGAAATCCGTTTCTAAGAATGTTTGGAGGTTTTACGCAGCGAGCTTGAAAGCGTCGCTGACACTCGCTTTGAAGTCGGCGAGGTCTTGCTGTATCGCACGTTTACGCGCTTTGGCATCGCCCGATGCACGTGCAATGAAGTGTTCCGGTTTGAAGCCACTATGGGCTGCACCAAGATGTCGAGCAAAAGTTTCGGCGAGCTTGGCTTTATTTGAATCACCAGAGGTACGAATTTTCTCAGCGAGAAAATTGTAGTGCTGCCGAGACATCGGTGTTTTGCTGGCGCTGTCAGAACGGGACGCGCGTCCAGTTTTGTTGCCGGTCGCCCACGACATGGACTTGCTTTCTGCAAAGCTGGCGTTGGTCGCGCGCAAGTTGTTTGCAAAATGCTGTGCGGTGTCAGGGTTACCATGCTCTGTGAGAGCGTTGGCGATCACCTCATAGTGACGATGTTGAAATCCAGGTGTCTTGACGCCCAAACCACTGTCCTTACCGCCAGTACCCATATATGAGCCTTTATCACCGCCGCCACCGCCACCGGAAGTCCACTTACCATCCTTGTCACGCGGTTCGTTCTCATCGAATTTCATCGTCAGCCGATCAAGACGCTTTTGCAAAGCATCGATCTCGGCGTGCAGCAAAGCTTTACGCTTGATGTCTGTGATGCGCTTTTTCAGCTTCTCAATACGTTCGGTACGACCTTTGTTGTCACCCGATTCGTCGCGCTTCATGATCGTCATGACCGCACCTTCCTGACAAGGAAAGTCAACGGCCGCGATGCGGTCAATTCGAACCTCTGTTAGTCGGCGTTTCATGTGTCCTCTTTTCTGCCTCTTCTCTACGACGCG
>Ga0334722_10007698_pt1 | contig 10405 bp, 8 predicted proteins | sample C3_bottom_MG_FD_207210 | JGI IMG/M metagenome (GOLD analysis project Ga0334722, IMG submission 207210) | Sediment microbial communities from Yellowstone Lake, YNP, Wyoming, USA - C3_bottom | ecosystem: Environmental > Aquatic > Freshwater > Lake > Sediment | place: USA: Wyoming | collected... | reverse complement strand
CACGGGCACCGCCAACAACGTCCGGATTCAGGCGGACATCAATCCTCCCAACGGCCTGCTGGGTGGGAATTCCGGCGCCTGCACGGAGTCCGGCGAAGACATCACGATCGCGCACGACGTGGCCAACCAAGCGATTACGAAGCTCGACAACAACACGGACAACGCGGCGTCGGCGATGACCGACCGCGTGATTTCGGCGCTCGTGTTCACGTACCTGAACGCCAATCGAACGGCAACGACCGACCCGGCGCAGGTGGCTTACGTCCAGGTCTCGGTGACGGGGCGGACCGTGTCGCGAGATGTGCAGCAGGGCGCGCCCACGACCTATACGCTGACGTCCGAAGTGCGGATCCGGTTGAGGTAGCGTGATGACGATGAAAGGCGCACGACGGGCAGCGGCGGCACAGGGCGCGCCGGGAGGCGGCGAACGCGGCTTCGCGCTGATCGGCGTGCTGCTGATGCTGTTCCTGCTGTCGGGTCTCGTGGCGTCGCTCATCATCAGTGCCCAGACCGAATCGAAGATCGCGCTCAACTACGAGGCGGAAGCCAAGGCGCGGGCGGCGGCGGAAGCAGGCCTCAACCACGCCACGTCGCTGGTCATCGACAAGCTGACGACGTGGCAGACCGACGGCTACGGGACGCCGGGCGCCGCGATCACGGCATTGCTCAAAGGCCCGGACGGCTTGACCGGCACAACCGCCACCGACGCCGATAACGGCAGCCTCGAGAACCTCGGCGCGGATTCAACCAAGCGCATTCCGCGGCCGGGCACCGTCCGGCAGTTGACGCCGGACGAGTCCTACGAGGCGCGGGTGTTCGACGACGACGACCCGGCGCGAGGCACCACGCTGACGTCGGCCGACATCACGCGCATCGGCGAGAACAGCCAGATCTACGTGGACAACAACAAGAAGATCGTCGTCCGCGCCATCGGCTACGGGCCGAACAACGCCCAGGTGACGCTCGAGGCCATCGTCGGATTCGGGATAGGCGACGCGGCGATTCTTGTGAACGGAGACATTGACATCTGGGGCAACGTGCAGGTGAACGGTCCGGCGGGCAGTATCCACGCCAACGGGGATATGCACATCTGGGGAAGCCCGCACGTCTCCGGCGACGCGACCGCCAGCGGCACCTACGATGCGGGCGGCCATCCGAATATTGCGGGCGCGTCGGGCGGCGGCTACCCGGCCATGGGCGTGCCCGACATCCACGCCAGCGACCATCTGGCGGAAGCGGATTGGATCCTGACGAGTTCCGGGACGATGACCAACCAGGCGGGCACACTGATCTGCAATTCGGCCGGCGGCGGGTGCTCGGGCCGGGGCTGGACGTACAGCGGCGGGACGTGGTCCGTCACCTCTAACACGATCCAGGCCGGAACGTATTACGCGCAGGGCGACATCAGGGTTACCGGCAGCCCGGGCCCGTCCACGGTCAGCCTGATCAGCACGGGGTCAATCGATATTTCCGGGAGTCCGAACTTTCAGGCCGACGATCCGGGCCTTTTGCTTCTGGCAGACGGCGATTTGCAGATCAACGGCAACCTGACCCAGTACGGCGCACAGGCGCAAATCCTGGTTCGCGAGCAGGTCGCCATCGGCGGCAACCCCACGCTGTTCGGGCAGATCGTCGTCCAGAACGTCACGAGCGTGGCGACGCTGGTTCACGAAAGCTCCATCAGCAGCTTCTGGGGGTCGTTCAGCCTCACGTACACCGGCGGCCTCAACGGCGGCACCGGTGCGCCGACGCTGTCCGGCTGGCGCCAGCAATAGCCGCCGCGTTGGGGACGGGTTAGTTTTCCACAGGCCCTGACGACGCGAAGGCCTGTGGAAAACTAACCCGTCCCCAACGCATAATCTCCTTCCATGAGCACCGCCCTCGATCCGGTTTCTGTCTATGCCGATGGCCTGGTCGGCCGCGCCCGCGACGCCGCGCGCGCGTTTGCCGACTTCGACCAGGCCGCCGTCGATCGCATCGTCAGGGCGGTCTTCGAAGCGGCGTACGGAGCGCGGATGCATCTCGCGCGGCTGGCCTGCGACGAGACGGGCATGGGCCGGTACGAGCACAAGGTCATCAAGAACGCCTACGCCAGCCTGCTCGTGTACGAGGACATCCGCGAGACGAAGACGGTCGGGGAAATCCACGTCGATGTGCTGCGGGGCATCACGCAAATCGCGCAGCCGAAAGGGCCGATCCTGGGCACCGTGCCGGTGACCAATCCGACCTCCACGGCGATCTTCAAGGCGCTCATCTGCATGAAGACGCGCAACCCGTTGATCCTCAGCCCGCACCGGGGCGCCCGGAAGTGCGTCAAGGAGACCGTGCGCATCCTGGCAGAGGCGGCGGAAGGCGCGGGGGCGCCGCCGCACGCCATCCAGATGATGACGCACGGCCAGCCCGAGTACGTCGAGAGGGTGATGAAGCACCGGGGCCTCGCGATGATCGTCGCGACCGGCACACGATCGATCGTGGAGGTCGCGCAGCGATCCGGCACGCCGACGCTTGGCGTCGGTCCCGGCAACGTGCCGGTCTACGTGCACGCGACGGCAGACCTCGACCTTGCCGCGCGTTCGATCGTCTACTCGAAGACCTTCGACAACGGGACGGTCTGTGCGAGCGAACAGGCGCTGGTCGTCGAACGCGACGTGGCGGCGCGGCTGGACGCGCTGCTGGCCGCGCGCGGCGCGTATCTCTGCACGGCCGCCGAGGCGGCAGCCCTGGGCCCCGTGTGCTTCGACGCGGACCAGGGGCGGATGCGGCCGGAGATGGTGGGGCAGCCGGCGGCGGTCATTGCGGCGCGCGCCGGCTTCGGCATTCCCGATGGCACGCGCCTGCTCATCGCCGAGCCGGCCGGTGTCGGGCCGGAGCATCCGCTCTCGAACGAGCTGCTGATGCCCGTGCTGGCCTACTACCGGTGCGCGAGCTACGACGAAGCGCTCGCGGTGTGCCGCGCGGTCAACAAGCGCGGCGGCGTCGGCCACACCGTGGGCGTGTATGCGAACGACGACCGGGTGATCAACGACTTCGCGCGCATGGACGCGGCCCGGATCCTCGTCAACACGCCGTGCACGCAGGGCGCGATCGGCGGCATCTCCAACACGCTGCGGCCGTCATTGTCGCTGGGCTGCGGCGCCGGCGCGGGCAACATGACAACCGACAACGTGTCGATCGACCACCTGCTGAACATTCACCGCGTGGCGAAGCTGCGCCAGAACCCGCGATGGCTGCGCACGCTGGAAACGACGCTGGACGAGTCGGTGGGCCCGGCGGAAATCCTGGCGCTCTACAACCGCAACTACTGACCGGCGCGGGCCTGGCGGCCGCGGTACTTGGCCCGCATGCGCCAGACATCCCGGAAGGTGCGCCAGAGATTCGGCAGGATCTTCATCTTGCTGCCGCCCACGTCCTCCCAGTCGGTCAGCGGGTACTCGAGGACGGGCGTGTCGCCGAGGCGCAGCAGGATCTCGAGGTCGAAGAGCCAGCGCGTGATGAACGGCTCGCCGAACGCCCTGCCGACGATGGCGGGCCGGAAGATCTTGGCTCCGCACTGCGAATCGTAGGCAGCCGTGCCGAGCACCGTGGACGTCACTGTCACGAAGAGCCGCCCGAGGACGTGCCGCAGCGCCTTGCGCCGGATCCGGCTGCCGAGGCGCGACACGCGGCTGCCGAAAATGGCGTCGGCGCTGACGCCCACCAGCGACTGGAAGGCGATGAACCGGGGCAGTTCGGCGAGCGGCGTCGCGAGGTCGGCGTCCCAGAAGCCAATCCAGTCGAGCTGGCCGTAGAAGGGCAGGCCCGCCGCCCGGATCATGCCCGCCCGGACCGCCTCGGCCTTGCCGACGTTGCGGTCGAGATCAATCAGCCAGAGGCGATCACTCGTGTGCCGCCGGATGAGGTCCGCCGTCCCGTCGGTCGAGCCGTCGTTGACGAACACAACGCGGAGCCCCGACGCGGCAGCCGCCGTCTCGAAGGCCGGCAGATCCAGCCTCGCGGCCTCGTTGTAGCACGGAACGATCAGGCAGACGTTTTCCTGCATACGGCACACAGAGACAGGCCCGGAACGAAAACGCCCAGCGCCGCGAGCCCGGCGCAGACCCGGTAGTCCCAATCGAGCAGCGTCTTGACCGTCACCGTCGCCGGATGATTCACACCGAACGGCCAGGCCCCGGCACCCTTGGCGGGCGCCGGTCCGGCGATCCGCTCCTTCGCCACCTGCAGCAGACGGGCCGCGCACAGCGCGGCATAGAAGTGGAACGTCCGGGTGACCGCGAAGCCCTCCGCCTCGAGGACGCGGCGCAGCTGCCGCCTATTGTAGCGGCGGAAGTGCTTCATGAACGCGTCGTGCGCGAAGAAGAGCCGCTGATACGCCGGCACCGTCACGAGCAGCGCGCCCCCGGGCTTCAAGGTCCGGCGGACGTCGCGCAACAGGGGGCCTTCCTGTTCGACGTGCTCCAGCACGTCCATCATCACGACGCAGTCGAGCGAGGCGTCCGGGATACTGGCGGCGGACCGTTCCAGCTGGATGCCCTCGACCATGCCGGTGTGCGGGTAGAAGCTGTCGATGGCGTACACGCGCCCCGTGGCCCTCGCTTGCAGGGCGCGGGCAAAGAACCGGTCCCCGGCGCCGACATCGGCGACGTCACCGAGGGGTCCCAGCGTGTCGATGACGCGGAGCAGGGAATCCCGGCGGGAGAGCTCCCAGGGGTGGCGGTTGGCGTTGTCCGGGTTGACTTCGGTGAGATCCACTGGCGGCCTCCTCGCGGCTACCGCTTGGGCGACTCGCCGTCCCAGTAGAGCCGGCGTGACAGGTGGCCGGCATCTTCGCCGCTGCAGACACTGTACGGGCCCGGCAGGAGGAGCAGTCCAAGCGGCAGATCAATCATCCGGGGAGGGTCCGTAAAGCCCTGAGCCAGGACTTGCTCCCGTGCTTCGCCGGCGTTCTTCATCAGGCCGTCGAGGGTCCTGGCGTCCGCGCCGCGCAGCTTCGCGCGAAATTCGCGGTACAGCGTCTCCGGGAGCAGCACGGGCCGCTGCCGTCCCGGGATGAACAGCGCGTCGAACAGTCTGGCGTCGGCCGGCACGCCCGTCCGCTCCATCGGCCTGATCCGGCGGAAGTAGAAGTAGTCCTCGTGGCGCAGGACCGGGGCCGTCTCATCGACGAACATGCCCAGCGGCGTGCCCGGCGCGGACCCGGCCCTGACGGTGAGCATGCAGTCCCTGACCGTCCGCAGCGGATGCCTCTCGATGAGCGCCCGGTTGACGACGTCCATGTAGCCGTTGAACGGCAGCAGCCCGGCGAACAGCAGCGGGATGCCCAGCCGCGCGATGCGCACGGGCCAGCCCGCGAGGATCGCCAGCAGCATGGCGACGAGCCAGGGCCGGAGGACGCCGGACGTCCGGAACAGGAAGACGTCACCAATCGACACGCGCACGTGCCCGTAGAGGATCGTCGCCACGGCCAGCACGACACAGGCGGCGGCGAGCGCCAGCAGGAGGAATCGCACGACGGGCTGATGGAGGAACTTCAGCGCGCGTGATCCGCCTGCGGCTGTCCGGCGTTCGAACACCTGCATCAGGCCCACGAAGCGCGGCTGGATGGTCTCGAGCAGCCAGGGCGCGAAGCAACCGGCGGCAAGCGCGGCGGGCGGAAAGAAGGGGTAGGCGTAGTGAATCAGCTTGGATGTCGTCATCGACATCAGGCCGAGCGGCAGCAGGCCCCAGACCAGCACCAGCACGCCTTCGGGCCAGCGCTGGCGGATCGTGCGGGCCGCGAGCACGACGAAGCCCGGCAGCGCGAGCGACATCGCGAACGAGGCCTCGACGTTGCGGTACAGCTCGAGGAAGTAGAAGTACCAGGGCTGGACGTGGTCGGGATTCAGGTACGCCGTGAACCGCCGGTAGACGTGCTCCGCGAGGATGATGGTCCAGAACTCGTTGCCGTACCGCAGGTGGGCCACGATGAACCACGGCGCCGCCAGCGCCACGGCCGCCGCGAAAGCCAGCACCCAGCGCCACCAGTCCCGGACGACCTTCGCGCGATACGCCGGGACCAGCATGGTCGTCGTCATCAGGACGAGCGGCAGGAAGGCCACGGCCACGAACTTCGTCATGAAGCCGAGGAAGAAGTAGGCGGCGACAGCGGCGATGTGCCCCCAGCGCGATGCCGGCGCGTCGGCGGCCGTCCAGCGCAGATAGTGGTACACGCCTCCGCAGTAAGCCAGGAAGAGCGGGCCCTCCATGTTGTTGCTGCGCAGGCCGTGATCGAACAGGAGGGGCTGCTGCACGACCAGCACCAGGACCGCGACGGTGCCGGCGAGCGGACCGCCCATCCGGCGGCCGATCGCAAACACGTAGAGGAAGGCGAGGCTGCCGAACAACGCGTCCCAGAACCGGAGGCCGAACTCGTTGTTGGGCAACAGCCCGCTGCGGATGCCGGCCGCCACGATCCAGAACTTGAGCGGCGGCTTCTCGAGAAACGCGGCGTCCTCGTGCGGGCTGCTCTTGGGGAACAGCCAGTCGTTCGTTTCGAGAACGCGAACGGTGCCGAACGAGTAGATGGCCTCGTCGCCGCTCAGATCCGTGCGGCCGAGGCCGAGAAACAGGGGCACGCAGAACAGCACCACGAAGAGCGCCAGCCAGGCGAACCGCGCGCCCCGGCGCGTGGACCATCCGCCGCCGTCCGCCGGCGTCATCGCCAGCCACGACGACATGCCGTTGGTGCCGGGCGTTGCGGGAGTCGGCGTCGGGGGCGGACCGGAATTCGGCATCGGGTCTAGCTCTCGGATCAGCCGCGGGCCAGGTAGTCCGCGGTGAACTGCGCCATGGTGTCGTAGATGCCGGCCAGCTCGGCCGGCGACGCCAGGAAGACAATGCGGAAGAACCCGTCGCCGGGCGGCATGCCGAAACCGGAGCCGTGCACGCAGAGCACACCGGCCTCGCGCAGCAGGGCGAGGACGTAGTCTTCGTCGGTCCGGCCCTTCGGCAGCGTCACGCGGGGCATCACGTAGAACGCGCCGAGTGGCGGCACGCACGACATCCCGGGAATGGCGCCCATGCGGGACACCGTCAGATCGGCCCGCTCCCGCAGCGCCGCGCGGAACGACACCTGGTGCGACCGATCGCCGTTGAGCGCCGCCGTGATGGCGTACTGCATCGGCACCGTCGCGCACAGCCGCCCGTCGGCCAGCTTCCGGATGCCCGCCAGCACGTTCGCGAGGCGCGGGTTCGCACCGACCGCCATCCAGCCGGCGCGCCAGCCCGGCGCGAGGTAGGCCTTCGACAGGCTCCCGAACGAAATGACCGGTGCGTTGGTGTCCAGGCTGGCCATCGGCGGCGCGGGATCGCCGTACGACAGGTCGGCGTACACCTCGTCGGCCAGCAGCACGAACCCGTGGCGGTCGGCCAGCGCGATCAGTTCGCGGCGGATGGAGTCGGGATAAATCGCGCCCGTCGGGTTGTTGGGATCGATGACGACCAGCGCGCGCGTCCGGGGCGTGATGAGCGCGCGGATCTCGTCGGGATCCGGGAGCCAGCCCCGCGCGGGATCCTTGCGGTAGTACACCGTCTTCGCGCCGATTTTGGCCATCACCGCCGTGTAGAGCGGGTAGGTGGGCATCGGCACGAGCACCTCGTCGCCCGGGTTGGCCAGGGCGTTGAGGGCGATCTCGATGCCCTCCGACGTGCCGGACGTCAGCACTACGCGGTCGGCCTCCATGGGCACGCCGCGGCGCGTGAAGTCGGCGGCCACCGCGTCGCGGGCCGTCTGGATGCCCGGCGACGGCCCGTAGCCGTTCTGCCCGTCCCGCACGGCCTTGACGACCGCCTCGACGAGGTGAGCCGGCGTCTTGAACCCGAACGGGATCGGGTCGCCGATGTTCAGGTACTTGACCCGGCGCCCGGCGGCTTCCACCTTCTTCGCTTCGGCCACGATGTTGCGGATGGCGTACGTGAACCCGTCGACGCGATGGGCGACAGGGATGGCGGGGCGGCTCGGGGCGATCGTCGCGGACATGCGTTCCAACTCCAGATGACCGGCCTCCAAGTATGCCATAGGCCGGCCGGTACCACAGGTTTCCCGGAAGCCGGCGAGGCCTGCGGCGGCGGCGGCCCGGTGCCCGCTGTTGCACACCGATTCCTGCGAATTCAGCCCCCGAGCCCTACAGTTCGACCCGCCTCGGGACCGATACCACGGTGGAGCGGCCCGCGAGAGGCGCGGCCGCGCCAGGAGGCACCGAAAATGCAGGCGACAAGAGGCGGTATCGTGAAGTGGATGGTGGTGGCGGTTGCGTTGTGTGTGGGCCTGAGCCCGGCCGTGGCGTCCGCGCAGTCGTCGTCGAAACCCGCCAGCACGTCGTTCGGCATCGCCGCGCGGGTGTCGTTCCTGTCGGGTGCCGACAACCCGCTCCAGGAGGCCAACGGCACGGCCGCGCCGATGTTCATCGGCGGGCTCATCCACATCAAGACCGGCAACCATTCAGCCATACAGCTGTCAGCCGACTATCGATCGACCACCAGCGCCGATGGTACGCAGAGACTTCAGACCAATCCGCTGCAGGCGTCGCTGCTCGTCTATCCCATCCGCGGGAGCGTCTCGATCTTCGCGCTCGGAGGCGTGGGCCTGTACCGGACGCGCATGGACCAGATGGCGAACGGCGTGTCCGTGGCGTACGTCGACACCAGCCGGTTCGGATTCCACGCCGGCGCGGGCGCCGAGATCAAGCTGGGCAAGCGCTTCGCGATCTTCGCCGACTACCGCTACACGTTCGTCAAGGTCACCAAGAAGGACCCGACGACGAACCAGATCGTCGGCACGTCGGGCTTCATGTCCGCCAACATCAAGGCGAGCCACCAGGGCGCCATGCTGACCGGCGGCCTGATGCTGTACTTCTAGATCGCGCCCTTCTTCGCAATCGCCTCGACGATGTCGGCAAACGTGTCGATCTCGTCGAGCGTCGTGTAGACGTTCGGTGTCACGCGCAGGCCCGAGAAGTCCTCGCGGACGATCGGGACCACGATGATGCGGTGCTTCGTCCAGAGATGGTCGGCGAGCTTGCCCGTGTCGACACCGGCGATGCCGACATTGGCGAGCCCGCACGACTGCGCGGGATCGAACGGCGTGTGGAGCCGCACGCCCGGCACCTTCTCCAGTCTCCGCGCCCACCGGTTCTTCAGGTAGCGCAGCCGCGCCGCCTTCCGCTCGAGGCCGATGCCGTGGAGGAAGACGAGCGCCTCGGCAATCGCGTTGTGGTTGGCTGCCGGGTGCGTGCCGACCTCCTCGAACTTCCGGATGTCGTTCTCCTGGCCCGGCCACGCCGGCTGCAGCGGCCAGAGCCCCGCGATGTTCTCGCGCCGGACATAGAGAAAGCCGGTGCCGATCGGCGCGGTCAGCCACTTGTGCAGGCTGGTGCCGTAGTAGTCGCACTCCAGATCGCGCCCCACGTACGGGAAGTGCGCAAACGCGTGGGCGCCGTCCACGATGGTCTTGATGCCGCGGGCGCGCGCCATCCTGCAGATGTCGCGCACCGGGAAGATCTGCCCGGTCAGATTCGTGATGTGGCAGAGCAGGATGACTTTCGTGCGCGGGGTGATCGCCTTCTCGAACATCAGCGTGAGGAACGCCGGGTCAGGCGGCGGCACCGGGAACGACACCTTCTTCAGGACGATGCCGTCGCGGCGCACGCGCTGCTCCCACGTGGCCAGCATCCGCGGATAGTCCTGGTCCGTCGTCAGCACTTCGTCGCCCGCCTTCAGGTCGAGGCCGAGCTGCGCGGTCTGCAGCGCTTCGCTGGCGTTGCGCGTGATGGCCAGTTCCTCGCGGTCGCAGCCGAACGTGGCGGCCAGGCGCGTCCGCACCGTCTCGATGTTCGGCTCGAGGATCTGCCACATGTGGTACACGGGCGCCTGGTTGGTGATGTCGAGATAGCGCTTGAACGCCTCGTGGACCACGCGGGGGCTTGGGGCCACGCCGCCGTTGTTGAGGTTGGTGAGCGTGCGGTCGAGCGTGAAGGCCTGCTGGATCTCGCGCCAGTAGGCCTCGTCCTGCGCGACGTCTTCGGGTGCGCGCGCCGCCACGGCCTGCGAGGCTTCGAGCACGCGGCCGAGGCCGTCTTCGCGGAAGGCGGCCAGCGCGGCAGTGCCGGCAACGGCCCCGGAGAACACGTCGGTGAGGAAGCGGCGGCGTGACGGCATGGTGTGCTCCTGGCTGGACGGGTGCAATCGGGCAGAGTATAGCGCCGCCAGCCGGGGCAGCAGCGCGGGCCGGACGCACCGGGGCGCGGGGGCCGCCGGGCAGTACAATAGACACATGGTGCGTCGTGACGAAGCGAACGAGCAGCAACGCCAACGGGCGCTACCGTTCGCCTCAAGCTGTCCGTCTCCAGCGGGTGCAAGTCCCGCCTCGGTA
>Ga0334722_10007696_pt1 | contig 10406 bp, 4 predicted proteins | sample C3_bottom_MG_FD_207210 | JGI IMG/M metagenome (GOLD analysis project Ga0334722, IMG submission 207210) | Sediment microbial communities from Yellowstone Lake, YNP, Wyoming, USA - C3_bottom | ecosystem: Environmental > Aquatic > Freshwater > Lake > Sediment | place: USA: Wyoming | collected... | reverse complement strand
CTTCCAAACTTGAGAGAAAGAGATGACATACAAAATTCCCAGCCGCCGAAATGACCGGTTAAAATAATTGCGGCTTTATTTGCACCAACTATTTTTTGAATCTCTTCAAGATTATCAATTACAATAGAAGATTGAACCTCTTCTTCTTTTGCCGACGGCAGATACATCAGCTCAAAAAAAGTGATTAGAATATTTTGGTAGGTCTGAAGCGCCAGTCTTTTAATTTCTGAATCGGACTTTTGCGGCAGCGCGGTTCTTAAATTACTTATTACAACATTCTTCCTTACGGGTATCAGATAATAGAGAACAAATGCAAGATATTTTGTGCTTCGCCTTGTTCGGTTTAATCCAATTACTCTAAATAAATTAGCAAAAGAATTGAAAATGAAAAATTCAATTTTATGTTTTGTTCGCATCAGTAATTATTGAGTGGTTATCCTTCTCATCCAATTCTCATCATGCAATTCATCACGTTTAGTGGAATGAAGTAATTCATAATTTCCAAATCCCGTTAAATCACCAAAGACAAAAGTTGCACCGCCTTCAATTTGGTTGTAGAACCACACTTCATAAGGTTTCAAATTTGGTTCACTTGGATAATAGTCTTTTTGATCGGGCTCGCCGTAAAGAAGAACTACTCTTCCTCTGTCTGTTAAATAACCTTCTTTGTTCATCCTTGAAAAATTCTTATTCGCATAGGCAACTCTCTTTTCATATTCTTCTTTAAATTCATTTTGAGGAGTTGCCGGATTATCATCTCTAATTTTCCAGAAATTAAAGAGGAATTCTCTTTTTGCGTTCAAAGAATCGAGTTTCTTGTATTGATCAATTTCTTTTTGAGTTGCCAGATACTTTGCCTCAGAAAAATTCTTGTTGCACTCGTCAAGATTATAAAGTCCAAATTCGCTATTGATTACTCCGGTATTTAGATACGCCGTTTTGCTTGAGTCCACTACATTAGGATTGTAAAGATAAAAGCGCTTTGTAGAAACGAATGCCTGCTTGGTTACAGGATCTACTAAACTTGCCTCAAAATAGTATGAATCTGTTGGATACTTAGATAAATTGATTACTCCATATTCTACAACTGCTTCTTTTTGCTGTTTTATTGTTTTAGTACCTTTATAAAGCGATTTGCCGGAGCTATTATAGAGTGTTTTAATAAAAGAGAAGCCCGTTTTTTCATCCGGTAACTTTAAATTATACAGTTCCAAATAGAAAAACATTACCGGCGAAAGGTGTGAATAAACCATTGTTGGATTCGGGATTATCTCCAGAGAATTTTTATAAAAGAGAGATTTAGGATCGGCATCATCCTTTTTAATATGTCTGGCAAGTTCAATATCACTAACTGAGAATTTATCTTTTGCAAATGGCTCGATAGTAACATTCTCAGTAATAGTTTTTTTCAAGTTAGGATTTTTAACATCGTGAATGGTTAACAAAAGCGAATATTTTCCTTCGGGTACTACAAATCCCATAACATCATTAATGCTTTCGCTCTTTTTCTCATTTGCGTTTACAATGCCTTGAATTTTCCAATCCTTGTTTATTGCGTATTGATTCGTAGCAATATTTTTCAATTCAAGATGAACAACTGCTTCAATCAGTCCGCCTTTTTCAGTCGGAGTAACTTGCATATCTGTTGAATTTAATTCGTAGTAAAACTCAAGGTACACCGAAGAAGAATCATAATTAAAACGTGCATAATCAAATTCAAAATTCAACTCGGTTTTATTTTGCGCAGCAATAAATGTTGACAAGAATAAAATAGAATAGAAAGTAAATGCAAACTTCTTCATAAAATTTAGTCCTCTAAGATTTTCGTGTATTTTTTGGTGATCTATTTACTCATTAGCGTCTTTATTATCAACCCATATTAAATATCACCGGGCTAAAAATACAAACATGCTTATCAGCAGGCAAGAAGAACATCTTTAAAATAAAAGACCCCGGCGAATGCCGGGGTCTTTAAGATTTCAAAGAAACAAAATCTTAGAAACCAAATTGAAGAGAGATTACATGATTATTATCGAAGAATTTAGTCTGTCTAAATGCATAATCTAACTTCACTGCAGTTCCGCCCAAATCATATCTAACACCAATGCCGGCAGTAATACCATAGATGTTATAATCGGTATTGTCTGCAAAACTTGGTGTATAAGAATAACCACCACGAACGAAGAACATATTGTTCAGATTGTATTCCAAGCCGACTCTATATTCATCTGCATAGTAGTTACTGTTTTGGTAATCACCTTCAAATTGAAGTGAATTTGATGCATTAAAGCTGTAATTATAGCTAACACCAATTTCGAGTGTTGATGGTAGATCAAATGCTGCCGCAGTCATTTTATAAGTAGCTTCTCCTCTTTCAAGACTTGCAGGAGTTGCATTCAAATATAAACCGGATCCGTCATATCTCATTTGAGGACCGAAGTTCTTTAACGCGATAGCAAGATTGAACCCATTAATATTCGCTAGGTTTCTGTAAGTAACACCAAAATTGAATCCCAAAGCATTTGAACTAACAAGATCTAATGTTTCCGAGATATAGTTAATTGTAACACCAACCGAGATTCGATCACTTAACAATCTTGAGTAAGTTGCACCCAAGGTCATAAAGGTGGGCTTGAAATACTGCCCGTTTCCATCAGGATTATCAACAGTAGTAATAGCAATATTACCAATTGATAATGATTTTAGTGTGAAAGCAATAGAACCGAAACCTTCCAGAGATGTTGAAACACCAAAGTATGTAACTCCGATATCTGCAATATGCGACATATAAGAGAACATAACATCAGTACCACCACCGATAGCAAGGTTAGCAGGATTCCAATAAACTGATTCTAAGCCGGAAGAACCGGATACTGTAGAACCACCCATTGCAATTCCCCGCGCGCCAACAGGTATCAAGAGCTGTGAGGCAGCGCCCGTACCATTTCTAACACCGCCATCTGCAAATACGGTGCTGGCGGTAAGAATCAGCAAAAATAATTTTAAATATATTTTTTTCATTTTTTTTTCTCCCATCTTTTAGAAGTGGTCAAGAATCTGTTGTTCTTGAATTACAGCTAGTTTAACGATTTTTGTTGTGCCTAAATCAGGCATATCGATGTGAACTATATATAATCCACTAGCAACAGGGAACGAACTATCATTTACAAGATCCCAGGTCGTAAACTGGCTGGGAGAATCTTTCTGAATTATACGAACAAGCTGTCCAGCTAAATTAAATACGCGTAATGTAGCTCTCTGTGGTAAGTGACTGAATGTTACAAAACGTTGATATTTATTTACTTCTCGTGGGTTCGTAGCATAATATGGATTCGGGAATACATTTATTTTATCAACATCAGATTTTGCAACATTCTGATCAACAGTAACTGCTGCCGGTGTTGTAAATGTAAAGGTATCTTTTCCTAACTGTATTGGATTAGCATAAACGAAATTTAGCTTATCTCCAACTGCATAATGAGTAGAATAAAATACCCATACCCATGTAGCTAAAGCATTATTAGCATCTGTTGTTTTATTTGTAATGATTTGTGTAGCATTATAATTCGAGTTAACAACAATCGCATAAACTCTTGCATTATAATTCCATGATCTGAACGGATTTGCAGTAGCTGCTTGTTCACGATCTCTAAACATCAAATTTACTTGACGTGGATGAGCCGGATCTGAAACATTCCATACTTCAAATGGAATTCTTACCATGTAAGGACCATTTGCCTGTCCGGTTGGAAAATCCGGGCGCGCATTAAATGCTGTTCCAGAAGAAAGAGCGAAAACAGTAGCCATCTGACCACCACTCTTTGTATAAATTAATTTTTGACCACTTGGTAATACGGTAGAATCCATTACACCGGTAAATCTCAATTCATAATCCTGCTGTAGTTGGTCCATATCGGTAGTACCAAATCCATAATTATCAATTGCTTTACTTGTAACTACACCTCCAAAATAAGTATAGTTAACAATTCTAATTCCGGCACCGGCACCGCCGCTTGTGGAATTAAAAGGTGTACCTTTAGTCGTTGTTAATGTTGCAGATTTCCATACAATAGGCGCAACATAACTTCCAACAGGAACAGATACTTGTATACCATCAAAAATAGGTTGTGAATTAGGTCCAACGTTACCGGCTCCTAAAGCACCTAATGATCCGCCAGGTCCACTTGTAGGATCTGTGGTATAATAAAGGTCTGTATTAGCAATAACAGTTTGATTTGCTAATTTGGTTACGCCGGTTGTTACATCTTTTACATTCCAAACATTCTGGGTTACAAATTTATTGCCAACAGAACTAATTGTTACTTTTCCTGTGGCATTAATTTGAGTCCCGGTATTTCCATATGCGTCGTCAAAAATTGTATAATTGACAGTAAAAGGTAGTGAAAAATTGCTAATATTTACTTTAAATGTCTCACCGCCTGCAAAAGGACCATTCTCAGTCATTTCTCCATGAACATTTCCCAAATCAACAACATTACCATTTATTACCGGTGTAACTGATCCATTACCGGCAGTAAAACTTGGTGCGCTGTTGATTTTTATACCGGCAGGGAAAGTTAATCTAATACCATCCGCATATGAATAAACTGCTGATTGGATATTAGTAACAAAATTAACGTCAACGGTTCCGTTAATGGAATAAACTCCGGTTGCAGCTAAAGAAGATGGAGAAACATCTGTCCCTTTACCAATATGATCCGGGAAATTAGTTGTTTTCCAAGTTCCATCCGAAGCTAAGTAATAATATGCTTGTTTAAAAGATACTTCGTATTTATCGCCGGTAACTTTTAATGGATCCACTACTCTAACATTTACACTGGCATCAGCCAAGCCGGTAGCATGTAGTACAGGCAAGGATGCTTCAGGAACTCCTGAAATAATAACACCAGGATTTGGAGAGTGTGGAACAGCAAGTATTCTTGAAGAAAGACTTTCAAGAACATTTGGAACTGTTTCAGGATCAACGTTAACAGCATACGAAGAAACTACAAAATAGTATTCAGTTCCATTAGCTAGCGGTACGCCGCCTCTAATTAGATCTGTCTTTATATCAATACTTCTTTGAAGACCGCTATTGGTACCATATTTAGAGATTGTTTTAGTCTCTTGGTTTGTTGCCGCATCAAATGATGAACTTAATACTAAACCCGGATCTGTTGACAGATCGTATGTAGCAACAATTTTAGCTTCGTTTAACTGAGCGTTAAGACGCGGCAATTGATAAACTACATAACCTTCAAATTTATAACCGAGTTGATTATAGCTTTCAACCTGAGCAACTGAAGCTGCGTCATCGCCCCAGCTGATAACTATTTCTTTATCAAATTCCGATGCCTTACCAACTTTAGAAACAGGATCAACAGGAACAAGTGGTGGTTTAGGAGCTTGCGGAACTACGAATAAGTTATCATAAGCTTTTTGAACTTGTCTATCTTGGAATTTTAAAAGTGCAACAGCACCAAGTCTTCCAATAGGCGCAACACCACCGGCAGCAAGCTGACCAACTACAACTTCTTGTGTATCGCCTGCGGCTAATGTAAATGGACCTGAAACCGAACCCATACGTCTATCTTGTTTTGGGAAAAGAATTCCATCTACCCAGCCCTTTCCTGTAACAGGGTCGCCGGGGCAGAAGAATGGAGTTGTTTTTCCGGTAAGAGGGTCAACAAATTTTGTTCCCAATGAACCAACTTTACCTTGCATAAGGTTTCTAACTGCCAGTGCGCCGGTTTGGTAATTACCAATTGCCGGATCACCATAGTTAGGAACAGATTGAGTAAAGAGATAGAATGCGGTCATAGGCATGTTCTTAAAACCGTATCTATATTTTCCTTTGAAGATTGCTCTATCGGTTGAATTTCCGGGAATCATTGGACCTTGCAAAAAGTCGAATCCGGCAGAAGGAATATATGATCCGTAAGATGGATCTTGATCATCACCATTATAGATGAAACCAAGGCTCAATGTAGTATCGCATCCTGCAAAGTCATCTCCGGCGTCGCCGCCAAGATCGGGGTCGGACCACATATTAACATAACAACTGTCAATTCGATTTCCGCCTTTATTGACTAAGGTATATTTTCTGAAAAGAGCGTCACCAAGAGCGTTTTGTTGGTTATATCCCCAAACGGTCAACTGCATTTCTATACCAAGACCTACTGAACCATACATTTTTTGTGCCTGTGTAGCATCAGCATCGTTGCATACATACCAAATGGTTTGATCTGCACCCGGTACGCCAGGAATATCTATGTTTGGTTCGTAAGTGCCGTTTCCGTTTTTATCTTCAAACGGTGCGCCGTATTGTGCCGGCCATTCATTCCAGTCTTTTTCATACTGCTGATAAATTTGATCTTTAGTAGAAGGACTCTCATCCATTATTTCTTTGCTATAATCGGCATTTGGATCTTTATAGTCTCTACGAACTCTATAGATTCTTACAGCAGCTCCTGCAGGATCTTCGCCTTTAGTAGCCGAAATCATTCTGCCCGGCAGCATGCCGCTTGGTGCATATGTAGAACCGCATACTCTCCATTCATTATTTACATAACCGCCATATAAGAAACCTGATTCGTAAAATACTGTTTTACCACTACCTATAGGAAACTGAAAACCAGACGCGCCCTTATTGGATACATCTGAATCTCCGTTATTATAGAAAAATGTGGAAATGTTATTTATATTAAATTTAGTCGCTGCTGGAGAGCCAGTCGTCTTATTAAGCACTTTACCTTTTTTTCCATCTACTCCTTCAGCCCTAACGTTAACGTTAGCACTCAAAAGAATTAATGTGAGAACTAGATAAAAGCCAAATTTTATTAATTTCATTTTGCTTTCTCCTTTATTTAAAATATTCCATTAATAGTCTAATCTGATGCCTAATCGAACCTGACGCATAGTATTCCACAATCCGTTACGTGCAATATTTAAGTTATAAATATCAACATATGTCTGACCGTCTGTTGCAAGACGCTGCTGTAAGGTTGTTGGATTACTTAAATATCCGTCATCAGTATTAGTACCGGTTAATAAGTATACTTCTGTAGCATTCTTTGTATTCAATAAATTTAAGACAGTAACATAAACTGTAGCTCTTAATTTATCGAAAAGAGAGAAAGACTTATCAACTTTTAGATCAATATTGAAATAATCAGGCATCTGTGAAGAACCTAATGGTTCAATCGGAGTTCTGAATCTTGCATCTCCACTACCATTTTGTGAAATACCAACCGATGCAGGGTTTCCAATTGCTCTTGTAAAAGGACGACCGGTTTGATATGTCAAGAGTAAATTGATACCAAAGTTATGAAGAATTGCAACACCGTCATTATCTCCAAAACGGTAATCAAGATTAAGGTTTGACATAAAAGGTCTATCAAATTCAAGAGGAGAAATATTCTTTGGTGTGTAAGGTTGACCGGCAATTACAGGAGCGCCAACAATACCGCGGTTTGAACCTGGATATGAGCCGGTTCCTTTTGCATCCTGAAATGACATACTTCCATTCAGTTGCAATCTTTCGAATCTTCTCATATTAATAGCAATTTCAACTCCCTTTGTTGTTGCAAAATCAACATTAGACCTTAAGTAATAGGTACCATAACCGGAAGCTAATGTAGGTTCAACCTGAGTCATTTGGACTAAGTCTTTGATGTCTTTATAATATGCTGTAGCGTCAAACGACATAAAGTCAGCAATCTGCTGAGAGAAACCTATTTCATATTGAGTTGTTCTGGTTGGTCTAAGACCAGGTCCTCTTTGGGTTGTAAAGAAGAAGCCTGTGGTTAATTCATACGAATATCTGTCATAACCAATGTATGATTCATTCAAGTCAGGTTGTTGAACGAATTTACCATACTGTGCATGGAATACAGTTTTATCTGTAACAGGGAAAGAAAGACCGATACGAGGACTTACTGCACTGAACGATGGAACTTTTTCCCAGCCGCTAGGAATCAAATCTTGTGTTGCTTTTACTATTGCAAGATCAGGTCTGGTTGGATCAACCATCTGTAAGTTATCAATGTCGATATAATCATATCTTAAACCGATGTTTAAAATAATATCTTCATATTCAATTTTATCTTGCAAATAAGCTGATGCGAATACAGGTTTATGAGCTTTATGGAAAATATCGTCAGTACCGTCATTCTTATTACCAAAATAATCATAACCATAAATATTAGCTCCGCCGGTTTTAAGAATATTCGCCTTAATTTGAGCGTCGGTTAAATTTTTTGGATTGTTTACAGGTAAACTATTGTTATAGAGACGAGTAGAAACTGTAGTATAACCAATTGACCAGAATGGTGAATAATTTCTATATGTCCAGTTCTGATACTCACCGCCTAACTTTATGGTGTGGTATTTATTTGGCAGCCAGTTCAACGCGCCTGCTAAAGATAGTGAATTGGTTTCATTCTTTTGATAAGTTGCATTAACAGCACCAGTACGGGCAAAAGTCCAATCATAAATTGAATATCCGCGCGGGGCATAAAAACGACCGTAAGCTTTTCTAGCAATATCTTGTGGCGTTCTTGTCCATTTGTATCCAACAGCTGCGTTGGCAACGCTATCGCCATAAGCCCACATATTATCTAATAAGAATGGATCTTGTTCGGCATAATCGGAGAAAACGAGACCGGCATTTAGTTCATAGAATAAACTAGGACTTAAAACGTGAGTCATTTTAATATTGGCAGTACCGTTATGATTTTGATATTGTCCGGGACGGTCATTGTAAATATTGTAAGGACCGGTAGCATTGAAATTATTTTCATCAATAAAATAAGAACCGGATAATCTGAACATGAGCGGTTTAAAATCAAAATTTAGAGTACCGGTTAGTGTATAATATTTTCTTGCCATTTTCGGCTGAGCGCCGTTATTATAAACAAAATTAACTGTATCTCTTTGATTTGCCGGTATGTTTGGATTCCAAACATTGCCAAGATTAATTGCCGGCTGATCTACAGTAACTGGGCTTCTGTTAAATTGATAATACAAGTTTGCAAAGAATTTAATTCTTTGATCAAAAAGAGGACCGCTAAGAGAAGCGCTGGTTTCATCTTGACCAAACCAGTATGTTCCAAATGCGGTTTTCTGTCCGTCAAAAGCATTTTTTGCGCTCTTGAATGTAACGTTATCAGTAATGTACTCAACACTTGCTTTTAGTTGAGAACCACCGCTCTTGAATGTAGAACGAACGATACCGGAGTTAGCGCCGCCAAATTCAGCAGTGTAACCACCGGATTGAACTTGCATTTCTTCAATAGCGTCTTGCGAAATAGATACTGCTCTACCGCCACCACGCGGGTTTCTTACAGAAACACCTTCAACATAATAACCTACTTCATCAGCACGACCGCCGCGAAGGTGAATTTCACCGTTATTAGTTGAAACACCGGGTGTTAATGACAAAAAGCTATTGAAGCCACGAACCGGAAGAGCAGAAATATCTTCGTTTGTGGTAATTCTAACAGCGTTTGTATTATCCTTTTGGATAATCGGTTTTGTTGCTGTAATCGTTACCGTTCCAACTTGAATATCCTGACTCGGCAATTCAAAATTCTGGAACGATGTAATGTCAGCATTTACTCTCACATTTGAAATAGTAATAGTTTGGTACCCAACGTAAGAAGCTCTAAGTGTATAAACACCTGGGTCCAAATTTTGAATTAGGAATTCGCCGTTTACATCCGTGTTATTACCCGCTGAGGAACCAACCACTACAACATTAGCTCCAATTAGGGCTTCGCCCGTTTGCAAATCGACTACTTTTCCCTTGATTCTACCCTTTGTTCCTGCATTAATAAGTAGAGGACAAAGAACTAGAAATAGCAAAAAGTAAAAAATCTTTCGATGCATATTTTTACTCCTTATTTGTTGAATAACTAAGAAAGGGTTTTAGAAAAGAAAAAACTTGTAACAAAAACTTCAACCACTACCTCCTCTTTTGTTTAGAAGTGAATTATTATTTTTACTACAAAAAATAAATTAATTAAAAAATTAATCCCGTTTTTTTTGCCCTTCATTTTAGGGAACAAATGAGTTGCCTTGTAAGTCTAAAGTATAAATAATAAAAAAAATCGTTTTTCCGTTTGAAACGAATTCAAGATACTTTAATGCTATTTCTAAATCAAGCGCAAAGTTGAATATTTGAATTGTTTTGATACCTATACTAATTTTGAAATGAATTTAATATCCAGTTTTTTATTTGTCAAGTTCCTTTTTGGGTATCTTATCTTTTTAATAAATTCGATTGAATATTTGAAATTTTTACCTCTTTAAGCCCTTTATCCACATCACATATAACATGTCAATCAAAAAACTTACTTTATGTGCAGAAGTTATTTCTGGATACTTATTTTTTGTTTAATTTTTTC
>Ga0334722_10007695_pt1 | contig 10407 bp, 9 predicted proteins | sample C3_bottom_MG_FD_207210 | JGI IMG/M metagenome (GOLD analysis project Ga0334722, IMG submission 207210) | Sediment microbial communities from Yellowstone Lake, YNP, Wyoming, USA - C3_bottom | ecosystem: Environmental > Aquatic > Freshwater > Lake > Sediment | place: USA: Wyoming | collected... | reverse complement strand
GAAATCGATCCGGTCACATCCGGATGCACCAGCATGCTGTAGCGCGTGCCCGACACGATGGACAGGAATACCTCGCGCGCCGGGGCGTTGTTCACGTTCAGATCAAACCGCCCCTCGATCGGCTTTCCCTGGACCTGCGGCAGTTCCATGCGCAGCGGCGGCAACAGCGCCTGGTTCACCGCGTCGGAGTCCCTGGGTTTTGCGCGCTGCGCGCCTTTGTCGAGTTCGCCCACCACCTGGTCGCTGACCTGTTGGGTGCGCACCGGTTCCTGGGCGCAGCCCGCGACGATACACGCCATTACAGTCAATCCAGCAGCGCTAAGAGTTCTCATGGACGTTTTACCATTTTCTCGGGTTTTTCCTCGGCGCCAGGCGCCGCGGACGGTCTATCCATCGGAGGGTACAACTTTATCACTTCCAGCTTTTGATCCGTTTTCAAAGTGACCTCGGTCGCGCGAATGCTTAGCAGCATCGCCTTGCCGTAGGCCCCGCCCAGGGGCACATACTGTCCGTTGATGATCGCGCCTTTGCGTGCGCTCGAGAGCAAAATGGACTCAAGCCGCGGGCGCTGCGCCGCGGCGGCCGCCTTTCCGGTAGCCGGATCGACCACCGTCGCCCGGATCAAGTCGAGCGGAGGCTGTGTCGGATCGGTGAGCGCCTGCGCCAGGCTGCCTGCTGAAAGCAGCAGCGCAGTTGCGGCCGCAAGCGTCCGCGCCAATATCAGACGGTCAGCCATGATCTCTCCCGGCTGAGCGTATAGATGGTCAGTTTCAGCACGGACTGCGGATATTGCGCCGCGTCCAGTTCGAACCCGTCCCAGAACACGCGCTGCGGCATGCGTTCGAGCGCGGTGATGTACTCGAGCAGATCAAAATAGCTGCCTTTGATGCTGATTTCCACCGTGTGACGGAAAATCTCGTGGGCCCCGGTTCCGCGTCCTGCCGCGGCGGCGGTACCGGCCGGAGCGGCGGTACCAGCCGGAGCGGCGGTACCGGCCGGAGCGGCAGTACCGGCTGGAGCGGCAGTACCTGGCGACGGACTGGCAATGGGCAGATTGCGCAGCGACAGCAACTGCAATTTCCGGTTTTTCGCTATTACGCTCTCGAGCATGGCCACCATTTTTTCCGGCGGGACAAACTGCTTTTGCTGTTCCTCGAACTGCTGGTCCAGCTGCGCCAACTGTTCGCGCAGGCGCGTGATCTTGTCGCGATTGAGCGCGTCCTGATCCTGTACGCTCGGCCGTACCAAAGTCTGAATCTGCGCCTGGATCGCCTTCGTCTCGTCCTCCTGTTGCGCGATCTGCGCCGACAGCTGGTTGCGCCGCGACAACACCGGATTCAGCAGGAATACCTGCAGCAAGGTCATCAGCACCAGCGTGACCGCGCCGAAAAACATCGCCCGTTCGCGCAAAGCCATGGCGTCGATGCTGTCGGCATACCTTTGCAGCACTTCTTTCATTTCGATCCACCACCGCGGGTTTGCGCTGGCGAGGGCACCGCCGGCAGAACTCCGCCAGGCGGTGCAGGCGCCACCTGACCAACCGGTTCCGCGGCAGCTCGCGCAGGAAGCTCGGCGTGGCCGGAAACAAGCCGGAACTCGGTGTAGGTATAGGCAGCCGGCGCGCCGGCCTGTCGCGTTGGATCCGCGGGCAGCGCACCGTCGCGTTGGGTCATGCTGAGCGAGTCGAAAGCCCGGCCGTGCATTGCCGGTTCCTGGTTCAGTCTGTGTATATAGGACGGCACCAATTCGGGCTGCAGGGCACGACCGCTGATTTCCATTTCCGCTCCGCTCTTGCCGATCTTGACGCCTGTCAGCCACAGCCCGGCGAGGGAATGCCGCGCCAGGGCGCGCATATACTCGGCGTAGCTCGAGTCGCTGACATGCACGCCGATGCCAAGGCTGTCGAGCGTCGCCTTGCGCGCGTTCAGCTGCGCCTGCAGTCGGTTGGCTTCCGTCTCGAGGCTGGCGTCCGCTTTCTTCGGCGCATAGCGCGCGGCGAATTCGGCCAGCCTCGTCTTCGCCTGGTTATGCTGCCGCGCCGTTTCTACCGATTGCCGGTCCAGGTTCAGGGTCTCGATGCTGGCGTAGGCATAAAATGCCGCGATGCCGACCAGCAGCACCGCCAGCGCGTCGACCATGCTCACCGCGGAAAACTTCTTCTTCTGCTTGAGGAAGATCGGGTTGAACAGGTTGATCTGCTGGCTCATAGCGCGTTCGCCTCAACCCGCAGCGCCGCACCGAGCACATGCAGCAGCTGCCATTGCTTTTCCACCCCCATTTCACCGCCGACAAATTCCAGGGCGTCGGCCAGATCGATCTGCCGCAGCGGCAGGTAAAGCTGCGAGCTCAAGAATGCCAGCAGGCCGATGTCCTCCGGCATCGGCCCGAGCAGCAGTTCCGACAGGGTGATGTCCCGGTATTGCCGCTCGAAATGATCGAGCGAGCGCTGCATTTCGACGCTGATGCGCTCGAAGTACGCCTGGCGCTGGCTTTCCGGGGCACTGACGAGCTGCGACCAGCTGATGTCCAATCTGCGCGCCAGATAGAGCTCGCCCTCGAAGGAGAGCGTGAACAGGCCTCCGGCGGCGTCGAAAGTGAGCATGCCGATGCCGCGGTTGGCGGTTTCGTAGAGCTGGGCGATATTGCGCTGGGCCGTTTCAGGAATGTCGATGACCTGCAGCACAATATTGGCGCGCTCGAACTGGGCGATCTGCGCCTTCACGATCTCGTTTTTCGCCGCCACCGCATACATGTAGTGGCTCTTGCCCGCCGCCTCTTTGTCGATCGGAATGTCGAGCACGTCCATGGTCGCATCGTCGATGTGATAGTCGAGCAAATCCTTGATGCGCCAGCGTATTGCCGCCTTCAGTTCCTCGCGCGGCACACTGGGCGCATCCACCATGAGCAATTGATATTCGGCGGGATGCAGCAGCGTCGCACAGCGATAGCGGTCCAGTTCGTGCTCTTTCGCCGCTTGTTGCAGTTCAGCGCCGTCCGCCTGGGCTTGCGCGACGATGCTCCAACGATCCACTCTGGGCTTGCCCTGTGCCGGGCGCTCGACATGGGCTAGGCGTATGGCGTCAGTATCGGCACTGATCACCATCCAACCCGGTTGCTCTTTTTTCTTGGAAAACCATGCCATCGGCGTTACTCGTTGGACGAGTTACTTGAAGTTATATCAATAAATCGTTGTTGTCAATGGTTTTTCTTTGGTTTTTCCCTGCCCAGATGCGACCTGATTCGACCGCTATCCCTGCCGTCAATCAAGGCGTGTTTGCCATCACCAATCGTTTGCGCTCGACATAGCCCGGCGTTGCCGCCAATGCGGCGTCAGGACAGGCCGCCCCGCCGGTATTGCATGCGATCGCTTCGATGCTGTAGGTCGTAATGACCAGCGGCACTCCGGGCGAGGTCTCGCCCTCGTTGAAATTCTTGGCGGTACAGGTCACCGTCACCAGGAAACCGGTTGCCGCGCGCAGATCCAGCGATGTGGCGCCAAAACAGGACAGGGAACTCAATGCCCGGTCCAGCCCCCACTCGTTTCCGGCACGCGCCGCCTGCCAGGCGCGCGCGGACATCACATCCTGCGCCGAGGTGAGTTGCTGGGTCGTTCCCAGCCTGACCAAGGCGGCCGATATGGTCGCCATGATCACCAGGATGACGATCGCCGCGATCGCGCCGAAGCCGCGTTGCCCGGCGCTCATGGCACGTTGTCCACGTGCGTCCCATGCACCATCACGATGGGTTCGCTCTGCTCGGCGATTTCCAGCGTCATCCAGACGAAACCGCTTTGCTGCGTCGCGCCCTGGTTTGGCGAATAGTCAAACCTGCAGCTTTTCACCTTGGTGGCGAGCACCGGCGTGGCACCGACCACCGGCGCTGGACACGCTGCCGGCGTTGCCGCATTGAAGCCGTAGTTCGCGAACCGGTACAGCGTTCCGGTGCCGCTGCCCTCCGCATCGACACCGGCGCCGGCGCAGACATAAAACACCGCATTTTGCGCATTGGGCACGACCACAAACCGCCCGCCGGTATAACCGCCTGGAAACTGGGTCGACGCCTGCAGCGTGATCCGGCTATAGCCGAGGTTGGGATCAGGCGGCGCAGCAACCGACAGGATCGCGGCCCGGTTCGTGCCCGCATACACGTCATTGGTATTCTGATTGTCGATCACCAGCCAGTCACCTGCCGCAGGCGTCGAAGACAAGGGGGTCAGCACGTCCAGCGCGGAGACCGCGGCGGTTCCATCGAACCATGCACCCCCGGCTACCGCAGTATCCGGCCCCATGCGATAGCGCCCGCCGGTGGACGTAGGCACCAACTCGAAGCACTGCGAACCGGGCGACCGGATCGAGTTGGGCACCGCCAGTCGAATGTCCCTGGACATTTTGCGCAATGCCGTGTCCGCCACGTCGGTCAAGCGGGCGCGGCGGCCCACGGCGACATAGCTGTCGAACGCCGGCCGGAAGAATACGACGACGGTCCCCGCGATGATGCCGGTGACCACCATCACCACGATCAACTCGATCAGCGTGAATCCGGATCGCCTGGTCGCTAGCATGGCGGCCCGGCATAACAGGTGCGCCAGCCGGTGAGCGCGAAACTGTCGCTTCCGTGCGTGACGTTTACCGTGACCGTCACCTGCGAGGTCGCAACCACCGGGCTGAGAATGACCGGCGACGCCGCCGGGGGACTCACGCTCACGCTCACGCCATAACCATTCAACACCGTCGTGCCGCTGATGTCGCAAATGTTCACCGCGCTATAGCCGTTGTAGTCGCGTACGTCGTTGTAGGTGTCGCGCGCGCAGGCGGCAGGGGCCGCATTGGCGGCGACCGCGAACGGCTTGAGCAGAATTTCTTCCATCATTTCTTCCGCGATCGCGGACATTTGTTTGCGCACCAGCGGGTCCCCGCTATGCCTCACCGTAGTATTGAACGCCAACAGCACGCCCGCGAGGCCGATGCTGATAATCACGATCGCCACGATCAGTTCGATCAGCGTCATGCCCGATAGCCGGCTATTCGACATATCCGGTCGCCCCCTCCACTTTGATGGCCGCGCCTTGCCCGGTGATGGCGATATTGCCGGCGTAGACAGTCGCGCCAGCGCCATCGCTGGTGATCGTTCCTGAAGGCTGAAAGTACAGTACCCCGCCCCCCGGATAGCCGCTTGCCTGCACGGATCCGTCTTTGCTCTGATAGGCCGACCCGTCGGGACTGGGCAAGCCCGCGCCGCAGGCGCTTGCCGGATTGGCGGCGGCGATTGAGAGCGTGACTGTGGTCGCGGTGAAGGACGCACAAACCAGGCGGCGATGGCTGACCGCGGTTTTCTGCGCATAACGCAGCGCGCTCACCACGTCGGAGTAGAAAGCCGCGCTGATGAAGGCGCGATTGTCCATGATGCGCGGCAGCGCGACGGCGGACAATATGCCGATGACGATCATCACCACGATCAGTTCAGTCAGCGTAAAGCCACCTTGCTTAGAGGCCATTTCAGAATTGCTGAAATGGCCCCCGATATAGGGGAGCACGAGGGGATGTATCCCCTCGTTTCGAAATAGGCTCTTAGACATCAGAACAGCTCGCGCACATGAATGGTCTTCCTGGTCTCGGGCGCATAGATGCCAAAACTGCCGCGCGCGGCGGGGTCGCGGTCGTAGGTGGCCGCGCAATTTCCGTTGATCGAACGCAGCCAGGGGATCGTCGCGCCCGTTGTGACAGGATGGCCGCTCAAACACGACTGGTCGGCTGCGCCCGTGCCGAGGTTGATCGCCAGATCGACGCTGCCGGTATTTCCCGTGCCCCCGGAAGTCGGTATCGCGAGGACGATGCTGCCCTGGCCCCCGACGAGCGTGGTTCCCGTAGCCGACGTGCCGAGCGTCGCCGGGGAGACGACCGACAAGGCGATCGAGCTGTTCGGGATGACGCTGAAGTTGTCGTCCGCGTTGATCAGCCAGGAGTTCCCGCTCCAGTATTCCGCCCGTAGCGGCAGGCTGAGCGACGCTTTCTCGCTGCCGAACGCGTTGAACACGCGCAAACGGCCGTGGCGGATGTTAATCGCGCCGTTGGCGCCGGAGGACGTGACCGTGTCGGCATCCTCGGCGTGAATCTGGATGGGCGCCGCGAGATAATAAGGCAGGCTGCTGAACACGAAAGAAATCTTCTTGTCCGTTGGAACCGAGGGGTCGGACTTCCCTACACCGAGCACAAAATTGCCCGCCGGCACCGCGCCTGTGCCACCCGCGACCGCATCCACATAAAGTTGGCCCGCGGCACCGCCGACTGGAACGCTAAGATTGACGTCCTTCGAAAAGCCGGTGCCTGCCGCGTAATTGGTGGTGACAGTCGGCGTGGCGAGCGCATTCTTCGCGGTCACGGTCACAGTAAACGGCTGACCCGGCACCGGTCCGACGGGGTTGCCGGAGTAGGCAAAGCCGACTGGGGAGCCCTGCGCTGTCACCACCGTATCGAAGTGATCCGGAATGAAGCGTCCGACCACCGCGTTGCGCGCCGGGGTATTGTCGAACACCAGGGCGGTGCCGTTTGCAGCCGTCAGGTCGACGCCAGGCGTATTCAGGAAACCGGTGGCCGCGACGCTCAGGGTAAAGCTGCCGACCTCGTTATAGCTCAAGTTGGTCGGGGTGGCGATGCCGCTGGCGAAGCAGTTCGGGGCCGAGGCGGGGCAGGCGCCGGTCTGGATATTGCTCCAGGGACTCGCGGTTCCGCCCGCCGGCGTATACGGGGCGCCGCCGGCAACAGTAGTCGGCCAGGTGTAGCTCGGCGCAGCCCCGTTGGCCGTGATTTGCGCCAGCGTCGCCCCGGCATCCGGAATGCCGTCTCCGAGCGCCACATTGCTGTCGGCTGCGCTGTTCCACCGATAGGCGCCGACCGTGGCCTGGAAGTTGGTGCCGGCCCTGGCGAACACCGCGCCTGCGGGTCCGGTGTTGGCCGGATTGTTGGTCGCCCCCTGCTTGACCGCGCTCGCCACCAGCGCGAACGGCCGCGTGGTAATGGTGTTGGAACTGCCGTCGATAATCCCGCCGCCGAAGGTACCGCTGTCGTCGCGCAGATTGATCAAATACTTACCGACATCCACCGTGGAAAGGTTGAAATTCGCCGTACCCGCGGCAAAGCTGAGCGTCAGGTTGTTGCTGCCTGGCACCGCAGTACCCAAAGGAGGGCTCACCATACCGGTAATGCTGGGCGCAGTGCCGCCGGGATCGTCGATGTCGCGGGTGTACCACGCCTTCAGATTCCTGGCGCCGGTGTACCGGTTCGAGATCGAACAAACGCCGGCGCCCGGCGCCTTGCGCCACATGGCCGCGCTCATCGCCTGCGGGCGCCCCGCGACCTGCACAGTGTCGTTGGTGAGCACGAAGGCATCGTCGCCGAAAGCGATCGGCGCCGAAGTGGTGCTGGAGGTGGGCACCAGGCTGTCCACCACGCTCACCGTCAACGCGGGGTCGGCATGATCGTTGCTGAGCGCGAGCACGGCCACGCCGCCGTCCGCCACGGCGAACTGATAACTGGCCGTGCCGCTATCCGCCGCGCCCGGTGTCAGCGTGCCGGCCGCGGTCGCCTTGGCCCAGTCGCCGTGTGCGGGCGAAGTCGTGATGTTGACCGTTCCCGAATAGTTGGTCACCACGTTGTTCAACGAATTCAGTGCGGTGATGGTGATGTTCTTGGGCACGCAGGTACTGGCGGTAGCGCCACCGATGTCGATCGTAAAGTGATTGACGCTGGACGTAATCGCACAGGCATGGGTCTGCGTCGCGATGGCGGTCACTGCGGCCTGGCTCAAGGCCTGCTGATACACCCGCACTTCATCCAGGTTGCCGCGGAAATGGAAGCTTGCCGGGAGTTCCGTTTGCGGAGGACCATTCACCTCCCCGCCTATGGATACCGGGCCGGCATCCGTTCCCCATGCGCCGGCCGTCCACGCTGCCTCGGTTGTCGTGTTCAGCAAAGCGCCGGCGGTATTGAACACGTAGATGGTGCGCTTCTTGTTGGTGATATCCGCGACAGCGGCAATGAAATACCAGGTATTGTTTGCGATAGTGTAGGTCGAATCCAGAATGACCGGCGTGATACCACGCGAGAAAAACCGGAGTATTCCCGCGGTGCCATCACCCAAACTGATGCCATAGCCGCCGGTGTTGTTCTGGTCGTCGATCAGGATGCGCTGCCCTGCTGTGGCGTTGTTGGTGGTCCTGATCCACGCAGTCACGGTGAAATCGGTGGTCAGGTTGGGCAGCGGGGTTTGCACATAACCTTGGGTGATGGTGCCGCCGTTGTCGAACACGCCGTAATTGCAGGTGCCCGGATTGCCCGAGATGGCCGGGGTCGTGCCTATGGTGCTGGCGCCGTTGAATGCCTGTGCGTTGTTGGCATTGCCGGAAACATCAGCCACCTCGTTTACCGTGCCGTTCCAGAACGCTTCATCCATGCGGTATTCGGCGAGCAAGGGCGGAGGACCGATGATGTAGGGCTGACCGGTGGTGAACGTGCCGCTCAATGTCGGACTGACCGAACCCGGGCCGGTCTGGTTCAGGCGCAGCGTGCCGGTGCCCGCGCCGCTATAGGCGCTGACCGTCCAGGTCGTGCCGCTGCCCGTCACGCCCGTGATGGACGTACCGGTCAAGCCGCTCGGGACCAAGGTAAAGGCGGAGGCATCCACCCCGGTTACGCTGGCGCTGAATATCACCGTCCACGAAACCGTCGAAAAACTGGTCGCCGTACAGGAGACCGAGCAATTGATCGAGTTAACCACCACTGTAGGACAACTATGCGCTATCGTCGCACCGCCATTGGAAGTCAGGGTGTAATCAATAGGGCAGGTATTGGTAAGGGTAACCGTACCGCTTATCGCGTTGGCGACCGTCACATTGCGCGCCAGGGTGATGGCGGTATTGGAGACCGTGAGATCGGTGAACATATTCGGTGGATTTCCGTTAGCTCCCGAACCCGAAATGGTTTGCACTCCCCCATTGAGCGTGACCACGCCAGTGCTGGTGAGCGTGCCATCCTGGGTGAAATTGCCGGCGACATTGAGCAAGGCGCCGCCGTCGTCAAACGAAGTCCCCGCGCCGATGTTGAAGTTGCCGCCAACCGTGAGGTCATTATTCAGCACCGCAGTGGCCGTGCCGGACATGGTGAAGTCGCCCCTGACGGTTTGAACTACCGCAGGCATGGTCTTGGTTCCGCTGCCGCTCAAGACAAGGTTGCCGTAACCCAGCCCCGTCGTTGTCTCGTCCCTGACGGTTTGATTTGTGCCGCTATAGGCGACGGTGCTGCTCGCGCCCAGCGCATGGGTATTGTAATTTGCGGGGAAACTGTTGGTTCCGCCTATATTGAGCGTGGCCCCGTTGGCCACCGTGATCGTGCCGCCGGCCGCGCTGCGGTTGGCGGTGAACGTCGCGAGATTGAAAGTACCGGTACTCACTGTCAGGTTGCCCGCCACATTCACGTTGCCCGCCAAGGTTACTGAATTGCCGGCTCCAGGGCTGACGCCAAGATTGCCGAAATTGATCGTCGATGTCGGCGTAATGGTCGCGGTGCCGGTGAAATTCTCGGTACTAGTGGTATTGAATGTTTGCGTGCCGCCGCTGTTCGTGTAATTACCGCCGAAGTTGATCGTTTCGCCGCTCCTGGTGGTGAACGTTCCGCCTGAATGATTGAATCCTCCGTTGAAATTGAGGGTTCCGCCGGTCGTTGTATTCTGGATCGTGCCGGCGGTCTGCGTGACTAGGCCGGTGAAATTGACGCTGCCACCGGCGTTATTGCCAGTGACCGTGAGCGTTCCTCGGGTTGGCCATGCGATGCCGGCGGCCCGCGTGAAATTGACCTGTCCGGTGGACACGGATATGACGTGGGTGCCCGTGGTGGTGGACGTGGTGAACGTTCCGTCGACAGTCAGGGTCTGCGTCGCGGCGGCTATGGTGAACGTGCTTCCTACATTGCCCGGATTGAGAACCAGATTGCCGGATTGGCCGCCAGAACTCGTGATATTGAGGCTTCCACCCGCGCCGAGCGTAAGCGTCGTGTTCGAGCCGACAACGCTACCTAGGGCAAGCGAGCCGCACACGGCTGCAGTCGTCACGCTCAGGTTGACGCCTGAATTGATCGTGCAGGTGTCGCCCGAGGTCGGCACTCCGGCTGGCGTCCAAGTAGCCGTGGCCCAGTTGGCTCCGGCGCTGGCCACTTTTGCGGCCGCCAGCGCTTCCCCGCTCCACGCGCCCAGTCCGACAAGCAACACGAACAGGAAAAACAACTTTGCGAAACTGCTCATGGATTGCCCCGCGCAACGGCCGAGGCGATCAGTTCGACCAGAGTGAATCCGTGGCTACGCAACCGATTCTTCATCTGTCCTGACCTAGAGGTGGCCGGCGCGGACGCTCTCCAAAAC
>Ga0334722_10007694_pt1 | contig 10407 bp, 8 predicted proteins | sample C3_bottom_MG_FD_207210 | JGI IMG/M metagenome (GOLD analysis project Ga0334722, IMG submission 207210) | Sediment microbial communities from Yellowstone Lake, YNP, Wyoming, USA - C3_bottom | ecosystem: Environmental > Aquatic > Freshwater > Lake > Sediment | place: USA: Wyoming | collected... | reverse complement strand
CCAGGTCTCTTGTCAGAGGTCAAGAGACTGCCCTTCCCACGCTTACGAGGTTAGCTGACGGGTTCGGGCCGGCAAGTTGGCCCTACGCGGCTGGCGCGATTCACCCCAGTGAGACTTGGGTCCCCCGTTCCCCCCGCTCCCAGTGGGTGCGGCGGGGATTCAGCGATCGGTTGAACCGGTAACTTATTAAAATTTAACGAGTTGTTGCTAAAAGTCTACCAGGAGAAGGACGATTTGTCAAGAGCTAGTGAGCATCCACAAAGGCCAAGCCGCAGCGTGGCCGTGTCGCCGCCAAAATCGCCCAAAACCGGTAGGATTCGCTCGTTGACGCCCGTGGCCGGTCACGGTTGAAACGTCGGGCTCATCTGGAGGCGTGGCGCCCGGGCCAGACAGATAAGAAATAGGCCAGACCGTCGAGGGGGAAGTGTTCCACGCATTGGGCGGCGATATGGGCTCGCGGGGAGGTCCTGGGGCACCGGGCGTTGAAAAAGATGAAGCGTGAACCACGGTAACTTGAGGGGGCGGGGACGACGAAGAGCGTCATCGGACGGGAATTCATGGAAAAGACAAAGTATCAGCACATGGGTCCGTCGGACCAGAGCCAGGGGCTGCCGCAGCCGCCCCTGGAGAAGCCGGTCGACCCGGCGCAACCCCTGATCGACCTGCCCGCCCTGGGCGAGGTGAAGGTGCGGCCCATCGACCTGACCACGGCCATCCGCGAACGGGTGAGCCTTCGTAAGTATGCGGACCGGCCGATGACCCTCGGCGAGCTGTCCTATCTGCTGTGGGCGACGCAAGGGGTCAAGCAGGTCACCATCAGACCGGCCACGCTGCGGACGGTGCCCTCGGCCGGGGCCCGCCACCCCTTCGAGACCTACCTCCTGGTTCGCCGGGTCGAGGGGCTGAAGCCCGGCCTGTACCGCTATGCGGCCATCCCGCACAAGCTGGTCGAGGTGGACTTCAGCGAGGACCTTCCGGAGAAGATCCTGGCGGCCAGCCTGAACCAGCGCTTCGCGGTCGACGGCGCGGTCACGTTCATCTGGGTGGCCGTGGCCTACCGCAGTTACTGGCGCTACCACGAGCGGTCCTACCGTTACCTGCACCTTGACGCCGGGCACGTGGCCGAGAACCTGTACCTGGCGGTCCAGGCCGTCGATGCGGGGTGCTGCGTCATCGGGGCCTACGACGACGACCGCCTCAACGCGGCCCTGGGCCTGGATGGCGAGGACGAGTTCGTCATCTACATGGCCGGGGTGGGGAAGCGCTAAAGGTGCAGCCCTGGGCCTCATCGCCGAGGGGACGGGGAATAGGAGGGATGGCGGCGTGGACTTCGACCTCGTGGTGGGCAATGGGATCATCGTCGATGGAACTGGGGGTCCGCGATTCCAGGGCGACGTGGCGGTCAAGGACGGCCGGATAGCCGCCGTGATCCGCCGGTCGGCCGGGGGTGCAGCCAGGAGTCCGGCTGGGGGGCCGTCCGGGGGCGGCGACGGGAGCGGGTCCGAAGGCTGGCGGGCCCGGCGGTTCATCGATGCCACTGGGCTGACCGTCACTCCTGGGTTCATCGACCTCCACTCCCATTCGGACTGGATCCTCCCGCTCGAGGAGCACGACCGTATCCTGGCTCCCTTTCTCGAGCAGGGGGTGACCACGGTGGTCGCCGGCAACTGCGGCTTCTCACCGGCCCCCCTGGCTCCGAACTCAACGCACCTGGCCCGGATCCGCGATAGCCTTGACTTCATCACCGAGCGGCCCCTGGACTTGGCCTGGGGATCCATGGACGGTTTTCTCAAGGCCCTCGAGGAACGCGGCGTGGCCCTCAACGTGGCCATGCTCTCAGGGCACGGGACGATGCGGGTCTCGTTTGTCGGTGCGGACCACGCGCCCCTCGACGGCGGGACCATGGCCCGCATGGAGAGGACCCTCGCCGAGTCGCTCGAGCAAGGGTCCTTCGGGCTGTCCCTTGGGCTTGGGTATGAGCCGGGGATCTTCGCGGGGCCGGATGAGCTCGAGCGCCTGGCGCGGGTGGCCGCGAAGCGTGACCGCCTGGTGACCGTCCACCTGAAGGCTCTGTCGCGCCTGTCCGGGGCTTACCCCTTGAAACCCTTCGACCGGCCACACAACCTGCGGGCCCTGCGGGAGATGCTCGACCTGGCCGAGCGGACGGGCGCCCGACTTCAGGTCTCCCACCTCATCTTCGTCGGCCGGACGAGCTGGCCGCTGGCCGACGAGGCCCTGGCGATGATCGATGCGGCCCGCGGGCGTGGGGTGGACGTGGCCTTCGACAGCTTCCCCTACTTTTGCGGGAACACCACCATCTATGTGGTCTATCCCGCCTGGTTCCTGAGGAACATCGAGCGGAACTTCCGGAGCCCGCTGGCCCGGACGGCCCTGAAGGCACAGGCCCGGATCGTCTTCAAGGCCCTGGGCTTCAGCTTCGAGGACATTCAGGTGATGTGGGGCGGCCACCCGGAGCTTGAGCAGTACAACGGGATGTTCTTCGGGGACATCGCCAGGAAGATGGGCGTTTCGGTCTTCGACGCTTACCTGAAGGTCAGCGAGGTCAGTCGGGGGAAGGCCCTGTGCCTTCTGCACAAGTACAGCGGGGATGCTGAGGACGACAGCGCCTACCGCAAGGTCCTGACCCACCCACTGAACAGCGTGGAGACCGACGCCATCGTCACCAGCCGCGGGGCCCAGAACCCGGCCGCCTTCGGGGCCTTCCCGCGGGTCATCCAGCGCTATCACAAGGAGCTTGGCCTGCTGACCCTGGAGGAGGCCGTCGCCAAGATGACCGGGAGGCCGGCCGAGCGCATCGGGCTGAGGGACCGCGGCACCATCAGGGAAGGAAACTGGGCCGACCTGACCATCTTCGACTATGACCAGATCCGCGACAACACCACCCTCACCCGGACCAGCGAGCGACCATCGGGGATCCGGCACGTCTTCGCCAACGGACGCGAGGTGGTCAGGGACGGCCTCGCGGTGACCGGGGCCAGGGCCGGTCAGGTCCTGCGGGCCGCGGGCTGAGACGCGAATAAGGGGCGTGGCGGGAATCGCTCAGCCGGCTGGGTCGGAGACTAACCGAAGCAAGAGACGAACCACACATGGAGGATGAGGGAAATTGCGGACGTTGAGAGGCACCGCCGCCTCGCCTGGCATCGCCATCGGGCCGGCGGCCATCCTGCGTAAGGGACAGTTGAAGATAGAGGAGCGGCGACTCGATGAGGCGGCGGTGGGAACCGAGATAGAGCGTTTCCGGGCGGCCGTTGAGGTCAGTCGACGGCAGCTTGAGGAGGTCACCGCCCGCGCCGAGCGCGAGACCGGCCCGGAGACGGCGGCGATCTTCCGGGCCCACCTGCTTTTCCTGGACGACCCGGAGATCGTCGACGCCATCGAGGAGCGCATCAGGAGCGGCCGACGGAACGCCGAGGCGATCGTCGCCGAGGTCATCGCCGAGCAGGCGATGGCCCTGGCCGCTTTGGACGACGCCTACCTGGCGGCGCGGGCCGCCGATGTCCGCGATGTGGGTGACAGGATCATCCGGAATCTATTGAACCCGGAAGGTGTTGGCGGCGCGGTCGGCTCAGGTGAGCCCAGCGGACGACGGCACGTCCTCTTCGCCCACGACCTCGCCCCGTCCGACACGGCCCAGCTGGATCGGCGTTCAGTGCTCGCCTTTGTGACCGAGGCCGGGGGTCCGACGTCGCACACGGCAATCATGGCTCGGGCTCTGGGAATCCCGGCCGTGGTCGGAGTGGGTGACCTCCTAACCTCAGGGCACGAGGGTGAGACGGTCATCGTCGATGGTGGCCAGGGGACGGTGATTCTCAGCCCGGATCAGACCGTGCTGATGGAGTATGAACGGCGGGCCGACGAGGTCGCGGCCCGGAGGCGAGAGCGCGAGCGGCTGAAGGACCTGCCCGCCGAGACCATCGACGGGCGCCGGGTCGAGCTGGCGGCCAACCTCGGGCACCCGCGGGAGGCCGGCCCCGCGTTGGAGCACGGCCCGGACGGGGTCGGGCTCTACCGCACCGAGTTCCTCTTTCTTGATCGGTCGACCCTTCCCGGCGAGGACGAGCAGTATGAAGCCTATCGCGCCGTGGCCGAAGCTTTTGGCAAGCGACCGGTGATCATCCGGACGCTGGACATCGGCGGCGACAAGGAAGTCCCGGCCCTGGGGCTGGAGCGAGAAACCAACCCCTTCCTGGGCTGGCGGGCCCTGCGCATCTCCCTGCAGCGCCGGGACCTGTTTCGAACGCAGCTCCGGGCGTTGTGGCGGGCCGCTGCCCACGGGAACATCCTGGTCATGTTCCCGATGGTCGCCACGGTCGACGAGGTTCGTCAGGCCAAGGCCGCCCTGGCCGAAGCCCGCGCGGAGCTGGTGGCGGAGGGGAAGCCTTGCGGGGTCAGGATTCCCGTCGGAATCATGGTCGAGACGCCGGCCGCCGCCGTGGCCGCCGATATTCTGGCCCGCGAGGTCGAATTCTTCAGCCTCGGGACCAATGACCTGATCCAGTACACCCTTGCCGCCGACCGGGTCAACGAGAAGGTCGCCTATCTGTACGATCCGTTCCATCCGGCCGTCCTGCGGCTCATCGCCCGCACCGTCGAGGCCGCCCACAGCGCGGGCATCTGGTGCGGCATGTGCGGGGAGATGGCCGGCCTGGTCGAGGCCGTGCCATTCCTGGTCGGCGTCGGTCTGGATGAGCTGAGCATGAACGCGCCGTCAGTGCCCGTGGTCAAGGAGGCCATCCGCGCGATGTCCGCCGCCAAAGCGGCCGAGCTGGCCCGCAGGGCACTCGACGCCGAGAGCGGCGCCCGGGCGCGGGAGATCCTGGCCGGCCGGGAATGAGGCCGGTGGCACCGGCATGAGTTGCCGGGTGGCGGCAAACGAAGAGGATAGGGCCATGAGACTTGCCATCATCTCCGACATCCACGGCAACCAGACGGCTCTCGAGGCCGTCCTCAGCGCCCTGACGACGAGGAGGCCGGAGCGCTACGTTATCCTCGGCGACCTGGCCTATAAAGGGCCGCATCCGCGCCAGGTCGTCCGGACCATCCGCGGCCTCGGCGGGCTGGTCATCAGGGGTACCGCCGAGGACCGCTTGGCCGGGGTCATCGCCGCGCCCACGGTGGCGGTGGCCGCCTTCGAGGACGCCGACCTCTTCAACCGGTGGGCGGTGGACCGCCTCACCGCCGATGACCGGGCCTGGCTGGCCGGGCTGCCCTTCGACGCGGCCATCGACGCCGATGGGACCAGGCTCTATTTTGTTCACGCCTGTCCGTGGAACTCGACGGACCTCATCTACCCCTGGGCCGACGAGGACCGCCTGGTCTCGCTCTTCGGTTCGAGCGAGGCCGACGCCGTCGCCTATGGGCACATCCACCAGCCCTTCCTGCGCTGGATCGGCGGGCGGGCGGTCCTCAACCCGGGCAGCGTCGGCCAGCCCTTCGACGGCGACCGCCGGGCGGCCTGCGCCCTAGTGGAGACGGGGCGGGGGGCTTTCAGCGTCGAGTTCATCCGCGTCCCCTATGACTACGAGTCCGTCGTGGCCGACGCCCGGCGCGAGGGCCTGCCGGCCATCGCCACGTACGAGGCGATGATGACCACGGCCCGCTGGCCGTATTGAACCCGGCCGGGGATCGAGAGAAAGGATTGACCGCCCGGCGGGGGGAATAGACTGCGGTGAGTGCTGGGCAACGAGAGGAGGAGGGAGCCGGTGGCCGAACGGACCCTTTGGCGAAAGATCGAAGAGCGCTTGCACCTTCTGGCCGACGAGTTCCCGGCAGTCATCGGCCTGGCCTTCCGGGACCTGGCCACCGGCCGGGAGATCCTCATCAACCCCGACGAGGTCTTCCCGGCCGCCAGCGTCATCAAGGTCGGCGTGCTCATCGAGCTGATCCGGGCGGCCGGCGAGGGACGGTGCCGGCTCGACGAGCGGATCGTGGTCACGGCGGCCGACCGGGTCGCCGGTAGCGGGGTGCTGACCCACCTCGACGAACCGGTCTCGCTGACCCTCAAGGACCTGGCCAATCTGATGATCGTGGCCTCGGACAACGTGGCTGCCAACATCTGTATCGAGCGGGTCGGGATGAACAGGGTCAACGCACTCTTTCGCGAGCTCGGCCTGGAGCACACGAACCTGGCCCGAAGGATGATGGACGACGCCGCGGTGCGGGCGGGGGAGGAGAACGTGGCCACCCCGCGGGAACTGATTAAACTGTTTGCGACCCTGTATGAGGGCGAGCACCAGGCCGGGCGCCCGGTGTCATCTGAGGTTGCGGGCGAGGTCCTGCGGATCCTGAGGAAGCCCAAGGACGAACCGATCCGACGGCCACTCCCACCCGACCTGCCGGTGGCCGGCAAGCCCGGCAAGGTCGACGGAGCCGCGGCCGACGCGGCCATCGTCTATCTTCAGGATCGGCCTTATGTCTTGGCCGTGATGACCAAGTACCTCCTGGGGACGGACGGGGAAGAGGTCATTGCCGGCCTATCCAAGGTGATCCACGAGTACATGGGGGTCCTTTCCGACTCGACGCCGATGGGGCGACGGCTGCCGCCTGATCGAGGGAAGGACGGGCCGGCCGCCGCTCGCCAGGTCACCCTGCCGTGAAGGAGACGCGAACCGACCGGTTGCCCCGCCCGACCGTCGGCCCTTTGATCGCCTTCCTGATCTGCGCCGCGGTTTGGGGAGGTTCTTTCGTCGCCGCCAAAATCGCCCTCCGGGAAATGGACCCGATCGGCCTCGCGGCGGCCAGGTTTTTCCTCGCCTGTTTGGTCTTCGTCCCGGTCGTTATCGGCTATCACCTGCGCGGTCAGCACCTTACGGCGGCCGAGTTGCCGCTGTTTCTCATCCTCAGCTTCCTCGGCGTGACCACGTACTTCTGGCTGCAGTTCGCGGGGGTGCGCCGGACGACGGCGACCAATGTCGCCCTCCTCATCACCCTGACTCCGGTTTGGACGAGCCTTCTCGGCCGTTTCTTTTTGGGCGAGGAGCTCGGCCGGCGGCGCTTGGCCGGCATCGCCATGGCTTTCGCCGGGGCGGTGCTGGTCGTCACCCGCGGCCGCTTCAACCTCTCGACGGGACGTGACGACCTCATCGGAGGCCTGTTCATCCTTTCGAACACCCTGGCCTGGTCGGTCTACTCGACCCTGGGGCGGGCGGTCCTGCAACGGCGTCCGGCCCTCTTCGTCACGGCCTGGGTCGGCGTCCTCGGCACGGTGATGATGGTTCCCGCCCTGGTCTGGACCAGAGAATTTCGAGGCGGCATCCACCTGACGTTGAAGACCTGGACCGCCGTCGCCTACCTCGGGCTGATCTGCACGGCTCTGGCCTATGCCCTGTGGTACTACGCCCTGAAGCACGTCCGGGCCAGTCTGGCCGGGGCCTTCCTGTACCTGGAGCCGCTGGTCACCATCATCCTCAGCCGCTTTCTGCTCGGCGAGACCCTGACCCTGGCGACGGTGATCGGAGGGATGGCCATCATCGCCGGCGTCTATTGGATAAGTTCGGCTTCGGAAGACCAGAGGTTGGGCCGGAAGCCCGATCGGGGGTGCGACGCGTGAGTGACGGATCGCCCGCTGACGGCCGCAAGGTGCAGATCGTCGTCGACGGAGCGTGCGACCTTCCTGACGACCTCCTCCAGGAACACCGCATCGAGATGGTCCGAATGCGGATCAACTTCGAAGGGGACCTTGTCCACGACCGGACGGATGCGAGTAGCGACGAGGTCCTCCGTCATCTCGCCACAGGGCGTTTCCCGAAGGTTTCACAACCCTCGCCGGGGGAATTCCTGAAGGTCTATGGCGAGGCGGTCGACCGGGGGCTTTCGGTGATTTCCATTCACGTTACGGCCCGATTGACGGGCACCTTCCAGTCCGCCAGGTTGGCCGCCGAACTCCTCAAAGACGCTACGGTTGACGTGGTTGACACCCGGACCGGCTCGATGGCCACCGGGTGGGTGGCCCTGATGGCCGCCCGGGCGGCCCTGGCCGGGGCCGACCACGGGGAGGTCCTTGAGGTTGCCCGGCGGGCCTGCGAAAAGGTCGGCATCTACATCATGGTCCCCGACCTGATCTACCTGAACCACGCCGGGCGGCTCGGGAAGGCCCAGGCATGGTTGGGGACCGTCCTCAACATGAAGCCCCTCATCACTGGTCGGGATGGTGTCCTCGAACCGGTCGAGGTGGTCCGCGGGCGCGGACGCGCCCTCCGACGCCTGGTCCAGCTGGCCACCGAATCGTTTCCCGCGGGCAGCCGTGTGGCCGTGGTCCACGTGGCAGCCGAGGACGATGCCCGCCAGTTGTTGGAGGCGGCACAAAGGAGGCTGGCGCCGGTCGAGGGGCGGATCATTCAGTGCGGGCCCGCCGTGACCTATGGCCTCGGACCGGGCGCGGTCGGCATCTGCCTCTGCGCTGAATAGGCGGGGGGGCTGCCCGGGGAGCCCCTCCCCGGCAAAGCTGTCCGGACTGGGCGACATGAAGTGTCTCTCGCGCCCGACAATGAGCAGGAAAATCCCAGCGTCCCGGCGAAATGAGAGGTCTGAAAGGCCGCCCAGAGGTTCGCCGGGATCCGTTATTCTATGGCCCATCTTTCGTCTTGCAGGGAGGCGAAGGCTTGAAGAGCAGACGACCCGACCCGATCAAGGCCGGTCTCGAGGCGGCGGCCGCGCGCACCGCCTTCCTCGAGGCCGTGCTTGACAGCTCCTACGAAGGCATTGTTGTCGTCGATCTCGACGGTCGAATTGTCCTCATAAATCAGGCTTACTGTGATTTCCTTGGGAAAGACCGGCGGGAGTTGATGGGGCGTCATGTGACCGAGGTCATCGATAACACCCGCTTGCACCAGGTGGCCAAGACCGGCATTGCCGAGATCTCCGTCGTCCAGAGGATCCGCGGGCAGAACATCCTCGGACACCGGCTGCCCATCCGCCTCGACGGGAGAATCATCGGGGCCATGGGCCAGCTGGTCTTCCAGCGGACGGAGGAGATCAAGGGGCTGGTGGGGCGACTGAACCTCTTGGAGAGCCGACTGGAGTACTACGAGACCCAGCTTCAGGACCTCTTCGGGGCCCGCTTCACCCTCGACGATGTCTTTGGGGAGAGCGAGGCCATCCGCGAGGCCAAGCGGGTGGCCCTGAAGGCCGCCCGGGGCAATTCCTCTGTCCTCATCCTGGGCGAGAGCGGGGTGGGGAAGGAAGTCTTCGCCCACGCCATTCACCGGGTCAGCCAGCGTGCCCGCGGCCCCTTCGTCAAGGTCAACTGCGCCGCCATCCCAGAACAGCTCCTGGAGTCGGAGCTCTTCGGCTACGAACCGGGGGCCTTCACCGGGGCTGGCAAGGGCGGAAAGCCCGGCAAGTTCGAGCTGGCCGAGCACGGCACGATTTTCCTCGATGAGGTCGGCGACATGTCCCCGAATATGCAGGCCAAGCTGCTCCGGGCGCTGCAGGAAAAGGAAATCGAGCGGGTCGGTGGGGTACGTCCCATCCCTGTCGACGTCAGGGTCATCTCGGCGACCAATCGGGACCTCAAGCAGCTGACTTCCACCGGTGCATTCCGCAACGACCTGTACTATCGGCTCAACGTCGTGTCCATCGTCGTCCCGCCGCTCCGCGAGCGGCCCGAGGACATCCCGGAGATTGTCACCAAGCATCTGACCAAGGTCTGCGGAGAACTGCAGGTACCCCTCCGGCGGATGGCCCCGGCAGCCATCGAAGCCCTCCAGAGATACAGCTGGCCGGGAAACATCCGGGAGCTCCTCAACGTCGTCGAGCGAGCGGTGAACCTGGCCGAGGGTGAGGTCATCACGGTCGAGGATCTGCCTCCAGCCCTGCGGCCGACGGGTGGCAAGAGCGAGCCCGCTCCGGCGGTCCAGGGGACGTTGGCTGAGGCCATCGAGAGGGCCGAACGTCAGGCCATCCTTCAGGCCCTGGCGGCGGCATCGGGGAATAAGGTTAAAGCGGCCAAACTGCTCGGGGTACACCGATCCACTCTTTACGAAAAGATGGAAAAATTCAAGCTTATGGATCAATGAGATGACGGGGTATCCAGACATGTCGGAAGCATCAGACAGCAACGGGAGGCCTGACCACTCCGCGATTCTCGAGTTGTTTCCGACTGAGGCTGTCGGCTGGCGGCGACAGATTTCGATCCGGATCTGTCCGGGGAAAGCCCAGAATCCGTTCACGATGGCCCTTTTTGTCTCCCCTGGGAGTTGGCATGACTCTTGCTATTAGTGAAGTATGGCACAATAGCGCCGGCGCCGGCGGGCCCACTGCCTGACTCCGGGCCGGAAAGGCCGGTCGGCGCTGGACCATCAGGCTTGTTGAAGCGGTTCTCTCCTCACCCAAGTCCAGGAGCGTCAGCTGCGGCATCGAGGGGGTGATCGGCAGAGCCGAACGGGT
>Ga0334722_10007692_pt1 | contig 10413 bp, 12 predicted proteins | sample C3_bottom_MG_FD_207210 | JGI IMG/M metagenome (GOLD analysis project Ga0334722, IMG submission 207210) | Sediment microbial communities from Yellowstone Lake, YNP, Wyoming, USA - C3_bottom | ecosystem: Environmental > Aquatic > Freshwater > Lake > Sediment | place: USA: Wyoming | collected... | reverse complement strand
AACTACTTCGCCGGCACGAACCGCTTCGTCCTCGAGACCTTGGTCCGTGGCACGTATGCATGGGCCGACAAGGATGAGGTGCTCCGCTACAAGGCGGATTGCACCAACCGCATCGTGAAGGCGTCGGAATGCCCCAAGTGCCTCGAGCAGATCGCGGACATGGAGGTAGCCCTCAATGAGCTGAACCGTGAGAAGGTTCAACTCATCAATCGGTTGGAAGGAAGGGAAAAGGACAAGATGTTTGCTCCATCGGAGAAGAGTTCCGTCTCCAAGTTCCTGAGCTCCTTCTGGGACATGATCGGCTCGATTCTCAAATGGATCGCTGCTGCGGTGTTGGTCCTCTTGGGACTCGGCATCGTCGGTCTCGTGCTCTGGGGCATCTTCATGGCGCTTCGCCACTTGTGGCGAGACCTCACGAACACTCACCCAGTAGCACCAGCACCACCGGCTCCGACGCCTGTGGTTCCTGCTCCAGTTGCACCCGCGCCGACGCCTGTGCCTGCGGTCCCGACCCCTGTGGTCACTCCGCCGACTCCGATAGTTCCGGTTCCTGTGCCCACTCCGGCACCGACTCCGGCAATCATCGTGCCGGTCCCCATGCCGGTACCGCGTGAAATCCATCTGTTCTATGAGGATGGCACCGAGATCGTGCTGGAGTCGCGCCGGCGTCGGTAAGCACCTGAATCAAGCACCTTTATACCCGCATTACAGAGAGAACTTCTCTGTAATGCGGTTTTCTTTTGTCTAATTTTATGATTGACAAGCTTAAAAATTTATGTAGTATTTTGCCTAGAGTCCTTTACAACTAGGTTTTACAAAAGCAACCACTTTCAGGGAGTTGCCGTATGAGGAATGACAAGAGAGGATCAACCCTCGAGTGCTGGAAGGACTATGCATCGAGGCTCCCGCAAGGGACGAAAAACTGTGAGGTACAACGTGAGGGTCTTCGGACTTTTATCGGCGTCCAAGCAGCCACAATTAGATGCTATATCACAGCACCTAAGAGTCTAAGGGGTCTACCTCTCGTCAAGATGAGGTATTTCCTAAAGGCCCAAGGATATGAGGTGTTAGAGCTCGAAGCGCTACGAAGTGAGGTGGAGAAATTTGGAGAACTTGTCGCCTATGGTCTCATGACCATACAGGAAGCTGTGGAAGTCTTGAACTATACAGACCAACACGGTGTCTTTCGAGTTCTCCATGGTGAATTGTCACAACTTCCAAACGCTCGAATCATTTCGATTCGAGGATGCTTGGAGCGACACAAGAACAATCTTCAAAAAGCAAAGAGCGAATGGTCCGCAATTTGGGGAGTGCAATATGTCGCGCCCATCGCGCCTCTACTCACTCAGCCCAAGGTCGAGCCAGTTCACACGAATTCCAACATGAGAGACGACATCGTCATCTTCAGTGGACTAGTGAGAGCACTTCTGCCTGTAGTCATGAGACTTTCATCCGACAGTTGTTCCGCAGAAAATCGCAAGATCGCCCGCAGTGAGGCTGGTTCGCAGAACGTCTTCGACCTCTCTACTGGCCTGAACAGGCTTTGTAGTGAGACTGCAAGAAATCAATACAAGGGAGTCGATCCCTTCACCCCACCCGCCAGGAGAGATTCATGAGTATCGTCGCGAAAACAGGAACCGAGTCCTCACTCATGGCTTTCCATGAGGGACTGGTCCTATTCAGGATTGCTGATTCCTATCCCTTTCTCTTTGAGAATGGTGTGGTGTCTGAGCTAATCCAGAATGCCATTGACTCTGAAGCCGCGAACATCTGGCTCTGGGTCAATCTCAAAAAGCGCAGTATCGTCGTCCAGGACGACGGCGTCGGCGCAAGTGTCGAGCAGTTCAATACCGCCTTACAGCGGGTTGGTAGCTCCATGAAGAAGAAGGACAAGTTGGGACGATATGGAATTGGTCTCGTTTCCCCCATGGGGAAGTGTGCCAAGTTCATCTTCACCTCGACGACCAAGAAGGATCCAAAGGCTTATACGAGATGGACTTTCGACTGCGCGGAAATCGAGAAGACTTCGAGCAAGATCGAAATCCCTCATGAGAGTGTGCCTGAATTCCAATTCAGTCGCACTGGCAAGGGAACCCCTTGGCGTACTGAAATGCGCATCTATCAGTTCCGCAGTGACCTTCGGGCACAGCGGTTTGATGCGGATAGGCTTACTCAGGCTATCCAAGAGCGTTTCAGCAATGCCATGAAGAAGCGTGACGTTGTTGTCCACGTGCAAGTTACGGCGGAGAATGGTGCGCTTCTCCAGTGGGTGATCAAGGCCAAGGAGTTTCGTGGCACACCGCTCAGCCGAGCAAGCAAGCTTGGAAGAGATTCGGGTGTGACCGATATCACTCTTTTCCTCTCACCACAAAAGAAGGGTCATAAGGGGAGGGTCCTCATCGGTGAAGTCGACAACGACTTTCGAGTGGATTTCCAAACCTTCGCTCGTTCTGCTGGGTCGGACTTCATCTCCGATGAAGCGGTTCAGGTTTTGACTTCAGGGATTTTCGAGGGAGTTATTACGAACTCGAAAATCAAGCTGAGTCCTGACCGGAGGAGTTTCGAGAGGAACTCCGCCTTGGCTGGTTTCTGCAAGGCCATCGAGGAATGGGTCAACGAGGCTGGCAACGCACACGTCGAAGAGATAAAGACTTGCCGACGTGAGGAGCGTTTCCAGATTCTCGGGACACGTTCGATGAGAGTGCTCGAGGCGTTAGCTCTCCAAGATCCTCTGCTTCTGGAGCTCATTCAGAGTTTCAAGGTGGGGACCCATGGTTTGCGACACGCTGAGACAGCGTTCGACTGAGATCGGCCCACAGGACAAGACATCCCTTTCCGTTCATTCGGCGGGGGTACCTAGGGAACCGACCTCAAACGAACCGAGAAGCTCTGCCACTCCTGAGACAACTCATGAACACCACACTCCTTTTAGCGTCACCGGACCTAAGGGACGGAAGCGCATCGAGGTTCGCGGTGATTCAATGGGGTTGCAGTTTCGGTTCGAGCCTCTTGAAAACTCTTCCCGTCTCTGGGAACTGGACATAAGAGGTGGTATCTTCGTGTTCAATACCCGACACCCTCTCTGGCAGCAAGCCGAAGAAGGCGGGTCTCGTTGTCTCATGGATCTGATGGAACATGTGGCAGTGCTAGCACTCCACATGGAAATGACCCCGACTGCTTGGCGCGCTCACACTGAGAGCTATCTCGATGGAGCACTTCCAGGTCTGGTGTTTCTCCTGTGCAACGGCGGCAAGATTGCCGGGCGCAAGACCATCATCCATGATGATTTGAAGAAGAAGTCTGATAAGTAAAACCTAGTACAAGCCACCAAGATTTCATCGGGTGGCTTTTTTCATACTTGACAACACAAATATTAATGATATGCTTTCGAAAGTACTGCAGTACCTTTCACCCATTCAAGGACACATCATGCTCCGACAGGAACTGAAGGACAAGCTGTTCAAGCAACTCGAGGTCCACTGGCAGGAATTCGAAAATGAGGTGAGTAAGGCTAATACTCACCTCCAGAACAAGCTCCGTGAACTCGTCAAGATCTACGGGCCGGAAATCATTCAAACCCTGCTCGACCAGGTGGAACTCAATCCCCAGCTCCAGCTAGGGGATAACACCCAAGCGGCAGCGCCGGCCAAAGCCAAGAAGTTGATCAAGAAGGCCAAGGTGACACCTTCCAAGAGGAAGGTCCGTCGACCACGAAAGCTGAAGCTCTCTGGCAAGGAGCGCAACCGTCGCGCTCACCAGGTGACGTACCTCAACCTTCTGAAGAAGTTCTCGGCTCGTGGTCGGGTCAAGTACAAGCACATTTTCAAGAAGCAAGGCTGCCAGGCAGCGATTGACGCCATGAATTCATTCCTGAGCAAGTAACAGCACTGACTCATTATGTTTCAGTGCTTTTTTCTATCTAAAACGGCTTACTTGCTTAATATTGGCTTATATGCTATCGTTTTTCCATGATTTCAAAGACCAAAAAGGCCAAAGCTATAAAAGAAGCCCAAGTCCACGACAAGGATACAGGCTCTGCTGCAGTACAAATTTCCATACTTTCGAAGAGAATTGAGGAGCTTGCAGCTCATTTGAAGAAGAATGCCAAGGATAACCACTCACGACGAGGTTTACTCGCCATGGTGGCTGATCGTCAGGCACATATGAAATACCTAGAGAAAAAGTCTCCAAAGGTTGCTTTAGCTCTCCAAAAGAAACTCGGTTTAAAGAAATAGGATACTATATAGTAGTAGGTGTTTGAAATTAGTTATTTTAATAAAAGTTACTTAAGTTATTTTTCATGTCAGTAATAAAACATAAAGCTCAACGTGTCGGCGTATTCATAGACACACAAAATCTTTATCATAGTGCGAAGAATCTCTATCATTCCAAAGCAAATTTTGGAGCCATTCTCAAAGAAGCCTTAGACGGACGGGTGCTCGTGCGTGCCATTGCTTATGTGGCCACCACCGAATCAGGAGATGAGGGAAGTTTTTTTGATGCTCTTTCAAAAGTAGGTATTGAGACCCGTACCAAACCTTTACAGGTTTTTATTGGTGGAGCCAAGAAAGCTAATTGGGACATCGACCTCGCCATAGATGCAGTTAAACTTGCTCCTCGACTCGACACCATCATCATTTGTTCTGGAGACGGAGATTTCGTTTCACTCATAGAATATTTACAAAACACTCACGGCACTCAGGTTGAGGTTGTCTCATTCGGGAAATCTTCTTCTTCAAAACTCATAGAAGCTTGTGATGATTTCTTAGATCTAGACAAAGACCCAAAAAAATATCTCATAAATTCAAACGAAGGAAAAACTCGTGGGAAAACCCCAAGATAAGATAGAATATATTTATGGAGCCAGTAGAAAAACAGCCTGATTTGAATGTCCACGAAGTAAACAAAAACACAACAGAGGACACTTTTCTTAAACAAATTCGCACCTTTCAAGGTGATGTGGCTTCGGCTATTGAAGAACAAAATGAAACTTTGATTTCTATTCAGCGAGCACAAGAACAAAAGAATGCAGAAGACGTCGTCTCTGGTAAGGCTATCTCTCCTGAAGAAAAAGCTGAGAAAGAATCAAGAAAAAAAGCCATTTGGCTTTTAGTTGGCATCATTGTTCTTTTTGGACTAGGTACTACTGGAGTTTGGTTCACATATAATGCCTACAAAATAAAAACATCTTTGCCTGCTCTACAAATTATTCCTAATAAATTTTTAATTACAGAAGAATTTGAAAAAATTAATGTTTTGAAATTGAACAAAGATTCTTTTATACAAAAAATTAACTCGCAGTGGCTTCTAAAATCTGGTTCAGGTATAAAACAAATTCAATTAGAAAAGGGTTCTGGTACCACTACAGAAATTTTGAAAACAATAGATTTCTTAAACTTAATCAAAAGCCACGCTCCTGGGAGTTTGATAAGAGCCTTCGATCCGTTGTTCATGTTTGGATTAGTTGGTGCGGATCCAAAACACACCTTTATTCTAATAAAACTTGATTCATTTGACCTGGCTTTCGCCGGCATGCTTAATTGGGAAAAGGATATGTCTGACGATATTTTGCCATTATTTGCATCATTCGATATAGTCCAAAACACCCCCTCACAAAATGATTTTAGCGACCTTACAATAAGAAACAAGGATGTAAGGATTCTTAAAGACTACTCAAACAAGACGGTTCTCCTCTACACATTTTATGACAACAATATGCTTATCATCACAGATAATGAAGAGTCCTTGAGGAACATTTTAACCAGACTTGATTCAGAGAAACTCTCTCGCTAGCACTATTTTTTTGGTCTGATAGAATAGGCGCATGACTATAAATACTGCACAAATAAAAACCAAACTTGAGGAAGAAAAGAAAGCTTTAGAAAAGGAACTTTCTGATGTTGCAAGGAAAAATCCAGATAACTTAGAAGACTGGGAAGCGGTGCCAGAAAAAAATGGTGGGATTGAACCCGATGAAAACGATCAAGCAGATCAAATTTCTGAATACGAAGACAATAATGCCATTGTGAATAAACTCGAACCAAGATATAGAGATATCAAATTAGCTCTAGATAAGATTGAATCTGGTAATTATGGTGTTTGTGAAGTTTGTGGAGAAAAAATTGATGAAGAAAGACTTTCTGCGAATCCCGCCGCTCGTACTTGTAGAGAGCATATGAATTAAAACTTCCATGAGCTTCTCCAAAGTCTACAGCGCTCAAACTTTGGGATTATCAGTAGGAATAGTTTCTGTAGAAACAGATATTTCTCGTGGACTTTATGCATTTAATATTGTTGGTCTGCCAGACAAGGCGGTCGAAGAATCAAGAGATAGAGTCAGTGCGGCCATAAAAAATACCGGCCTCGGTTCTCCAAAATCAAAAAACCAAAAAGTAATAATTTCTCTGGCTCCAGCATCAGAAAAAAAAGAGGGTCCATCATTCGACGTGGCCATAGCGCTTTCATATCTAGTGTCTGCAGAAGAAATTAATTTTAATCCAGAGAAGAAAATATTTCTTGGAGAATTATCTCTTGATGGGACCCTTCGACCCATTAGAGGTATTTTACCCATCACTCAATTCTGTAAACTAAAAGGTATAAAAGAAATTTATGTACCCAAAGAAAACGCTGAGGAAGCAGCGATTATCGAGGGTATAGATGTTTATGGAGCAGATTCACTCAAATCACTTATTTCTCATTTATCTGGAGAAAAATTAATAATTAAAAATTTTAAAACAGAATTTAAAAAAGAAATCAAAATTTCAAAAATAGACTTTTCTGATATTAGAGGTCAGGAGAGGGCCAAGAGAGGATTACTCATCGCTGCAGCGGGCGGGCATAATGTGGCCATGTATGGTCCTCCAGGGACGGGTAAATCTATGCTGGCAAAGGCTTTCTCTGGCATCTTGCCTTCTCTTTCATTCGACGAAGCACTTGAGGCAACGAGCATACACTCAGTAGCTGGCACACTTACGAACTTTATAACCGAGCCACCATTCCGTTCACCACACCACACCTCGTCCTATGTATCACTAGTTGGAGGAGGAACAACGCCTAAACCAGGGGAAATTACTTTGGCACACCGAGGAGTTTTGTTTATGGATGAATTCCCTGAATTTGAAAGGCGGGTAGTAGAAAGTTTGCGTCAACCACTTGAAGACAAGGTTATTTCTGTAGCCCGCGCGAAGGGTACTGCAAACTTTCCAGCCAATGTAATACTCATCGCTGCCATGAATCCATGCCCTTGTGGTAATTATGGTTTTAGAGGCAAGCCGTGCATCTGTACACCAACCTCACTCCAAAGATATAGGAGAAAAATGAGTGGACCAATCATTGACCGAATAGATATTTGGCTCGAAGTAGACAGAATTAGTTCTGAACAGCTTTCTGGAGTAGAAGAGGGGGCCAAAAGTGAATTTTTTAAAAGCAAAGTGCTCGATGCAAGGAATATTCAAGCTGCAAGGTTTTCTGAATCAAATAAAAATAATAAAACTCACCTATTAAAAAATTCTGAAATGAGTGCTCGAGATTTAATAAATTATATTTCACTTGGCTCTGAAGCAAAAAACACTTTAAATATGGCCGCCGACCGATTAGTATTTTCTCCGCGTGTATATCACCGTATGCTCAAAGTGGCGCGCACTATTGCTGACTTAGATAATTCTAAGGAAATTACCCGCGACCATATCCTCGAAGCGGTTGAGTATCGCCCTAAAAAATTCGACGTTTAAAAAGGATTTTTGGCGCCACGAACTTCGAAGTGTAGATGGTTGCCTGTAGATTTACCCGTACTGCCCATGTTTCCTATTTGTTGACCCTGACTCACGCTTTGTCCAGAAGAAACAAGAAGTTTACTCATGTGACCATAGAGTGTCTGTGTGCCATTTGGGTGACTCACAACCACATACGTCCCATAACCACCATTCCAACCAGTCCTTGAGATAATTATCACACCATCAGCAGCGGCATAGATAGGAGCACCATATCGATCTGCGAGGTCCACCCCATTATGACCATGAATACCCTGTGTTCTTCGGCCCCCATTTATTGGCCTCATATAATATCCAGCAAAAGTTGGGAGGTTATTGAACTGTGTACTAGAAGACGGTGATGAACTTACCCCCGCGGTCACTTCTCCATCCGGGACAATTATCACGTCTCCAACATTGAGCTTTGAATTTATTAAAACATCATTGAAAGCCAAGATATCGTTCACATCAGCCTTATATTTAGATGCGATTGATTTTAGAGTATCACCCTTTTTAACTGTATGTTTTACCCCTGAAATAGGAAGAATAACGAGTTCTTGTCCTTCAACCACCTTTCCACCACTTATGTCGTTGGCCCAGGCGATTGTATTAGAAGAAACACCAAACATCTTAGCTATCGCGGGTAAAGTATCTCCTTTGTGAACAATATAAACAGAAATCTGTCCACCTCCTGCCTTACCAGCATCAGCGAAAGTTACCCCCTGATCATTTTCTGGAGAAAGCGCGCTGTTATCGATTATGGCGAGGTGTGGAGTAACTGTGGATATCGGGGTAGTACTCAAATGCCCTTCGAGTAAAGCCATATTTTGGGAATTCTTTGATTCAATAATGGTGGGGGTTCTAGAAAACTTAACCCCTTGGGCCCGCGCATTTACAAATATTGGTACCCCTATAACCAAAACAGCTCCAGCGATTATTACTCGATGGAGAAAAAATGATTTAGATGAATTTATTTTCCCAAAAAAGCCATATTTAGAGCGCTTTTTTGGACTATAACTGTTTTTTATACGCTTTGATTAAACTATTTAATATTGGCCTGAATTTCTGAAAAGTGGCCAGGAAGTCCTGAATGACCAACTAGAGTATTTTACTACAAAAAAAGGCTTCGGACAACGGATAAGGTCAATATGCTATAGTGTCCAAATGGCCTTTGAAACCCTAAATCCAGAGCAAAAAAAAGCTGTTTTAACCTCTGAAGGACCCCTTTTAATCTTGGCTGGGGCTGGTGCAGGCAAAACTAAAACAATAGCAGAGAGAATTAGACACCTAATAAAAACCGGCACGGCGCCATCCTCAATTTTAGCTATCACCTTTACGAATAAAGCAGCCAAAGAAATGAGGGAAAGAGTGGGGTTGATGCTAAGTGAAGATAAAGATATAAACAGACCAATATCAAGCAATGAAAGGCCGTTCATTTCGACCTTTCACTCCCTCGGTGTTCACATCATTAAAGAACAATCATCCAAACTTGGACTCAAAAGGCATTTCACCATATTCGACCGAGATGATTCAAAGAAAGCAGTGAAGGAAGCTTTAGAGAAAAATGATTTGGATCCAAAAACCCACGACGCGGGGAAAATTTTAAGCATGATTTCAAGAGAAAAGAGTCGGGGACAAAGCAGTGGGGAATTTTCAAATAGAATCGAAAGGAGTTCATTTTCAGAAATTGTTGATGTGGTGTGGAGGGAATATGAAAATATTTTGAAACGAGATGGTGCACTAGACTTTGATGATTTACTTTTGAAAACTGCCTGGATACTCAAGAATGACTTGGATGTAAGGCATTACTATCAAAAAATCTGGGATTATATTCATATTGATGAGTATCAAGACACAAACGGAGTACAGTACGAGATTTCTCAAATGCTTGTTGGACCGAAGAGAAATATTTGTGTGGTCGGGGATATAGATCAAAATATTTATTCTTGGCGTGGGGCAGATATAAAAAATATTTTAGATTTTGAAAAAGATTATCCAGAGGCAAAAGTTATTTTGCTTGAAGAAAACTACCGTTCAACTAAAAATATTCTTGATGCAGCAAACTCTATTATAGAAAAAAATATTGTTCGAAGAAAAAAAACTTTGTTTACTTCAAACTCTGCGGGGAAGAAACTTGGAGTCTTCCAAGGTTTTGATGAATCAAGTGAAGCAGAATTCATTGCCTCAAAAGTTGAAATTCTCATAAAGGATAGAACCAAACCAGAAAATATTGCGGTCCTTTATAGAGCCAACTTTCAATCAAGAGTTTTGGAAGAAGCGTTTATGCGTCACCGCATCCCTTATCAACTTTTAGGTACAAGGTTTTTTGAGAGAAGAGAAATAAAAGATGTTTTGTCATATTTAAAAGCATCCTTAAACAGAGACTCACTCGCAGATATAAAACGCATAATAAATGTCCCTACTAGAGGTATAGGCAAGACCACCATAGCCAAAATTTTTACTGGCGGAGAGGCGGATTTACCTAGTGCCACTAAAACCAAAATTGCTAATTTTTATAATCTTCTTGATGAGATAAAAGAAACAATGGAAACAAAAACTCCGAGCCAAACTATTCAATTCATTTTGAAACATTCTGGTTTAGAACTCGAATGGAAACACGGCAAAAATGAAGACCTTGAGAGGTTAGAAAATGCATATGAATTGG
>Ga0334722_10007690_pt1 | contig 10414 bp, 11 predicted proteins | sample C3_bottom_MG_FD_207210 | JGI IMG/M metagenome (GOLD analysis project Ga0334722, IMG submission 207210) | Sediment microbial communities from Yellowstone Lake, YNP, Wyoming, USA - C3_bottom | ecosystem: Environmental > Aquatic > Freshwater > Lake > Sediment | place: USA: Wyoming | collected... | reverse complement strand
AGATTTTGCCAGGAGAGACCGTTTGAGTTAGAACCGGTCTCTCGGCTTAAGAGCCCCAGCGCCATGGGGTCAATCTTTGATCCTTGCCGTACCTGCTGCCGGCAAAGCCGTCGATCAGGCCAGTCGATCAGGCCATTCGATCAGGCCAGTCGATCGCCTGCGCTCTCGGCTAAATGCCGGCCCCTTGAGTGCCTGCTGCCGCAGCCTTGGCCAAGGTGCCGCCGCCCTTGATCTCCTCCAGCAATCCGGCAAGGAAGTTCCGTTCTTCTGCCGTAGCATCTACCAACGGCAACCGTACGCCACCGGCCCGCAGACCGGTCATCGCAACCAAGGCCTTAATCGGTACTGGATTGGTCGTCACGAAAATACCCTTGAACATCGGGTAAAGTTTGAGGTGCCACGCGGTAGCCGCCGCGGTATCCCCAGCAAACCAAGCATCGACCATCTGTTTCATTTCATCGCCGATTACATGGGATGCCACACTCACAATCCCGCTGCATCCCAAAGCCAGCATGGGCAAAGTCAGGGAATCATCACCGCTGTAGACGGCAAAATCGTCCGGCAACAGGCGTTTCAATTCACTGACCTGATCCATATTGCCCGCTGCTTCCTTAAGCGCCACGATATTGGCAATCGCCGCGAGCCGCTTGACGGTAACCGGCAGAAGGTTAGCCGAAGTCCGTCCCGGCACATTATAGAGCATGACCGGCAAAGTCGTTGCTTGAGCAATGGCAGCGAAGTGTTGATACATGCCCTCTTGCGACGGTTTGTTGTAATACGGCACAACCGCCATAATGCCGTCAACACCCGTCGCTGCTGCCTGGCTGGCCAACTTGACACTGGACTCCGTAGAATTCGAGCCCACGCCGGCTATGACCACGCCACGGGAACCGACCGCCTCTTTGACCACCCTAAACAGCTGCAATTTCTCCTCGCCAGTAAGCGTAGGGGACTCCCCGGTGGTGCCACTGACCACGATACCGTCAGAACCGTGCTCCATTAAGTACCTGGCCAGTTCCCTAGCTGCCGCATAATCAACTTCCAAAGCTTCGTTCATCGGGGTGATCATTGCCGTTAAAATCCGACCGAAATTCATCACACTCATCCTTTCTCTATTGATGGCCTAGTCCCAGGGTGCCTGCTTGTGCACCTGAAGATCTTAAGTTCTTGCGGGTGACTCTGTGCGCCGAGAGCATAGCGCTGCCGACAACCAGCACGCCACCGCCCATCCGTCAACTGCGCCGGCAACAGACTACCTATGGCATCTGATGCATGAACTTCCGGTGCAGCGCTTGAACCGCGGTCACCATATCATCCTGATGCACCAGAACCCAAATAGTCGTGTGCGAATCTGCCGATTGGAGAATACTCACCCCGCTATCCGTCAAAGCCTCAACCAGTGCCGCCATTACCCCCGGAACCCCGGCAATGCCGGCACCGACGACAGAAACTTTGGCGCAATTCCGCACAACCTCAGGTGAGAAATTCATGTTTTGCAAAATTTGAACCGCTTTGCCCGCAATCTCATCCCGCACCGTATACAAGACCGCTTCTGGTTGAACGCTGATGAAGTCAACGCTGATATCCGCCAAGGCCATGGCTTTGAAAATTTTCTTATGCGCTTGCCGGACGTCCGGCACATCGACCGTGCTCACCCGAATTTGCGTCACATTCGGTGAATGGGCTATCCCGGTAATCATCCGGTCGCTGACAATGTCTGTGCCAGCGCCGCGATCAGGTTGTACACTGGTCACTAAGGTACCCGGCGCATCGGAAAAAGTCGACTTGATCCGCAAAGGAATGTTCCGCTGCATGGCGATTTCAACTGCCCTGGGATGAATAACTTTTGCCCCTTGATGAGCGAGTTGACAAATTTCATTGTACGTAACTGTATCCAAAATCTGAGCATCCTCCACGATCCGCGGATCGGCGGTCATAATCCCTTCGACGTCAGTATAGATGTCAATAGCCTCGGCATCAAGAGCTACACCCAGCGCTGCAGCCGTAGTGTCGCTGCCGCCCCGGCCCAGGGTCGTTACTTGATTGTCCTCAGTCACACCCTGGAACCCGGTCACGACCACTATCTTCCCTGCGGCGAGATGGTCCAAGATCGTTTTCGGCTCAACTCTAACGATCCTGGCATCCCCAAAATTGTCGTTGGTGATGATCCCAGCCTGCCCCCCCGTCAACAGCGTAGCCTTGTAGCCTAAGCATTCCAGGGTGCTCGCCATGACTGCACCGGAAATCACTTCGCCGCAACTCATCAGCAGATCGAGTTCCCTTTTGGGCAGATCCGGACAAATATTTTTCACCATGTTCAAGAAAGTGTCGGTCGCATAAGGATCCCCCGTCCGGCCGATAGCCGAAACAACGACCACCGGAGCAAACCCTTCGCTAATCGCTTCAGCTATTTTTTTCGCCACCTGCGCCCGGCGTTCCGGTGTGGCTACAGATGTCCCGCCAAATTTCTGCACTAGGATCCGCAAAACCATCTCTCCCTCTTTGTCTCCTCGGCTTTAACCTCGACAAGTCGGCTCAGCGCAGCTGTTGCGTGGTCTTATTGTACCCCCACCCAACGCGCCGCCCTGACCACTGGTCAGAGCAACAACTCGGCAATCTGGACGGCGTTGGTAGCAGCCCCCTTGCGGATCTGATCTCCGACCACCCAGAGGTTTAGGCCCTGCGCAATCGAGAAGTCCTCCCGGATCCGTCCGACATAAACTTCATCAGTATCAGCACTGTACCAAGGCATCGGATAGCTGTCTGCGGCCGGGTTGTCAACCACAATAACACCCGGAGCCTTGGCTAAAGCATCTCTGGCTTCCTGCACGCTGATCTTGCTTTCCGTCTCTATGTTGATGGATTCGGAGTGGCTCCGCAGCACCGGCACCCTCACAGTTGTAGCTGTAATGGCCAGTTCAGGAGTGTGGAAGATTTTGCGTGTTTCTTTTACCATCTTCCACTCTTCTTTCGTGTAGTCACCTTCCTGAAACACGTCGATGCGCGGGATAAGGTTAAAGGCAATTTGATACGGAAAAACCTGGCTGACCAACTCACCGCCGTTGACCCAATTTCTAAGCTGGGTCTCCAGCTCCTCGATGCCTTCCCGGCCGGCGCCGGAAACCGCTTGGTAAGTAGACACCACTACCCTGCGGATACCTGCCAGATCCAAGATGGGCTTCAAAGCCACGACCATAATGATCGTAGAACAATTCGGATTGGCGATGATCCCCCTGTGTCCACGGACATCTTCGGGGTTCACCTCCGGCACCACGAGGGGTACTTCCGGCTCCAGACGGAAAGCGCTGCTGTTGTCGATGACAATGGCCCCGCTCCGGACCGCTGCCGGAGCGTATTCCGTACTAGCTGAGCCTCCGGCAAACAGCGCAATATCGATCCCCTGAAAACTCTCCTTGGTCGTCTCTTGCACTTCCAACTGCCGTCCTTGCCACTCGATCATCCGTCCTGCGGAGCGTTTGGTTGCCAGCAAGCGCAGCTCATCAACCGGAAACTTGCGTTCAGCCAAGATCTTAAGAAACTCCTGCCCAACGGCACCTGTAGCCCCCACAATTGCAACATTTGGCATCTTATGTCCTCCTTGAAAATTGCAGTAACTCTAGAGGAAAGGGTGCCTTGCTGGGCAAAGAGCAGGGCACCGCTTCAGTAGCCTACGTGACCTGATTTCGGCACCAAGGGCAAAAAGGCAAGGCCCGGGAACCAGCGGCAGAATTATCGCAGCTTACCGGTAATCTACCAACACCGGCTGAATTTGCCTACCCTCAAGCGCCGCCAAAATCGTCGCTGGAATCTTGTCCATGTGTGCTACCAACGAGTTGGCCTTGGCCTCTGGATTGTCTTGCCCGAAGGGCACAAAGAACACATTCTTGGTGACGAGCAGCGAACCGATATTCCGGGCATTAAGTCCCAAGCCGTCATTAGTCGAGATGGCCAAGACAAGCGGCCGCTGATTGCGCAAATGGGCTTTAGCCGCCATGAGCACGGGGCTATCCGTAATCCCGTTAGCCAACTTGGCCAGGGTATTGCCTGTGCACGGAGCAATTAATAAGCAATCAAACATTTTCTTCGGGCCGATCGGCTCCGCCTCGGGAATGGTATGAATGGGTTCTTTCCGGGTTGTCTCCCGCAGAACTTTTTTCCACTCTTCCGCGGCTCCAAACCGAGTATCCATGTTGTCCACCGCTAGGGAAATGATGGGGGTCACATCAGCGCCTTGGTCAATCAAGTCCTTCATTACACCCGTGATTTCGTGCAGCGTACAATGTGAACCGGTTAAGGCAAACCCGATTCTCAGGCCGTCAAACTGCATCCTCTTTGCACCTCCACTTACGACTCTCTTACTTGGTATGCGTCGTCAGTTGGCGCAGGATGAGTGGCGGATAAACTTGGGCAAGAATTCTGCCGGCAGTCTTGGGAGCTACGATACCTGGAAGCCCCGGAGCGAGCAGGGCTTTAATGCCCAGCATCTGGGCATACTCGAAGTCGGTCCCACCGGGAATGGAGGCTAAATCAATAATCACAGCACTGCGCGATACTTTCTCCAGCACCACCTGGTCAAGAATCACACTGGGCACGGTATTGAAGATGATATCCGCGCGGCCAATCTCTTCCTCCAAATCGGCAAAATGCACAGGCCGGAGACCCATCTCGAGCGCTCTAGCCAAATCCACCGCCTTGCGGGCTACACCGGTAACCTGAGCACCCATACCCTTGAGGACCCGAGCTAAAGTCCAGCCGGTCCGGCCCAAGCCCAAGACGAAACTTTCGCTGCCGTGGATGGTAATGACAGTGTTTTCCATCGCCATCTGGATAGCGCCCTCCGCTGACGGGATGGAATTCAATACAGCTACTTCGTCAAGGAAGGCAGTTTCGATCACTCGAATGCCCATCAGCTCAGCAGCAGAGCGCAACGCAGGGCGGGCCCATCCAATAAACAGCGGCACCTGAGCGGGTATAGCCTGCAGGACTTCTTTGTTGAGCATAATAGGGCCATTCGAGTATTTGGCTTTGACCATGCCCCTTTCGTCGGTGCCAAACATCGGAAAAATCAAGGCGTCAACTTTCGTCACTGCTTCCAGAAGAGAGCAGTGTTCGATGCCCGAAATCTCCGGTGCTTTTTCGAATCCGACTCCGACTATGTAGGCTCCCAGTTTCTGTAGTTCGGGAATAAAGTAGAGTTCCCGATCATCCCCTCCTATCACGGCCAGGCGAATTCCTTTCAGACCCGCACTCATCTTTATGCCCCCTTTGAGACAATGTCCCATCGACTACTAACCAGTATATGAGGGGGCTTAGCAGGCGGTGCGGAAGCCCGAGCTAGTCGAGGAAATTCTCCAACCCGATCACCAAGGTGGTCAATTGGGGCGCCTTGCGAATGGCCAGGAGCACGCCCGGCATATAGGTCTCGCGGGTGTACGCGTCGTGGCGAATAGTCAAAGTCTGACCCAAACCACCAAAGATAACTTCCTGATGGGCAACCAAACCAGGCAGACGCACCGCATGGATATGAATGCCCCCAAGATCAGCGCCGCGTGCCCCGTTAAGTTTCTCATACTCGTTGGGATGCCCCTGAACCATCGGTTCTCGGACCTCACTTATCCACTCTGCCGTTTTCAAAGCAGTCCCTGATGGAGCATCTATCTTCTGATCGTGGTGCATCTCAATGATCTCCACGTGTGGAAAAAACTTAGCCGCGTCCCGGGCAAAACGCATCATGAGGATTGCGCCCAAAGCAAAATTAGGAGCCAGAAACGCCCCGATCTTTTCCTTCTCGGCAGCAGCCCGAATCTCGCCTATTTCCGAATCATCCAAACCAGTGGTCCCAATGACCGGAACGACACCGGCGGCAATGGCAGTCTTAGCGTTTTTCAATACGGACTGTGGGTTGGTAAAGTCGACCACAACGTCAGCCCGCGCTGCGCGCAAACTCTCTCCATCAAGCGGGCCCGTGATCTCGACACCGACACGGGGCGTACCGATGACGTAGCCGACATCCATGCCCTGATGCCGAGTATCGGCAGCCCCGACCAAGATCATGTCCTCTTGTTTCAACACAGTCCTCACGACTTCCTGTCCCATCCGGCCGCTGGCACCTGCCACAAAGACACGGATTTTCTTCAAATCTAAACCCTCCTGCCGTGCATACAGCAAAACCCCGTTGCGCCAGCAAATCGGGGTCGAAGCTTTTCTCTATTTTAATAGAATAGAGAAAGTCCTGTCAAACTGAATATTTTCGGCTGCGGTCGATGTTTTGCAAATCCACGATGATTACTTCAGAACCGATTTTCTTAATCGTTTGCCAAGGAATCACTAAGAGATCCCGTTCGCGGTCCGCAAAACTGCCAAACAAACCGCCAAAGCCCGCGCGCGAGTTGAGGATGATAGCCTCAATCACGCCGTTAGGACCGATGGCGAGATCGGCATCGCCAACCAAACCGAGTTTAGCCCCATCATACAGATTAATGATCTCTTTTCCCCCTAAGTCACTGAGGAGCATTCTTGTTACCCCCTATTTCTGAACCTCAACCAAGCCCTGATGCCAAACGGCTGGACTATCGCCAGGATCAGGGAGACCAGTGCTAAGGGTTCCACCACGAAAGCTGACGTACTCCACCAGTCTGTGGGGATTTTCAAAAAGGAAAAAAGCAACTCCAAAGACAAGTAGATGCCGCCTGCTGTTCCCACCAGCTGGGCAATCACTTTGGACAGCGGACTGGCGATGGGCTGCGAGCGCCACATAGATAAATACCAACGTTCCCTCACGGAAGCAGCACAGCCTAACAGCAACAGAGCAAGCCCCAGGACTTCCATGCCATCATCCCCCTAAGGGGATTTTATGTTCAGGCAAACGGGCCTAGAACCACCGCCTGCTCCCGCATGGGCATTACGCAGTTCCAGTCGAGCCGAATCCGCCTGTCCCGCGCTCCGTCGGCCCTAGTTCGGCCACCTCGACCAGATCTGCCAGATAAATTGGCAGCAACAGCATTTGCGCAATACGTTCACCGTTCTTAATCATGTATGGTTCTGTGCCCACATTGATGAGAGGAACTTGAATTTCCCCCCGGTAATCAGAATCAATGACGCCGACCGCATTGGCAAGAGTAATGCCATAGCGGCTGGCCAAACCGCTGCGCGCACAGATGATCGCGACTACATGCGGTCCCGGCAGTTCAACTGCCAGCCCCGTGGGCACCTTGATGATTTCCCGGGGAGCAAGCAGCGCCTCTTCGTCCAAACACGCGCAGAGATCCATGCCCGCCGCCCCGTCTGTAGCATAGGCTGGCACCTTACTTCCTGGACGCATCCGCCGAAATTTGACCTTGATCTTTTCCATTTGTCCGCTCCTCTGTCTTTGTCGGCAGTTTTCGGCGCAAGCGGCTAACCCTTACGCTTGCTTAATTCCAGGCTTGCTTGTCAAGAATCTCAGCCAGATCGACCTCATGTCCTTCCGGCCCGATCGCCGCTAGGCTAATCTTACCCCGTTCCCACAGACGATTCATTACCCGGAACACATCCTCAAGCGTAACCCTCTCCAGTTTCTCCACGACTTCTTCCGGAGCCAAAACCCGGTTGTAGGTCAATTCGGTTTTGCCAAGGCGGCTCATTCTACTGTTGACTGACTCCAAACCCAAATACAGGCTACCCTTAATCTGAGCTTTGGTCCGATTGAGTTCTTCTGCGGTAATCCCGGTCTTTTTCATAGCCTGAACTTCTTCCAGAATGCACTCCACCACTTCTCGAGTATTGCTGGGACTAGTTCCGGCATAAATGGCAAACAACCCCGTATCGACATATGTCGAGTGATAGGAGTACACTGAATAGGCCAGCCCTCGTTGTTCCCGTATCTCTTGGAACAGCCGCGAGCTTAGTCCCCCCCCGAGCACATTGTTGATTACATGCATGGGGTAAATGTCTTCATCATCTTGTCCCAATCCCGGTACGCCAATGATCAAGTGCATCTGCTCAGTATCCTTACCGACAAACCGCTGGACGGCCATCCCTTGCGGGGTACCTTCCAGCAAGCGCGGACCGCCTCGCTTGAAGCTCCCGAACAAGTCACTGAGTCTTCTGAGCAAAGCATTCTCGTCGTCAATCTTGCCGGCGACAGCCACGACCAAGTTCTCGGGCGCATAATGGTGTCCCAAGTAATCAAGGATCTTTTCGCGGGTCAGCGCATTAATGCTCGCCACTGTACCCAAGATCGGCTTGCCTAAGGGATGATCGTTCCATACGTATTCAGAAAACAGATCGTGAATCAGCTCATCGGGCGAGTCCTCATACATCTTGATTTCCTCAATGACTACCTTCTTCTCCTTGTCAATTTCTTTAACATCAAAGAGGGATGAAAAAAACATATCGCTGAGAACATCGATAGCCAGCTCAAGATCTTCATCTAAGACTTTGGCATAAAAACAAGTGTATTCTTTGGTTGTAAAAGCATTAAGCTGTCCACCCACAGCCTCTAGCGACTCAGCTAATTGGCGAGCAGTCCGTTTTTTTGTTCCCTTAAAAAACATGTGCTCAATAAAGTGAGAAATTCCTTCATAACCAGAGCGCTCATCGCGGGAACCAGCCCCTACCCAAAGTCCGATGGCCACAGAACGGACGTGCTCAATTTGCTCGGTGATGACCCGAACACCGTTCGGCAAAACGGTTTTTTGGTACAACGCTTTCACTCCTCTCAAACCACATAATTCGAGCTCAGAACGCAAAAATCCTGTTGGGAGCAAAATTTTTCGCGGTTTTGCGCACAATATTCAGTCCGCGCGATCAGCCTTAGCCTGCTCAAAAAGCCTTTTTTCTCCACCGTCCGTTCACTCAACAAGGGAACACTCCTCAACTTCGTCCCCTTAAGCCAAAGCTCACAGCTTCCCAATACTTCACCGGCCTGAACAGGCAGAACCGGTGGCCGTTGCCAGACCACTTTCAATTTGAGGTTTGGTCTATCGTTGATCGCAACACTTGCTCTCAGCGGTTCTGCAGCCAATGCCCGCACAATTTCTTGACCGGCGAGCGGATACTCACCGAGCACTTCTCCTGCTTGCACCAATGTTAGAGTTTCCGTCCGCGCAAAACCCCATTCCAGGAGCCGTTGTGCATCCTGAAACCGGTTTGGAGCACTCAACACTACAGCAACTAACTTCCTTCCGTCTCTTGTCGCTGAGGCGACAAGGCACTTGCCCGCGGCATCAGTGGTTCCCGTCTTAACCCCGTCAGCGTAAGGATAGCTCCAGAGCAGCCGATTGGTATTGCGCAGGTTCATACGCATATCCGGCTCAAGAAAACGAATCACAGTCTCTTTCTGGCTAACGATGGAGGAGAAAGCGGGAAGCCGCTGCAATCCATAGCGAGCCATGAGAGCCAAGTCATAGGCGCAAGAGTAATGGGCTTTGTTAGGTAACCCATTAGTATTCGCAAAATGCGTATTGTGTGCTCCCAAGGTGACGGCCTTTTCGTTCATGAGCCGGACAAAAGCCTCTTCACTGCCAGCAATTTGCTCCGCGATCGCCACACAGGCGTCATTGCCAGACTTGACCAATGCGCCAGTGATGAGCTCATAGAGAGTGAGCTTTTCGCCCTGATCTAGACCAAGGGTGGCTTCTCCCACCGCCGCAGCCTTTGGGCTGATCACGACGAGTTCGTCCGGACGTCCGAGTTCCAACCCCAGGATGCTCGTCATAATCTTGGTCGTGCTCGCCGGAGGGCGTCGCTTGTAAGCCTGTTTATCAAACAGGACATCTCCGGTCTCCACATCCATGAGAACAGCCGCATCCGCACTCAGGGAAGGAAGGCCGGGGTCAGCTGGCTTGGGGCGCCCAGTCTGGGTTCGGCTCCCTGCAGCTTTAGGACGATTGCCATAGCGGCCGGCTGTCCCGGCCCCGGAGCTGTTCTTTGTCCCAACCGACCTGGCCGCCACTTGCCACTTGGTCACCGCCGCGCCGTCGAGGCTCTGATTTGCTGCCCAGGCTTGTCCTGCGCTCAAAAAGAAAGAAACCAGCGATAGCAAAAATGCAAAAACGCAAGACCAGGCTTGCGTCCGTCTTAGCCTGACCATTCCACCACCTCTGTTACGGGGTAGTATTTCCGGCCTGGCTTAATGTTATCAATTCGTCAAGAGTAACACAGCGGAAACCCTCGCGCTCCAATTGCTTAAGGATCACCGGCAAAGCTTTCACCGTGTTCTCTTTGGGATGCATAAGCACGATTGCCCCCCGTTTGTCCGGCTTCACGCCGAATCGGCTGCCAGGGTTCAGAACGCGTTGGGCAATGAGCTCAGGAGTACTTTCTGGCCGCCAATCCACAGTATCGAGGGTCCACAGCACCGTCTGGTAGCCCAGTTGGTGAGCAGCCCGCAGACCTGCAGGTCCTTTTTCGCCGTAAGGAGGGGCATAAAAGC
>Ga0334722_10007689_pt1 | contig 10416 bp, 10 predicted proteins | sample C3_bottom_MG_FD_207210 | JGI IMG/M metagenome (GOLD analysis project Ga0334722, IMG submission 207210) | Sediment microbial communities from Yellowstone Lake, YNP, Wyoming, USA - C3_bottom | ecosystem: Environmental > Aquatic > Freshwater > Lake > Sediment | place: USA: Wyoming | collected... | reverse complement strand
AGGGCGAGAACCCATCACAAATGCCTGCCGATTTCCGCCAGAGTGGTTTCCAGCCGACAGCAGACATCGTGGATATGGATGCTTTCCAGGCTCAACGAGTCAATAACCACCAGGGTTTCCGGCGGCAAAGTCTTGCCGAACCGCTCCCCTGCCCGCCGGGCCACCTCGCGCACTGCGTCCTCGGCAAACTGCGGCTGGCTGTGCGAGGTGTAGACCAGTTGGGCCTCGTCGGTTCTTTTCAGCAGATCCTGGGTCACATGCAGGGCCGCTTCCAGGCAGGCCAACAGCTCGGCAATACTTGGGGAAAGCCCTGCCGACTGGAGGGCAAGGGTTGTCTGGGAACGCTGCGAATGGGTGGGCAGGGGGCAATCCTCACCCTCCTTGCCAAACAGGGTCTGGTTGTAGGCCTGAGTGCAGGGACAGGCGGTGATGTGGGCCACGCCGACCCCGAGCATTACCAAAGCACTCATCTCCTCCCCATTCCCGGTCAGCTTCAGATCAAGGCTGACCGCTATGGAATCCACCGATTGCCTGCCGCTGACCTTGGCCGTTCTGATAAGCGGCAACTGCCCGGTCAACCGGACCCTCCCGCTGCTCGCTCCCTGGCGCGCCATCATCTCCCGACCGAGCTGCAACCCGTATTCGCGAAGATCGCTGAACTCCTTATCATACAGGGCGGCGATCACCTCTTCCATGCGGGACATATGGATGCCCCGAACATTTGCGGCCAGATTCACCTCCAATCTCGCCGCAAAAGGGATCACCCCCTCGGGCAGCCGAACCCAGACGGTTTTCCCGCAGATGCCGACCTCCGGCAGGGGCAGGGAAAAAGAGGGCTGTTGCTGGGGGATATCAAGACCCTCCGCCAGCACCCGGGCATGGTCTTGTGGGGATATGAATGGTTTCAAATAAGCGCCTCCTGTTTCAGGGAAATATACCACTGCTGGACGGTCAGCCAATCCCCCTGCTGCCGGGTCCAGTCGGCCAGGGCCTGGAATCGATCTCGCTCTTCGAGCGATGCCTCGGCCTCCACCAGGGCAAGGGAAACCGAGGCTAGCAGGGTCTCGAGCCGCTCGCCGTCGGCACAGTTGCACAGGCTGCCATGATGGAGATGACGCAGGGTGATGGGCTCCTCCCCGCAAAAGCCAAAGGGAAACCGGTGGGCAAGCCGGATAAAAAAGGACCAATCCTCGCCCAACTCCCCGCCCCCGAAACCGCCCACCGCCACAAATGCCTCCTTCTCCACGGCCATTGCCGAAGGGACCAGAAAACACCAGCGGGCCAGTCCGGTGAAACATTGCCCTTCCACGGCCATGCCCGGCTCGGGGATGAAAAACTCCCCGCCGCCGACCTGGTCGCAGTTTCTCGTCACCCCATAGGCCACCGAGAACCCACGGGCGAGAGTCCGCGCCAGGCTTGCAACATGGCCCGGCAACCAGACATCGTCGGAATCCAGAAACATGACCACCTCGCCGCAAGCCACATCAACCCCGGCATTTCTCGCCAGGCCGGGGCCAAGGCCGGAACACTTGAGCAACCGTACCTCGGGAAAACGTGCGGCGACAAGGGCAGCGGTGTGGTCTGTCGAGCCGTCGTCCACGACAATAATCTCGCACACCGGAATATCCTGAGCGACCACGCTGGCAATGGCCCGGCAGGTCATTTCCGGCCGGTTTTTCGTGGGGATTACGCAGCTAATCCGCATGGCCCGTGGTGGCTCCTTTTGCTCAATCAGATGATTACGCCTGTGCCGGACAGAGACACCCCTGCCCAGACTCCAGCATAACACATACAAAAGGGATGCTCCAAGGCCGAAGGAACGACAAGGCGACGCGGCTTGCCGGCTAGCGGATTTTACAGATACCGCGGATCGTGTCACAGGCCTTGCCGTAAAGGGAGGCGAGCCAGTCCTCTTCGTGCATCCGCACCGAGGAGGTATGACCGCAGGTCGGGCAGGGGTGCATGGCCGCCAGCCGCCGCAGGATGCGTTGGGTGCTGGCGATGAAGGTGGCATGGCTCCAGGTGAGGGGCGAGACCGAAAGCGGTTCGCCGCTTTCCGGGTGCACCTGCTCGGCCAGCACCCCCGAGGGCAGAGCATGATCCGCCACCCATTCGAGGATGGCCAGGGGTTCGGCCATCTCCTCGTCGTTTTTTGCCCGGCTGGCCTGGTAATCGGCCAACCACAAGGTGCAGAGAAACCAGGGGTTGCCCGGATAGGCGCTGTTCGCCTGATGGTAGCCATCCCCCTCGTAGCGGGCCATGCCGCCCACCTTGGTGTTGAGCCATAATTTCCGTCGCAGCGCCTCCATGGTCGCCTCAATGCGCGGGTCCTCCGGGGCATAGAGGCCAAAGGCAAACAAGCCCCACAGACTGCTGTCGCAGGCAGAGTCAACATGCAGGGAGCCGTCCGCCTCGCGGGAGAGCATGCGGCAAAAACGGCCCAGTTCTTCTTGCCACAGATGTTTGCTTGCGGCGTCGCGGATCTCGGCGGCGGCCTGCTGGTATTCCCCGGCCTTTTCCTCCTCGCCGAAAACACCGCAGAAGAGCGAAGCAGCGGTAAGGCCGCCAAATACAGCGCCGGTGGTGAAACTGAGTATGCCGCGCCGCTCTTCCCAAAGGTCGTACGAGGGAGAGGGCAGGCCGGTTTCCTGGTCCCGGTAGCGACACATGAAGTCCGCCGCGTTTTTGATCAGCGGCAGATAGAGGGGCTTGATGAACTCGATATCGCGGTACAGCACGAAATGGTTCCACAGCGCCCACACCACCAGCGCGGTTTCATCCTCCTGGATCGGCAACTGGCTTTGCCCGTTGTTGAGCCAGGGGTGCCAGGAAGAGGCCAGGGTGCCGTCGGGATTGTATTTGTGCAGGAAGTAGCCTTCCCGCTCGATCACCGCTCCGCAAAATTCGTAGAATCGCTGGGCCGGAATGGGGTAGCCTGCCATGTCGAGGGCATTGGCCGCCAGCGCTCCGTCCCGCGGCCAGACGTAGGAATAGGTGTCGCGGTTGAATTGGATGACATCCGAATCGTTGCCTGCCAGCACCCCACCCTGCCAGTCAAGCTGAGTCTGCACGACCAGCAGGCTGCGGCGATAAAGATTAGCCACCTTGGCCGGGAGGATGTCAAGACGCGGCATCTCCTTGCGAACCCAGAGCTGCCAGTAGTCAGCCGTGCGCTGGATGAGGGTTTGCGGGGTTTTGTGTCTGACCACCCGGTCGAGCCGTCGCACGTCGCGCCAGGATTCGCCGGCAGCCAGCCAGTAATACGCGCTGGCCCGACCATTGCCCGGCACGGTGAGATGGAGCGCCGCCACCGAGTCCACCGAACCCTGCGCAATAGTGTTGCCGGAGAGAAGGCCGTCCTCGGCATCGCGATAGGTGCCTTCCCTGCCGTTCACCTTTTTTTGCCCCACGGCGAATTGGGCAAAAGCGCCGTCGCCGTTCACCGTGCCCCCGGCAAGAAAATAGCGGCTGCCCTTGTAGTGGACAATACCGCCGGTTTCCGGATCAAAGGCAGCGGTGTCGCCGACGCTGTTGCCGGAGATGTTGAAGCTCTGGGCAAAAAAGAGGCGGATATCCCGAGACGCAGGCCGCAGGTTTTCCACCACCACCTCGCGGAGATAGATGTTCTCATGAAAATCCACGGCATCGCGGCAGGTGAGCAAGACCCCCAATTCGTCGTGAAAGAGGTTGACCTGGGTCACCATGGTGTCCGGCGCGTAGAGGAGATCCCGGCGCCACTCCGGGCCGACCCAGCGGAAGAGGCCATCGGCCCAAACCCCGAACCGGCAGGAATCGCCGGAGACATGGTTCTCTTGACCAACATGGGGGAAAAACAGGTCGCGGATTCGGTACTCCTGGTCGAAGCAGACCAGAAGATGGCCGTTTCCCAACGGAATATCGCGTGGCATGGGGGCCTCCCTTTGGGCGGGTTATTGTGGCGGCTTCTTCTCTTTGCATATCACAAAACCGGACATGAACACAATTGGCGAACTTACTGCTCTCCGACATACGCCTGACCAGAGGTGGGATGAGGACAGGGTCGCGACCGATTTTCTCCTTGCCTTTCAATCCCATGCCACATAAAATCACTAAGTGTTGGAACCAACGAAAAAAATGTTCGGAGGCGTAACTGGTGCTAAAGAAATGCAGAGAATGCGGAAACGAAGTAAGCAGCGAGGCAAAAACCTGCCCAAGCTGCGGGATAAAATCACCAGCACAGAGACACATTGGCTGCATTCCAAGCCTGGCGGTTATTGTGTTCGCAATTTTTGCAATAGGATATTGTGCCAGTCCATCACCTACGACAAAAACTCCTGCTCTAGCCACACCGCCAACCACATCTACTGCCGATGACAAGGCCAACACGCCGACCGAGCCGAAAACACCAAAGGCGGAGAGGACGCTGTGGTTTTACAACACGACTGAAGAAGGTATGGGCAGGGGAAAGATAAAAAAGGCCACAATTATCGCTACCAATTCACTACAGTTTGGATTCCCATACCAAGGAGAACAGTGGCCACATCTTGTGTTGCGGAGCCATCCAAAGCACGGGAAAGACGTAATCGTTAATATTGATCACGGACAATTCCTGTGCGGCTATGATGACTGCCATGTCTATGTGCGCTTTGACAACGGTAAGCCGCAGAAGTTCAGTGCTTCAGGGCCAAGCGATCACAGCACGGCCACTCTGTTTATCAGCGACTTTGCCAGATTCATGAAAGGTGTCCGCAAAGCAGACAAAACATATATTGAGGCAGAATTTTACAACAATGGGCAGCGGGTAATGGAGTTCAATACAGCTGGACTCAAATGGGAATAGCGGCAAACATACAAAAAAAATCCTGGCGCGGGGAGTAAAATTCCTTAATTCAGTTATGGAGGAGTGAATGGCACTGATACAATGTGAGGACTGCGGGCGGGATGTCTCCACCATGGCTCAGTCCTGCCTGCACTGCGGCAGGCCGCTGGAACAGGTGGCGGAAATTGATGAAACGATGGTGGCGGTGGCCGCTGGGAAGCGTATTGCGTGTCCGGATGAGAGTTGCACCGGTATCATCAAAGAATCTGGTCAGTGCGGGACATGCGGAATGCATCATGCGTGGGAGCCAGAGGAAGATAGCTGGGATCAACGAACACGAACCACCGAAAAACAGCCGCCGCGCCAAATAAAATGCCCAAAGTGCTCTTCAACCCAAATATCCGCCCACAAGAAAGGGTTTGGCCTGATCAAGTCGGTTGCCGGACTGTGCGTGGCAGGGCCAGTCGGCCTGCTTGGCGGGGTTATTGGGGCTGGGAACGTCAAGGTCACCTGTCTTTCCTGCGGGCATTCCTGGAAGGCGGGGTCATAATGTCGGCACCGAATAAATGAGGGACACCCCCGAATGGCGCTAGTTTAAGGTTTTCACCCGAGGAATCAGCTGAAAATATTAGCTAAATTTGATGGACTCGTAACAACTCGTCACCCCGGCGAAGGCCGGGGTCCAGCCTTACTGTAACTAGCCGAAAAGACTGGATTCCGGCCTTCGCCGGAATGACGGGATATGTAGTTTTTTGAGTTGTTACGATTCCATCAAATATCAGGCTGCAAAAGGCTTAAACTAGCGCCATTCGGGACACCCCCCTATTTTTTGAGAATAGATGGTCTACCGCATAGCCGCCGACTGCATCCTCCTGTTGCACCTCGCCTTCACCCTTTATACTGTGCTGGGCGGCTTCCTGGTACTGCGCCGCCCGTCCCTTCTCTGGCTGCATCTCGCCGCCGTACTCTGGGGAGTGGTGATCGAGTTGGCGGACTGGACCTGTCCACTTACGCCGCTGGAGAATTTTCTCCGGGAACGCGCCGGCGAGTCGGGCTACGCAGGAGGGTTCATCGAGCATTACGTTGCCCTGATTCTTTATCCAGAAAACCTCACCATTGAACTGCGTTATCTGCTTGGCCTGGGCCTTGTTGCAGTGAACCTGATAGTCTACGGATATGTTTTTCTGAAGCGCCACCACCGACGCTCATAAAAAAAAAGCCCCCTTCCTCAGGACAAGAAAGGGGGCTTAAAAATGCTACGGAACCCGGAGTATTACTTCTTCATCCTGGCCGCGCCTTTTGTCTTCATGGGATCGCCCTTGTAACCCAGGGCCTTCCAGTCAAGACGGCCATTGGCGCTGTGGCAGTCGTTGCACTTCAGGGCCTCGGCCTTCGAAGAGACCATGTGGTTCAAGCGCCAGTACATGGTGGTCGGCGCGAAACCATACTCGCCGCTGTAGGCAATGCCGCTGGCCTCGGCACCGGCCTTGAGGGCGGCATCCCAGTTGAAGTTCTTCCAGTAGGCATCCTTGTCGTCCTTGCCCGTGGGCCATACCTTCGGGGCCAGGAAGTACATATTCTTCTTGTCATACGCCTGCTTGCCGGTATGCTCCTTGAACGGATAGATCTTGGCATTCTTGTCCTTGATGTCGCCCAACGGCCAGTTGAGCTTGGTCACCTTGGTCGGGTCGATCTTGTCGCTCGGCTGGTAGGCGCTGCCCTTGCCGTTGAACCACAGGTAGGTGGGCACCACGTTTTTGCCCCACTTGAAGTGGCCCTTTTTTTTGTCGTAGGTTTCCTTGCCGAACTCGTCCTTGGGCACCTCGATATCCTGACCAGCGGTGGACCAATCCCAGGAGAGCTTGGTGGGCATGCTCTTGGCGTAGACCGGGATGTGGCAGGTCTGGCAGGCCACGGTGGCGGTGTGCTTGTTCAGGTTGGCGTTCTTGTGCGGCGCCGCGTCGTGGCAGTCGGTGCAACCGATGTGGTTGCCGCCGGCCGGGGTCACCACCATGGCATTGCCCTTGATGTTGTGCTTCTGGGTCTTATGGCACTCCTGACAGGAGAAGTTGAGGCCATCGGTACCCATGTGCACATCCACCGCAACGGTGGTCTTCGGGGTGGTGGAGTCGATGTCGCCGTGCTTGACGTTGTCGCCGCCGCCGCCGAAACCATGGCAGGCCACGCAGTTGGCGCGGCCCGGTTTGCCCACCGCCTGGGCGACCTTCACCAGATCAACCGGATTCTGGTCCGCCTCGGGGTTGCCGGTGAAACCGGCAGGCATGCCCGCGCCCATTCCGCCCTTCGGCGGCTTCTTGTAAGTGCCGGAGGTGTCGTGGCAGACCAGACAGTCGATCCGGCTCTTGTCGTTGAAGTCGAAATTGGCGTCCTTCCAGCCGTAACCGATGTGACAGCTGGTGCAACGCGGCCAGTTGCTGGGAACCCCGATGCAGAAGTTGTTGATCAGGTTTTTCTTGCCGCGCTCGACCATGCCCTTGCCCAGATCCTGCTTCATAGACCAGGTCCAGTGGGTGGTTTTCATGATCTCAGCCGCGTCCGCATGGCACTCCAGACATTTCTTGGTCACATCCATGGGCGTGGGAAAGGGGCCGGTGATCGCCTTGTGCGCCTCACCGGCATACGCCGTACCCCCCGCCACCATAGCGGAAACAACCAACATCGCCGAGAATACACTGTGTTTTTTCATAGCGTTTCTCCTCCCCTCCTTGAAAAAAATTAACAGTTACCCTTCCCCCCTTTTTGGCCTCGGAGCGAAGGCAGAAAAATCATGTCCAGCGACAACTGATATGGGAATTGCATAGCAAATTAGGTGCCAGCAAGGGAGGATGACAGACAAGGGGATGATTTATCAAGATAAGCCCCGCATGGTGGGGACATTCCCCGGAGGCAAAGGGGCGCAATTTTTTTTGACGAGACAGGAGAAAGATGGAACAACTTGCTGAAATAACTGAAAGAGACAACGCAAATGCGCAAGATACCTTGCGCCCATTACCGCCGGAGACCTACATGCTCCGATTGCCAGGAGGAAAACACAGGGCCGCCTCTCGAACCCGGCCAGCCAAGCGGTGTTCGATATACTCGCCAACCCTTGGCAGCATGTCATCCAGGTACTGGCCGATCTCCTGCTCCGTTGCCGTAGTCAGGGTCTGACAGAACAGGCATTTTCTCTCGCCCCCGCCCGTGGAGGGCAGGCCGAAATCCTCCAGCACATGCCGGGTGATCATCTGGTCGTCAAAATCCTCGTACACCGGGAAGGTGGTGCTGATCCCGAACCGGGCCGACAGATCCCCGATCTTTTCCATGAAAACAGGGGTCTGCTCGGGGTAATGCCCCTGCTTCTTGGTGTACCCGGCCACGAAATGGGGGACAAAATGCTCGTGGCAATAGATGATGGCCCGAGCGTGCATGGCAAGCTTGCAGGCCACGCAGACGAGATTTTTCCCGTTGTACAACGGCATGTATTCTTCATAGCGATCAAGCCACAGACCTTGAAACAGCCGACCCATGTCAAGCTCCACCATCTCGGCGTCCGGGATTTTTTTGGGATCAGAGGCATTGGCCAGCAGGATCTTTTGCGCGGCCAAAAAACGGTTTCGTGGAAAGTCGGCAAAGCGGCCCATGCCGTTGAGCATGTGGAGCAGATGGATGCGCACCGGCCTGGCCAAGCCCGGATGATGCCCGGCGCTGGCCAGGGCATAGAGGGCGAGAGAATCGGTCCCACCGGAATACAAGATTGCCAAGTCCTGTTGCATGGTCATGCCTCCTTGTTGACCCGGTATTTCAAAAACACCTCCCCGGTCTCCGCAGCCTCGCAGGAAACCAGGGCCAACGACAAAAACGGCTCGCCCAACGGACCAGGGCCGCCGCAGAAAGAGGCAGCCTCCTGGTCTCCGGAAAGCTTCGGGGTCAGGGTAAGAAGAATCTCATCGACAACCCCTTGCTGGAGGCAGGCGTAGTTCAAACGACCGCCGCCCTCAATCAGCACCGAGGCTGCGCCAAGTTTTGCCAGATGGACAAGGGCTGCGGCCAAGGAAAGCCCGCCGACAGCGTCGGCAGGCAAGGTCACGACCTGAGCCAGACTGCCCAACCGGTGCCGCAATCCCGCTGCTGCCGTTTCGCCGGTAAAAATCAGCGGCGGCGGGCCTTGGGAAAATATCTTTCTCCCGGCCACCGGGATATCGCCGGACGCGGTAATGAAGGCCCTGATCCGCTGGGGCAAAAGATGCCCGCCTGGCCCCCGCATCTCCGGGTCACCCTGGCGCAGGGTTCCCGCGCCCAACAGGCTGGCATCGGTTGCCGCCCGAATTTTTTCAAGAACCTCTCGGTCAACCGCGCTGCCGGTAAGACCGGGGCCGATGCGGCCGCAGATGGTGCTGGCGGCAATGATGGTTACTTTCACTCCGCCATCTCCTTAAAAAATCCTACAGGTTTTCATTGACAAGACGGGCCTTTTTTCCCATAGAGTCAAGCATCCCTGAGCCCCGACAATCCTGAAAAAATCGTCAGCTACCAAAGAGAACGCCAATGCCGCCCACTTTCCGCTCAAGCCTCGTCAACCTGCAACACATCAATTTCCAGGATTTCAGCAACAGCCTGACCCCGGAAGAAGCTCGGGAGCCAAGTACTGCGCTGGTGGAGTCCGTTACCAGGGCCGGGATTCTCCATCCCCCCATTCTCAGGGAACAGGGGCGGACCATGGAGATCGTCACGGGCCGCAGACGCCTGCTGGCGGCCCAACAGACCCTGCACAGCATCTCCGCCATCTGCCTGGTTCTGCCTGCGGAAACCCTGCCCACAGAAACCCTGGCCATCAATCTGGAAGACACCATGCTCCGGGGCGACATCACCGTGGTAGAGCAGGCGATCTTTTTCCAAAAAATTCTTGGCCATCTGGATGAGAACAAAGCAGCCAAAAAGTTCCTCCCCGCCCTGGGACTGGAGCCGCACCGCCATCACCTGCACAATCTGTTACAGCTTCTCGGGCTTGAAGAGCATCTGCTGGGCGCGGTCCACGAAGGGCGGTTACACGATGGGGTGGCCAGGGAATTACTGGGCTTAAATTTCACCGACCGCCTTTCTCTCTACGAGGTCATGGAGATCCTCAGCCTCAGCGTCAGCAACCAAAAAAAAATCACCGCCATCTGCCGGGAACTGGCAGCCAGACACAACACCTCGGTCATGGCCCTGCTCTGCCAGCCTGAGGTGCGGGAAATCCTTGATCCCCAAGAGACAAACATCCCGCAAAAAACAGCCCGGCTCATGCAGTGGCTCACCGATCAGCGCTTCCCCAGTCTCGCTGCAGCGGAACAGGAATTCCGCACCTTCGCGGCCACCCTCAAGCTGCCCAGTGCGGTGGCCCTCAGCCACTCGCCCTCCTTTGAGCAAGATCAGGTGCAGCTCTCCATCCCCTTTGCCAACAGGGAAGAGCTGCGCCGGATTTGGCCGCTCATCGCCAACGCTCTAAAAACAGAAGAATAAGGCTACCCGGCCAAGCTGGTTCTGATGGCCAGGATCGTGTCTATATTTTCAAAGAAGATGTCCACCAGAACCGGGTCGAAATGTGCGCCCCGCTCCCTGCGGATAAGATCGAGGATGTC
>Ga0334722_10007688_pt1 | contig 10418 bp, 7 predicted proteins | sample C3_bottom_MG_FD_207210 | JGI IMG/M metagenome (GOLD analysis project Ga0334722, IMG submission 207210) | Sediment microbial communities from Yellowstone Lake, YNP, Wyoming, USA - C3_bottom | ecosystem: Environmental > Aquatic > Freshwater > Lake > Sediment | place: USA: Wyoming | collected... | reverse complement strand
ATGCCCCAGACGTTCGATTGCTTGAGCAGGCTCAAATAGCGGCCCGCGCCGCGCTGCGTGGAAGTGGTTGCGGTGTCGCGTCCCGCCTTGATAAGGGCGCGCTCTTCTTCGCTCAGTCGCGGGTGCTTGTCGAGCGGATGGTAGAGGGCCAACCACATGACGAGCCACAGGAACCCCAGCAAGCCGGAAAGGACAAACGCGTAGCGCCAGCCGAAAACGATGGCGACCCAGGGGACGGTGAGAGCCGCGATGGCCCCGCCCACGCTCGATCCGCTGTCGAAAATAGCCACCGCCACGCCCCGTTCCTTGGCGGGGAACCACTCGGCGACTGTCTTGCTCGCCCCCGGCCAGTTGCAGCCTTCGCCGATGCCCAAGAGAAACCGAAAGATGCTGAAGGAAAGGATCGAATTGGCGAGTCCGGTCAGCATACTGATCACGGACCACCAGATGACAGCGAGCGCCAGCCCCAGGCGCGTTCCGATGACGTCCAGGAGAACCCCACCTACCAGCCACGTACCCGCGTAAGCGATCTGGAACGCCGAGAAGACGAGCGAGAGGTCGGTATGGCTCAGATTCAGTTCTTTGGTGATGACCGGAGCGAGCACCGAAAAAGTCTGTCGGCTGATGTAGTTGATGACCGTGGAGAAGAACAGCGTCCACACGATCCACCAGCGAAGGCGCTTGATTGGTTTCACGAGGTTTGCTCTCCCCTCAGGGGTGATCGAATCTCATCCCCCGGCAGCCCGGCAAGGTATCACAAGGTTGTGGGGTCCGGCCAGAGAGTCTGTGGGGCCGGACTTAAAGACGGGCGCTACAGTTTCGAAACTTTGACGCGGCGGTAGGTGGCCCGGACCCGGTCGAGGTCGAGTGGCGCGTCGGTCGGGGCGTTGACGGCCTTGGCCGTGCCTGCGGCGGCCGCCCAGCGCAAGGCCACGGGCCAATCGGCGCCTTGGGCGCGCCAGACCAGCAACGCGGCGGTGAACGCGTCGCCGGAGCCCGCGGAGCTGCGCATCCTAATGGCCGGCGGAACCACGCGCCATCCGCCCGTGTCGGTCATCGCCACCGCGCCTTCCTTCCCCAGCGTACAAACCACGAGCTGGATTCCCTCCGCGACGAGTCGCCGCATCGCGAGCAGGAGACGTGATGTTGTCGGGATCTTTTCGCCGAGTGTTAGTTCGAGCTCTTCGCGGTTCAGCCGGACGATCTCCGGCCGGCTGGCGAGAGCTTGCGCCAGCGCCGGGCCACGTGCGTCAATGAGCACGGGCACACCGCGTGATCGCGCCTTTTGAGTGAGGTGACGGTAGAGGTTCGTCGGACACCCTTTCGGAAGGCTGCCGCACAGAGCCACCCAGGCGGCTTTACCCAGCCAGTGGTCGAAGCGGCTGAGGAGGTGGCGCCGGCCTCCCCCCGTGGCGCGCAGACTCTCCGGCATCAGCCAAGTCTGGCCGGGAAGCGCCTCATCAACGATGACGACGGTTCGGCGCGTCTCGCCCCCCGCTGGACTGAAATCTACTTTGGCGCCACGGGAACGCAAGAGCGTCGCCAGTTCCCAACCGCTCTTGCCCCCCGCGAAACCTAGCGCCACCGTTGAAGCGCCCAAATCCGCCGCAAACGCCGAGGCCAGGTTGCCTTTGCCGCCGATGCATTGCGTGTCTCTGTGGACCGTGAGCCGCGCGCCGGGAACGTAGCGCTCAACCTCCAGCACGCGTTCCAGCGCGGTGTTAGGGGTGACGGTGAGAATCATGAAGGCAGTTCACAGTTGACAGTTAACAATTCACAGTGGAAAAGACCAACCGACCAAGTGCAGGGCGACAATCGAATCTGGAAATTCGAAGAGCGAAATTCCAAAGGCCATGGCGCTTATAACCGCTCGACGTTTCTCAATCCAAAATCCAAAATCAGGAATCCAAAATTACTCTATATGGCCAAGGAGCTTCCCCCAAAGGGCCGCCTGGGCGTTGGTTTCCAGCCGGTCGAGCGTGTCGAAGGCGTCGTCGAGGTCGCGGCCGACGACGATAATTCCATGCCTGGGGACGAAGGTGGCCAGGGCGTGCTTCTCCAGTGCCTCGGCCAGCGGGCGGAAAGTTTCCACGACGTTGCGCGCCAGTTCGGCGCTATGGGCGGGCGCGGCGGGTGTAGTGCCGATCGTCCCGAACTTCTGCGTGTGCTCCAGAACTGCCGGCATGGGCTTTCCTGTGGCAACAAAGGCCATGAAGTGTCCCGCCTGGGCATGGATGACGCCTCCGGCTCGGGGCAGAGCGCGGTAGATGCCCAGGTGAAACTGCCACTCGCGCGTGCGCCGGTCCGGTCCGTCGATCACCCGGCCCTCGAAGTCCAGCGTCACCACGTCTTCAGCCTGAATCTGCCACTGCTGCTGGCTCCCGGCGCGAGAGGGTGACATGAAAACACGCTCGCCCTCGCGCAGGCTGATGTTCCCTCCGCTTGAGTCGGTCAGGCGCCGGGCGAAGACCAACCGCGCAATGCGAGCGAGATGTTCACGTGGGTCAGGGGGCATGAGTCCTCTGCGCGCCCATCATCCGGCCCACCGCCGAATCTGTCAAGGCGCAAACCGTGCCCGCAAGGGAGCATTGACACAGGCCGCGAGAAGCATGTAGTTTCGGAGCCGCAACGGGGTGTGGGTTTTCCAATCACAATCTTTTCTTAGGAGGCCGCGTATGTCAATTTCCAAGGGCGGCACTGGATTTGAGATTGCACCCAAGGATTCTCGATGCCTGAATCGCCGTGAAGCGCTCAAGGTGGCGGGTGCGACGCTTGCCGCCGGGGCGGGGCTCATCAATGTGGTGGCAACCTCGGCGGAACCGTTGCGGCCGCAGACCCATCGCCCGAAGAAAATCATTATTGCGGGAGGGGGCATCGCCGGGCTTTGCTGCGGCTATGAGCTGATGAAGCGCGGCCACGAGGTGATCGTGCTGGAAGCGGCGGGCCGGACGGGCGGCCACGTTCGCACCATCCGCGATCCGCTGGCGGATGGCTTCTATTTCGACGCCGGCGCCGAGCACTTTACCAAGCCCGGCTACGATCTCTACTGGGGTTACGTGCACGAATTCAATCTCCCGTGGCTCTACTATCCGCGCCGGGAGAATTACCTCCGGTACATCGATGGCAAGCTGCGTACCGAAGACGAGCTACACGACCGCCGGGTGCTCAGCAGTATGGGATTCAACGCGCGCGAATGCGACTTCCTGGCCAGGGAACCGTGGTGGAATCTTTCGATGTTGTATCTCGCGCCCTACGTCGAGAAGTTCGGAGATGAATATAAACCCTTCGATGCAGGGCTTAACCATCTGGATGATATAACACTGACCGATTTCCTGAGGAAGGATGGTGCGTCCCCGGCGGCGTTGCATCATCTCGGAGGAAATGATTCGGCCCTGCATTCGATCTGGCACGCGGCACTGCTGCATCTGCGCGGCGTGCCGCTGGCGCCACCCAAGGTATATCGGCTGAAAGGCGGTAATTCCGGGATGACCGACGCCTTCACGCAGCGCCTCGGCGAGCGGGTACGCCTCGGCTGCCCGGTCACGATGATTGAGCACGGCTCAACCGGCGTCACTGTTCATTATCGCGAGTGTGGGGAGACAAAGAAGGTTGAGGGCGATTACATGGTCTCCTGCGTGTCGCTGGTCATGCTGCGCCAGATTCCGGTGAAGCCCGCCTGGCCAGAGGCGAGAAATTATGTGATTCAAAATTACAGGTACTACACTGCATCGCGACCGGTGTTCCAGTCGCGGTCGCGTTTCTGGGAGCGGGACGGCGTCAGTCCAAACGTCGAGGTCGGCGATCCGGCCCTTGGCCACTATTGGAAGATGGGGGAAGACGTCGAGACCACGCGAGGACTGCTGGTCAGCACCGCGCAGGGCTTAACGACGCCGGAAGACGCACTGGCCGCGTTCCACAAGTATTATCCCGGGAAGTCGCAGGACATCGAACAGGTTTACGTTCATGACTGGGCGACTGATCCCTGGGCGATGGCTTGCGAGGGACTCAACTATCCGCCGGGGGATTTGAAGAAGTTCTGGCCTCTCATCATCGAGCCGCAAGGAAGAATCCATTTCGCGGGCGCCTACGCCGACAATCTGAACTGGGGGATGGAGGCCGGGACTCGCTCGGCCAACCGTGTGGCGCGTGCCATCGACGGCGCTTGAGATGCTGCCGGGAATCCGCAGGAATCGTTTCCATCAACGCGGTGACGCCTTTCTGCCCATGACGCCGCGGCCTTTCGGGGGTGGCGGGCGATAACGCCGTGTCGCACCCCGGCCGTCCTCGGCACGTGATTTCCCGCCCCAGTCGCGCGGAAGCGACGGGCTGACTCCGGTTTGGATTGCTTTCGGGCAGGAAGCTCGTATAGATTTAGGGCGCACAAATCTAAGGGAGGATGGACATTATGAAGATCAGTTGTTGCTGGTTATATGCAATTACAAAGTACGGATACCCGCCCTCATTGCCGGATACGTTTAAGGTGCTGGGAGAGATGAAGGCGCTGGGATTCGAGTACGTGGAACTGGAAGGCGTGCGCCGCGACAACCTTATGGCTGTTTACGAGCAGCGCCACGAGCTGAAGAGATTCTGTGACGGCGAAGGGCTGAAGGTCATCAACTTCTGCCCGGTCCTTCCCGACTCGGTCAGCCCGGACAAGAAGAAGCGGAAGGATTCGTGGGAACTGTTCAAGCGCGCCATCGAGATCGCCAATCTCTTCAAGTGCCACACGATCCAGGGTGACAGCTTCACGCCGCCGCTCAAGTTCAAAGGCGATTCGCCTTACAAGGAAAGCATCAGTTACGGCAAGCATTTCACCGTCGAAATCGATCCCAAGTTCAAGTGGGAGCGGCAGTGGGACGCCATGGTCGAGACGTTCAGCTTTATGGCCCGCGAGGCCAAGAAGGCCAAGCTGAAATTCTGCGTCGAGCCACGCGTGGGCGAAATGCTCTCCAACACGGACGCCATCCTGCGGATGATGGACCATGTGGGCAACGACAATTTCGGTGCCGTGCTCGACACCGCGCACCTCAACGCGCAAAAGGAGATCCTGGCGCTGAGCGTTGAGAAGCTCGGCAAGCGCATCTTCTTCGTCCACGCCGCCGATAACGATGGGCGCGTGAATGACCATGTGGCCACCGGGCGGGGCACGGTGGACTGGGACGGGGTTTTCCAGGGCTTGAGGAAACACAAGTTTTCCGGTTACCTCGCCATTGACGTCGGCATGGTTCCGGATATCGACGACCAATACCGCGAGTCCCTCGGCTTTCTGACCAAGATGGCCGCGAAATACAAGGTCTGACCCCGGCGGTTCGTCGCCGATTCCCCCAGGGGCGGGTCCGCGCCCGCCCCGATTCTTCCTGCCGGGAGCCCGTCCATGAAATCCATTCGAAACGGAATCATCCTTGCCGCGGGATTGGCCGCGCTAACGGCGGCCGTGAATATGCGCGCCCAGGTCCGCGCCTGGGAAGGGACGATCACCCTACCTACGTATCTTCTCGGAGAGGAGGATCCAAATCCCCCTTTTCCCCTGGTCAACCGCCATCGCGTTTACCCTTACACCATGCTCGACGACCTGACGGACCGCCGCGAAACGGAACATTACCGTGCCCTTTTCGTCGAAAATGAATACTTGAAAGCCATCGTGCTGCCCGAGATGGGCGGCCGGCTCTATTCCCTTTACGACAAAGTGAATAAGCGAGAGGTGTTCTATCGAAATAACGTGGTGAAGTACGGTTTGGTGGCGCTGCGCGGGGCGTGGATTTCCGGGGGAATCGAATACAATTTCCCCAATGGCCACACGGTGGTGACGGTCTCGCCGGTTTCTTCCACTTTCCGCCAGAATTCTGACGGCAGCGCCACCATTGTGGTGGGCGATGTGGATCGCGTTACCGGCATGCACTGGGAAGTGGCGCTTACGCTCCGGCCCGGCCAGGCGCGCGCCGAGGAGCGTGTGACGCTCTTCAATTCCACTCCCCTCACCAACCTCTATTGGTATTGGGCCAACGCGGCGGTGCCCGCCACCGACGACATGCGGTTCATCTATCCGATGCGCGAGGCCTGCCCGCACACGAAGGGCCTTATTTGGTCCTATCCGATGCACGATGGGACGGATTTGAGTTGGTATAAGAACGTCCGCGAGCCGACTTCGTTGTTTGGGCGGCAGGTGCATCGTAAATTTTTCGGCGCGTATTACCACAAATCGGATTATGGAGTCGTGCACGTCGCGGACTTCCGCGAAGTGCCGGGGAAAAAGACCTGGACGTGGGGTGTGGCGGGTGACGGCCTGATCTGGACGAACCTGCTCACCGACAGCGACGGCGCTTACAACGAGATTCAGGCGGGACGATACGAGACTCAACTGAACTACGAGTTTATGCCGCCCCGGCGAGTCGAGCAATTCACAGAATACTGGTATCCGGTCCGCGGCTTGGGTGACGAATGGGTGGAAGCCAACGAGGACCTCGCTTTCAACGTTCGGTTTCTATCCGCGTCGGGAGATGCCGCGCCTCAGGTGGAGGTCGCGCTTTCGCCAACGATTGCCGTGGCGGCGCCCAGCATCCGCCTGCTTCTTGGCAGCCGCTTGCTGCGTGAGCTTCCAATGCCGGCGATAGCGCCGCTCAGGGCGGTCACTCTCCGCACCGCCGTCGACGATCTCAACGCCGCGAAAAAGAGCTTAGTCGTCGAAGTTCATAACCGGGGGCGGTTGCTGGCGCGCTGGTCAGCCGCGGATCCGATTGACGGCAATCCCGATTTCGTTCCCGCCGCCGACAAACCCGCCCCGCCGTCGAAGTCCCGCGAACAGATGAGCGTGGAAGAGCTATTCCTGGCAGGAGTCGAGGAGGAGAAAGACGGGGATGAGGAAGCAGCGGCGGAAGTGTACACCGAGGTTCTCAAGCGCGACCCGGGTTACGTCCCGGCGCTCCTCAAGCAGGCCTGGCGGAACTATCGCGCCGCCAACATTGTTCAGGCAGAGAGCTTTATTACTCGCGCCCTGGCGAGAAATAGCTCCGATCCGGCCATCCAGTACGCGGCGGGAGTCGTCTATCGCGCTTCCCAACGCTGGGGGATGGCGCAAGACGCGTTATGGTCTGCGATCCACTACGGCGGGCCGCCCGCGCCGGCCTTCGCGCAGTTGGGTGAGATCGCCATTCATCAGAATCAGTTCGACGAAGCGGCGAAGCTGCTTCGCCAGGCGCTGAGCTTCAACCCGGAGGACGCGCTGGTCTTGTCGGACCTGGCGGTGGCACTGCGGCGGGCAGGGAAGATGGCGGAGGCGTCGAAAGCCGCCGACCAGGCGCTGGCGAAAATGCCGCTGCTGCCGTTCGCACTGGTGGAGAAAGCGCAGGACGTTCAGTCGCAGCCCTCCGCAGGGAGTGAACGCTGGAGGAAGGTGCTGGGTCACGACGTGCAGAATTACCTGGAAGTCGCAGCGTGGTACTACCGGCTCGGTGATCATGCGTCCGTCAATTTCGTTTTGAACGCCGCAATTAAAGACTTGCCTGCGGCATCGCTCTCATCCCTCGTGTACTACTACCTGGCGTCCAGCCGGCGGCTGGAAGGAAAGAAAACCGAGGCCGAGGGATTTGCACAACGCGCCGCCTCCGGGCCGGTCGATAAGGTTTTTCCGCATCGCCTCGAAGACGCGCTGGTGCTGGACCAGGCGACTCGCGAAAATCCCACGGAGGCGCACGCCCACTATTTTCTTGGGAATTTCCTCTTCGCACGCGGGCGCTACGACGCCGCATCGCGCCTGTGGTTCCAGGCCTTGGGACTGGGATTCGAGCATCCGGTTCTTTACCGCAACCTCGGCGTTCACGCTTGGCGGGTCAAGAAAGACTTGCAGGGCGCAGCGGGTTTCTATGCCAAGGCGATTGAGCTGGCGCCGCAGGAATACCGTTATTACGTTGACCTGGATGAAATCTATGAGCAGTTTGCTCAGGCTGCCGAGCGCGAGAAACTTTTCGCGAAGGCGCCGGCGGAAGTCCTGACTCGGGACGCCGTGCGCTTCCGCCGTGCCCTCCTCTACGTTCAACTCGGAAAGTACGATCAGGCGCTGGAAGTCCTGCGGGACCACCGCTTCAAACCCTCCGAGGGCGGAGTAGAAATGCGCCAGGTTTACGTGACCGCCAATCTCGAAAAGGGAAAAGCAAACTTGGCGGCGGGGAAACCCCAGGAGGCGGCGGAATCTTTCCGTCGCGCCGCAGAATATCCGGAGAATCTGGGAGTGGGCAAGCCCAACGAACCTCACGATGAGGCGGCCTTCTACTGGCTGGGCGAGGCGCTGCAAGCGGGGGGTAAAAGCGATGACGCCCGCTCGGCTTGGGAAGAAGCCGCCAAAGGCGGGAAGAAGATTCAGGGGCCGGCGAAGGCCTTTCAGGCCGCCGCACTCATGAAGCTGGGCCGCAGCGACGAAGGCGAGAGGACCGCGACGAGCCTGTTGGAAGTTACCGCCAGGTCGAGCCCGGGCGCGTCCGCATTCTACGCCGCTGGCCTCGTGGAAGCCTTGCGCGGCCGCTCCGATACGGGTAAGGAGTATTTCCGGCGCGCCTTGGAAGCTGACCCCGCATTCTGGCCGGCGCGAATCGAGTTGGACCGGTGAACAGCGGTCACGCGGTCACAGGGGTTTGGCGAATGCATGCTGGGTCTTGACCAGGGTGTAGCCGCGTTTCAGATAGAATTGGTGGGCTTCCTTGCGGATGATGTTGGAGCGCAGCCGAACGCTCGTGCAGCCTTGGGTGCGCGCCCAAGTTTCAGCTTGCTCGAGGAGTAGCCGTCCGACGCCTGCGCCGCGTCGCCGTTCATCAACGACCAATCCGCCAATCTCTGCGTGCGGGTCGCTTTCCATGAGCTGACAGAGGAAAACGTGCACGCAGCCGACTGCTTAATGGCTCTTGGACTCAGCGACAAAGACGGCGTGTCTCCTCTCGCGTTCAATTCGTTCGATTCGCTGCAGGGCTTGCGCCGCCGTCGACGGGTAGCCGAGCTGCCCGGCCAGCATTGCGATGCGTTCCGCGTCCTGCCGGCCGGCGGGGCGAATCTTCACAGGCGCGGTTGACCTCGCTCGGGCTTCCAGACCGGTACCCTCGCAGCCGCGCTACGCGTAGAACAACTCCGGGCAATTCGTGGGGCCGTCCAGATGGCCGCTCAGGCGCTTTTGCAGAGCGTCGCGGACCGGGCCCAGCCCGTTGCGCAAGGATTCCAGTTCCACGGGATCGAGTGGCTTGAAGGTTCGCGCGATCTCAATGTTCTGCTCGATGTGTTCCACCTTCGGCATGCCAATCACTGCCGTGGTGACGGGCAGTCCCATCGAATAGCGCAGCAGTTGCGTGATATTCGCCTGGTTCTCGCCGGTCCCCACCAGGAATTCCTGCCCGGTCACTTTCATGGCGATGATGCCCAGCTTCTTTTTATTAGCGGCGGGAAGGGCAAGCTCCTCGAATCGGCCGTTGCGCGTGGCATTGAGCGCCATCTGCACGCAGTCGAGCGGGTGACGCTCGATGGCTTGCGCCATCACCTCACCGTTGGTATGACTGGTCATGCCGATAAAGCGCGCCATCTTCTGCTCGCGTGCCTCGAGCAGGCCTTTCAGCGCGCCGTCCGGCGCCTCGATTTTGGCCAAGTCTTCCGCCTGGCCCAGGCTGTGGATGTGGACCAAATCCACGTGATCCACTTGCAGCCTTTTCAGGCTGCCTTCCAGGCGCTTCATGAATTCGTCACGCGTGCGGTCGGGAATCTTGGTAGCCAGAAAGACTTCCTTGCGCCGCGTGGCCATCACCTTGCCCACGCGGGTTTCGCTCTTGCCGTCGCCGTAGGCGTAGGCCGTATCGAGATAGGTGATGCCGAGGTCCATGGCGTGGTTCAGCGCGGCGAGCGCCAGGTCTTCGTCCTCGTACATTAGAAATCGGCTGCCGCAGCCAAACGCCAGGATCGAAACTTTCGCGCCGGTGCGGCCCAGCGTGCGGTGGGGTAGCTTCGTCGCAGCCGGCGAGGCCTCCGTCACTTCCTTCAGAAGCGGGAGGGTCGCCCCCGCTGCCGTACCCAGGGCCACTTTCTCCAGGAATTTCCTACGGGAAACGTCTCGGCTCATATCCTCTCCTTCATGCCTGAGTGAATTGCGCGTGCTCGAAAGCCCTTCTAATTCGCGCTGGCCGGCCTCAAAACTGCGCCCGGCGTGCAGCCCGCGTCGTCGGAAGTCAATCGGATGTCGTCAAAGTCACCGGCCTCGTCGAACGATCCAATCCCGATTTGCCCGCAGTTCAGCGTACGGTCCACGACGGAGAAGCGCGGCCCCTTTTCTTCGTCCATGTAGACCTCAATCAAGCCCGAAGGCACATTACGCTCGATGCGCACCCTGTGCCATTCGCGGTCGGGGAGGGCCGGGTCAGCCTCCGTTCCCGCGATGCGCTTGCGCGGCTCGC
>Ga0334722_10007687_pt1 | contig 10418 bp, 7 predicted proteins | sample C3_bottom_MG_FD_207210 | JGI IMG/M metagenome (GOLD analysis project Ga0334722, IMG submission 207210) | Sediment microbial communities from Yellowstone Lake, YNP, Wyoming, USA - C3_bottom | ecosystem: Environmental > Aquatic > Freshwater > Lake > Sediment | place: USA: Wyoming | collected... | reverse complement strand
TCCTGGCTTTTTCGTCTTGTGATCTTTCCTACCCTCTTACCCTCCTAACTTCCTACCTTCAAGGTTTAAACCATGACTACAGAACAAAAACGCAAGATCGAAAGTCTCGCAGCGCTCAGCTTAAGCGGTCTGGCCGCGGCCATAGGCCTCTTCTGGCTGGTGTATATCCTGGCCGATGTCCTTATCCATGGCCTCGGCGCGCTGCATCTCAGCCTGTTTTTGAATGATCCCGCGCCTGCAGGCGTTGAAGGCGGAGGGCTCAGGAACGCATTTGTCGGGCAGGTGATGATCACTTTTGCAGCCACGTTGATCGGCGTCCCGATCGGCGTGCTGGGCGGGACCTTTCTGGCTGAGTATGCCCGGGGAAAGGCCATCGCACGGATCATCAGCATTGTTTCCGATATCATGGTCAGCGTGCCTTCCATCGTGATCGGCGCGTTCGTGTACGCGATCCTGGTCAGGCCGCTCCATCATTTCAGCGGCTGGGCCGGAGCAATCGCGCTTGCGATCATCATGATACCGGTGGTGCTCAGGACCACGGAGGACATGCTGTCATTGGTGCCCTGGACCTTGCGGGAGGCGGCGTTCGCGCTGGGCGCGCCGCGTTACAAAGTGATCATGCAGATCGTGTACCGGGGCGCGGCCACGGGCATTCTGACCGGTGTTCTCTTGTCCATCGCCCGCGTCGCCGGTGAAACAGCGCCGCTCCTGTTCACCTCGTTCAATAATAATTTTTACTCAACGGACATGGACCGCCCGCTCGCGTCCCTTACGGTCACGATATTTCAGTATGCCATGGGGCCCTACAAAAGCTGGCATTCCCAGGCCTGGGGCGCGGCCCTGGTCATAACCCTGTTCATTCTCTTGCTTACGATCGCGGGAAGGCTCATACTAAAGTGGAGGTATAAACAGTGACACCAGCGACCGAGATCGAGGTCAAGGGCCTTGATTTTTACTATAACGGCATTATCCATGCGCTGCAGAGAATATCGCTGCCGATCTATAAGAACAAGGTTACCGCCCTGATCGGTCCTTCCGGCTGCGGCAAGACCACGCTGCTTCGCTGCTTCAACCGGATGCACGATCTCTATCCGAAACACCGGTATGAAGGGGAGATCCTTTTTCAGAACAGGAATATCCTGGCGAACGACATCGACCTGATCAATCTCAGGAGCCGGGTCGGCATGGTATTTCAGAAGCCCACCCCGTTTCCCATGAGCATTGCGGAAAATATCGCCTACGGCCTCAGGCTGAAAGGGATCAAGAACAAATCGGAACTGGTGGGGCGGATCGAAGAGGCGCTCAAACACGCGGCTCTCTGGACGGAGGTCAGGGGTAAACTGAATGCAAGCGCCTACGATCTGTCGGGAGGCCAGCAGCAGCGTCTGGTCATTGCGCGGGCGCTGGCGGTCGAGCCGGAGGTCCTGCTCTTTGATGAACCCACCTCGGCGCTGGACCCCATTTCAACGGCCAAGATCGAGGAACTTGTTGTTTCCCTGAAAAAGGATGTTACCATCATCATTGTCACCCATAATATGCAGCAGGCTGCCCGCGTTTCGGACATGACCGGTTTTCTGTACATGGGTGAGCTCATTGAATACGGGACCACGGAAAAAATATTCACGAATCCGGACAAGAAGCAGACCGACGATTATATTACGGGAAGATTCGGATAACAGCAGGGGACAGGGTCCGGGGGCCAGGGTCCTGGAAGAGCGTGGAAAAAGCAGTTGCACTTGCAATTTCTTTTTGCACTTCCTGACCCCTGTACCCTGAACCCCGGACCCTAGCCTCTCAAGGAGACCACATGGCCAGACAGAAAGAACAGGACCTCAAAGCACTTAAGGAACGGGTGCTCAACATGGGCGGTTTTGTCGAAGATTCGATCAGGAAATCCGTCACCGCACTGGTCGAGCGGGACCGGAACCTGGCGATCGAGGTCATTGACGGGGACGCGATCGTCAACAATTTCGACGTCGAGATCGAGGAGGAGTGCATCCGGTTCCTGGCCATCTGGCAGCCCACGGGCAGCAATCTCCGCTTCATCACCACCGCCATCAAGATCATCACCGATCTCGAACGCATGGGAGATCTGGCCGTCGACATCTGCGAGCGCGCCGTGGAGTTGAACGACGAGCCGCCGCTCAAACCCTACATCGATATTCCGCGCATGGCCGAGGCGGCCCAGAAGATGCTCAAGGACAGCCTGGACGCTTTTGTCGCCGGAAATGCCGAGCTCGCATTGAGCGTGTGCGCGGCGGATGATTTCGTCGACAACCTGAACCATCAGATCTTCAACGAATTGCTGGTGTATATGCTGCAGGACCCCAAGAACATCTCGCGCGCCGTGCGCCTCTCCTATATTACAAAATACCTTGAGCGCATTGCCGACCATGCCACCAACATCGCGGAAATGGTCGTGTATATGGTCCAGGGAAAGGTCATTCGCCATACGGCATGCGAAGCGCGGGGAGAGAAGGGCCGGAATGCGAACTGAGCCGTCGCGGCTCGGAATTTAAGCAGTCATTGACAAAGGGAAATCCACTGTGATATATTGCCTTCGCTGTCGCTCTGAGGCGGTATATCCCGTATTCGTGCCAATTCTTCGGCACCATTCCAGAAAGTGGCCCTCCGCATGAATAAATATCTTTCCGTATTGTTGCTCGTTGTTCTCACCGGCTGTGCAGAAAAGCAGGAGGTCTTCGACCCGGCGGCCCTGTTCAAACAGGCTGAAGAGAACATGACCAAGGGCTCCTTTGAAAAAGCGCGCAAGGACTATCAGGAAATACAGGAAAAAGCGCCGGACAGGAGCTATGAGCCGGCACTGATGCTGCGCATCGCCGACACCTACTTTGGAGAAGAAAAGTACGAAGAAGCCCGTGTCGAGTATCAGGCCTTCCTCAACTTTCATCCGGTGAACAAGGATGCGGCCTATGCCCAGTACCAGGTCGCCCTGTGCAGCTACAACCAGCTCACCACCATCGACCGCGATCCCGAACCCGTGCATACGGCGATAAAAGAATTCGAAACCCTGAAGAAAAAATACCCGAAAAGCGCATACGAAGAGCAGGCGAGCCGCTCCATTGCGATCTGCAGGGATCGGCTTGCTGAATACGAGCTCTATGTGGGCCGGTTCTACCACAAAAAGGGATCTTACCAGGCCGCCGCGGCGAGGCTGGAGACGCTGTTGAGCGAGTATCCGGGATCGCCGGCGGAAAAGGATGCCCTTTACTACGCTGGATTGTCCTATCAGGAACTGGGCAGGCGCGACGATGCGCTTCGGAAGTTCGAACTGCTCATAAAAAAATATCCCTCCATGCAGGAAATCGTCGCCCCCCTCATCGCCACGCTCAAGTCAAAATGAGATACTATCCCGTGAACCTGGATCTCCGTGAGCGGCGCTGTGTGGTCGTTGGTGGCGGCCAGGTCGCCGAGCGCAAGACGCTCTCTCTGCTTGAGGCGGGCGCCGACGTGACGATCGTGAGCCCTGTGCTCACGCCAAAACTGGCGGACCTTTCCGCATCCGGAAAAGTCCTTCATGCCCCGGCCCTGTTCCATGAGGCCCATCTTGCCGGCGCCTACCTCGTTATTGCCGCAACCAATGATCTCACCGTAAATCGCACCGTGGCGCAGCTTTGCCGAAAAAAAGGGATACTGGTGAATGTGGCCGCGCCGCCCGAGGAAAGCAGTTTCATCGTGCCGTCGGTGGTGGAGCGCGGGGACCTGGTGATCGCCGTGTCGACGAGCGGAGCGAGCCCGGCGCTGTCGAGGAGCATACGGCGGGAACTGGAAAAACAGTATGGTCCGGAATATGAACTGCTGCTGACGAGGCTGGCTGCTGTGCGAAAAAAACTTCAGGGGGAGGTCGGGAGCGAAGAGATCAGGCGGCAGGTCCTTGAAGCGATCATCAATTCAGATATTCTCGAACTGTTGCGGAAAGGGAAACTTCACGAAGCCGACCATCAGATCAATGAACTTATGAAACAGCGGACAAGGGCGTAACCAAATGCAAAATGCAAAGTGTAAAATGCAAAGTGCAAATTGAAACAAAATTCAATGTCGCCTGCCATGCCCACTTTGCACTTTGAAATTTGCATTTTGCATTGCGATTTCCAGGATTCTCGGAAAAAGGCCGTAACGAGGTTCAGGACTTTTTGCCTTCCTTGACCTTTTTTTTGAACACCCCGTTCTGGTCCCTGGGAGCTTCCTTTGGCGCAGCTGTTCCGCCGGCTGCCGCAACTCCCTTTCGGGCTGCATCCGACGTTGGATCAAATTCGAGGGCTTGTTCGAAATGCTGCAGCGCCCGGCTTTTGAGCCCGCCTTTCAGGTAGAGGTTCGCCAGCTCCAGATGGTAGCTGCTGACTTCCGGATCGAGCTCGATCGCCTTACGCAAGTGCTCCTCGGCCTCGTGGCTTCTCCGGGGAATGCGTGACAGCGAAATGCCGAGGTAGTGAAAGTATTTGCCGTTTTCCGGGTCGAACTGGCAGGCCCACTTGAAGGATTCCTCAGCGCCCCAGAAATTGCCTACCTTGAAGGCGCTCATGCCGGTCTCGAATTGTTTGGCCGCCGTCGCCCTTTTTTCCAGCTTCTCGCTCCGGGCCTTGACCACTTCGGGCGCCTTTTGCATACCCTGCACCTGAATGCGGTCGTACTCATTGCGTTTGAAATCATTGCTCAGCGTTTCGTATGCATGATGGATCCTGGTGAAAAGGGTTTCTAACACGGTTTTCATGTCGGCCATATCCGATTCAAAATGACGGTCGGGGTGGTAGCGCTTGGCCAGTCCGAAATAGGCTTTTTTCAGTTCGGCCGGCGTGATCGTTTTGTCGACGCCGAGGAGCTGGTAATGGTCCTGCTTGTCCAGTGCGGCGTAGGCCTCCTGGAGCGCAGCCCGCGAAACGGGAGCTGCCTTGCCTGCCTCCTGGCCGCCGTTGTCACCGGAGGCGGCCCGTGCGGTATCGCGCGCCGACATGCGGGCGTCTTCGACCGTGGCCGCTCCCGGCTCCACTATCCGTATTGCCAGCAGGGCGTAGATCGCCTTATAGGTGTTGAAGTCGCCTACCACCGAAAGAGAGCAGAGTTCTTCGATGGTGCGGTTGCCGTTGATCATGGCGTAGATGTTTTTCTGTTCCGGGGGCAGGTCGGCAATGCGAAAGAGCCGGGACGGCGTCGCCGCAGACCGGAGCACGGTCTCGGGCGGGGGAAGCACTTTGCGGATAACCTGCCAGTCCAGCGCTCCGATTCCCTCCATGATCATGCTTGCCGTTGTCATGGAGAGGGGAATGATCTCGGTCTGCGGCAGGGACCCTTCATTGAACTGATAGCTGCCGTTTCGCCAGGAGAACAGGTCCAGGATGATCTGTTTTACCTGTTGGTTCACCTGGTCGACCAGGTCGGCAGGCCTGACGATGCCGCGCTCAATGAGCACGGCGCCCTCCTGTTTGCCGGACGTCCTGATCGTTTCCGCAAGCGTATCGCGCTGCTCCGCCGTGATCTTGCCGGTACGCACCAGGAATTCGGCCAGACCGTCTTCCTTGAGGCTGGACGAGGCAAAAATAATGTCGCCGTTGTTGAAATAGATCTTCCTGGTCGCGCCGTCCTTTTCGATGACAATGGTGCCGGTCTTTTTATCGTTTTTGAGGTCCTGAAAAAGCCAGGGGATTTCCAGATTCTTTATGATTCCCGAGAGTCCGGCCATACCGCTCCTTGGGTTGATGAATATGACTGCCGCCGATATCCTCTACTATAACATTTTTTTTTAATGCGTGCTTTTTTTGACGTTCCGAGGCGCGGTTTCTTTTCCGGGATTTGCGCCGGTTGACTCCGGATGCCGTTCTCCTTATAATACCGCCACGCAGGTTCCGGCGACTTTCGGATACGGTGGCGCCGGGAGTGCACATCTGTTTTTGGACGAGGCTCTGTTCATGCACAACGATCTTTTTCTCGGCATTGACATCGGGTCGGTCAGTATCAAGACCGCGCTCATTGACGCCCGGGCCGGCCTGCTTTCCGCGACCTATACCCGCATCAAGGGTGATCCGCTCAGTTCCCTTGAACAGGAGCTCGCTTCCTTGTCATCGCGGTTTTCCCTGACCGCGGTCAGAACAGCGGGCATCACCGGCAGCGGCGGCAAGCAGGCTGCGGAGCTTATCAACGCCCGGTTCGTGAACGAGATCCTTGCGCAGTCCGCTTTTGCCGGACGGTATCATCCCGGGACGCGCACCGTTATCGAACTGGGGGGGGAAGATGCGAAGCTCATCACCCTGGCGCGCGATCCGGCGTCCTCCCAGGGCAGGATCGAAGACTTTTCCATGAATGCGGCCTGCGCCGCGGGTACGGGTTCGTTCCTCGACCAGCAAGCCGCCCGTCTTCATCTCACCATCGAGGAGTTCGGCGCGATCGCCCTTAAATCGAAAAAACCGCCCCGCGTTGCGGGCCGGTGCAGCGTTTTTGCCAAGAGTGACATGATCCATCTCCAGCAGATTGCCACGCCGGATTACGATATTGTGGCCGGGCTCTGCTTTGCCATGGCCAGGAACTTCAAGGCCACCGTGGGCAAAGGCAAAAAATTCCATAGGCCGATCCTGTTTCTTGGCGGCGTGGCAGCGAACCCCGGCATGGGTCGGGCCTTCCGTGAAGTTCTGCAGTTGTCGGAATCGGACCTGGTGGTGCCGGAGCACTTCGCCACCTCGGGCGCCATCGGCGCAGCGCTCATGGTCATGGATCCTTCCGCCCAACCCATTTCCTACCGCGGCGCGTCCGCGCTTTCGGACTTCCTTGTATCGGGAGAAAAGATCGCATCTTCCGGTGTGAGCCGCCTTGTCAGGAGCCGTGGAATCATGCCGAATCCCGGCCAGGATCCCCGGCCCCATGCCGATGGACTGATCGAGGCCTACCTGGGTGTGGATGTGGGGTCTGTTTCCACAAATGTGGTCGTCATCGATAAGGAGATGCGCGTCCTGTCAAAGCGCTATCTCCCTACGGCAGGCAGGCCTATTGAAGCGGTGAAGCAGGGGCTTGCCGAGGTCGGGGCGGAGGTCGGTTCGCGCGTCAAGATCATGGGCGCGGGCACGACGGGTTCGGGCAGGTATTTGACCGGTGCTATGATCGGCGCGGACGTGATCAGGAACGAGATCACCGCGCAGGCAACCGCGGCGGCAGCCATCGATCCCACGGTGGACACCATTTTCGAGATCGGGGGGCAGGACTCGAAATTTATCAGCCTGCGGGACGGGGCGGTGGTGGATTTCGAGATGAACAAGGCCTGCGCCGCGGGCACGGGATCGTTCCTTGAGGAACAGGCCGAGCGGCTCGGCATCCGCATCAAACATGATTTTGAGAGCAGGGCTTTTGAGTCGGAGTCGCCCTGCCGTTTCGGAGAACGCTGCACCGTGTTTATGGAATCCGACCTGGTGCATGCCATGAACACCGGATCGGGCGTGGAAGAACTTACCGCCGGATTGGCCTACTCCATTGCCTATAACTACCTTAACAAAGTCGTGGCCGGCAAGCGCATTGGAGACCGGATCTTCTTTCAGGGCGGCGTCGCGGCCAATAAGGCAGTGGTGTCCGCCTTCGAGACGATCACGGGCAAGCCCATCACGGTCCCGCCCCATCATGAAGTGACCGGCGCGATCGGCGCGGCACTCCTTGCCAGGGGCGAGCATTTGGGGAAAAGCGCGTTCAAGGGTTTTGACCTGAGCGAACGAGCTTATACCGTAACGACCTTTGAGTGCGGGGAATGCGCGAACCGATGCGATATCCGCAGAGTGGTCTTTGGTGAAGAGAAGCCGCTTTTTTACGGCAGCCGGTGCGAAAAATATGATGTAAAGAAAAAAACAGGATCTGCCGATGTCTTGCCGGACCTGTTCGCGGAGCGGGACAGCTTGTTTCTCACCGCGCCCCCGGCATCTCGATCAGCTGTCCAATCACCGGCCATCGGCATCCCGCGGATGCTGTATGTGAGTGATTTTTTACCGTTCTTTCAAACCTTCTTTGCCGAGCTTGGCTATCAGGTTGTATTGTCGGAACGTACAAACCGGACGCTGATCAACCGCGCGCTCGAGGCCACGGCGGCGGAGACCTGTTTCCCGGCCAAGGTAGCGCTCGGCCACATTCAGGACCTCATCGACAAAAAAGTCGACATCCTGTTCATGCCGAGCTTCATCCGGTTTCCCGCAGCCGGGGACCAGGACCAGATCCGGGGCTCCCAGGCCTGTCCCTATGCCCAGGCGTTGCCCTCTATCGCCCGCTCGTCGATCTGTTTCGACAACCTGAAAACGATCGAACCGGTCCTCTACCTGCAGGACGAGCGTCGTTTCAACAGGACCATGCAGGCGCTGGGCGCAGCGCTTGGAAAAAGCAGGGCAGCGGTCACCCGGGCCCGGAGGCTTGGTCAACAGGCGCAGGAAAAAGCGCAGCATGCTGTCGAGGAGCGCGGCCGTTCGGTCCTCTCGGCGATCAAACCCGGAGAAAAGGCGATCGTGCTCATCGGCCGAAATTACAACACCTGCGACCCCGGCGTGAACATGAACTTGCCGGCCAAGATACGCGATCTCGGCATCCAGGTCATTCCCATGGACTTCCTCCCGGTCCACTGTGCGGATAATGCCGGTTTTGAGGACATGTACTGGCGGTCGGGACAGAAGATCCTGGCCGCCGCGAGGATCATCAGAGGTCACCCCGGCCTCTACCCGCTGTATCTTACCAATTTCGGGTGCGGCCCAGATTCGTTCATCACGCACTTTTTCAGGGAGGAAATGTCCGGCAAGCCCTTTCTTCAGTTGGAGATCGATGAGCACAGCGCCGATGCCGGGGCGATCACGAGGATCGAGGCGTTTCTGGACAGCCTGGGCAGCAAGGGCCGGAGCGGCCCGAGAGGGTCTTTCGTCGTCAAGAAAAGGAGCAACGGATCGATCCATGGGAAAAAAGTGTATTTCCCGCCCATGACCGACCACGGCCATGCGCTCGCTGCCGCGTTCCGGTCCTGCGGCGTGGAAACCGAAGTGCTGCCCGAGTCCGATGACGAGACCGTGCGGATCGGCAGAGAGCACAGTTCGGGACGCGAGTGTTATCCCCTCGCCCTCACCACCGGCGACATGATCAAGGCAACGCGCAGACCCGGCTTCGACCCCGACAGGAGCGCGTTCTTCATGCCGGCCGGGAAAGGGCCCTGCAGGTTCGGTCTGTACAATCGCTACCACCGGCAGGTCCTTGACAAGCTGGGGCTCGACCGGGTGCAGGTCCTTTCTCCCATGCAGGATGAGTCGCTCCACGAAGATTTCAGGATGCTGGACAGGAACTTTGTGCTCCTGTTCTGGCGCGGCGTATTTGCCGTGGACATGCTTCAAAAAGCGTTGTGGGAGCACCGGCCCTACGAAAAGCTGCACGGACAGACGGACCGGGTCTATCAAGCCGCGCTTCATAACGTGGCTGCCGCCATCGAAGGCCGGGTCGACCTGCTGCCGGTTCTCCGCGAGGTGTACGAAGAATTTTCGGGCATTCAAATCGCCGAACGCACCAGGCCCGTTATCGGCGTGGTGGGCGAGATCTATCTCCGTTCCAACCGCTTTGGCAATGAGGACGTGGTGCGACAGATCGAGAAGCTTGGCGGCGAAGCCTGGGTCGCGCCCATTTCGGAGTGGATCCTGTACGTGAACGCTACGGCCAAGACGTCGGCGACGATGAACCGCTCCTGGAAGGCGTTGCTCAAAGCATACCTGACCGGGTGGGTCCAGCGCCACGACGAACGGCGGCTCCTGAGCGGATTCAACGGGAACCTCCGGAGCCTGCACGAGCCGAGCATCGAACAGACCCTGCTCGCGGCCGGACCCTATATCCACCATTCCTTTGAAGGGGAAGCCGTGCTGTCCGTGGGCAAGGCCATTGACTATATAAACCGAGGTGTTTCCGGCCTCGTGAACGTGATGCCCTTCACCTGCATGCCCGGCACGATAGCGAGCGCCGTGCTGAAGCGCGTGCGAGAAGACCACAACAACATTCCGCTCCTGAATGTAGCCTATGAAGGGCAAGGTGACTCCCAGAACCTCACCCGTCTTGAAGCGTTCATGCATCAGGCGCGGTCTTTCAAACCATCAGCAAAACGTTGAAGAACGTTGAACGGCGATGTCCTTCTCTGGTGAACGGCCGAGCCCGGCATAAAAAAACTTTTGCCGGGAACCGCGGGATTGAGCTGTATGGTTTGACGGAGGAAGAGATCGGCATTGTTGAGGCCGTTGGAAGTGATATAATGCACCCATAATAAGATGGAACTGAGCAGAAGCGGAGAAAAACCATGAACCTTGTTAAAGATGAAGCAAGAAAGCTGATCGAGAAACTGCCTGACACGGCTACCTGGGACGACATCATGTATGAGTTGTACGTGAAGAAGAAGATAGCCGCCGGTCTAAAGGCAGCTG
>Ga0334722_10007686_pt1 | contig 10418 bp, 5 predicted proteins | sample C3_bottom_MG_FD_207210 | JGI IMG/M metagenome (GOLD analysis project Ga0334722, IMG submission 207210) | Sediment microbial communities from Yellowstone Lake, YNP, Wyoming, USA - C3_bottom | ecosystem: Environmental > Aquatic > Freshwater > Lake > Sediment | place: USA: Wyoming | collected... | reverse complement strand
GAGCGTGGTGTCGCAAAGCGGCACCATCATCGGCACTCTCCTCTCGCGCGGCGCGGCGCGCGGCCTGGGCTTTGCCAAACTGGTCTCGGTCGGGAACGAAGCCGATCTCGGCGTGGGCGAACTGGTGGAACTGCTCGCCGACGATGCTGATACGCGCGTGATCCTGCTGTTTCTCGAGACCGTGCGCGACGCGAGCACCCTCGCGCGCGCCGCCGCGCGCGCAGCGGCCGCGGGCAAGCCCGTCGTGGCCTACAAGCTCGGCCGCTCCAAGCTGGGCGAGGCACTGGCGCGCTCGCACACCGGCGCACTCGCCGGCAGCGACGCCGCAGTCGACGCCTACTTTCGCCGCGCCGGCATCGTGCGCGTGGACATGCTCGAGACCCTGATCGAAATCGCGCCGCTGCTCTCCGAGCGCAAACCGCCGCCCGCGCTCGCCCTTACGAATGCGCATGCGCCCAGAGTCGCCGTGGTGACCACCACCGGCGGCGGCGCGGCCAGCGTGGTCGACCGCCTGGGCACGCTGGGGATAGACACGCTTACGCCCGATGCCGCCTTCATCGCCGCGATGCGCGCGCAGGACATCGCGGTGAAGTCAGCGCCCATCATCGATCTCACGCTGGCCGCCACGAGCGACAAATACCGCGCGGTGCTCGAGGCGCTGCTTGCGCATCCGGAGTGCGACGCGGTGCTCGCGGTGGTCGGCTCCTCCGCCCAGTTTCATCCCGAACTCGCGGTGAAGCCCATCCTCGGCGTTGCGAAGAGCGCCAAACCCCTGGCCGTGTTCCTGGCGCCGCACGCGGAGGCCTCGCTCAGATTGCTGGCCGAGGCGGGTGTGCCCGCATTTCGCACGCCGGAGGCCTGTGCCGATGCGCTCGGCGCCTACTTCTCCTGGCGCGCGCCCCGCCCTGCCAACACGGCGCCGACTCTCAGATGGCCGATAGACCTGCCTGCGCGCGGCGCGCTGGACGAGGCGCAGGCGCTCGCCCTGTTCGCCGCGCTGGGCGTGCCTAGCGTGCCCTGCGCTGTCGCGCGGGCACCCGCATTTGCCCACACGCTGGCCTATCCGGTCGCGGCCAAGGTGCTGTCCTGCGATATCGCGCACAAGACCGAGGTCGGCGGCGTGATCCTGAATCTGGGGAACCGCGCGGCCTTCGATGCGCGCGTCCCGGCGATGCTGGCCGCGGTGCGCGCGGCCGCGCCCGCAGCGCGCATCCAGGGCGTGCTGGTGCAGACCATGGCCGAAGGGCTGGCCGAAGCCATCGTCGGCTACCGCCACGACGCGCTCGTCGGGCCGGTGGTGATGCTGGGCATGGGCGGGCGCCTGGCCGAAATCTATCGCGATACCGCACTGCGCTGCGCGCCGGTGGACGAAGCGGAAGCCCTGGAAATGATCCACGAGGTGAAAGGCCTCGCGCTGGTGCGCGGCTACCGCGGCCTGCCGCGCGGCGACCTCGCCGCGCTCGCGCGCGCCATCGCGGCCCTGTCGCGCCTCGCCCTGATCGAAGCGCAGCCGGTCGCCGAAGCCGAGGTCAACCCGCTGCTGGTGCGCGCCGACGGCGTGCTCGCCGTGGACGGATTGGTGATACTCAAGGAGGAAACATGAAACGCGTGCTCATCGCATTGTTGCTTGCATCGTTTGCGGCCGGCGTGTCGGCGCAAAGCAGCTACCCGCAAAAGCCGGTACGCATCATCGTCGGCTACACCCCCGGCGGCGCGACCGACATCGTCGCGCGCATCCTCGCCGGCAAACTGCAGGAAGCCTTCGGTCAGCCCGTGATCGTCGAAAACAAGCCGGGCGCCGGCAGCAACATCGGTTCCGAATACGTGGCCAAGAGCGCGCCGGACGGCTACACGCTGCTGGTCGGCTCCATCGCCAATGCGACCAATATGGTCGCGTACAAGAACCTGGGCTACGACACGCTGCGCGACCTCGCGCCAATTTCGCAGCTGATGAGCGCGCCGTCGGTGCTGGCCGTGCATCCCTCGTTTCCGGCAAAGAACCTGCAGGAACTGATCGCGCTGGCGAAGCGCGATCCCGGCAAGTACGCCTTCGCCTCCACCGGCAGCGGCGGCTCGCCCCATCTCGCGGGCGAACTACTGAAGCTGCGCGCCGGCATCGACCTGATCCATGTGCCGTACAAGGGCGCGGCGCCGGCCATGTCCGACCTGCTCGGCGGCCAGGTGCAGATGGCGTTTCAGACCGCATTGTCCGCGGTGCCGCACCTGCAAAGCGGGCAGCTGCGCGCGATCGCAGTGGCGGCGAACAAGCGCCTGGCGCAACTGCCGAATGTGCCGACCATGGCCGAGGCCGGCCTGACCGAGGTCGAAGTGTCGAGCTGGAACGGACTATTCGCGCCGGCGAAGACGCCGCCCGACATCATCGCGCGCCTGCACGCGGAAACGGTGAAGGCGCTCGCCAACCCAGAGGTGCGCGAAAAACTGCTCGCCCAGGGCGCCGAACCGGTCGGCAGTTCGCCGGAGGAGTTCCGCGCCTACATCCGCGCCGAGATCGAAAAATGGGGTAAGGTCGTCCGCGCCTCGGGTTTGCGCATCGATTGAAACACGCCTCTTACAAGACGAGGGGACCGAGACCTTCGGGACCGGGGAGTGAAAGGAGAGGCCCTCCCCGACCTTGATGCCCCGTGCTCCCATTATTCATCTGCCTAAGGGCAATACCGTCATGCGCTCGAAGAACTTCAAGGAAGCATCATGAATTTTCAATTCGCCCCCGAGCAGGAAGAATTTCGTGTCGCCGTGCGCCGCTTCGCCGAGCGCCACCTGAAGGCCGGCGCGCATGCGCGCGCGCATGATCCCGGCTATCCTTGGGACGTGGCCAAGCTGATGGCCGCGCAGGGGCTGCTCGGCATCACCATGCCCGAGACCGACGGCGGCCAGGGCGGCACGCTGATGGACGCCGTCATCGCCATCGAAACCATCGCCTCGGTCTGTCCGCGCAGCGCCGACGTGGTGCAGGCGGGTAACTTCGGTCCGGTGCGCGTGCTCGCGGAGTACGGCACGCCGCTGCAGAAACAGCGCTACCTCACGCGCATTCTGGCAGGCGAGGGCCTGATCTCGGTCGGCATGACGGAGCCCGAAGCAGGTTCCGCCGTGACCGACCTCGCGACCAGCGCCACGCCCGACGGCGACGGCTATCGCATCAACGGCACCAAGGTATTCAGCACCCACGCGCCGTATGCCGATGTGATCCTCGCCTATGTGCGCTTCGGTCCTGGCGTGGGCGGCATCGGCTCGGTGCTGATCGACACCAAGGCCGAGGGCGTGCGCTATGGCCAGCCTTCTGCGTTCATGTCGGGCGAGGAATGGGCGCAGCTGTATTTCGACAATGTGTACGTGCCGCCGGAGATGGTGGTGCTGAAGCAAGGCGGGTTCAAGAAACAGATCGCCGGTTTCAACGTCGAGCGCATCGGCAATACCTCGCGCTCGCTCGCGCTCGGCCGCTACGCCTTCGAGCAGGCGCGCGACTGGGCGCTAGCGCGGAAGCAGTTCGGGCGCCTGCTGTGCGAATTCCAGGGCCTGCAATGGAAGTTCGCCGACATGAAAATGAAGCTGGATGCGGGACAATTGCTGCTCTATCGCGCCGCCGCCAATGCCGACCGCGGCTTTCCCTCGGCGGAGGACACCGCGATCGCGAAGGCGTTCTGCAACCAGGCCGGCTTCGAGGTCGCGAACGAAGCGCTGCAGGTGATGGGCGGCATGGGTTACAGCCAGGAAGCGCTGGTCGAATACTGCGTGCGCCGCTGCCGCGGCTGGATGATCGCCGGCGGCTCGATCGAAATTCTCAAGAACCGCATCGCCGAATCTGTGTTCGGGCGCACGTTCTCGCAGCGTCCGTCGTAACAGGCATCGCGCCAAGCGCACGCAGTCCTCGCCGCAGCCTTAGGCCCGGCGCTTAGAGCTCACAAAACGAGGGGATATCCCCCAAGGGGACTTTCCCCTCGAGGGGGATCGAGACCTTCGGGGCGCATCCCCTCGTGCTCCCCTAAATCAGGGGCCATTTCGGTAGTTCTGAAATGCTTAGCCTAGTCACGATCATCGCCTGCACCGCGCGGGCTGAAGACGTGCGGGCTCTCGCCTAGCAACCGCCCCGCAACGCGCTCCGACGCCGGATTCCCGAAACGCATCCTTGCGTAGGCAATCGCATTCTGTTCAATACCTTAAGCAGGCCTGCCCACTTGGCACCCGGGCAAGACAAGGATGGAAATAATAATCATTTCTTGATTTTAAACGGAAGCTTATCTAACATGGCTGCGTAAGGCATGAGCACCGGGACGCGCATCCGGAACCGTCGAGACATCTCCTTCAATCACCCAAATTTAGGAGGAAGTATCATGAGGATCACGCGTATTCGGTTAGGTTTTGCACTCTTGCTGATCGGCGCGCTGGCCGCTTGCGGCGGCGGCGGTGGCGGCGGCGATAGCGTGGCCCTGCCCGCTGCCGGCGGTGGTGCTGGCGGCGGTGCCGCCCCTCCGGCCGTCCCGGTTCCTACCGGCCTGGCCCCGATCACACTGACTGCAGCGACCCCGGCCGCGACGTTCGCCGCGCTCACACCTGCCGTGCCGGCTGTCAGCGTCAGCATCGCCAGCCCGCCGAAGGTCACGTTCTCACTGACAGACGGCAACGGCAACGCGATCATCGGGTTCGGAAGCAAAGCGCAAAGCGCGACCGCGACGGTCGCGACCTATCCCAATCTAGGTTTCGTCTTGGCCAAGCTTGTGCCCGGCACCGGCACCGCCCCGAGCAGGTGGGTGAGCTACGTCGTGACCACGGTGCCGACGAAGAATGCAACGACCGGCGCAATTACCGCTTCGGTTCCCAGCAAACCCGTCACCGACACGACCGGCACTCTGGTCGACAACGGCAACGGCACTTATACCTACACCTTCTTCCGCGACATCACCAAGGTCAAGGATCAGGTTGCGGCAGCCGCAGAGACCGCTACCAACCAGAACGCGGACCTGGATGATCTGACGTTTGATCCCAACCTGGTCCACCGCCTGACGATTCAGATTTCAGGCAACGCTCCCGGCACCGGCACCAACACACCCAACGGTGTCCAGGTGACCGCCGGCGTACCGATGTCGAATCCCCTGAACGTCGTCTACGACTTCATTCCCGCTACCGGTCAGACGGTGACGGCCTCCGGTCGCGACATCGCCTCCACGCAAAAATGCAACGATTGCCATCAGAGTCTCGGCGGCTTTCCGGAGGCTTCGCCTGGCGACGACGCCAGAATTCACGGCGGCAATCGCAACAAGGTTGAATACTGCGTCGTTTGCCATACCAATCAGCTCAAGTACGGGCACGCTGAAGCGGCGGTCGTTGCCGGCGGTAACTATGACGGCAAGGACACCTACAAGATTAATGGACTGTCGGTCGGAGCGTTCCCCTCGCACATCCACAAGATTCACATGAGCGAGGGTTTGACCAAGACCGGCTATTTCCTGGGCCTCGCCTACGAAACAGCCTGCAAATTTCCGCAGGACATAAGGAATTGCACCAAGTGCCACGACGGTTCCGCGACCTCGACCGCCAAGACCGCGCAAGGCGACAACTGGATGAACGTACCCAACCGTATGGCCTGCGGCGCCTGCCATGACGGCATCAATTTTGCGACCGGGAAAGGCTATACCCTCGCCGACTTCAAGGCCGGCAACGCGGCAAGCAGCTTCGGCCACGTCGGTGGCGCCAAGGCCGATGACTCGCAGTGCGCCCTGTGCCATGACGCAGCGACCATCCCGGTGAATCACATTCCCGTGACTCCGCCGAGCTCGAGCAACGCGCTGCTTACCGTCGCGCAAGGCGGCGACCCCAACAACTCGAACACCAATGCGGCAGCAATTGCATCCAATCGAGATCGCCTGCCGGATAGCGCGATCAAGGTCACCTACGATATCAGCAGCGTCTCGAGAAATTCGAGCAAGAATCCGGTGATGAAATTCCGCATGCTGCAAAACGGAGTGGCAGTGCCCTTCAATACCTTCGCCACCGCGGCGGTCAACCCGAATAGCGGTCAAAAGGAAATGTGGGACAATTTCATGGGCTCGCCGAGCGTGTATTTTGTCTGGGCCCAGACGCAGGACGGCATCACGGCGCCGGCTGATTTCAACGCATCCGCGTCGGGCTACCTGCGCAGTCTTTGGAACGGCCTTTCGACCGGCGCAGGCTCCGTAAAGGGAAGCTTGACCGGACCTGACTCCGGCGGCTTCTACACCGCGACCCTTACCGGCGTGACCGTTCCTGACGGCGCGGTGATGCTTACCGGCGGTCTGGGTTATTCGTACAGTGTATTTAACACCCTGCCGCTGACTCAGACGAATCTCCCGGACTTCCCGGTAACGAAGTCCACAGTGGCAGTGGGATCAGGTGTGAGTCCAGCCCCGGTCGCAGATGCAGGTAAGCTCACTCCGGGCATGCCCAATGCGTTCGGCGGCCTGATCGTAATCACACCCGATGCGCAGCTGGTCGCTTCCGCGGGTGCCGCCGCCGGTGGCACCGGTGGCGCCTATACGGCCCGCCGCCCGATCATCGAAGACGCGCGCTGCAACAAGTGTCACCTGGAACTCGGCACCTTTACCGAAGATGCGTTCCACGCCGGACAGCGCAACGACGGCTCGACCTGTGCGTGGTGCCACACCCCGAATAGGGCCAGCAGCGGCTGGTCCGCGGACTCCGCCTACTTCGTCCACGCGATCCACGCGGCCGCCATGCGCAATCAAACAGGCAAGGACGATCCGAAACTCGACTTCGTTTGGCATGCGGCGTCGACGACAGACGGTTTCTGGAAGATCGGGTATCCGGGCATACTGAACAATTGCGAGACCTGCCATTTGCCCGGCACCTATGACTTCAGCGCCACCGCCTCGCTCGCGGCTCAACCCAATCGCCTGTACCGGACGGTGGCCACCGGCGTCTTCAATAGTACCGTTGGCACGGTATTGAATCCTGCCGCCTCTAACGCGTGTACCGTTACCGCGATAAACGATTGCAAGGCCACGGCGCTTAGCGTATTCGCGCTGTCCAAGGACCCTAACTTTGTCGCGGACAACGCCAAAGACTATGGAAAAGGCTATAGCGTGAGCTCGGCCGGCGCGGTGACTGAAGCAGCCAGCACAACCTTGGTGAATTCGCCGATCGCGGCGGTCTGCTTCGCCTGCCACATCGACAATTTGTCGAGATCCCACATGGAGTCCAACGGCGGTTCGATTTACAGGACTCGCGGTGCGCCAGACAATGCGCTTGCGAAAACGGAGCAGTGCTCGCTCTGCCACAATCCAGGCAAAGTGGCGGACATCAAGCTCATGCATGCGAAGCGGTAAGGGCGCAATCGACGTTTTTCAGGTCGACGACGCCAGGACGCGCTTAGCCGGGTCCTGGCGGGAAATGCTGCAATAACCGACCCGGAGGCGGAAACGCTTCCGGGTTTTTGTTCGTTCGGGATGCGCCTGTGGCTTTGAAGACGCCGGCGACGCTCGAATCACCATGACCACCTACGCAATTTCTGGAGAGCCTTCATGAAACACAGCGTCCTACATTCCGCGCTGATCACAGCAGCGCTGCTCGTGTCCGCCCACCCGTCCCTTGCCCTTGAAGGCAAATCGAGCACTGCCGGAGAAGCAAAGGCCATCAGCAGTCCCAAGGCGACTGGCCCCAAGGCGCAAGGCGCTAAGCCTGCGGCCAAGCCCAAGCTCGTGGATATCAATAGCGCCAGCAAGAAGGAACTGATGACGCTACCACGCATCGGCGAGGCAGAAGCCGACAAGATCATCGCCGGCCGCCCTTATCTCGTGAAAGCCCATCTGGTTACTCACAACGTCGTGTCGCGCGCAGCCTATGAGAATCTAAAGGCGCTAGTGATCGCCAAACCGAAGCAAGATCCCGTGGCCAGATCCAGTCAGAAATAAGCGGGGCTGAGGACATGCCGATGGCGTAACAGAAGATTGTATGCGCAGGCTTGTGCAAGCTAGTCTACGCAAAACCGCGGGCGCGTTAATGTAACGTAGGGGCGCCAAACTGCGCGAGGCGTTCCACTTCGTTCTGGACAGCTACAAGTACCACCGCTATTTCGTCGGCCGGTTTACGAGAACAATTCCCGCGCCCACCAGCAGCGCGGCGCCGACGAAGGCCGCGGACAAGGGTTCGGACAGGAAGATCACGCCGAACGCGACGCCGAACAAGGGCGTGAGGAAGGAGAACACCGCCAGTCTGCCGGCGAGATAGCGCGTCAGCAGCCAGAACCAGGCGAGGTAGCTGGCGAACGCGACGACGACGCCTTGATAGACGAGGCTGGCCACCACCTTGGGGCTGAGCGCGCTCACCCCGCTCTCGCCTACCAGCAGCGAAATCAGCGGCAGGAGCAGCGCCGAAACGGCCAGCTGGTAGAACAGGGTCTTGGCTGCGCTGGCCGAGGTGAGCCGGGTTGCGCGCACCAATACCGTGGTTGCGGCCCACAGCGCCGCTCCGATGACGCCGAAGGCATCGCCGATCAAGGTCGAGCCCTTGGCCGTGCTGAAGCCGTCGGCAAACGCGAGCGCCACGCCCATGAACGCCAGTCCCACGCCGGTCCACTGGCCCGCATTCAGGCGCTCGCCCGGCACGAACCACTGCAATCCCAGTGCGGTGAGGCAGGGTGCGAGGTAGATGAACACCACCATGCGCGAGGCCGTGGTGTGGGCGAGGCCGGCATAGATGAACACGAATTCGCCGGCGAACAGCGCGCCTGCCGCCATGCCGCCCGCAAGCGTGCCGTCGCGTCTGAACAAAGGGATGCGGCGCAGCTGCGTCCAGGCGAGCAGCAGGGCCGTGGCGATGATGGAACGCAAGCCCGCCTGCATGATGGGCGAGATGCCTGCGGCGGCAAACTTGATGGTGATCTGCTGGAAACCCCAGGACATGCAGAGCATCACCATCATGGCCACCGCCAGCGCATCGACGGGTTTGCGCGCGGAAGGCACGATTCAGGTCTTTCCTGTCACACAAGCACGCGCCGCAAGCATGCTCGCTGAATTACGCGCCGGCAGCCGGCGCAACTGGGGGAAATCGCGATCGACCTAGAACTTGTACTTCATCGACAGCCGGACTACGTTGACTTTATAGCGCGGCGCCTGGTCGCTGAAGCCGAGGAAGTTCGGAATCGTGCCGGGCGCAACGCCGTCCAGCATCCAGTTCTTGCTGTCATAGCGCTCATACCAGTAGCCCGCATTGAGGGTTATATTTTCCTTCATGCGGTAACTCGCATACAGCTTCAAGCTGTCGAGCGACGTGGTAAGCGTCGGGAACCCGGGCGCCAGCGTGCTCGTGACGACATTGATGTCGCCGTGCGAGCGCGACATGCCGTAGTCGGCGCCGACATCGAGCTTGTCCTTGATCGCCGCATGCTTCACGCCGAAGCCGAAGAAATCGATCGTATCCTTGTTTTCCCCGGTCCAATCGGGCGCACCGAAGGCCTGGCTGCCTGCCTGCTTCGACTTGATGGTTTCGCGGTTCGCGAACGCGTGCACGCTGGTCTGCTGCGTGAGCGTCAGGGTGACATCGGCATTCACGTTGAAGGCCGAGCCGCTCATGAGGCCGATGATCGATTCGGAGTAATTGTCCCTGGAACTGTCGACTCCGAGTCCGAGGTTGAGGTTTTCCAGCGCGGCGAAGTCCACCCGAAAGGCCGCGGTATCCCGCTTGCGGCTGGCCATGTAGTATTTCCGCAGCAGCGGATTCTCCAGGGGCGTGACCCCGACCGCCGCGGCGTAGCCCGAGTTCTTGCGCGCCGAGTGTGCAAGCTTGAGCGACAGATCGATCTTTTCCGTGACGCCTGAGCTGACTTTGCCCCAGGCCGTTTCCTCGTGCGTGCGGTCGGCTTCGAGGAAAGTGCGTTTCTGCGTATCGTTGTCGTAGCCGAGCGCAGCCCGGGTCTTTGCCCCGACTTTGTATTCTCCGCTCAGACCCAGCTTTTCCTGCTTGAAGCTGTAGGGCATATTCGTTCGCGGCAAACCCACGAACAAATCGGTCGCGACCGAGGGATACGCCGCCTGCGCGGTGCGATTGTCGCGGTCGTTGTGCACATAGCCCGCGTTCAGGCGCAGCTTGTCCGTCACTGCGGACGTGAGCTTCAGGTTGGCGTTCAGCGTGTCCGCGCGGCCGTTAAGCGAACTGTTCGGGAGCGCGCCCAGGGGCAGACCGACAGTCGGGGTAGAGGCGAGGAAACCTTCGTTCTGCGACATGCGGCCGAACGCGAGGTCTGCGGTGGCACGCGTGCGATCGGTGAACTGGTAGCCGGTTGAGGCAAGGATCTGGTGGAACTGATTGTCCGGGGGCAGCGCAAGCTGTCCGGTCGGCGCGACCGGCAGCGCCGGTCCGATAAACGGCGTCTGCCAAGTCAGGGATTCGTTGCTGTTGCGGAAGGTCGA
>Ga0334722_10007684_pt1 | contig 10419 bp, 6 predicted proteins | sample C3_bottom_MG_FD_207210 | JGI IMG/M metagenome (GOLD analysis project Ga0334722, IMG submission 207210) | Sediment microbial communities from Yellowstone Lake, YNP, Wyoming, USA - C3_bottom | ecosystem: Environmental > Aquatic > Freshwater > Lake > Sediment | place: USA: Wyoming | collected... | reverse complement strand
GGGGAGACCGCGGCTACCACGACCCGCCGACGCGCACACCAGCCACCGATCAGGAAGGGACGAATCACCATGGCTGATCAGCCAGCCTCGGAGCGCCGGCCGGCTCATGGGCGCGGGCGGATGGCGCCGCGGATTGGCGCGATCGTCGGGCTTGCCGCCGGCTGCCTCATCGCGTGGATGGACACACGTCCAGGGTGGGACGACACGGGCGTGACCGCCGGCGCCCTGTTCCTGGCAGCGGCGTTGAGCGGCCTGATGGGCGCGCGGTGGTGGCTTGGGCCCCTCCTGGTGGCGGGGCCGGTGCTGCTGGCCGAACAGCCGACCGTCGGCTCAGCCGCATTTCTGATTCTCGCCATCGCCGTCGTCGGCTTCGCCGCCGGCGCCGCACTGCGAAGGGCCTTCCGCCGGGGCTGATGCCTCGGTCCCCACCCCGGGAGGGAACCGAGGCTGGCAGCCTCCGCTACTTCAGAGCGCGGAAGTTGCGCGCGAGGTCGTGGGCGCACGCATCCGCGGCTTCGTTCAGCTTCTCCTTCAGCACCGCCGCTCCGTTGGCCATCATCTCGTCCGGCGTCGGTCGTTGCCCCTTCGGCGCATTGCCGAGAAACTTGGCCGTGTCCCTCCAGACCACCGATCCCGAATCGAGGCGAATCAGTCGCGCCCGCACCCAGTACTCGATGCGCTGGTGTTTGCCATCCCCCATGAAGGGCAGTACGTTCGTGAGAATGGACCGGAACTCGAGGGCGTAGCCCGCGGACCCGAGGTCGGTCTTCAGTTTCGAGATGTTATCGCTGTCCCGGAACGCCTGAATCGTCTTCACCCGGGACATGTCCTGGGCAATGTCGGCCAGGAATGTGTCCCTGACGCGCAGTGCGGAATCCGTGATGCCGTAGCGCTCCACGACCGCCGCGCCCGCGGGGCGGTCGACGGCAAACTGTCCGACGGCGCCGAGGAGGGCCCCGCCGAGCGATGGGATCTTGAACGGAATCTGGGGCTGAACGAAGACGACCTGAATGTCCTGGCCCGCGATCGCCCTGGTGTGATCCTGGTCGGCCGCGAGCGGCCGCACGCCAGCCACGCAGAAGCCTGCCAGCGCAACGCCGACGATCGACGACACCGCCCGTCCGCGTGAGAACACCATCGTTGCCTCCTTTCGCCGTATGCCTGAGGGGGCCGCTGATTCCCGTCGTCCGGCGCAGGCCCGGCCTCCGCGTGGCCGGGCATCGCGTTCGACTGGTCAGACTATCACGTCGTGACGGTGGGGTCTGGCGGTGGCGTCGAAACTAGAACCGATAGCCGAGACTGACGCCGGCGGTCCGGGGCCTGCCGCTCTCGCCGAGATAACCGGACGGCGCCAGTTGGCCGTAGGGGATTGCCAGCGGGATGTAGTGCGTGTCCAGTGCGTTCTTCAGCCACGCGTCAATGACGACATGCTTTGCGTGCAGGCCAATCCGGATATTGACCACCGCGTACGCCGCCTGCCCTTCGCCGTTCGATTCGTCGTACCGGTAGCCGCCCGTGAAGACCACGTCGGCGCGGCTGTAGCCGTCAACCCCGTCGTTGGCCTCGAACGAGTACTGCACGCCGACCGAGGCCGTGTAGCGCGGCGCGTACGGCACGTCGTGCCCGGCAATGTCGAGACCGCTCGCGGTGCTGCCGGCGCCGAATCTGGCCCGGTTCAGGCCCGCCGCCGCAATCAGGTCCACCCCGGAGGCCGGCCTGGCCGTCACTTCCAGTTCCACGCCGGTCGATGTCGCCCGGCCCACGTTGGCGATGTAGAACTGCCCGGGCACCTGCGGATTCGGGACGTTCAGCTGCATGTCGTCCCACGCGATGCGGAAGGCAGACGCGTTGATGAGGACCCGGCCGTCAGCCCACGCCGTCTTGGCTCCGGCTTCCAGGTTCCACGCGTGCTCCTGCCCGTAGGTCTCGCGTCCACCCGGCGAGGCGGGATTGAAGCCGCCGGCCTTGAAGCCGCGTCCGGCCGACACGTAGAGCATCCGCCCCGGCGAGAGGCGGTACGAGACGGCGGCCTGGGGCGAGACATCCGAGTACGATCGCTCGGCATTCACGCTCTGCGGAGGCGCGATAACGGGACTGTAGAAGGTCTCGAGCGCGCCGGTCTTCCGCTCGGTATCGAAGCGCGCCCCGGCGCTCACGTCGAACGACGAGGCGAACGTGAGCGTGCCCTGTGCGTAGAGACCGGCGCCGGTGTCATCGAGCGCCGCGCGCGGGGAGTGCTGCGACACGGGGAACAGCATCATCGGCGACAGCACGCCCGCCGCAAACGAATTGACCGCATCGTCGCGATAGCGCTGCGAGAACAGGAAGAGCCCGGCCTGCCACGCCAGTGACACATGGCCGGTCACCCGGACCGGAGCGCCGGGCGCCGACGCAAGGCGCAGTTCCTCCGTGCACTGGCGGGCGCGCTCGGCGTTGTCACGCGTCATCAGCGGCATCGGCGTGTAGTCGAGGTCGGTGATGTCCCGGGCCGACCACGACACGTAGCCGCTGGTCGACGAGAAGACGACCCGCCGGCCGTCGTGCCGGACGAGAGCCGTCGCCGACCAGACATCGCGGCGGGTGCTGCCTTCGAAATCCCTGGCGACGTGCAGCGGCCGCTGCCGCAACAGGGCCAGGTCGCCAAAGCCATAGTCCCCGTCGCGGGCGGCCTCGCCGAAGCCGATCAGCCGGATGTCCCACTGGGCGGCGGGCACCCACAGCGCCTGCACCTTGCCGGCGGTTGACGACCGCGAGTCCACGAGGCGACCCGTGACGTCATTCGTCGTGAATCCGTCCCGCCGGCTTCGGACGGCAGAGACGCCGACCGCAAACGAACTGCTGATCGGCCCCGAAGCGGCCGCGCGCACGTCGAGCGCCCTGCTGGTGCCGTACGGCACCCCGACGCTCCCGGTCCAGCCCGACAACGACGGTCTCGCGCTGACGATGCTGACCAGTCCGCCCAGCGTGTTCCGGCCGAAGAGAGCACTCTGCGGGCCGCGCACGAACTCGATCCGCTCGAGGTCCAGCAGTGCCACGTTCGACGTGTTGGAGTTGAGCTGCGGCACGCCGTCGATGAACGTCGTGATGCCGGGGTTCAACGGACTGGACCCGATGCCGCGCACGAACGCGTTGCTGATCTTGCGTGCGGACATTTCCGCGAACCGCGTGTTGGGCGAGAACGGGGCGGCATCGCTGACGGCGGTGACACCGGCCGACGACAACAGCGACTCCGGCACGGCCGTCACGCTGACCGGAAGACGTTGCGCGTCCGCCGGTTCCTTCTGTGCGGTGACGATCACAGTGGGCAGCGTGATCGGCGGTACGGCCGGCGCCTGAGGTGGTTGTGTCGCCAGCGCCGCGAGCGGCGCCAGCAGGGGCCAGAAGATGTTGAGGGGCATATCCTACCGATTATGCCCCGAGCACGGCCCGTCGTGTCAGCGCCGTCCGCCTACCGCGGCCCCTTGCCGATCGCGAACAGCGTCGACGACCCCTTCACGTACATCACGCCGTTCGAGATGGCCGGCGTGGCCATCAGCGATTCGCCGATGGTGTTCGTTGCCAGCAGCTTGAACTCGGGGCCGGCGGCCACGACCAGCACGTCGCCATCCTCGCTCGAGAGATAGATCTTTCCGTCTGCCGATACCGGCGACGCGCTGTAGCCGCTGCCGACCTTGTCCAGGCGCTGGCGGTACACCTCCTCGCCGGTCCGGAGCCGGTACGCATCCAGGATGCCGTTGTTCGCCAGGACGTAGAGCAGTCCGTCAACGGCAAGCGGCGTCGGCATGTACGAGCCGCGGGCCGTCTTGCTCCAGGCGATCGCGTCACTGCTGGTCTTGCCCGCGGGCAGCGTGATATCGCCCGCCGCGCCTGGCTTGACCACGAAGATGGGCCGTTCCGGCGCCCGTCCGCTCGCGATGATGAGCAGGTCGTCGGCTGCAAACGGTGTAGGCGCCGTGATCTTCGAACTGCGGCCCAGCTTCCAGAGCTCCTTGCCGGTCCGCGGATCGTAGCCGCGGACGTAGTTCGACGCGTTCGTGACCAGTACCGGTCCGGCGGTCGTACTCGCCACGGTCGGCGTGCCCCACGACGGCAATTCGATGCGATCGGTCTTCCACGCGATCTCGCCGGTCTCGGCTTTCAACGCCAGCATGAACGAATCGGCCTGCGTGTCGACCTGGAGGATGACGAGGCCGTTCCAGATGATGGGGGAACTCGCCGGCCCCCATTCCACGGTGGGAATGTCGTACGCGCCGAGGTCAAGCCGGCCGATGTCCACCTTCCAGCGCAGCGCCCCGCCGACGTCGTACGCGCACACGCCCTGGGACCCGAACCATGCCACCACGATGCGGCCATCGGTCGCCGGCGTCGAGCTCGCGTACGTCGATTTGATATGGCGTTTGTTGAGCGGCTCGCCCTCGAAGGGTGTGCGCTCCCACGCGAGCTTGCCCGTGCGCGCGTCGACCGCCATGACGATCCACCGTTGACGCGAGCGGTCGGTGGAGGCGTCGCCGTCGCCGTACAGGCCCTTGCGGAAGGTGGCGTTGGGGTCGCTGCTGACCGCGGTCGTCAGATAGATGCGATCGCCCCAGACGATCGGGCTCGAATGGGAGAGCCCGGGCACCGCGAGACGCCACAGGACATTCCGGCCCGTCGCGGCATCCCACGTGTCTGGCAGGTTCTGACCGTGAGCGAGGCCGGTGGCGCCGGGGCCTCGAAACGACGGCCACACACCGGCCGCTGGTGCGGCCTTCGGCAGCGGGCCCTTCGCCGTGCCGGGCGTGCGGACGAGGCGCCGCATCGGCACCGTGACGGGCGTGCCCGGCAGCACCCACGCGCTGCCGTCGAGGATCAGCGCGCGCGTTTCGCACGTGTCCGTCCGGCGCGTCAGCGTCAGCCGCGGGCCGTCGAGGCGGTAGCCGTACACCGCCGGCGCCTCGCAACCCTTTCCGCCTCCGGTTGTCGCGAGTTCGAGCGCGTCTGCGGTCGCCGTCCACGTGCCTTTCATCGCCGGCCAGCCCTGGCCCTCGAGCGCGAACGCCCCGTCCCGGCCGAACGTCGCCTTGAACGCCCCGAACGTCACCGGTGCGTCCGGCAGCCAGGCGCGAAGACGGGCGGCAGGTTCCTGACCGCCCGCGGCCATCGAGATGACGCCGAGCGCCACGATGACGTGCGTGAGCCGCATCTGATTACCCCTTCCTGATGCAGAACAGGGTGGTCTTGCTCCGGAGGAAGATGTCGCCGGCGGCGATGGCGGGTGTGGAGATGAACACCTGGTCCGGCATGGTGTTGGTCGCCAGCACCTCGAAGGTCTCGCCCATCTTCAGCACCACCACGTCGTCGTTCTCCGTGGCCAGATAGAGCTTGCCGTTGGCGCCGACGGGCGACGACTTGAAGCTGTACGGCTTCGGCAGCCGGACCTGCTGGTAGTAGGCCTCGCCGGTCTTCGCGTTGTAGCAGCTGATGGTGCCGCTATCGGTCAGCACGTACAGCTTGTTGTCGTAGATGACCGGGGACGGCGTGTAGGAGTTGCCCTTGGTCTGCGTCCAGAGGATGGCGTCCGTGCCGGTGAGGTCGCCCTCGCGGCCCAGGCGAATCGCCATCAGCCTGGGACTCTGATAGCCGCTCATCACGAAGACGATGTCGTCCTGCCGCACGGGCTGCGGGATGGTATTGGCCCCGAGGCCTGCGCACTCCCAGATCAGCTTGCCCGTCTCGAGGTCGTAGCTGCGCACCTTCTTCGTGGCGGCCACGACGATCTGCTGCGTGCCCTTGAAGTCGACCACGAGCGGGGCCGCCCAGTTGGTCTTCTCGTCCCGGCTGACGCGCCAGAGTTCCTTGCCAGTGGTCTTGTCGAGCACCACCATGAAGGAGTCGCCTTCGTGATCGAAGACGAGGATGAGCTTGCTGCCGGCGAGCACGGGCGCCATGCCCTCGCCGAACTGCATCTTCATCCGCATCTGGACGCCGAAGTCCTTCTCCCAGACCAGCGTGCCCTTGAAGTCGTAGACATACATGCCGCGCGATCCGAAGAACGCGTAGACGTACTTGCCGTCGGTCACCGGGGAGTTCGACGCGAAGCTGCCGTACTGGTTGTGTCCGCCTTCATGCGGCACCGCCGTCTTCGCGGTGCGTTCCCAGAGGATCTTGCCCGTCTTGCGGTCGAGGCAGATCACGTCGAACTTGTGCTCGACCTGCGGGCCGCCACCCCCGCCCATCCCGCCCCGGCCGCCCTGGGGAGCGATCGCATCGGCATCTGAGGGGCCGCCAGCGGCAGACGTCTCGGACACCGCCGCCGCCGCGCCCGTCTTGATGGCGGTCGTCACGAAGACGTAGTCGCCCCAGACGACGGGGCTGGAATGGCCGAGGCCCGGAATCTCCGTCTTCCAGCGGACGTTCTCGGTGGCGCTCCACGTGAGCGGCGCATCGCCGGGGGCCATGCCGTCGGCATTCGGCCCGCGCCAGTAAGGCCAGTTTCCGTCTGCCGGAGCGGTGCTCACCGGCCCGGTCACCATCACACACGCGACGGCGGCCGCCGCCAGAGACCACCGCAGGACTCCCGATGATTGCATCAACGCCTCCCGGAGAATGGCCCCTAGCTTGGCCGTTTTGGGCGGACAGGGTCAAGCCGGTCTCACGCGCCGGCCGATGCAGAACAGGAACCTGGTGGTTCGCAGGAAGATCTGCCCGTCGGACATGGCAGGCGACGACAGGGTGTAGTCGCCGAGGTCGTTCTCCGCCAGCACCTTGAACTGCGGCCCGGCCTGGAGCACGGTCGTCACGCCGTCTTCATTGATGACGTAGACCTTGCCGTCGGCGATGACGGGCGACGCGCTGTAGGTCCCGGCCCGCAGGCGCTGATTTCCCCAGATCTCGGCGCCGGACCTGGCGTCGCGGCACCAGGCGATGCCGCGGTCGTTGACGATGTAGATGTACGTGCCGTCGGTCGCGGGCGTGGGCACGTCCGCGCCCTGGTCCGTGGACCAGACCCGGTGTGACGCCGTGATGTCGCCGCGGCCGCCGGTCTTGAACGCGATGAGCGGCCGCACGCGCGACGGGACGTAGATCATCCCGTCGACCGCGATGGGCGAGCCCACTACGCGGTAGCTGCGATCCTTGGACGGATTCAGGCCGCCGGCCCTCCAGATCTCGGCGCCGGTGGCCGGATCGTGGCCGGTGACATAGTCGCCGCCGCTGATGATGATCTCGTCGTGCCCATCGACGCGTGCCACGGCCGGTGTCGTGTAGGCGTCGGGGGATTCCGAAACGGCGTCGGTCGGCCGCTCGACGCGCCACCGCGTCCTCCCTGTGAGCGTGTCGATGGAGAGGAGATAGGACGGTGCATCCGTCTTCATTCCGTGCAGGACCTGGACGTAGAGGCGGTCCTTGTGCAAGAGCGGCGACGAGGCGTAGCCCCAGTTCAAGCCGAACGGGCCGTAGTCCTTCTGGAGGTCGCGCGCCCACAGTTCCCGGCCGGCGAAGTCGAAGGCCTTGAGGATGCCGGTGCCCGTCATCACCCAGACGTGCGTGCCGTCGGTGACCGGTGACGGCGACGACATGTTCTGCTTGCGCTGCTTGATGTTGCCGTCGCCCAGGCGCGCCTTCCACACCTGCGTCCCCTTGTTGCGGTCGACGCACGCGAGGAACAGGTCCGGGCCGTCCGCGACGTTGAGGAAGAGGCGGTCGTTCCAGATGATGGGGGTGGAACCCGAGAAGTCCGGCAGCGCCAGCGTCCAGGTGACATTGTCCGTGCGTGACCACGTCACCGGGACCTGCCGCTCGCTGGCCACGCCATTCATCGCGGGCCCGCGCCACTGCGGCCAGTTGTCGCCGAGACACATCGCCTGTGCAGCCAGCACGAGGCCCGCGCAGAGAACGGTTCGCCGCATGTTGATGCCTGCTTCAGTCAGCGCGTATGGACGCGACGAACGGCATGCGCCGCACGGCGACCACGGCCGCCAGTGACGACAGGACGCCGCCCACCAGGATGAGCGCCATCATACCCGCCGCGGCAGCCCATGGGAACGACCCGCCGCGTGCGAGCCACGCCGGGACGACGGCGAGGCCCGCGCACGAGGATCCGCCCGCCAGTCCGGCTGCCATCAGCACGACGTTCTCGACGATGACGATCAGCGACAGCGCACCGGCCGGATAGCCGGCGGCGCGCATCACGGCCAGTTCCCGGCGCCGTTCGAGGACGTTACGCAGCAGGACGGCCGCCATGCCGAGTGTGCCGAGCAGCAGTCCGAGTCCGCCCAGCGCCTGGAACGTCGAGAGGTACGTGTTCTCGACGCGGCGGTAGGCGGCGAGTCTCGCCGCCGCCGGCTCCACGCTGAAGCCCCAGTCGGACAGGCCTTCTTCGAGCGCGGCGCCCACGGAGGCCGCCTGGCCGGCTGGCGCGTCGATCAGGAAGAACCGGAAGCCTTCCTGCTGCGGGAACGCGCGGAGGAACGCCGTCTCGCCGATGACGAGCGCCCCCTGCAGGACGCTGTCGCGCACGGCCCCCACCAGCTTGAGCCTGACGGGGGCTCCCCGGCCGCCTCCGATCGTGATGACATCTCCCACCGCCCGGTGCAGGACGTACTCGAGCGTGTTGGCGTCGCCCACGGCCGGGATGGTGCCGTCCGCCTGGACAGTCTCCAGCAGCAGCCACGGGTTGCGCTTCTCGGCATCGGTCGAGGCCCGCGCCGCCTGGAATGAGAATCGCCCGTCGCGGATGAACCCCGCGGGCGCTCCGAGGATCCTGGGGGCCACGGGCGCATAGAGATTGAGGCAGCTGACATCCTGGCCCGGTCGTTCGCGGAACGGGACGAATCGGACCCCGCCCGGCATGGGCGGCACGGCGGCATCGAGTCCGAGCGTTTCTCGCCCGGCGGCCGAGTCGGGATTCTCGATGACGGGAATGACGGACTCGGCGACCAGCGCGAACCCGCCCGTGCCCGAGGCCCGCGATCCCGCGTCGGCAGCGGGGTCCTGCCGGAACGCTTCGACGGACACGATGACGAACGACGCAAAGGCCATCAGCGCGACCGAGAGCAGGCTCCGGCCCGGCCGGTAGGTGACGCTTCTCATGCCCAGCCTGACGAGACCAATCCAGCCCGGCCGCGTGATCTGGCGCACGCTGACACGGCGGAACACGGCAGCCATCACACTGAGCATGGCGACGAGCAGCAGGCCGGCGGCGCCGAAGAAGGCGCCTGCGGCGTCAATGGCCCCGGCGGCTGCCGCGGCCAGCAGCGCGACGGCGGCCGCAAACGCCGCAACGGCCGCCACGGCTGTGCCCCGGGCGCGGGTGCGCCGCGTGGCCGCGGTCTCGATGACACCGGCGAGCAGCGACGACACCGATGGCCGGCGCAAGCCGCGGAGCGCCCAGGCGACGGCCGCCACGGACGCGACGAACCCGCCGGCGAGCCCCGCGGCGAGATCACCCGCCGAGACGTGCAGCGCAATGGCGCGGGTGCCGACGGCGCCAATCCACCATGTGCGCAGGCCGGCGACGAGCAGTTCCCCGTAGGCGAGTGCGCCCGCGAGTCCCACGACACCGCCGGCCAGCGCGAGGACGGCCCCTTCGGCGAGAAACAGGCGGCGGATAGCGGCGGTGGAGAATCCCACGGCGTGCAGCGTCCCGAGTTCTCTCACGCGGGATTCGACGCCCAGCCGGAAGAAGAGACCCGCCAGCAGGAGGGCTGCGATGATCAGGAAGACGCTGAAGTAGAGGAAGTACTCGCCGAAATCCGTGGCGCCGGCCGAGGCCGCGAGTCCCTGCTCGCGTACCGGGAGGACGGCGAATCCGGCAGTTTCCAACGTCAGTGTCGCCCGCAGACTCGACGTGAACGCGGCCGCCGCCGGCGCACTCCCCATCCCGGCATCGGGTGGCGCGGACGGCGGTGCCGCCACCCGTAGGGACGACAACTGGCCGAACCTGCTGCGCCAGAGCTGCTGGCCGCGGGCGAGCGTGACAAAGGCCTTCGGCGTGGCGCGATAGCGATGCCAGTAGTCCTCGTCGGCCGCACGGATGCGGCGCAGGTCGATGGGGAAGGGCGGATCCCAGGCCCGGATGTCCGGCGCGTTCGACATGCCCGGCAGTTCCGGTGTCATCGACGCGCCGACGTCGCCGCCAAGCGCCACCACACCGGCGAGCTGGAATCGGGCCTTTTCGGTGGTCAGGCGTCCGTCGTCCAGCCACCGGTAGTACTCCAGCTCCACCGGGCCGCCGCGAGGCGCGCCGAGGTCCCTCCAGGCCCAGTCGTTGAGCCAGATCGATTGATCGGGCGCGGGTGCGCGATCCGGGACGCCAGGCTCGATGCGGCGAACGGCGCGGAGTGCGCCGGCGTCGAGGTCCGCTGCGGTGACGACCGAATAGGGGATCTCGCGGCCGTTCGCGCGAATGGCGTTGGCCAGGTAGCTGAACAGGCCGGATGC
>Ga0334722_10007683_pt1 | contig 10419 bp, 11 predicted proteins | sample C3_bottom_MG_FD_207210 | JGI IMG/M metagenome (GOLD analysis project Ga0334722, IMG submission 207210) | Sediment microbial communities from Yellowstone Lake, YNP, Wyoming, USA - C3_bottom | ecosystem: Environmental > Aquatic > Freshwater > Lake > Sediment | place: USA: Wyoming | collected... | reverse complement strand
ACCGACGCCGATGCCCAGGTACGCCAGGCGCGATGGCAGCAGGGCGTTTCGGCGCGCCAGCTGGCAGACGACGAGGATCCAGAGGCCCACGCCGCCGAACTGGAGCAGGCCCCAGGTATCGAAGGTCAGGGCGGTCGGCGGATAGAGCGCCACGATCGTGGCACGGATCACCGGGTCTCCGGACGCGTAGGTCGAGGCGAGGCGGACCGAGAGGTCGGTAGCGTGGATGGCCGAGACCGCGCCGACGGCGAGGCCGAGGTAGGCGATCGCGCTCATCCAGCGCACCACGGCGGGGCTCATCGATCCGACGAGCGCCCCCAGCGCCGGTACCAGGGCCAGGGCAAGGATCGCAGCCAGGCCGAACCCGAGGCCGCCCAGGAGGAACGGCAGCGGGATCCGGTCGATGAGGGCGTAGAAGGAAGCCGCCTCGAACAGGGCCGTCGGTGACTCCCCGGTGGCCAACAGCGGTACCACCGATATCGGGAGGACCGCCAGGTAGATGACGCCCGCCAGCATCGCGCAGGCACCGCCCAGCCTCCAGAGTTTCTGACCTTCCATGTCGGCCTCCTTTCCTATCCCCCACCACGCGTTGGGCCGTTCCAGTCAGGAACGGTCGTAATCGGCGCGTCAGCATGCCGGCGGCCTTCCACCTCGAGGGCGGCCGCGATCTCGCGGGCGACGCTCAGCGGCTCGTCCCACCAGGGCAGATGCCCGGCGCCGGGGATGCGCACGACGGTCGCGCCGGCCGGCACCAGCGGCACGATCCGGTCCGCGATCTCCGGGCTCCCGAAGACGTCCTGTTCGCCCCAGAGGAAGGTGACGGGGACCGCCAGGCGTCGCCAGCCTGCCCATCGCTCGTCGGTCATGAGCGCCGGCCGCATGCCGGCGGAAGTGACGAAGGCATCGAGGAGCGAGAGACGGGACCGGACGTTCCGCCGCCAGTCGATGGCCCCCTCCTCGCAGACGAGGTCGTCGAGGCGGTCGGGGTGGCGGACGATGGTCCGGCGGTAGAAGCGTCGGACACTGGCTGGAGTCGACCGCCCGAGGAACCACCGGACGACCCGGCCGACGAGCGGCCAGCTGATCATCGCCATGTCAACGGGCAGCGAGCGGCGCGTGCCCGCCGGAGCGCCGACGAGGATCAGCCGCTCGACGCGCTCCGGCTCACGGAGCGCCAGCTCGATCGCCCATCGCCCGCCCATCGAGTTCGCCACGATCGGGGCACGGTCGATGCCGAGCGCCGCCATGACGTCGCGCAGGAACCTCGTCGCGTGGTCGAGCACGTCGACGCTCGCGTAGTCCATCGGTGTCGCGAGGCCGTGGCCCGGCCGGTCGGGCGCGAGCACACGGTGGTCCCGGGCGAGGGCCGGGAAGATCGGCAGCCAGTTGGTCGCCGCACCCAGTCCGCCATGCACCAGCAGCAGCGGAGAACCCGCGCCCAACTCGAGCACCTGCGTCTCGCCGCCGGACCAGCGGATCGAGCGGCGCCTGGTGCCCGGTGCGTAGTGGGCGATGAGGGCGGTCTGCGCCCGCCCGAGCGACGCGTCCATCTCTCCGTCGCGGATCGCGATCGTCGCCATCTGGATCACCTGCTGGCCATCGCCGTGAGCGGGCCCGACTTCACCGCACTCCCTCCACGAGGGCCGCCAGGACAGCCATGTGACGGCGTATCTGGGCTTCGGCCGAGCGGGCGAACAGCCGTTCCGCGATGGGAGCGAGGGCGCCGAACAACCGTAGGTCGGACTCCAGCGTCACCCGCGTTCCCTCGCCCTCGGGCGCGAACCGGCGCCAGCCAGCGGTACCTCGTCCCGAGCGGGGCACGGCCGGCCGTCTCGTGGAGGGTCGGGGAATCGGCGCGGACGACCTCGATGCGGAAGCGCCATCGCCCGCGATAGACCTGCGTGAACCGCGTCCGGGCCCGGTCGAGGGGGCCGCTCACGCCGGTGACGGCCTGCAGCTCCAGCCATCGCGGCATGAGGGCCGGATCGACGTAGGCGGCGTAGACCCGCTCGATCGACGCCGCGACGTACTGGTCGATCGTCAACTTGTGCACGGCTCGCCTCCCTCACGATCGTGCCAGTGAGAACCCGCCCTCCTCTAACCAGCCTCCTGCCGCGTCGCCGCATAGCCGAGCATGACCCAACCGACCCCGAAGAGCACGAACACCAGGAAGAGCGCCGGCGGTGGGTTCGATCCGCCGAGGATCGACGCAGCCACTCCGGCCACCGCCCCCGCCAGCACGAGCCAGGCACCCGACAGGGACAGCGCTCGCGCGCGGATGAGCGCCACGGCGAAGACGACGTTCCCGCCCAGCCAGGCGCCGAACGTGATGATCCAGAACGGCCACAGCGGGTCCGGTGGAGCGTTCGGGTCGGTATTGAGCTGGTTGGTGGCGATGGCGTATGCGGCGACGATCAGGAGGCCGAGTGCGCCGAGTGCGGACAGCCAGGCCGACACCCGGCCAAGCCGCCCGACGGCGCTCTTGGTCCGCTCGTAGAGCCCAAGCACCCCCGCCCCTAGCGATGCGACCACAGCCCACAACAAGTTCCAGGCCGGTGACGTGGCCGGGTTCGTGATGACCACCAGGAAGAGCATGACCACCATGACCGCTCCACCGGCGATGGCGAGGTAGCCCGCCCAGCGTGCCAACAGATTCATCTCAGTCCCTCCTCGGGCTCCTTGTCGGCAACGGGTATGACCCTGGCCGGGACTCAGGTCTCGCCGGCTTCGACGAGCTTGGCGAACTTCGCGAGGAGCGCTCGTGCCCCGCGCTCCATGCGTCCGCCCTCTTGCGAGCGGCGGAGCAACCCGCTGATGAGCCCGGCGGGGAACCTCACCTCTTCGTCGAAGGCGATCTGGGTGCCGGCGTCCTTCTCGGCAAAGCGGGCGATCCAGCGCCACTCGATCCCGCGGATGGACCGCCCGCCCATGTCGTGGAGGACCGGCGGTTCCGCGGCCAGCACCTCGGCGCGTGGCCGGTGGAATGGGTAGACGACCTCGACGAATGTCGTTCCGGGGCGATCGAGCGGGCCGCTGGCGTCGGTGACCGCCTTGATCCCCATCCACTTCGGCATCAGCGCGGGGTCGACGTAGGCCGCGTAGACGCGCTCGATCGGCGCCTGGACGAACTGGTCGAAGTGCGCCCCGAGAGGCTGCGGCACGTTCTGGTCACTCGCGGTTCGTGACACCTGGCTTCACCTCCGCCCTGACCGTAACCGCGTGGGTCGGGCGGGCGGAAGCCGGCCGACCGCCGAAGTGGCTCTGGTGAGCCCCCGTTCGCGAGTGCAGGTGACCGCAGTCCCTCGATGCGGGGCACCCCCTTCACGGGGGCGCCCGGGCGCGCGATGATGCCGGCGATGCGTCAGCTGGCCTGGACCTGGCTGCTCGTCCTCGGCATCGCCGCGCTGCCGGTGACGTGGGCGGCCGTCCTCGCGCCGGGCGGCCCTCCGGCGTCGATCTCGTTCCTGATCATGCCCATCCCGTTCGTGGCCGTGGGGGCCGTGGTGTATGCCAGGCGTCCGGAGAGCCTCGTGGTGAGACGCCTGATGGCCGTCTGTGCCGTCGTCCCGATGGCGACCGCAGCGGCGGCCCTGCTGGGGCGCGCCGGAGACAGTGGGCACGCCGAATCGCTCTGGGTCGCCGCCATGGCGCAGCATCTGACTGTCGTTGGCTTCGTCCTCGCCGTCGTCGGGCTATTGGCGACATTCCCCAGCGGGACCTACGAGCGACCGTTCGAGCGGGCCATCGTCCGTCTGGCGGCGCTGTCCTTGCTGCTCCTTCCGATCGCCGCCTTCGTCAACGACCCGCTCCCGGCGCCGAAGATGGAATCCCCCCTGCCGCCCATCCACAACCCCTTGGCCGTCGCCGCGCTGGCGCCGCTCGCCCCCCTCATCGCCGCCGCGCTCGAGGCGATCTTGCTGCTGCTCCTGCCGACCGTCGCGATGGTCGTGCTGCGTTATAGGCGGTCCGATCCGGAACGGCGCCGACAGATGCGCTGGCCCCTCTTTGCCGTGCTGCTCACTGCCGCGATGTGGCTGGTCGACGTGATCGCGACCAGCGCCGGATGGGCCGCCCGCGAGCTGCTGGACTGGGGCTGGACCGGCGTCATGTCCTGGCTCCCGGTCGCCTTCGCCATCGCCCTCTTCCGGCATCGCGTGATCGACGTCGACATCGTCATCCGGCGGTCCCTCGTCTACGGCGCCCTGTGGCTCCTGATCGCCGCCGGGTACGTCCTCCTCGCGGGGGCGGCGGGGATCGCGGCCGGGTCGCGGCTGCCGGTCGAGATGGCCGTCCTATTCACGATCGTCGGGACGCTCCTGTTCCAGCCGGTCCGCAGCCGGCTCGAAGCCCTGGCCGACCGGTGGGTCTTCGGCGAGCGGGTGAGCGGCTATGACCTGCTCATCCGCCTCGGGGCCTCGCTCCGCGAGACCGTCGGCGTGGAGGAGTTGTTACCCCGCCTCGCGGCCACGATCCGGGCCGGCCTCGGCCTGCGCTGGGTGCGCGTGCGGCTCATCCTCCCGGGCGAGATGGGGGCCGATTCGATCGCGGTCGAAGGTGAGCCCAGCGGATTGGCGGCCGTCACGATCCCGATCGTCCATGGAGGCGTCGAGCTCGGGACGATCGAGTGCGGACCCCGGACCGACGATGACGGGGCACTCGCCCCGGCCGACCTCGAGCTCGTCGAGGGCATCGCGCGGCAGGGTGCGCTGGCGATCCGCAATGTCCGGCTTGCCGCGGAACTCCAGGCGCACCTGGAGCAGATCCGCCAGCAGGCGCGCCTGCTCGACGAGTCGCGCATGCGTCTGGTCCAGGCCCAGGGAGCCGAGCGCCGGCGGATCGAGCGGGACATCCACGACGGCGCTCAGCAGGGGATCGTCTCGCTCATCGCCCGCGCCCGGCTGGCGCGCGCCCAGCTCGTGGCGAATCCGGCTGCGGAGGCCACGCTGCTGGCCCTGCAGGCCGATGCGGAGCGGGTGCTCGGTGACCTTCGCGAGCTGGTCGGAGGGATCCATCCCGCCGTCCTGAGCGACCGCGGGTTGGTGGACGCGATCGAGGAACGGGCCGAGCGCCTCCCAGTGCCCGTCGCGGTCGACGCAGACGCCGCGGTACGCAAGAACCGCTATCCCGACGAGATCGAGAGCGCCGCCTTCTTCCTCGTGTCGGAGGCGGTCACGAATGCCCTCAAGCACGCCTCGGCGCAGCGGCTCGACATCCGCGTGGGCGAGCGTGAGGGGTGGCTCTCGGTCGAGGTCCGCGACGACGGAGCGGGGTTCGACGCCACGATGGCCACCGGCTCCGGCCTGCGGGGGGTCGCCGATCGGGTCGAGGCGGTCAGGGGCCGTTTCTGGGTCGACACGGGCGTGGGGCGAGGCACGACCGTGGGCGCGCTTCTCCCGGCGGGCGAGGTTCCTCATGGTTGAGCCCGCCCCCAGCCTGCGGATCGTCATCGCCGACGACGACTACCTCCTGCGCGAGGGGACGGCCCGGCTGCTGTCGTATGTCGCAGGCGTCGATGTGCTCGAAACCGTCGGCACCGCCGACGCGTTGGTCGACGCCGTTCGCCGGCTCCATCCGGACGCCGTCCTCACCGACATCCGGATGCCGCCCGGACATCAGATGGAGGGGATCGCGGCCGCCCACGCGATCCGTCGCGACCACCCCGGCGTCGGCGTCGTCGTGCTCTCCCAGCATGCGGCTCCCGCCTACGCGATGGAGCTGTTCCGCGCGGGCACCGCCGGGCTCGCCTACCTGCTCAAGGAGCGGATCGGGGACGTGGAAGAGGTGGTCCGGGCCCTGCGGGAGACCGCGGCGGGAGGTTCGGTCATCGATCCACGGATCGTCGAGGCTCTCATCGTCCGCCGGTCCCGGGGCGAGGGGTCCAGGCTCGGCGAGCTGTCGGCACGCGAGCTCGAGGTGCTCCGTGAGATGGCGCGCGGGAAGACGAACGCGGCCATCGCGCAGGCGCTCGTCCTCTCGGTCTCGGCCGTCGAGAAGTACGTCGGCGCGATCTTCGACAAGCTCGGCCTGGCCGAAGAGCCGGCCCTGCACCGGCGGGTCGCGGCGGTCCTGGCGTACCTGCGGAGCGCCGATCCGGGTGCGGACTCCGGCACTGATAGCATCGCCGGCGCATGACCCCGATCCAGTACGACTTCATCATCGTCGGGGGCGGCTCGGCCGGCAGCGTGCTGGCCAACCGGCTCAGCGCCGACCCGACCACGCGCGTGCTTGTGCTCGAGGCCGGGCGGCCGGACTACCCCTGGGATGTCTTCATCCACATGCCGGCCGCGCTGGCGTTCCCGATCGGCAGCCGGTTCTACGACTGGAAGTACGAGTCGGAGCCCGAGCCGTTCATGGGCGGGCGGCGCATCTACCACGCCCGGGGCAAGGTCCTGGGCGGCTCGTCGAGCATCAACGGGATGATCTTCCAGCGCGGCAACCCGCTCGACTACGAGCGCTGGGCCGCGGATCCCGGGATGGAGACGTGGGATTACGCCCACTGCCTGCCCTACTTCCGGCGCATGGAGACCTGCCTCGCTGCGAGCTCCGACGACCCCTTCCGCGGCCACGACGGGCCGCTCGTGCTGGAGCGCGGACCGGCCAGCAGCCCCCTCTTCCGGGCCTTCTTCGAGGCCGTGCAGCAGGCCGGCTGCCCCCTCACCGACGACGTCAACGGCTTCCGTCAGGAGGGCTTCGCGCCCTTCGACCGCAACATCCACCGCGGCCGCCGCCTCTCCGCGGCCCGCGCCTACCTCCATCCCGTCATGCGCCGCCCGAACCTCGAGGTGGAGACCCGGGCGTTCGTGTCGCGGATCCTGTTCGAGGGCCGGCGGGCGGTCGGCGTGGAGTTCTCGCGCGGGAACGGGCCGGCGCGCCAGGCGCGCGGCGGGGAGGTCATCCTGTGCGGTGGGGCGATCAACTCGCCGCAGCTCCTCCAGCTCTCTGGGGTCGGGCATGCCGGGGAGCTCGCGGCACTCGGCGTAGAGCCCGTCAACGACCTGCCCGGCGTGGGCGAGAACCTCCAGGACCACCTGGAGGTCTACATCCAGTACAGGTGCCGGCAGCCGGTCTCGATGCAGCCGGCGTTGCAGAAGTGGCGCCGACCGTGGATCGGCTTCCAGTGGCTCTTCTTCCGGCGCGGCCCGGGGGCGACCAACCACTTCGAGGGTGGCGGCTTCGTGCGCGGCAACGACGAGGTCGCCTACCCCAACCTCATGTTCCACTTCCTGCCGCTGGCCATCCGCTACGACGGCTCGGCGCCAGCCGGCGGCCATGGCTACCAGGTCCACATCGGGCCGATGTACTCCGATGCGCGGGGGTCGGTGAAGATCACCTCCGCAGATCCGCGGGTGCACCCGGCCCTGCGCTTCAACTACCTGTCCACCGCCCAGGACCGCCGCGAGTGGGTGGAGGCGATCCGCGTCGCGCGGCGCATCCTCAACCAGCCCGCCTTCGACCCGTACAACGCCGGCGAGACCTCGCCGGGCCCCGCGGTCGAGACCGACGCGCAGATCCTCGACTGGGTGGCCCGGGACGCGGAGACCGCACTGCACCCGTCGTGCACCGCGCGGATGGGCCTGGATGGGATGTCCGTGGTGGACCCGACGAGCATGCGAGTCCACGGCCTCGAGGGGCTGCGCGTGGTGGACGCCTCGGTCTTCCCCTACGTCACCAACGCCAACATCTACGCCCCGGTGATGATGGTCGCTGAGAAGGCCGCCGACCTCGTCCTCGGCAACACCCCGCTGCCGCCGGCCACGGTCGAGTTCTACCGGCACCGGAAGGGCTGACCCCAGCCCAGCTCCCCGACCGAGCGGCGTCCCTCGTCCCCGGCGCCGTTCCCGGGCCGGCGCCGTTGTTGGTGGGACACCAAACCGTGCGACCGGGCCTCCGCGAGGACTTCGGACCCCCCAGGATCACGTGGATCGTCCGATCCGCGCCGCTCGCGGCGGCCTCCTGAGCGTGGCTGGCCCCCGTTCTCGACCCAGGGCGCGCCCGCGCCGACTCCGACGGGCACTTCCCCAGGGCCCCGAAGCGCGTTTGGTGTTCAGGGCGCAACGCCCCCCGGGCGGGGCCGCGGCTCCGCTTGGCGAAGGCCCTTACTGCTTTCCGATGGCGGCTGGCTCCGCGTCCACCAGCCGCAGCATGTCGATCGTGTCGGTCAGGTGGGCATTGAAGATCCGCCGTGCCACGTCGAGCAGCTCGAAGAGTTCGCTGTCGCGAACGCGGTAGATGACGGTCGTCCCGCGGCGCTCAGTCACCACGATGTTGCGCCCACGGAGGACCGCGAGCTGCTGCGAGATCGTTGAGGCGGGAACGCCGATCGCGTCCTGGAGCTGGCCGACGCTGAGGGGCCCGCCACGGAGCAGCTCCAGGATCCGGATGCGCAGCGGATGGGCGAGACCCTTGAAGAACTCGGCCTTGAACTGGCGGAGGCCCTCAGGATCGTCCGGCCGAACGTTGCGCACCATCGGCGAAGCCTACGCGAGACGGCCCGCCAGCGCAACAACGTAATGTTGCAAGATACCGACATATGACCTACCCTGACGCCATGCGCGACGGCGGGGAAGTCTCTCTGGGCACGGGCGAACCGACCCCGGTCGACACCCCGTCGGCGTGGGCCTTCGCCCTGAACGAGACCTCGGCGAGCCACGATGTCGCGATCACGCTCCTCTCGTTCGCCATCGTCGAGGACGTCGTACGCGTCTCCGGTCTTGTCCGGGTCCGCGGGCGTCGCGACTTGCGGCTCTCGGGCGTGCCGGACCTCGTCATCTCGACGCTCGACGACCCGGCGCCGGCCCGCGTTGCCGCCCATGTACAACCCCAGGGCGGGATGACGTGGGTTTCCTGGATCTTCGAGCGCCCGGGAAGGCTGCTCGTGACATTCCAGGCCCGGATCGAGCAGATCTGCCTCCAGTACACGGTCGGCGGTCGTTTCGAAGAGACGCGCCAGGGACCGTGGATCTTCCGCTTCCGCCTGCCGCGTGCCGCCGACGGGGTCCGCGTTCGCAGCCTGATGCCCGACTGATCGTCGGCGCGCGTACGATGCAGCTCGCGATCCTCCTCGCCGAGGCCCACGAAGCCACCCCTGATCGTCGCATCCTCTGGCGCGACCGGATCGCAGCCTTCGGTGAGCGGGCCATCGAGGGCGTGCGGCCGTGGCTCTCCGACCCCGCCCTGGCGGCCTTCGCCATCCGGGTCATCGCACGGGCCGGCGAGCAGGGCCGGGCAGAGGAGGCCGCGCGTGCGCTACGCGCAGCGCGAAGCACCGTTCCCGCCTACCTGAAGGCCGATCTCGACTGGGCCCTGGCGCGTCTGCGGGCCGCGACGCGGCAGGCATCCGGGACCCAGACCGCCCCGCCCCCCTTACCGGGCGGCCCTCCGGTCCGAGAACGCCCGCGGTTCTCCACCGTGGCTCGGCGCCGCCACCGCTGATCGGCCACCTTCTCCGAGCCGGCCGACGGCGACGAGGAGGCCCTCGATGATCGCCTCGGGCCGAGGCGGGCAACCGGGGACGAAGACGTCCACGGGAAGCACCTCGCCCACTCCGTCGCGACCGGCGTACGAGCCGGCGAAGACGCCGCCGCTGATGGCGCAGGCTCCGAGTGCCACGACGAGGCGCGGCTCGGGCATCGCCTCGTAGGTCCGACGGGCCGCTTCCTCCAGGTTCCGCGTCATGATCCCGGTCACGAGCAGCAGATCGGCATGGCGCGGCGAGGCGACGAAGTCGATGCCCAGCCGCTGGACGTCGTGGTACGGGTTGAGCAGCGCCGCGATCTCCCAGTCGCAGCCGTTGCACGACCCCGCATCGAGATGGCGGACGTGGAGCGACCGGCCGAGCGTCGAGGCGATCCGGGCAGCCAGCGCCTCAGCCACCCCAGGCGCGCTCGGAACGTCGGAGCGGCCTCGAACGGCCTTCATGGGCACTTCGCCAGGCGGGTCACGATGGTCAGGGCGCCCCGCTCCCGGCCGGCCAGCTCCACGCGCGACCCGAGGCTGATCGCGCCGGTGGGACAGGCGCCCGCGCAGGCGGCGCAGAAGACGCAGCGCCCGGCGTCGATGGCCCAGCCGTCCTCGCCGAGGGCGATGGCTCCCGTCGGGCAGACGGCGACACAGCGGGCGTCGCGCTCGCATCGCGCTGGATCCACCTCGGGCAGGCCGCGGATGCCCTGCGCCAGCAGAGGTGGGGCCGCGGGGTAGCGCGAGCTCAGCACAGGCCGCCGAAGAGGGTCGAGGATCCGGGCCAGGACGTCGAGGGGCATCTCAGCGGTCCGTGCAGGCGTAGCAGAGCTCGAAACTCTTGTTGATGAGTGGGAAGTCGGGCACGAGGTTGCCGGGCGCCGCGGCCGCCACGACCGGCCAGTTGGCGAACGACGCAGAGCGAAGGCGGAGGCGCTCGACCGAGCCGTCCGGCCCGGCCAT
>Ga0334722_10007682_pt1 | contig 10420 bp, 11 predicted proteins | sample C3_bottom_MG_FD_207210 | JGI IMG/M metagenome (GOLD analysis project Ga0334722, IMG submission 207210) | Sediment microbial communities from Yellowstone Lake, YNP, Wyoming, USA - C3_bottom | ecosystem: Environmental > Aquatic > Freshwater > Lake > Sediment | place: USA: Wyoming | collected... | reverse complement strand
ACCCTAAAATTTAATACCTGGGGGCTATGTTGTCAAGGGGAGGGGTCAGACAATCAGCGGGAGGCGTACGGTGAAGGTGGTGCCTTTTCCGGGCATGCTCTCCACCGAAATCCTGCCCTGGTGGGCCTCTACGATGTTTTTTGCGATGTACAGCCCGAGACCGGAGCCGCCGGTGACGCCGGAATCCTTGCACTGGAAGTACTTCTCGAACAGCATCGGGAGCTCATTCTCGGATATCCCGGCGCCGGTGTCCGAGACCTCCATCGCGATGTAGCCGTCGCCCGGGTTGTACGTCTTTATGGTTATCCTGCCGCCCTGCGGGGTAAACTTCACCGCGTTCGACAGGAGGTTTGAAAACACCCTCTCCAGCTGGTCGCGGTCGGCTATCGCCCTCGGGAGGTTGGGTGCCACGCTGGCCTCCACAACGATGCCCTTATTCCTTATCTGTGGCTGCATCGCGCTTAAGCTGTCCATTATAAGCGGCTCCACCTTGATGGGTCGGAGGTCCATCGAAAGCATCTTCTCGTCTATCTTGCCAGCGGAGAGGAAGTTCTTTACGAGCGCCATGAGCGTGTCGCAGTTCGCCTTTATGCTTTGCACGGCCGACTTCGTCTCGCCTTCGAGCTTGCCGAGCTCGCCCGAGAGCAGGTAATGGCTGTAGCCTATAATGGAGGTGAGCGGGTTTTTGAGGTCGTGCGAGAGCATGGTCACGAACTCTTCCTTCTCCCTGGCGAGCTTATTCTCGGACGTCACGTCCCTGCATACCACCACGAACCTGCTCTTTGGGTCGCTGTCCGAAAGGGGCGCTATGCTCATCAGCAGGTTTCTCTCCGAGCCGTCGGCCGCGAGTACCGATACGCTAAGGTTGTGTACCCCGTCGCCAGTTTCGCCTGCGTCTTTGAAAGCGCTTTCGACCACCCCGGCATATGGCGGGGCAAGCAGCTCCGTCAGTCGTTTACCGGGGAGGGTGTTGCCGGGGTGGCCGAATACGCCCGCGACAGCCATGTTGAAATAGCACAAGCGTCCCTCGTTGTCGAGGGTGATTATGGCGTCTGCGACGCTTTCTATGATGTTGTTCAGGAACTTCTTGGACTTCCTTATCTCGCGGGTCTTCTCCTCCACAACCTTTTCGAGGTCAGCGGCGTAGCCCTGGAGCCGCTCCTCCAGCTTGACCCGCTCGGTCACGTCAGTTATTATCTCGATAACCCCGATGACCTTGCCGTCACCCGACTTTACGGGGGCGCTGTAGTTTTCCATATACAGGCCGTCCCCGATCTTGCGCGAGTGCCTTTGCGGCAGTCCCGTGGCGATCGTCTTTTGCACGCCGCAGCCTTCGCATATGCGGGCCTCGCCGCTTCGCACGGGGTCGTCCTTGTACGTGCCCACCACGTCGTAGCAGTACCGGCCCTTTACATCTTCGGAGCGGAGCCCCAGCTTGCTCTCGAGAAACGGGTTTATGCGTATGAAACGCATCTCGGGCGTGAGGAATGTGATGCCCACGGGGAGGGTGGAGAATATGGCCTCGTACTGCTCCTGCCAGCCGATGCCGCCGTTGTCTTGCGGCCCCCGCTTGCCCGTGAGCCTATTTAGGAATTTGCGGAACATATTGCGCTCCATAGGAGGTGCGCCGTGTACCGAGGCGCCTTGCGTATTACTCTATGAGTAGTCAGTAAAGCAAAAAGCAGGCCAGAATATTAAACAGGGTTAATCCTCGTGGTGTAACGTATTGTAAATAAATGTATTTAAAGCAATAATGGGGTCTTTGAACGGCATGTGCAAGTTCAAATAGGAGTGCCTGATGCGCGTATGCGCGCATAATAATTTGGCATTCCTGAGTGATTACGTCAAGCCCTCATTGCCCTTGACTTTTCCCGCCCGGAATAATAAACTGCCGCTTCCATGAATAATATCAACCGTGTAACCATAAAAGCCCCCGCGAAGGTGAACCTATACCTGGGTGTGGTGGGCAAGAGGCCGGACGGCTACCACGACCTGGTATCCGTCATGCAGGCCCTGTCGCTTGCGGACGAACTGACCATTGAGCACGCGGCGGAGGGCATAACCCTCACCTGCGACAACCCAAGGGTTCCCGTGGGCGAAGGTAACATCGCCTACCGGGCTGCCGCCGCGCTTATGGCAGAGGCGGGCGTCAAGGGCGGCGTCAGCATCCACATAAGCAAGCGCACACCGATGGCGGCAGGGCTCGGGGGCGGGTCAAGCGACGCGGCCGCGGCCCTCAAAGGCGTGGACATCCTGTTTGGGCTGGGTACGCCGAACGCGAGACTGCGGGAGATAGGGCTCACCCTCGGGGCGGATGTGCCTTTCTTCCTTTCCTGGCCCACGGCGCTGGCGGAGGGGGTCGGCGAGCGGCTGACTGAGCTGCCGAATCCTAAGGAAACGTGGCTCGTACTGGTCAACCCGGGCTTCGAGGTCTCCACCAAGTGGGTATACTCCAACCTAAATTTGGGGTTGACAAACAGTATCAATAGTATTAAACTTCCCCCGTTTGAGGGCTATGCGCATGACGCGGGCCTTCTGACCTCATACCTCCACAACGATCTCGAGCGGGTTACAGCCGGTAAGTACCCTCAGATAAACGAAATCAAGGTAAGGCTTGTAGGAGAGGGGGCGCTCGGCGCCCTGATGTCGGGGAGCGGGCCCACGGTCTTTGGAGTTTTCAGGGACCGGTCTGCCGCGGAGGCTGCCGCGGCAAGGCTAAAGCTGCCGGGATGGACTGTCCTGGCTACCTGTACTGTGTCGGCCTGGCCCAAACCCCTGATAGGCTGATCCTTAAGGCGTCTGCCATAGGGGGGGGGATGGAGGTTACCGACGTAAAGGTCTTCCCGGTTTCGGAGGACAAGCTTAAGGCGTATGTCACGATAACGCTGGACGCCTCCTTTGTGGTGCGCGACCTGAAGATTATCCAGGGCAAATCCGGATACTTCGTCGCGATGCCTTCCAAAAGGAGGAAGGACGGCACATACCGTGACATGGCCCACCCGCTGAACATCGAGACGCGCCAGATGATCGAGACCAAGGTCATGGCCGAGTACGAGAGGGAGTTGGGAAGGCTTTAAGATACCGGCTAAGACCGTATTGGGGCGTCGACAAGCGGTAAGTCAGGAGAATTTGGATCTCCCATTCCCAGGTTCGAATCCTGGCGCCCCAGCCAGGATTCATAATATTTTATAGCAAGGCAAGAGGACTATGCCCAACGAACTTAAGGTATTCACCTGCAACGGCAACACGCCGCTGGCAGAAGAGATTGCGCAGTACTTAGGCACGAAGCTCTCGGACGCATACGTGGCGACGTTCTCGGACGGGGAGATAAACCTCCGCATAAACGACAACGTCAGGGGCGCGGACGTATTCGTGATACAGCCGACGTCGAGCCCCGTCAACGACCACCTGATGGAGCTCCTCATCATGATGGACGCCTTAAAGAGGTCGTCCGCGAGGCGCATCACGGCGGTCATACCGTATTACGGCTACGCCAGGCAGGACAGGAAGGTACAGCCGAGGGTGCCTATCACGTCGAGGCTCGTCGCCGACCTGATAACTACAGCCGGCGCGGACAGGGTGCTCACCATAGACCTGCACGCCGGCCAGATACAGGGTTTCTTCGCCATACCTGTGGACAACCTCTTCGCCACGCCGGTGCTGCTCGAATACCTGAAGAAGAGGGGCCTGATAGACCCGGTCGTCGTGTCTCCGGACGCGGGCGGCGTGGAGAGGGCGAGGGCCTTCGGCAAGAGGCTGGGCGCAAGCATCGCCATTATAGACAAGCGAAGGAGCGCACCCAACGTGGCCGAGGTCATGCACGTCATAGGCGACGTCAAGGGCAGGGACGCGCTACTGCTCGACGACATGATAGACACGGCAGGCACTATAACCCATGCGTCCTCGGCCCTGAAACAGCACGGGGCGAACAGGGTACTGGCCGCATGCTCGCACGCGGTGCTCTCCGGCCCGGCGATAAGCAGGTTGAACGAGTCCGAGCTCGACGAGGTGGTAGTGACCAACACCATCGCGCTCGACAACAAGCAGAAGGAATGTCCCAAGCTGACGGTGCTGACCGTGGCGCCGCTCCTCGGGGAGGCAATAAAGAGGATACACGAGGAGGCCTCGGTAAGCTCGCTGTTCGTCTGATAATTACAATAAACTCTGAAGGAGGAAGTAAAGAGATGGAAAAGGTAGCACTTAAAGTGGAGATGAGGGAAGGCACGGGCAAAGGCCCCGCCAGGCGGCTCAGGGCCGTCGGCAAGTTCCCCGGCGTAATCTACGGCCAGGGGAAGTCCATCCCGGTGTCGATAAATACGAAGGAGTTCACCCGTATACTGCATTCCGGCGCCGGAAGCGCGACGCTTTTGACGGTAAACGTCGAGGGCTCGAAAGACGGCGACAAGATGGCCATTATCCGCGACTGGCAGTCCGACCCCATCAAGGGTGACATACTCCATGTGGACCTGCTTGAAGTCGCCATGGACAAGGCCATAAAGGTCACTGTCCCCGTGGTCGTCACAGGCGGCGACCCCGCCGGCGTCAAGGAAGGCGGCATGCTCCACCACCTCTCCAGGGAACTCGAGGTCGAGTGCCTCCCGGCCAACATACCGGACCACGTGGTAGTGGACGCGTCCGCGCTGAAGATCGGCGAGTCCATACACGTCGCCGACCTGAAGCTCCCGGAAGGCATCAAGGCTGTGACCGAGCCCGAGCACGTCATCGTGAGCATTACCGCCCCGATAACGGCCGAGAAGCTGGACCAGATGCTCGCCACCGAGACCGCCGCCGAAGTGAAGGAGCCAGAGGTCCTGACCAAGAAGAAGGAAGAGGAAGTAAAAGAGAAAGAGAAAAAGTAGGGGCGTCTTAGGCCTTGAAGATAATAACAGGACTGGGAAACCCCGGGGCCAGGTACGAGGGGACGAGACACAACGTCGGGTTCTCCGTGGTCGAGACCCTCGCCGACAAATGCAGGGCAAAGTTCGCCGACAGGGCGCACCGTGCGCTCATTTGCGAGGCTAAGGTCTCGGGCTCGCCGGTGATATTGGTGAAGCCCCAGACCTACATGAACCTGAGCGGCGTCTCCGTCGCGCCCATACTGAAGGACGCGGGCGCGGAGCACTCCGACCTCGTGGTAGTGCACGACGACCTCGACCTGCCGCTCGGCAGGATAAGGATAAGGAAGTCGGGCGGTGACGGCGGCCACAGGGGCGTCGCCTCCATAATGGCTGAGCTCGATACCGGCACGTTCGTAAGGGTCAGGGTGGGGATAGGGCGCCCGGAGCCGGGGTCCGACCCGGCGGAATACGTACTGATGCCGTTTTTGCCGGAAGAGGCAGAGGCCATTGCCGAAGCAGTGGACAGGGCCGTGCAGGCCCTTATCGTGATAGTCCGGGAAGGCCCGGACATGGCTATGAACCGGTTCAATAAGGGCGCGTAAGCGGCCTTCTTCGATAACCGGCCGGTCACGTTCTCCTTTTGTGACGACACCCCAATAATAGTTAAGTTTTATCAGGCTATTAATTTTATTAATTGGAAACGGCCGGGCAAAGGGATTAAAATGTCCGCGCGTTTATCAGCTGCCTTAATAAGTCTGGTTGCGAATATCTCTTGAAATAAAGGTATTGAAAGAAAGGGGGGATTGAGCAGTAGGGCTTGGTTTCCGATTTTTTTTGACAGCAGTCTTAAACCTACAAGGAGGGTTCTAAATTATTATGGATACAAACGTTCTTATAGCACTAGTCTGCGGCGTAATAGCCGTAGTCTACGGCGTTGTCAACATCGGCTGGATCATGAAGCTCGGTCAGGGCGACGAGAAGATGCAGAAGATATCGAAGGCCATCCAGGAGGGCGCAGGCGCCTACATGAAGCGTCAGTACACCACCATAGCGATTGTCGGCGTGGTGCTCTTTATCCTGATAGCCATAGGCGGCCCGATAGGCCTCGGCATCAAGTCGGCCGTCGGCTTCGCCATCGGCGCACTCGGCTCCGCGGCGGCCGGCATCATCGGCATGAGCATATCGGTCAGGGCGAACGTACGCACGACCGAGGCGGCCAAGTCCGGCCTCAACCAGGCGATGACCGTGGCCTTCAGGGGCGGCGCCATCACCGGCATGCTGGTCGTCGGCCTGGGCCTGCTTACCCTCTCCGGCTACTATGCCATCCTCATGATGGCCTCGCCTGAGTCGTCTGCGGTCGAGCTGGTCAGGCCGCTGATAGGCCTCGGCTTCGGCGGCAGCCTCATCTCGATATTCGCCCGTCTCGGCGGCGGTATATTCACGAAGGGCGCGGACGTCGGCGCGGACCTGGTCGGCAAGGTCGAGGCTGGTATCCCCGAGGACGACCCGCGTAACCCGGCCGTCATCGCGGACAACGTCGGCGACAACGTCGGCGACTGCGCAGGCATGGCAGCCGACCTCTTCGAGACCTACGCGGTCACGCTCGTTGCCGCCATGCTCCTCGGCGCGCTCCTGTTCAAGAACGCAGGCCCCGAGGTCGTAGCTAAGGCCCTGGCCTTCCCGCTGGTCCTGGGCGGCGTCTCCATCATTACGTCCATCATAGGCACCTTCTTCGTGAAGGTCGGCAAGAGCGGCAGCATCATGGGCGCCCTCTACAAGGGCCTTATAGCGGCCGCCCTGCTCTCAGCTGTAGCCTTCTATTTCATCACCAACTCCATGATGGGCACGCTCTCCAGCGTCCCTGGCCTTGAGCAGTACACCGTGATGAACCTCAACATATCCGCCTGGGTCGGCCTTATAGTGACCGGCGGCATGGTCGTAATAACCGAGTATTACACGTCCACCGCGTACGCCCCGGTCAAGGCCATAGCAGCGGCCTCCACCACCGGTCACGGCACCAACGTCATCACCGGCCTCGCGGTCTCGATGAAGTCCACCGCAGCCCCGATAATGCTCATCTCCACGGGCATACTGGTCGCCTATCACTGCGCCGGCCTGTACGGCGTTGCGACGGCCGCCGTCTCGATGCTCTCGATGACCGGCATAATAGTAGCCATCGACGCATACGGCCCGATCACGGACAACGCGGGCGGCATAGCCGAGATGGCCGAACTCCCCGATTCAGTCCGCGCGATAACCGACCCGCTTGACGCGGTCGGCAACACGACCAAGGCAGTCACCAAGGGTTATGCCATCGGCTCCGCCGCGCTGGCCGCCCTCGTGCTCTTCGCAGCGTACACCCAGGAGCTGGGCGACGCGCTGGCCGCCAACGGCCTGCCCGCCGTCACCTTCGACCTCTCCAACCCGCTCGTGCTGGTCGGCCTCTTCATAGGCGGCCTGCTCCCGTACCTCTTCGGCGCCATGTCCATGCAGGCGGTCGCGAAGGCGGGCGGCGAGATAGTCGACGAGGTCCGTCGTCAGTTCCGCGAGATAAAGGGCATCATGGAAGGCACCGGCAAGCCGGACTACGCAGCCGCGGTTGACATCGTCACCAAGGCCGCCATCCGTGAGATGATGGTCCCGGCGCTCCTGCCGGTCCTCGCCCCGATAGTGGTCGGCTACATCCTCGGCCCGGTCGCGGTCGGCGGCATGCTGGTCGGCTCGATAGTCACCGGCCTGTTCGTCGCAATATCGATGACCTCCGGCGGCGGCGCGTGGGATAACGCCAAGAAGTACATCGAGAACGGCAACTACGGCGGCAAGGGTTCGGACGCCCACAAGGCGGCCGTCACCGGCGACACCGTCGGCGACCCCTACAAGGACACCGCAGGCCCGGCCGTCAACCCGATGATCAAGATCATCAACATCGTGGCCCTGCTCATAGTCGGCATGCTTGCATCCGGCAATGTGCTGATCCACCTGTAGTAATACGGCAGCAACGTAAGTACCACGCAGCCCCGCCCGAAAGGGCGGGGCTGCGTGTTTTGTAAAGGCTGTTTTCTTCATGTAGGGGCCGACCTATGTGTCGGCCCTTATAATATAAAACAAGCAAATAGAAAAAATAAAATGGATGATTAGGGCCGACACGCGCTTCGCTTGGTACGGCCCCTACAAATTAGGAAGAGGAAATAATAAATGGGTTTCAACTGCGGCATAATAGGCCTGCCGAACGTAGGCAAGTCCACCATATTCAACGCGCTCTCATCGGCCGGTGCGGCGGCGTCCAACTACCCGTTCACCACCATTGACCCGAACGTGGGCATAGTGCCGGTGCCGGACGCGCGTCTCGACGTGCTAAACAATATGTACCACCCCAAGAAGCTCACCTCCACAGCGATGGAGTTCGTGGACATAGCGGGCCTGGTAAAGGGCGCAAGCCGCGGCGAGGGCCTGGGCAACAAGTTCCTCGCCAACATACGCGAGGTGGACGCGATAGTACACGTGGTGCGCTGTTTTGAGGACCCGGACGTGGTGCACGTGGACGGCTCGGTCGGCCCGAAGCGCGACATAGAGACCATAGAGGCAGAGCTTATGCTGGCCGACCTGGACACAGTCGAAAAAAGGCTGTTCAGAAAGCAGAAGGACTCAAAGGGCGGCGACAAGGCGGCTAAGGCCGAGGCGGAGCTGCTCGAGCGCGTGAAGGGGATGCTTGAGAAGGGCGTGGCCGCGAGGCGCGGTACGTATACCCCCGAAGAGGCCGAGATACTGCGGAACAACTTCCTGCTGACCGACAAGCCCGTGCTGTACGTCGCCAATGTCTCCGAGGACGACCTCGAAGGCAAATCGCCGATGGTGGCCGAGGTGCGCAAGGTGGCGGCGGAAGAGGGCGCGGGCGCGGTAGTAATATGCGGGAAGGTAGAGTCCGAGATAGCGGCGCTGCCGCAAGAGGACAGGAAGGCTTTTCTGGAGGACCTCGGGCTTGCCGAGCCGGGCCTGGACAGGCTCATCATGGCGGGCTACGGGCTTCTCGGGCTCATCACGTTCTTTACGACCGGCGAGGACGAGGTCAAGGCCTGGACCGTCAAGGACGGCACGAAGGCCCCGCAGGCCGCGGGCAAGATACACTCCGACTTCGAGAAGGGCTTCATACGCGCCGAGGTCATCGCGTACGACGAGCTCGTCAAACTCGGTTCGTGGAACGCCGCCAAGGAGAAGGGCGTGCTCAGGCAGGAGGGCAAGGAGTACGTGGTGAAGGACGGCGACTGCATGCTGTTCAAGTTCAACGTATAAAGAAATTGCTTGCTTTTTTTGGGCGGGCGTGATAAACATCTACGCTTGCACCCGCGATAGGCGCGGGTCTCCTTGCCCTTCCTTTGTGGGAAGGGCTATATTATCCAGAAGGAGGTGAAACGCATGAAGGACTACGAGAGCATTTTTATCCTGGTCCCCACGCTCAGCGAGGATGACGCGGAAAAGGTCAGCCTCAGGATGCAGGAGGTCGTCACCGGCAACGGCGGCGAGATCGTCAAGGTAGAGAAGTGGGGCAAGAAAAAGCTGGCGTACGAAGTAAAGAAGCACAAGAAGGGCGAGTACATACTCATCCAGTTCAAGGGCGAAGCCGCTACCGTCTCCGAGCTCGAGCGCAACTATAAGCTCACCGACTCTATCATCAAGTTCATGACAGTAAAGCTTGAAAAGGAAGCGCTGGTCCCGCCGGTGCCGGTCAAGCCGGAACACCCGGAAACCCCGGAAGCCACTGCCGCCGAGGGCGAGGCCCCGGCCGCCGAAACCGCTGTAGCTGAAGGGTAGGATACAAGGAGCTGCATATGGCCAGTTTCAATAAAGTCATCCTTATGGGGAACCTCACCAGGGACCCTGAGCTTAGGTACAACCCGAACAACACGGCTGTGGCGAGCTTCTCACTGGCCCTGAACCGCAAGTACAAGCAGGGCGAGGAGTGGAAGGAAGAGGTCAGCTACATAGACGTGGTGGTCTTCGGCAAGCAGGCCGAAAACTGCAGCCAGTACCTGAGTAAGGGCAGCAGCGCACTCGTCGAGGGCAGGCTCCAGCAGAGGCGCTGGGAGACGGACGACGGCCAGAAACGGAACAAGGTCGAGGTCGTGGCGAACAGCGTCCAGTTCATGCCGAAGAAGCAGGGCGGCACGGAGCCCGAGATGGGCGATGCTATAGACGAGGGCGACATCCCGTTTTAACGGTTAATTTTTGGAGGAGAGATGCAGGTAGAGAAAAGAAGGCGCTTCCAGAGAAGGAAGATGTGCCGTTTCTGTGCGGAGAAGATAACCTTCATTGACTACAAGGACATAAAGACATTGAGGGGCTTCGTCACGGAGCGCGGCAAGATAATACCCCGCAGGATATCGGGCAACTGTGCCAAGCACCAGCGGGAACTCACCACGGCGATAAAGAGGTCGAGGAACATAGCCCTCCTCCCGTTCGTGGGCGAGAGGTTCTAAACTTGACAGGGCCCGTACCGCATTCATGCGGTACGGGCCCTTCCCATTTCCCGCGAGTACTTCCCTTGCCTACCGCCAGCCCAATAAAGACCAGGCTCGGGCCCGTCG
>Ga0334722_10007681_pt1 | contig 10422 bp, 14 predicted proteins | sample C3_bottom_MG_FD_207210 | JGI IMG/M metagenome (GOLD analysis project Ga0334722, IMG submission 207210) | Sediment microbial communities from Yellowstone Lake, YNP, Wyoming, USA - C3_bottom | ecosystem: Environmental > Aquatic > Freshwater > Lake > Sediment | place: USA: Wyoming | collected... | reverse complement strand
GGCGCACGCCCGGGGCGAGTCTCTGGAGACATTAAATCTCCTATGGTGGAGGCGGCGAGAATTGAACTCGCGTCCAAGAGCATCAAACCTCAAGCTTCTACGAGCGTAGCCTATTGGTTGTTTCTCGCCGACTAAAAGGTCCAAAGGCAAACCTTTGAGTCGGCCAGCCTGAATGTTTCCCGGCTCTGCTTACAGGCATGGGCGAGTCGGTAGTCCGCTTAGCGACGCCACATCCGGGTCCGCGGACCTAACTCGGGTGACGTAGCCGGCTTATTTTTATGCGGCTAGTGCTAGATTATCGTTCGCGTTTGTTTTCGCGTTCCGATTGTTTAACGAGGTGATCGGAGACCTCGGCTCGCCACTTGGGCTCAATTGTCCCCTGTCGAGACCTGACGCCCCCAGAGCGCAAAAAGCGCGCTGGTAAATCGTAAATAGTAAATCGTAAATAGGGCTCGTGGTCAAATCAAGAAACCAATACGGGCTGCTGGATTCCCGCTTGAGTTTACCCCGTACTTGATACGAGGCGAGAATGACAGTTTTGTTGCACTCGGTCACTGTCTTCTTGCATCTTGCATCACCGTCCACCGAGTGCATCTTGCATCCCGTCCACTTACTTCTGCTTCTCCCTAAACGCTCTCTGCACGTCGCGTTTGGCTTCTTTTTCCGCTATCGCTCTTCTTTTGTCATGGAGCAATTTGCCCCGGGCCAGGCCTATCTCTACTTTTGCCCGGTTACCGCTGAAATAAATCTTCAGCGGCACGAGCGTGAAACCACGCTCTTTGGTTTTGCCGATCAGCCGGCGGATCTCCGCTTTGTGGAGCAGTAACTTGCGCGTGCGCTCCGGCTCGTGAGCGGCCGCCGGGCCCTTTTCGTAAGGGCTTATATGCATATTATACAGGAAAACCTCATTGTTTTTAACCCTAGCGTAACTATCTTTCAAATTGACATTATGCCCCCGCAAGGACTTGACCTCGGTGCCGAGCAACACCATGCCGGCTTCAAAGGTCTCATCGATGTGGAAGTCATGGTAGGCCTTGCGGTTGGTGGCCACAACGTCGGTTTTATCGGATTTCACAGGGAAATTATATCAGAATGCCCCGATGCGAACTTGCAAACCAGCGGTTGGCGTCTATAATGCTAATAGTGTAGGTGAAAGCACCGAATGTGAGAGAAGATGAGCGAGCCCTTCAGTGTAATGGACATAAAAGCGGCGATTGCCAGGCACAGGTTTCCTTTTCCCAATAAGGACAAGCCGGCCTGGCGCGCTTATGTTAATGATTCCGACAATCCGCTGGCGGCGTTGCCTGCGGATGACGGCGAAATACATCCGGATATTCTGGTCGTCGATCGGGCGACGACGACTAACAAGTATGTGATGGCCGCGTCGGTCTGCATGGTCGAGCCGTCGGCGGACGATCTGGCTGACTGGCGCCGCATCAGCGGGGCGGTCGATTTCTTCTATGTTTTCGTGCCAGAAGGCTATTGCGGTCACGCCGCCGAGCTTGCCGCCGCCGGCAATATCCAAGTCAGCGGTTTCCGGTATTACAGCCGCGACCGCGGCGCGATAGTCGTGACCGACTGCTATTAACATACATTTAACAAACCTGTAACCCTGGCGCAACATCGCCTTAGTATCCTCTTAACAAATAGGAAACATAGAAGGGGATGCTATGGGCGCAATCAATACCGGTGACACCGCTTTTCTTATGATCTCGGCCGCGTTGGTCATGTTTATGACGCCTGGCCTGGCGCTTTTCTACGGCGGCATGGTGCGGCAAAAGAACGTTCTCGGCACGCTGATGCAGAGCTTTTTCGCCCTGGCGTTGGTTACGGTCCTCTGGGTACTGGTCGGATATACGCTGGCTTTCGGGCCGGATAAGTTCGGGCTGATCGGCGGGTTGAAGTGGCTGGGCTTAAACGGCGTCGGCCAACTGCCGGACAAAGCCTACGCGGCGACTATTCCGGCCCTGGTCTTCATGGCTTACCAGGGGATGTTCGCCGGCATCACCCCGGCCTTGATAACCGGCGCCTTCGCCGAGAGGATGAAGTTCAGCGCTTTTGTCGTTTTCACGGCCGTCTGGTCGTTGGTCGTCTACGCGCCGATAGCCCATTGGGTCTGGGGTGTCGGCGGCTGGATACGGACGCTTGGAGCGCTCGATTTCGCCGGCGGCACGGTCGTCCACATAAGTTCCGGCGCGGCGGCTTTGGCGGCGGTTCTGGTCATCGGCAAGCGCAAGGGCTTCGCTCAGGAGATAATGCACCCGCATAACATCCCCATGACGGTGACCGGGGCGGCCATTCTCTGGTTCGGCTGGTTCGGGTTTAACGCCGGCAGCGCGCTGACATCCGGGGGTCTGGCCGGCTTGGCTTTCGTGACAACTCATATCTCAGCGGCGGCGGCTTGTCTCGGTTGGGTGACGGCCGAGTGGCTTAAGACCGGCAAACCGACGACTCTTGGCGCCGCCAGCGGCGCCGTGGCCGGGCTGGTGGCGATAACGCCGGCGGCCGGTTTCATCGGCCCGCTCGCGGCGCTCGCGCTCGGGTTTATCGCGGGGGCGGTCTGTTTCTACGCCGTCTCTTTAAAGTGGCGGTTTGGCTACGATGATTCTCTCGATGTCGTCGGCGTTCACTTCGTCGGCGGGACTCTTGGAGCCCTGGCCACGGGTGTGCTGGCGCAAAAAGTTCTTAACGGCGCCGGCGCCGACGGCCTGCTCTTCGGTAACGCGGCTTTGTTGGGTAAGCAGGCGGTGGCGGTGGCGGCCTGTATAATCTATTCATTCGTCGCCACCACTCTTATCTTGCGCGTCATCGACGCCGTCATCGGCTTGCGCGTCTCCGATGAGAATGAGAATGTCGGTCTGGACTTGTCGCAGCATAGCGAAGTCGGGTATGTGTGGCACGAGTGAGGCAGGAGGCAGGAGGGTGAAGGCAGGAGGCAGGAGTGCTAGCGACCTGTCATTCCTGCGAAAGCAGGAATCCCGGGGAACAAGGAGTCAGCATGAAGAAGATTGAGGCGATTATCAAGCCGTTCAAATTAGACGAAGTCAAAGATGCCTTGCATGAAGTCGGCATCCAGGGGCTGACGGTCACGGAGGTCCGCGGTTTCGGCCGGCAGAAGGGACATACGGAGATCTACCGCGGCGCCGAGTATCAGATCGATTTCATCCCTAAAGTGAAAATCGAGATAGTCGTCGTCGACGAAATGGTCGACGATGTCGTCCGCGTCATTCAAGAAACAGCCAAGACCGGGGAGATAGGCGACGGCAAGATATTTATCTTCCCCGCAGAAGGAGCGATTCGCATTAGGACCGGGGAGCGGGATAAAGACGCGTTGTGAGTCATGAGCCGGCGCCGGCCCCCCGGGCTCGAGAGCGCGCCGACGCTGTTGACGCGCTGATCGTCGCAAACTTAAGCAAGGTCGCAAATACCGCGGACAACGGTGACAAGGGGTGGGCGTTGGCGGCGGTCGGCGGTTACGGCCGGCGCCGTTTGGCCCCATATTCCGATGTCGACCTGGCTCTGCTCCACACGGGCCTGAAACCGGACCGGGTTAAAACCCTCACCCAACAATTGTTCTATCCGCTCTGGGACGCGCAACTTAAAGTAAGCCATACGGTCCGAACCATCCGCGAGGCGGTCTCAGCCGCCTCTGATATCCACTGGCTGACATCCGGTCTCGATGCCCGGTTCTTAGGCGGCGACCGGGATATTTTTGACGTCTTTGTCACAAAAATGAGGGTTGCCGCCGGAGCGCGGGGCGCCCGGCCGTTTATTAAAACGATAACCTCGGCCGCCGCCGCCCGCCGGCGCCGGTTCGGCCACGCCGGACGTTTGCTCGAGGCCAACGTTAAAGAGGGCCGGGGCGGCCTGCGCGATATACAGACGGTCTCATGGATAGTCAAAGCTTTGGGCGCCTCCGGTGTCGAAGCGCCGCTGGCGCAAGCGGATAAGGAGACCCTGGCCGGGGCCGAAGAGTTTCTCTGGCAGGTCCGGGTGGGCCTGCAGGAGATTTCTGGTAAAGGTTCCGACACCTTGCTTAATGAACACCGCGGCGAGCTCGTCGATCGGATGTTTCCCGGCCAGGCCGGCGCGGACGCACACTTCAACCGCCGTTTTTACAGTTGCACCCGCGCGGTCGCCCATATCAGCGATGCCTTCTTCTCTGTGTTACGAGAAGCGTGGCCCAAAGCCCAGGATGCAAGGCGGACGAAGCCCGAGGTGAGGGAGCGTATGCGCGATTACGTGACCGAACCGAGGGCGAGGACAACGCAGCAGACGGGGTTTTCGGCCGCGCTTCTCGGCGCCGATCAAGGCATAGAAGCGCTGGAGGAGTTGGCGTATTCCGGTCGATTGACGGCGCTTATCCCTCAGTGGCGGGAGATAGACGCGCTGGCTGTGGCGGACACCAACCACCTGTATACGGTCGACGTCCACGCTTTCTATACGGTGGCGGAATTGGCCGGGTTTGGCTCGTCAACCGACCCTTTGGTTGAGGCTATCCACCGCGATATCACCCACGCCGATTGGTTGCTCTTGGGCGGGCTCTTGCATGATATCGGCAAAGGCCGCGGCCGGCCCCATACCGCCGCCGGCGAGGCCATCGCCGGGGATATCGCCGCCGGACTGGGCTTGGATCGGCACGGCCGGGAGACCATCAGCTTCCTCGTCGGAAACCATCTGCTTTTAAGCCGGGTGGCGACGCGGCGGGATTTAAACGACCGGCGGGTTATCAACGGGGTGGCGGCCACTGCCGGCGACGCGGACCGCTTGAAGATGCTCTACCTCTTAACCATAGCCGACGCCAAAGCGACCGGTCCCAAGGCCTGGGGGGTATGGCGGGCGGCTTTGATACGAGAGCTTTTTCATAAAGTCTTAGCCGCCCTGGAAGGCGCCGCCGGTCTCGACGCCGATCAGCAGATCAGATTGGAAGAAAAACATTTTGACCTGCTTGGCAACACTGAAGAGACGCAGGTCGTCCTCTGGTCGGATGCGCCCGGCTTAAGCGAACTGGCGGTGGTCGCGCCCGACCGCCCCGGCCTTTTCAACCGTATAGCCGGCGCCCTGGCCTTAAGCGGCCTGAGCGTCTTGGCGGCGCAGATATATACGACGGGCGACGGGCGGGCCCTTGAGGTTTTTAAGGTCGCCGCCGCCTTCGAACCCGAGGTGACGACCGAGCTTTTCGACCGGGCGCAAGAATCCATAGCCAAAGCGATATCGGGGCGCCTCGCCCTCCCGTATCACGTCGATGAACTGGCCCGCCGGTACAAAAAACCGGTCAAGCCCGGCGCCCCGCGCGTCGTCGTCGACAACCAGGCCTCTGATAAGTATACGATCATCGAAGTCCACGCGGCGGATGAGATCGGCCTGCTTTACAAGCTGACCGGGGCTCTTTTCGAGTTGAATCTCGATATCCACCTGGCCAAAATATCGACCTATGGCGACGAGGCGGTCGACGTATTTTACGTCCTCGGGCTCGACGGGCAAAAAATCACCGACCCCGATCACCTGGGCGAGATCGAAAAAAATATTTTATTTCGGGTAACGGCTTGACAAACTATTTATGCTTAGGGTATAAAGTCTACTTAGATGGTAGAGTAACTGGTCAAGGGAGAGAAGAGATTGCGTATTTCAGCTAAGGGAGACTATGCCACCAGAGCGGTACTTGATTTAGCGCTCAACTTCAAAGCGGGCGAAGTTTCTCAAATTCATGCCATCGCCGAGCGCCAGCACATCCCCGTTAAATATCTTGAAAATATCCTGCTCCTGCTCAACCGGGCCGGAGTCGTCCGTTCCCGTCGCGGCAATCAAGGCGGTTACTATCTTGCGCGTCCACCGGAAACCATAACCGTAGGAGAGGTGATCAGAATTGTAGATGGTCCGCTCGCGCCGATAAGTTGCGCCAGCACGACCGCCTACGAGGTCTGTCCCGAGGAAGCCGCCTGCGGGCTGAGAAGCGTCTGGCTTGAAGCCAGGAACGCTCTGGCGAATGTCCTGGACAACACGACGTTTGCCGATGTTCTCAAGCGCACCAAGAAGATCAGCCTGGATACTTTGGCTAAAGTTTAAGGGCTTTGGTAATGGAGATATATTTTTTTGGTCCATAGCCTATTTAGTTGGTAGAGTTAGGGAAGAAGCGACGGGGGATTTTATGGCGATAGAAGGATTTGATGCGAAATTCGGGCAAGATGCCGTGGAGCAGATATTAAGGGCGTTAAGCGATCTGACCCATGGCAGCGTCCAGATAATCGTTCAGGATTCAAAGATTGTCCAAATCGACAAGGTCGAAAAGGTAAGACTAAGCAAACAGAGCAATCAAAAATAAGTAGAGATATTTAGTCCGGCAGGCTGACTAGAAAACTAGAGGCCCTGATTTTTCAGGGCCTCTTTTTAATGGGGACATGATACTTAATTCCCGGCCAACAGAGAATTAAGTTTCGTGTCCCCGGGCCGACTGAGATTTAGAAACGAGAAGGGAGGTGAAGACAGATGACAGTGGCATTAAACCCAATTCGTGAATTGGAAGCCGACCATCGGCAAGTCAGGGATATCCTGTTGGATCTGATCGACGCGGGCAATCGCGGCGACGGTACTAAGGCATTGGAATTGCTGCTGACCCTGGACAAGCTGGGCGGCCCCCACTTCCGGTTCGAAGAGGAGAGCCTATACCCTGCCTTGGTGAAGTATTTTGGGGCCGAGTACTACGAATATTTGCTCAGCGCCCACGACCGGATCATCAGGTCGGCTAAAGTCTTGGCGCAGATCCTGGGCGACAGCCAAATCGAAGACGGAGACGCTGAGAAGCTAACGGCGATAGTCAGGAACGAAATATTGCCTCATCCGATCGAATGCGATGGTCTTAGCTTGCTGGCTGAAAAGCTTAACGACGACGAAGTGCAACGGATCGCCGACAATCTGGAGGCGTCGCGCCAAGCGGATGTCCCGCTACTGCAGTGGGCCGACGAGATCAGGGAGCGAAAAGTCTAGTTTATATCAAGCCGTAGCGGGGAGGCGGGAAAGAAACCGCCTCCCCGGTCTCGGCCGATTAAGCGAAGTTATAAATATGAGTAAACCAAGCGAAAACATAGCGATGATCATAAACGACCCGGGTTACGACAGGGCGATATTTGCCTTAGGGATGGCTTTGGCCCAGCGGGCTCTCGGCTTTGAGGTGCGTCTGCTTTTCACTTACGGCGCGATTGTCAGGTTAAAGCGCGGTAGGACGGACGAGCTGGGCGAAGAAACCAACCATTGGGTCATAGGGGAGATCAGGTCGGGTCTCCAAGCGGGCGCGGTCTCAAGAGTCTCAGAGCTCTTGCGCGACCTTAAGGAACTCGGGGGCAAGATATATGCTTGCCCCGCCGCCATGGCTCTCCATGGAATCGTCAGCGAAGATCTCGTCGACGAAGTGGACGCGGTGCGGGGGCTCGTTTCGTTCTTAACTGAAGAGCAGGGTGCGCGGGCACGGATAGTTTATATATGAAAGGCGGAAAATTGAGAAATCCGGATAATGTTTTAAACCAAGAAGGGGCCGGCAAAAAGCGCCTGTTTCTATCGCCGGACTGGGTGGACCAGGCGGTAAAAACCGTCCAGCTGGCGCGGGTGACCGACAAACAATTTCGCGGATTGGTCCGGGGTTTGACGCTTGACTTAGTTTATCTCATTTGGGACATCCCGCCCTCGCTAAGGAGTTTCTACAGCGCCGACCGGCTCACGATCTTTGTTGAATTAGAGCGGGGCAAGCTAAGAAATATCTGGTCGGGCACGGAGGCGCCAAGTAAGGAAGCGGATTTTACCGTCGGCAGCGACTACGAGACTTTCAAGCGTATTTACGTTGGGCAAATTAATGCCGCCACCGCCTTTGTTAACCGGGACATAAAAGTAGAACCGATGAGCCGCATATATCGCAACCCGGCCTTTTCGGCGCGGTCGATTTCAACGGGCAACCACATGCTCAGGATATTGCAGCAAGTGCCGACGGCTTTTGAGCGGCCGGTTTTACTAACTAACAGGAAGGAGTGGTTTTAGATGACGCTACTGAGCTTAAAGCACAGATTGGAGTACGAGGCCAATCTGCTCGACTTGATTTTCGCAAAGGGTGAGAGTCTTTGCCGACGCTGAAGCGCTCGATACGGCAGAAGGTCTTGCCGCAAGATCAGAGAATGAAGGGGGGCTAATTGTTGCTACAGGAACTGACGGATAGGCCCAGGATATTAGTATTGGGCGGCGTCGAGACAGTCCCGTATCAGCGACTTGCCGTTGGGGCCGACATCACGTATGTGCCTAATGTCAGGAAGCTAAGAAACGCCGACATCGCCTCTCTTGACGGTGTGATCATGCTTACTTCTCAACTTTCTCATACGGTTGTCAGGAGAGTGAAAAAGGCAGCTTGCAAGTATAATGTGCCGCTTCACTATCTGCCCACTTCAGGCGGCACCCGATTTAAGTGCTTGCTGGAAGAGATATGTGGCGGGTCTTGCTCGCGGAAAAGCGAAATTTCTCTTGACAAGGGTATTCTGCTGCCCGATAATCCCTAGTAAGCCCATAGAGATAAGGGTAGAAACAAATAAATAGCGCGTTTCCGCGTTGGCTGACTAGAAAACTAGAGGTCAACATTTGCAGCATATAGCTGCGGATGTTGACCTTTTTATATATAGGGGCGTCTAGAAACTAGACAGATATCCGAAACAGAGGAAAGGTAAAGGTGGGTTAATGAAGAAAAGATTTGTCCCCGTGCTATTGATTGTCTTGCTTGGTCTGGCGCTGGCGGCGGCCGGTTGCCAAAAAACCGAGCCGGCGGCGGGAAAGAACGAAGGCGGCAAGAAAAGCGCCAAACTCTCGGGCACCGTTAAAATCTCCGGCGCTTGGGCGCTCTATCCGATGGTCGTCAAATGGGCCGAGGAATTCGAGAAGATCAACCCGGATGTCCGCATTGACGTCTCGGCGGGCGGGGCCGGCAAAGGCGCGGCCGACGCGCTGGGCGGGCTGGTGGATATCGGCATGGTCTCGCGCGGCATCAAGCCCGAAGAGGAATCCCAGGGCGGCTTTTGGGTCGCCGTGACCCGTGACGCCGTTCTGCCCACGATTAGCGACGGCAATCCTGTTCTTTGGAAAGGCCTGGCCGAAAAGGGCATAAAACGCTCGGTCTTCGAGGACCTGTGGATCAATGATAAAAAGCTTACCTGGGGCGAGATCGCCGGCGGCGACGATAAGAGTGCGGTCGCGGTCTATACCCGGTCTGATGCTTGCGGGGCCGCTGAATCCTGGGCTAAATATCTGGGCGACAAAAAGCAGGAAGACTTAAAGGGCACCGGCGTTTACGGCGATCCCGGCGTGGCCGAGGCGGTTAAAAAAGATATCAACGGTATCGGCTATAACAATTTGAACTACGCTTACGATCCAAGCACGGGGCTGCCGGTTTCCGGAATCTTTATCGTGCCCATCGACGTTAATGAAAACGGTAAGGTCGACCCGGAAGAAGATTTGAAGACGAAGAAAAAAGCCATAAAAGCTATCGTCTCCGGCGCATACCCGTCGCCGCCGGCCCGCGACCTGAACCTGCTGACCAAGGGTGAGTTCAAGGGCGCGGCCAAGGCGTTCGTCGATTGGATTTTGACCGACGGTCAGAAGTATGTGGAAGAAGTCGGCTATATTAAGCTGCCGGCCAAGCAATTGAAAGAAGAACAAAGCAAGCTGGAAGGCAAGTAGTGAGCAAAGAGACGACGGCGGGCGCCCGGGAGGCGCCCGCCCGGCGGCCTAGGCAAAGGCGCAAAAGAAGAGGCCTCATCGATCTCCTCGCGGCCGGGACGATGAGAGTTCTGGCTGTGGCGGCGGCGCTTTTGACGGTAGCGATCGTCCTCGGCCTCTACCTGAAATCCAGGCCGATCCTGGCCTCACACTCGCTGACCGAGCTGATCTTTTCCTCAACCTGGCAACCGTTCAAAAAGCAGTTCGGGTTTTTTCCGTTCATTGTCGGGACGCTTGAGGTGACCTTGATAGCAATGGTCTTAGCCGTGCCTATCTGCCTTCTTAGCGCCATCTATCTATCCGAGTACGCTCATCCGCGCCTCAGGGAGGCGGCTAAACCTGTTATCGATGTGCTGGCCGGCATTCCATCGGTTATCTACGGTCTCTGGGGGGTCCTGGCGATCGTCCCGTTTGTGCGCGCGCTGGGAGCGGCCACAGGGCGGCAGACGAACGGTTACAGCCTGCTCGCGGCCGGTATTGTGCTGGCCGTTATGGTCTTTCCGGTGATCATTTCCGTCACCACCGAAGTGCTTCGAGCGGTCCCAAGGGAACTCAGGGAAGCGTCGCTGGCGGTCGGCGCCACCCGGTGGGAGACGATCGTAAAAGTCGTTATGCCCGCCGCCCGGCGGGGGGTAATCGCCGGTTTTGTCCTTGGTTTTTCCCGGGCGTTCGGCGAGA
>Ga0334722_10007680_pt1 | contig 10422 bp, 7 predicted proteins | sample C3_bottom_MG_FD_207210 | JGI IMG/M metagenome (GOLD analysis project Ga0334722, IMG submission 207210) | Sediment microbial communities from Yellowstone Lake, YNP, Wyoming, USA - C3_bottom | ecosystem: Environmental > Aquatic > Freshwater > Lake > Sediment | place: USA: Wyoming | collected... | reverse complement strand
TCAGGTAATCATGGGGGGATAATCCGGTCTGCTCCTTGAATCTGCGAAAGAAACTCACCTTCGAAAGACCCAGCCTTTTTGCGGTTGTCTCCACCGTGGTCGCCGCCTCCGCATCACGGCCCATCAGCTCCAGGGCCGCACGGATATCCGCGGTCGGCACAAGCTGCGCACTGGTTTGGGCCGATTCCACAACCGTAAGAAGCCAAAGGCCGAGCCGGGTCATAATGGCCGGGCGGCGAAGGGGCGCAGCCGGCGACTGAAGCCGCACGACCAACTCCTCAAATAGAGAGACGGCTTCCGGGCGCACAGCAAAATGCCGGGCCGTCAACCGACGCAACCCCCGCAACAACACGTCAGCATCCTCACCCACCAGCCCGCAAAACGCCCGTGAGCGGGAGGGCAGAGCGACCTGCATCCAGTACACCGTCCCACGCCGCAGCGGAAGCGTCCCGGTGCCATGCGGTTCCCCGGGCTGGGTGACGAAGCATTCCCCGCCACGTACCGTGAAAAGTTGGCGCCCCAGGCTGAATACCTGGCAGCCGGTCTTGAGGAGGTGGATTTCCAGACAATTGCCATGGGTATGCGCCGGCAGGGCACTCTCCGCGCGCATCCCCCGATACGCACCAATCAGGGGAACTTCCGGCACGCCGATATCCGCCAGGTCGTAGATCATCCGCCGATTGGCCGGCAACGTCAGGTGCATGACGTCAACCCTAACGGACACCCTTCCTCCGATCAACGAAAAATGTTCCTGAAAATATGCACCGTTTCTTGAACGTCCCGGGACGCGGGATCCTGTAGTGTAACAGCAAATCGAAAGGAATTCGTCATGGCACAAACATCACGCGAATTAGTCCGGGACTGCGTTACCTTCAAAAGCCCATCCCGCGTTCCTCGACATATGTGGATGCTCCCGTGGGCCGATGCCCACTTTCCCCGCGAGGTGGCGGAACTGCACACCCGTTTTCCCGACGATATTGTCGTTGTCCCGGACGTTTACGCCCCCTCCTCCCGCCGCAAAGGCGATGCCTACGCGGTCGGCGAGAGCACCGACGACTGGGGCTGCGTGTTCGAGAACCTGCAGGCCGGCGTCATCGGCGAGGTGAAACACTCCCTCATGCCCGACCGCCCCGATGCCGCGCTCGTCACCCCACCCTATGAACTGTTGTCCCGCGCCGCCGAGTCCCGCGATAAGGTCAACCGGTATTGCGCCTCCAGCGACCGGTTCGTCATCACCGGCTGCGTCCAACGCCCGTGGGAGCGCTACCAGTTCCTACGGGGCAGCGAAAACAGCTACCTCGACGTCATGGACCCCGACGAGGGGATGCGGGACGTCCTGCGCGTGATTCACCAGTACTACATGAAGGAACTTGAATTCTGGTGCTCGACTGACCTGGATGCCATCTTCTTTATGGATGACTGGGGCTCCCAACTCCAGCTACTCATCCCTCCTCCCATTTGGCGTGACCTGTTCAAGCCGCTCTACCGCGAATACTGTCAGATGGCTCATGCGCACGGCAAATTCGCGTTCATGCACTCCGACGGCAACATCCAGGAAATATATAAGGATCTGATCGAAATCGGAGTGGACGCCGTTAACTCCCAGCTGTTCGTCATGGACATGCCCACACTGGCCAGTACGGCAAAGGGACGCATCACGTTCTGGGGTGAAATCGACCGGCAGCACGTCCTGACCTCGCACGATCCCGAGGTGGGCCGGGCCGCCGTGCGCAAGGTAGCCCAGCACCTGTATGACCCAAAAGGCGGCATTATCGCCCAATTCGAGTTCGGCCCCGGCACCATCCCCGCCACCGCCATGGCCGTTCTGGATGAGTGGAACCAGGTTCACTGACACACCCAACATCGATGGGCAGGATATACAGGATGGACTAGGTTTCTGGCTTATCCTGAACATCCTGTCTATCAATGTTAATTCCATCCCCTGCACGTGTCCTGTTCGAGAAATGATCGGTCATAATCTTGAACGCCAGGCGGTTCCGGATGTGCCATGCTTCGCTCACTTCTACGCCATGGAGGGCATGGAAGGGTGAAAGGAATAACCATGAGCTTTGCGCCCGATTACCGTTACATGCTGGATGTCCTTGCCAACCGGCGTCCCGCCCGCCTGCCGCTGTATGAGCACATCATCTGCGCCGAGATCATGGAAACCATCCTGGGCACCCGGTTCGCCCACCTCGCCGATGGCGGACCGGCCGACCAACGCGAATTCTTTCGAAATCATTGCCGCTTCTTCAAGGACATGACCTACGACACCGTTTCGTACGAGGTCTGCATGACCGACATCCTCCCCGGTCACGGCGCGATCCTCGGCGGCATGCCGGGCCCCATCCAGACCCGTAAGGACTTTGAGGCTTACCCGTGGGAACAGCTTCCTGACTTGTACTGGGCGGTAGCCGAAAAGCGGTTTGAGGCCCTGGCTGCCGAGATGCCCGCCGGCATGAAAGCCATCGGTGGCGTCGGCAACGGCGTATTGGAACTCAGTGAGGATCTGGTTGGCTACGAACTCCTCCCTTTCATGCAAGCCGACGACCCGGACCTCTTCACCGACCTGTACAACAAGATTGGTGACCTCATGGTGACCCTGTGGACACGCTTTCTCGCACGCTACTCGGACACCTACGCCATCTGCCGATTCGGTGACGACCTGGGGTTCCGTAGTTCCTGCCTCGTGTCCCCGACCACGATCCGGGAACACATCATCCCTCAATACCGCCGGGTTATCGGTGCCATCAAGGCGGCCGGCAAACCGTTCCTCTGGCATTCCTGCGGCTGCATCTTCGAGATCATGGACGACGTCATCGCACTGGGCATCAACGCCAAGCATTCCAACGAGGATGCGGTGGCGCCCTACGAGCGTTGGATTGAAACCTACGGCCAACAGATCGGGCTCGTCGGCGGGATCGACTTGGATATTATCTGCCAGAAGAAGCCCGCCGAGGTCTACGACATCGTTCTGGAACGCGGGCGCCGGTTCCGTAACATGGCCAAGGGCTACGCCTTGGGCACCGGCAATTCGGTTCCCGACTACGTCCCCGTCGAAGGTTACCTTGCCATGGTCCACGCCGCCCAAGCGATCCGGGCATCGGAATAGGAATACATTGCGCAACACTTGCTACGAGGGTTGCGCAACGTATTCTACTTCCGTCTCTTACGGATAGGCCGGGTCAGTTCTGAAACCTCCACCACCCGGCATTCCTTCCGTGCCAGCTCGGCCGCAAAGGTAATCGTGTGCGTCCGCAGCGATTCCTCGGTTGTCGTCAGCACGGCCTTGGGGTCGTTTGTCCGCATCGCCTGGACAAAACATTTCATGGTGTTGTCGTCCCCGCCCCCATGTCCGCCCACCTGCGGGGGTATCACGATCGTCTCCCGCGTCCCCGTTCCCCAGAAGCGTTTCAGGGTGATGGTGTTCGTCCCCGGGTCCGCCGTGATATATCCATGCGTTCCGTGCAGGCGCATCTGCCGCCCGCCGGGCGCGAACGCCGTCATCGTAAAGGTACCGGTGATGTGATCCGCAAACTCGAAGTTCACCACCTGGTGATCCACGACGTCATTGTCACACCGGTAGGCACACCGGCCATACGGGGCCTCATGGATGAACTTGAGTCGCTCGTCACGCGTGTGCCGGTGCAATCCGATCAGGTTCGCGTAGGGACTGTTCTCCACATAGACCTTGTAGGCCGAATACGGGCAGTCCACCTCGACGGGGCACCCATCGGTACACCGCATCGGGGCGCCGGCCGGGGCCTGCTCCTTGCGGAAATGCGACCGGTGCCCGAACGAGCTTACGCGCAGGCAGGGTTTACCGACCATGTAGGCCACCAAATCAATATCGTGGCAGCTCTTCGCCAGCAGCATGAAGGCGCTCTTGCCTTCCACACCCCAGTTACCTCGAACGAAACTATGCGCCTGGTGCACGGGATCCACGCACTCAACTTGGTCAAAGCTGACCAGGGCCCCGATCTCCCCTGCGTCCAGGAGCCGTTTCACCTCGGCATAACACCGGTGATAGCGCAGCGAGTGGCACACGCTCACAATCCGCTTGTTACGGCGCCGCGCCGCGTCGATGGCGATGCAGTCCTCCACGGTCGTTGCCATCGGCTTCTCAAGCAACATGTGGTAGCCCGCATCCAGGGCTTTGATCGCCGAAGGGGCATGCAGGCGGTCCATGAGGGTGTTGATCGCGGCATCGGCGAGCCTGGGTCGCTCCAGCACTTGCTCCCACCGCTCAAACTGCATATCCGGCGGCACGGCATGTTGTTTGGCCACGATCTCGCGCCGGTCCGCGCGCGGCTCGGCCACCGCCACCACCCGCCCGGCCTCCGGGTGCTCATGCAGCCAATCGGCAAACAACTGTCCGCGCTGCCCGCACCCCAACACGACAAACTCAAACGACTTCTGCTGTTTCATACGTGAATCCCCGTTCGACGCCCCGGATTATTTCTGGTCCGGTGTGAGACGCCGGTAATTGACATTCAAGATTTCCAAACGCCGGACATGCGACTCCATGCGGGTCCAGAAATCGGCGAAATTCTTCTTTGCCGCAGGGGTCCAAGCCACCTCGGCCAGGGCGCAGGCGCGTGGAAAAGCGGCAAACTCCACATCCTTGGCGTTCCACAGGTATTCCGACCACAAGTTCCCCTGCACCCCGAGCACGTGGGCCTTCTGTTCAGCCGTAAGCTCCGCCGGTGTGGGCTCATACGAATAGGCGCGTGCCAAGGTCGTCCGCCCGCCAATACACTCCGGCTCACCCGGCATTCCGGACTGCCCGTGATCGAGATAGCAATGCGAGCCCGGACTCATGACCACGTCATGCCCCTGCTGGGCCGCCGCGATACCTCCACCCACCCCGCGCCAACACATCACGGCTGCACCGGGCGCCAATCCCCCCTCAAGGATTTCATCCCAGCCGATGAGCCGCCGTCCCCTGGAGGCCAGGAACTGATCCATCCGGCGGACAAACCAACTCTGCAATTCGTGGGTACTCTTCAACCCCTCAGCCTTCATGCGGGCCTGGCATTTCGGGCAATTGGCCCAGCGCCCCTTGGGGCACTCGTCACCGCCGATATGGATAAAGGGTCCGGGGAAAAGACTCATCACCTCTGTCAGGATATCCTTTACGAACGCCACCGTCTTGTCGTTGCCGGCGCAGTAGACGTCATCCTCAACGCCCCACCAGGTGCGGGGTTTGAACGGGCCGCCCCTGCAGGAAAACTCAGGATACGCGGACAACGCCGCCAGCGCATGGCCAGGCATCTCAATTTCCGGAACAATCACGATGTGACGCGCAGCCGCATAGGCCACCACTTCGCGAATCTGAGCCTGGGTGTAGAAAAACGGACCGTAAGGGACCCCATCCCCCTTGTTGCGGTTGCCGTGCATCGGCGACTGCGCCCGCACGGATCCGACTTCGGTCAGGCGGGGATACTTCTTGATTTCAATCCGCCACGCCTGGTCCTCCGTCAGATGCCAGTGCAGGGAGTTGAACTTGTGCAGGGCCATCACATCAATGAACTTTTTCACCTTATCCGCCGACAGGAAATGCCGGCACACATCCAGCATCAGCCCGCGCCAACGATAGCGGGGCTGATCGCGGATATGAACCGCAGGTACAGTCCAGGCCACACCCTCCTGACGGGTCCCGGCCAACACGGCCGGGGGTAACAGCTGGCGCAGGGTCTGGCAACCGTAGAACAAACCGGCCGAGGTCGTCGCCCGAATCACGATGCCCTCCTTGGAGACAGTCAACTCATACCCTTCCGGCCCCCAGGCGGCATCGGCCCCACGGGTCGTCAGGAGGATGTTGCCCGTCGCAGAGTCCCACCGGGTTACCTTCAGGCCGGACCCCATGGCCGGAGCCAACAGCCCGGCCAGGGTTTCCGCCGTCTCAGCGGCACCTTTGCCGCTACAGACGAGACGTGTTGTTCCCGTGATTGTAAACGACCCCTCCCGGGCTTCCACCGAGACCGGAGCCGGAATGAGGGATGGAATTTCGCCCGCCGTGGCCCCCCACGCGCTGACAACAAGAAGTGATGCAAGAGCCCATCTGCCAATCGCCATAATAACCGCCCTTTCTTCCCTTGGTTGTTAAGCAGGGAGGAAGAATATCACCCCGCCTGTGTTTCTGCATCCATAATTTTGTATTGCAGTCAAGAGGTGTCTTCTATATGTTTCACCGCTGTTGACCGGATTTTTCGGTCTGTTTTATGGAGGTGACCGGGAAGGCTGGAGAAAGTAATCAGTAGTGTTGGTTTAGTGTTTTGGTTTAGTGGTTAGTAGTGAGAAGTATTATTTGGAGACAGACAAGTGAATATCTACGTTGGCAATCTTCCGTATCAGACAACTCAGGATGACCTGCGGGCCCAGTTCGAACAGTATGGGACCGTTGAATCCGTTAACATCATTCAGGACCGTGAAACCGGTCGTTCCAAGGGCTTTGGCTTCGTCGTCATGCCCGACAGCGCCGCCGCGCAGACCGCGATTGACTCCTTGAACGACAAGGACGCGGGTGGCCGCAAGATGAAGGTGAATGAAGCCCGTCCCCGCGCTGAAGGCGGTGGTGGTGGTGGCGGTGGTGGTGGGTTCGGCGGTGGCGGTGCGAGCCGCGAACGCCGTTGGTAACACCAACCGTGATCGATTGATCGAAGGCCGGGAAGCAATTCCCGGCCTTTTTGTTGTGCGGAACGCACTTCAATCACGCCGGAGGCCCGGAACGGGCGCAGGCGGATCACGCGAACAGGTTCAACTGACCGACATCCTTCGCCTTGCGTTTGTAACGCGCCAATTTCGGCTGCCCGGCCTCACTGAACTCGCCTTCCTCCAGATTCGCCAGAATTTCCTTGGCCCGGTCGATCACCTCGCCGGGAAGCCCCGCCAATCGGGCCACCTGAATACCGTAACTCTTGTCCGCCGCGCCGGGCACGATCTTCCGCAGGAACACAATCTGATCGTTCCGCTCGCTGACCAACACACTGTAGTTCTTCACCCCGCTGAGGGTCAGCGCCAGGTCGGTCAGTTCGTGGTAATGGGTGGCAAACAGCGTCTTGGCCTTGGCCTTCGGACTATTGTGCAAGAACTCCGCCACCGCCCAGGCAATGCTGATCCCGTCAAACGTGCTCGTCCCCCGCCCGATCTCATCAAGAATGATCAGACTCCGCGACGTGGCATTGTTCAGGATATTGGCCGTCTCCTGCATCTCGACCATGAAGGTACTCCGCCCCCGCGCGATATCGTCACTGGCCCCGACCCGCGTAAACACCTGGTCCGTGACCCCGATCTCCGCTTCCGAGGCCGGGACAAACGACCCCATCTGGGCCATAATGACGATCAATCCAACCTGCCGGATATAGGTCGACTTACCGGCCATGTTCGGGCCAGTCAGAACGATCAGCTGGTGATCCGTCCCGTCCAGCCTGGTGTCGTTGGGAACAAACCGCTCGGCCTCCGGCATCCGCTCGATTACCGGATGCCGCCCATCCTTGATCCACACCTTGTCCCCGGAGTTGATCCGCGGGCGGACATAGCGGCACATCACGGCCCGTTCGGCCAACGCGGCCATCACATCCAGTCGGGCCAAGGCCAGGGCCGTCCGTTGAATGTCGGCGGTACGTTCGACCACCTTGTCGCGCAATTGAGCGAAGAGCTCGACTTCCAACGCCACGGCGCGTTCGTGCGCCCCCATGATCTTGCGCTCGTACTCCTTGAGCTCGGGGGTCACAAAGCGTTCACCGGTGGCCACCGTCTGCTTGCGGATGTACTGCTCGGGCACATTCGCCAGTTGCCCCTTCGATACTTCGATATAGTATCCAAACACCTTGTTATGCCGGACCTTCAGCGTCTTGATCCCGGTGCGCTCCTGCTCCCGGACCTGGAACTCGGCCAGCCATTGCCGCCCCTCACCCGCCGCGGTGCGCAGGTCATCAAGCTCGGCGTTAAAGCCCTTACGGATGAGGCCGCCCTCCTTCAGGACGGCGGGCGGTTCATCCTCCACGGCGCGCTCAATCAGGTCGGCCAGTTCCGGCATCAGCACGATATCCCCACCCAGCGCGCTTAACAGGGGCACGGCATGCCCTGCAACCAACCCGCGCAAGGCCGGCAGCGCCGACAGCGAGGTCCCCATGGCCCGCAGGTCGCGCCCGTTCCCGCTCCCGGAACTCAGCCGCGCCGTCAGGCGCTCCACATCACGAATCCCCGCGAACTGTTCACGCAGATCATGCAGCAGCCCGCGCTGCTTCGTCAGGGCCTCCACGGCATCCAGACGCCGTTCGATCTCCGTCGCCTCAGCCAGCGGGCGCAGGATCCAATCCCGCATCAGGCGGGCGCCCATCGGCGTCTTGGTCTCGTCAAGCGTACCGAGCAGCGTCGGCGACCCACGCCGCTCCTCGCCCCGCCGCGGCACCAGGTCGAGGTTGGCGGAGGTCGCCTGGTCCAGCATCATGAATTCGGCGGGATTGTTCACCCTCAGGGACCGCACATGCTTCACATCGCGCTTCAGTTCCTCCTGCACGTAGTATAGAACGCCCCCGGCCGCGCCCACAGCCGCCGGCTTCTGCTCGCAACCAAACCCGTCCAGCGAATGAACGGCAAAATGACGGGTCAGCCGGTCACGGGCAACGTCATACCGGAACACCCAGTCTTCCCCGCCGCTCACGGTCATCCCGCCGGCCCCGGCGGACAGCGACTTGACCAGCGGGTCGTTCACCTGTTCCGAGGGCACCACGCATTCACGGGGTGAAAAGCGCCTGAGCGTATCCACCAGGGCCCCGGCATCCCCCGATTCCTCGACCCAAAACGCGCCCGTTGAAATGTCCAGCATGGCCAACCCGAACCGGTCACCGACCTTGCAGAATCCGCCCAGGTAGTTGTTCTGGGCCGACGTCAGGATCGCGTCCTGCATCACGGTTCCCGGGGTGACGATCCCCGTCACTTCACGTCGGACAATCCCCTTGGCAGCTGTCGGATCCTCAACCTGGTCGCACAAGGCCACCTTCTTGCCGGCCCGGATCAGCTTCGCCAGATAGTTATCCACGGCATGGTACGGCAACCCGCACATGGGAACCCCCTGCCGGCGCGTCAGGGCGATGTCGAGAATCTGCGACGCCACCTTGGCATCCTCGAAAAACATCTCGTAGAAATCGCCCAGCCGGAAAAACAAGATGGTGTCGGCCGGCAGTTTGTTGCGAATCTGCCGGTACTGCGCCATCATCGGGGTCAGTGTTTCACCACTCATGAGTCCAACCCTTTATTCAAATACCCGCCCGCCGCAGGCATTCCCGCCAAGCGGTCTGCCAGTTGCTGCCATTGACCGGTCGTAAGCCGCTCCGGGCGGATCCGCGGATCCAGCCCGGTCGCCGTCAAGGCGGCCAGAGCCTGATCGGGGTCGGACCCCAACCGCGCCGCAATCCGAGTGAGAATCGTCGCCATTTGTTTGCGCCGGAAGACAAAGGCCTCCTTGGTCAATTCGTAGAACTTCTCCCGATTGCCGCACTGGATCACCTCGATCGGATGCCGGGTCATAACCACCAGCGCCGACTTGACCTTCGGCCGAGGGTGAAAACAGGTGGGACTGATGACCTTGACCGTCTCCACTCGGTAACACCGCCGGGCCCACACGCCCAAGAGGCCGCGCTCCTCATCCCCTGGCCCGGCGGACAGTCGTTCCGCCACCTCCAACTGTAACGTCACCGTGATCCGCTCCGGCGGCAGGGGCAGGCTAAACACGTTCATCAGGACACGACTGCCGACGGAATAGGGCAAATTAGACACTAACTTATCAATGTGCTCCCGTTCGAAGAACGCCACATCGAGGTCCAGGGCATCCCCCTCGATCAGGGTCAGGCTTGTGTTATCGGCAAATTCATCACGGAGATACGCGGCCAGGCCGCGGTCCTTTTCCACGGCGACGACGCGGGCGGCACGACGCATTAACACCTCGGTCAATACCCCCAAGCCGGGCCCCACCTCGAGAATCACGTCCTCAGGTTGTGGGTCGGCCGCCCCGATGATGATGTCACGGATGTTGGCATCAATCAGGAAGTTCTGACCCAGCAGACTGTTCGGCTGCAGGCCGCGTTGATTCAGCAACGCCATGACTTGGGATGGGCTTGTCGGGTTCACGCGCGCTCTCCGGGGTTCCCGTCAGGGGGTCGACTCAATCGTCCGGATATAGGCGTCTTTCCGGAGCTGTTTCATCCAAATTGCCGCCAGACGACTGCTGTCCCGTTTCCTCAATTCCTTTTCAATAGTACGTCGAGCCTCCTCGAACGGGATTCCCGCCTGACGTCCCTCAACCTTGACCAGATAGGTATCGCCATCGATCACGATCGGCTCCCCGATCAGGCCCACGGCGGCATCCTTGACGGATTTCGCCAGCACCGGCTGCAGATCACGGGTTTCCGTCCAGTC
>Ga0334722_10007679_pt1 | contig 10422 bp, 9 predicted proteins | sample C3_bottom_MG_FD_207210 | JGI IMG/M metagenome (GOLD analysis project Ga0334722, IMG submission 207210) | Sediment microbial communities from Yellowstone Lake, YNP, Wyoming, USA - C3_bottom | ecosystem: Environmental > Aquatic > Freshwater > Lake > Sediment | place: USA: Wyoming | collected... | reverse complement strand
CGTAGCCATGGAGGCGATGGCCCGGGCCGGGGTGACCGCCGCGGATATCGCCGCCATCGGCATCACCAACCAGCGGGAGACCACGGTGGTCTGGGACCGCGCCACCGGCAGGCCGATCCACCACGCCATTGTCTGGCAGGACCGGCGCACCGCACCGGAGTGCGACCAGCTCCGGGCCCGGGGGCGTGAGCCGGCGTTCCGGGCCAAGACCGGACTGGTGCTGGACCCCTATTTTTCCGGCACCAAGCTCGCCTGGCTGCTGGACCATGTGCCGGGCGCCCGGGTAAAGGCCGAGGCGGGCGAGCTGGCCTTCGGCACCATCGACTCGTGGCTCGTCTGGCACCTGACCGGCGGCGAACGCCACCTGACCGACGCCAGCAACGCTTCCCGCACGCTCTTGTTCAACATCCACGACAACAGATGGGACCCGGAACTGCTGGCGCTGCTGCGCATCCCGCCGGCAGTCCTGCCGGAGGTGGTGGCATCCAGCCAGGTCTACGGCGAGACCGCGGCCCACATCTTTGCCCGCCGGGTGCCGATCGGCGGCATGGCCGGCGACCAGCAGGCGGCCCTGTTCGGCCAGCTCTGCGACCGGCCCGGCATGGTGAAGAACACCTACGGCACCGGCTGCTTCATGCTGATGCAGACCGGCCAGCGGCCGGTGGCTTCCGGCCGGAACCTGCTCACCACCGTGGCCTGCCGCCTGGACAACCGGACCGAGTATGCCCTGGAAGGGAGCGTCTTCGTGGCCGGGGCGGCGGTGCAGTGGCTGCGGGACGGGCTCGGGCTCATCCGCTCATCTGGCGAGGTGGAGGCGCTGGCCGCCTCCGTACCCGACAACGGCGGCGTCTACCTGGTCCCGGCCTTTGCCGGCCTGGGCGCCCCCCACTGGGACCCGTACGCCCGCGGCACCCTCGTGGGCCTCACCCGCGGCACCACCGCAGGTCACATCGCCCGGGCCGCGCTGGAAAGCATCGCCTTCCAGACCGCCGACCTGCTGGAGGCGATGGAGGCGGACGCCGGCACCCCGCTGTGTGAACTGCGGGTGGATGGCGGCGCCACCGCCAACGATCTGCTGATGCAGTTCCAGGCCGACCTGCTGGGCGTCCCGGTGGTGCGGCCGCGGGAGCGGGAGACCACGGCGCTCGGGGCGGCCTTCCTGGCCGGGCTGGCCGTGGGCTACTGGCGCGACCGGGCGGAGCTCGGCCAGTACTGGCAGGCGGAGCGCACCTTCATCCCGGCCATGGGGCGGGACCAGGCGGCCGAACTGCGCCGCATCTGGTGCCGAGCGCTGGAACGCTCCAAGGGGTGGGCCCAGCCATGAGGCGCAGTGATACGTTGTGGCACCAGCGTCTTCTGACCACAGTTCAAGAATGAATCCCATTGTGCCCCCCCTCTTGCCCCTCATCCCCAGCCAGGCTCGCAACGGGTCCTTTGCTTCGGAAACACATGGCGCTTCGCCGCAGCTTTGGTATGATTGTCATGTCAGCCGCTGCGACACCACCGTCGAAGGGGAAACGTCATGACGACCGCGAACAGTTGCCCGGAACGCCTCCGGCTCAGCAAGGCGCATTCCGACGAGATGCTGGAGTGGCTGCGGGGCACGGGCAAGACCATCATCATCATCCACGACAATCCGGACCCGGATTGTCTGGCGTCGGCCATGGCGCTGCGCCACCTTTTGGCCATGAAACTGAGCCGGGATGCGGTCATCGCCTTTTCCGGCATGATCGGCCGCAGCGAGAACATCGCCATGGCCAAGGAGCTGGAGATCACCCTCACCCCCCTGGAGCTGGTCAACCTGGACGAGTACAGCGCGGTCTGCATGCTCGACACCCAGCCGGGTACGGGCAACAACTCCTTCCCCCCGGAGCGCCGGGTCGATATCGTCATCGATCATCATCCCCTGCGGGAAACGACCAAAACGTGCCGCTGGGTGGATATCCGGGACGATTACGGCGTCACGGCTACCATTCTGTACGAATACCTGCTGGCGCAGCAGATCACCATCGGCACCAAACTGGCGACGGCCCTGTTCTATGCCATCAAATCAGAGACCCAGGATCTGGGGCGGGAGGCGAACCAGCCCGACCGGGAGGCGTATCTGCGCCTCTTCCCCGTGGCGAACAAGCGGCTTTTGTATGAAATCATCCATCCCGCCCTGCCGGTGGAACACTTCAGGACGATCCACAACGGTGTTGAGCACGCGACGATCTATGGCCCGCTGCTGGTGGTGAACCTGCAGGCGATCTGCTTTCCCGAGGTGGTCTCGGAGATGGCCGACTACCTCATCAGGCTGGAGGGGATCGAGACCGTGCTGAGCATGGGGCACTACAACGACGCGCTGGTCCTCTCCATGCGCACCACCAGCCATCTCCTCAATGCGGGAGAGATCATCAAACGGCTGGTAGCGGGCCGGGGCGCGGGCGGAGGACACGGCATGATGGCCGGAGGCATCCTGTACCAGGTGCCGGGCGACCCCGCCGCGTTGCGGGAGACCGAGGCGCTCCTGACCAGGGAGATGCTGCGCGAACTGGGCATCGGCGAGGTGCCGCCGCGCCGGCTGATCGACGGATAAGGCATGATGCCGCCCCAACCTGCCCCCCCGGGCAGGGGCGCCTCCTGAACCCCGCCGGCCCCTGGGCGCAACATCACTGTTGCAAAATTCCGCGTGACGCTTCATACTTTTCCTACCGATACATGCTTTGTCCAACCTCTTTTCGCGTGACAGGAGCCCGTCATGAAGTACTCCTTCACCGATCTCATCGACATCGTCAAGCTCCAGGAGCTGACCCACCGGCTGCACGCCATGACCGGCATCCCCGTGGCGATTATCGATGCTCAGGGCTCGATCCTGATCGCCACCGGCTGGCAGGAAATCTGCACCCGCTTCCACCGTGCCCACCCCGTAACCGCCGAGCGCTGCCGCGAAAGCGACAACTACATCCTCAATCATCTCGATGAACTCCCCTATGCCCAGTATCGCTGCCAGAACGGCCTGTGGGACATCGCCATGCCGGTCTTTCTGGAGGAGTCGCACCTGGCGACCCTGTTCGTGGGTCAGTTCCATTTCGAGGACGACCGGCCGGACCGGGGTTTTTTCCGCGCCCAGGCCGAGGAATTCGGCTTCGATGTGGCGGATTACCTGGCGGCACTGGACCGGCTGCCGGTCTTTTCCCGGGAAAAGGTCCAGGCGATCATCGATTACTACCTGTTTTTCGTCAATTACCTGGTGGACGAGGGGGTCGGCCGGCTGGAGCGGCTGCGCACCGAAGATGAGCTGCACCACTCCCAGCAACTGCTCTCCAGCATCCTCAACTGCGCCCCCTACGCCTTCTTCGTCAAGGATGTGGCCGATGATTTCCGGATCATGGTCTGGAACCGGGCCGCCGAGGAGATCTTCGGCGTCCGGTCCGGGGAAATGCTGGGGAAGAACGCCCACGATCTCTGGCCGCCGGAGCAGGCGAACCGGTTCCGGGAGGATGATCTGGCCGTCGTGGCCGACCGGATCATGGTGGATATCCCCGAACTGGTCAGTACACACCCGGTCAAGGGAGAGATCTACCTGCACGTCCGCAAGCTGCCGCTCTTCGACCAGAATGGCGAGGTCAGTCATCTGGTGGTGATCTGCGAGGACATCACCGAACACCGCCGGATGCAGCACGAGCTGTTCCGGAGCCAGAAACTGGAGTCGCTGGGGGTGCTGGCCGGCGGTATTGCCCATGATTTCAACAACATCCTGACCGGCATCCTGGGCAACATTTCCCTGGCCCAGCGCTACCTGGATGCGGGCCACAAGTCCCACGGGGCGCTCTGCCAGGCGGAACAGGCGGCCAAAAGGGCCACGGAGCTGGCACACCAGCTTTTGACCTTTGCCCGCGGCGGCCAGCCGATCACCCGGGCCGTGGCCACCCGCCATCTGGTGGAGGAGTCGCTCTCCCTGATTCTGCGCGGCACGAACGTGAAAGGGGTACTGGAGGCGGCCGACGGCCTGGATGCCCTGGAAGCGGACCCCGGCCAGGTCAGCCAGGCCTTCAACAACCTGGTCATCAATGCTGTCCAGGCCATGCCGTCCGGCGGCACCCTGACCATCCAGGCCGAGAACATCACCCTGGACGACATCAACCCCTATAACCTGCCGGCCGGCCGCTACGTGCGCTTCCTGTTCAGCGACGAGGGGTGCGGTATCGCCCCGGAGATCCTGGGCAACGTCTTCGATCCCTATTTCACTACGAAACCGGGCGGCACCGGGCTGGGGCTCGCCTCGGTCCACTCCATCGTGGCCAAGCATGGGGGCAGCATCCAGGTCAGTTCGGTGGTCGGCAGCGGCACGGTGTTCGAGATGTTGTTGCCGTCGACCGATGCGGCCCTGGCCGAACCGGAAGGCGTTGCCCCGGGCGCCGACGGACACAGCGGCGGCGGCAGACTGCTGATCATGGACGACGAGGAGATCATTCGCAGCCTGCTGACCGAGATGCTCGAAGATTTCGGCTACCGGGTCGATGCCTGCGAGAGCGGCGACGAGGCGTTGGCCCTGTACAGCACGGCCCAGCGGACCGGCACCCCGTACGAGGGGGTGATCATGGATCTGACCATCCCGGGCGGCATGGGCGGGGTGGAAACGGCGCGCCGCATCCTCGACCTGGATCCGGAGGCGAGGCTGATCGTCTCCAGCGGCTACTCCAGCGACCCGGTCATGGCCGACTTCACCGCCTACGGCTTCTGCGCCGCCATCATCAAGCCCTACCGGGTCGGCGACGTGGAGCAGGTGTTGAACGAGTGCCTGTCGCAGAAACCGCATCCCTGATCCCGGCACCATCGAAGACGCAAAAGCGGGACCGGCATATTGCCGGTCCCGCTTTGTGTTTTATGTGGCTGTTTCCAGGAAACGCGGAGTTTTTCGTCCCGGGTTTGCCGCGTTCAGATCGCCGATGATGTCGTGTCGGCAGGTGAGCCGGCGACGCAGGCGTACCCCTCGGTACGTCGAGGAGCCGGCGAGGCAGCTGGCGCGAGAGCGTGGCGATGTGGGCGCGGCGCTACATTTCCATGATGATGGGGAGGATCACGGGGCGTCTTTCGATGCTTTTTTTGAAAAACCGCCGCAGCGCCTGGCGCACGGTCGTGTTGACCTCTTCGCAGTCGCAGCGCATCTCCTCGCTCAGTTCCTTGACCGCCTCCACGACCACACAGCGGGCGGTTTCCAGATACTCCTGGCTCTCGTCCTCGAAGACGAAGCCTCGCGAGACGATGTCCGGTCCGTAGATGATCCCGCCGGTGGTCTTGTTCATGCCGATGATGATCACCACCATGCCGTCTTCCGAGAGGTGCTTGCGGTCCCTGAGGACCACGTTGCCCACATCGCCGACCCCCTTGCCGTCCACGAAGACCCGCCCCGATTCGACCTTCTCCAGGATCGCCGCCGTTTCGGCATAGAAGGAGACCACGTCGCCATTGGTGGCCAGGATGCAGCGTTCCGCCGGGATGCCGGTCTTTCGGGCCAGTTTGGAGTGCACTCTCAGGTGGCGGTACTCACCGTGGATCGGGATGAAAAAGCGCGGCCGCACCAGGTTGAGCATCAGCTTGAGCTCCTCCTGGCAGGCATGGCCCGAGACATGTACCTCGGAGGTTTTTTCGTGGTAGACCTCGGCGCCACGGCGGTAGAGGTGGTTGATCAGCTCGGAAATGGTGCGTTCGTTGCCGGGAATGACGCGCGAAGAGAGGATTACCGTATCACCCTCTTCCAGCTTGATCTGCTTGTGATCGTCCATGGCGATGCGGATCAGGGATGAGCGCGGCTCCCCCTGGCTGCCGGTTGTGATCATGCAGACCTGCTCGCGCGGCATGCGGGGCAGCTCCTTCAGGTCCATCAGCTGGTCGTCGGGGATATGCAGATAGCCCAGTTCGCGGGCTATGCGCACGTTGGCCACCATGGAGCGGCCGTTGAGCAGGATCTTGCGGCCGCAGCGGGCAGCGGCGTCGGCCACCTGCTGGACACGGTGGATGCTGCTGGAGAAGGCGGCCACGATGATGCGCCCTTCGCAGGTGGGAAAGATCTCGTCAAAGGCCTCGCCGACCGATTTTTCCGACAGGGTGAAGCCTTCGCGCTCCACATTGGTGGAGTCGGACAACAGCGCCAGCACCCCCTGCTCGCCGTAGCGGGCAAAGGATGCCAGGTCGGTCAGCTGGCCATCCACCGGGGTCTGGTCGATCTTGAAGTCGCCGGTGTGGATCACCACCCCTTCCGGCGTGGTGATGGCCAGGGCACAGCCGTCCACGATGGAGTGGGCCACCCGGAGAAATTCGACGATGAAACAGCCGATCTCCACCAGGTCGCGCGGTTTGACCACCCGCAGATCCACCCGGTCGTCCAGTTTGTATTCCTTGAGTTTTTCGTTGACGAAACCCAGGGTCAGGGCCGTGCCGTAGATCGGTACGTTGAGCTCCTGGAGCACGAAGGGGAGCGCCCCGATATGGTCCTCATGGCCATGGGTCAGGCAGATGGCGCGCACCTGGTCGCTGCGCTCGCGCAGCCAGGAGATGTCCGGGATGACGTAGTCGATGCCGAGCATGTCCGCCTCGGGGAACATCAGGCCGCAGTCGACGATGATGATATCATCCCCGCACTGGTAGGCCATCATGTTCATGCCTATCTCGCCCAGGCCGCCCAGCGGTATGATGTTGAGGGGGTGTGTCATCGTTCCCTCAGCAGCGGTACCAGCGCCGCAATCTTCTTGTCGCATTTGGCGATCCACGCCGTGCCGGGAGTCGTCAGCCAGTGGGCGGCGTAATAGGAGCTGCGCAGGGCCCGGTAGGCGATCAGGGCGCGGCTGATATCCCCCAGACGCTCGTTGGTCTCGCCGATCTGCCACAATTTTTCGGCCGCCGAGTCGATGGCGGGGTCAAAGGGGATATACATGTGGATCGCCGATTCGAAGCCGGCCACGGCGCCGGTGAAATCCCCCCGGTTCAGCGCCTGCTCCCCCAGGCGGTACTGGCTGTGCAGCCGCCAGGCGGTGCCGGCGATGAAGATCAGCAGGCAGAGTGCCAGGATCACGACGCTGTTGACGACGATGGTTGTTATCCGGTCACGCATGGCTCACCTGAAAAACGAGGGAATGAACAGCAACAGTACGCCGAGCGCGGTGGCGACCACGCCGGCCAGCACCGCCAGCGCGGCGCCGATGTCCAAAGGGGATTTGAGGCGATGGGCGGCCGGCAGGCCCCAGATCAGGGCGGCCAGCCCGGCCAGAACAAGCGGTATGTACTGAAAGCCTAGCTTCATTCACTGCTCCAGATTCGATGAGATCGCGGCATGGACCCGCTCCATCAGGTATGATTCGGCCTCGGACCGCGGCATCCCGTCCGGCACCGACACCGGCGGATGGATGGTCAGGGTGATGTCCCCCCGGTACAGTTCGATCCGGTTGGGGGGGTTGATGCGGCCGCTGCCGTTGACCGTCACCGGCACCACCGGCACCCCGGCACGCACTGCCAGCATGAAGCCGCCCCGCTTGAAGGGGAGCAGGCGCCGGTCCGGCGAGCGCGTCCCCTCGGGGAACATGACCACGCTCTTGCCGCCCCGGATGATGCCGGCGGCGTTGTCCATGCTCTTGAGCGCCTTGCGCCCGTCGCTGCGGTCCAGCGGGATATAGCCGCCCCGGCGCATGGAAGCGCCGAACACCGGGATCTCGAACAGCTCCTTCTTGGCGATCATGTGGATCTGGCGCGGCATCCAGGCCAGCAGGGCCAGGATGTCGAAGTTGCTCTGGTGGTTGCTCATGAAGATCACCGGGCCGCCGGGCAGATGTTCGGCACCCTGGACCGTGACCCGCACCCGCGCCATGGCCAGGGAGGTGCGGGACCAGAAGCGGGCGAAGGCCGCATAGAGCCGGCCGCTGGCGTCGAACCAGGTGCCGACGATAGCGACGGCTGCCAGACTGAACGTCAGGGGGACGAACAGCGCCAGATAGATGCGGGCCCGCAGCCGGGCTGCGGCGAGACTACTCATGATGGTACGGCTCCCGGTTGAGGATGGTGCAGGCCCGGTAGATCTGTTCCGCCAGGAACAGCCGCGCCATCTGGTGGGTGAAGGTCATACGCGACAGCGACAGCAGCCGACCGCGGCGGCGAAACTCCTCGGAAAAGCCGTAGGCGCCGCCGATGGCAAAGACCAGTTCGCTGCAACCCGTATCCCGCTTGGCGCCGATCAGCTCCGCCAGGCCGGGCGAATCCAGCTGCTCGCCCCGTTCATCCAGGAGTATCAGGACGGCTCCCGGCGGCACCAGTTTTTCCAGGCGCTCACACTCCCGGCGGCGCATGGTCTCGGCCTCGGCGCCTTTTTCGTCCCGTACTTCGACAGCGTCGAGCGGAAAATAGCGCTTGATCCGGCCGAGATACTCGGCCAGACCGTCCTTGACCCAGGGGTCGCGGGTCTTGCCCACCCACACCAGTTTAATCTTCATGGATCAGAAATCGTCTTCCTTGCGGGCGCTGCTGATCTTCTCCGGCAGCTCCAGTTGCGGTGCCATGCTCCAGAGCTCGTCCAGGTTGTAGTAACGCCGCAGCTGATCGTGGAAGATGTGCACGATGACGTCGCCGTAGTCCATGACGATCCAGCGGCCGTCGGTGCCGGCATCGATGTCGATCACCTTGCCGAATTTCTTGAGGCCGATGCGGATGGCATCGGCAATGGCCTGATTCTGCTTGTCCGAATTGCCCGACACGATGACCAGGTAGTCGGCGATGGACGACACCTTGGAGATGTCCAGGGCGCGGATGTCGAACGCCTTCTTGTCGTAGGCCAGTTCGGCGCACTTCTGTGCCCGGTCGCGGGCGGAAAGGGCCGGTTTTTCGGCTGCATGCTTTTTGGTTACCGGCATTGGTGGTAAATCCCCTGTTCTGTAATGTATGCCTCCACGGCGGGAGGCACGAGATATGTTATCGAGCGGCCCTGCTCCACCAGGCTGCGAATGGCGCTGGACGAGATATCCAGCGGACAGCCGCTCAGGAGGCGGATGCCGGTGCCGCTCTGGTGCGCCAGTGCTCGGGAGGCGGCAGTATAGCGAAACTCGCTCCGAATGGCAACCGGCAGGGCCGCCAGCGGATCGCTGATCGGGCTGCCGGGCCGTTCGACCACGATCAGGCTGCAGGAGCGCAGGATGTCGTCGTAGCGGTACCAGAGGCCGATTTCCAGAAACGAGTCGCCGCCGATGATGAAGTGCAGTTCATCGTCCGGATGCTCCGCCCGCAGCGCCCGGATCGTGTCGATGGAATAGGACTTGCCCGGCCGATTCCCCTCGATGTCCGATAGCTCGAAGCATGGATTGCCGGCAATGGCCAGCGCCACCATGCAACAGCGCTGACTGAAGGATACCTGGCCGGCCAGTGGCTTGTGGGGCGGGTCGGCGGCCGGGATGAACAGCACCCGGTCCAGGCCGCACGCCTCGCGGGCCTCCTCGGCGATGCGCAGGTGGGCCAGGTGCACCGGGTTGAATGTCCCACCCATCAGGCCGATCTTCATGTCATCAGGATCTTGTTTTTGTTGATCAGTATCTCGAAAGCCAGCGAAGCCTTGTACACCAGTTTCTGGATCTCCTGCAGCCGCTTGCCGAGGTGCTCGATGTCTGCCGTGACCAGCAGGGCGGCGACCACCTTTTTCTGCATGATGATCGGCAGCGCCAGCACGGTGTAGTCCGGATTCAGGTTCAGGGACGAGATGATCGAGGCATTGCTCGGATTATTGGGGATCGGCCCGAGAAAGTGGGTCTTTCCGGTGATGATCGTGTTCAGCACCGAAGTGCTGTTGAGCGGCATGCTGAGGGAGTCGAAGCTCCGCACCTTTTTGCCGGTGTCGATGGCGCGCCAGCCGATGGCCAGGTCGCCGCGAATGATGAACAGGGCGCCCTTTTCGAATTCCTGCCCCAGGTACTTGATGAATACGTCGGCAATGTGGTCACGGTCGCGGGCGTTGGCGAAATCCATGGAGAGCTTGTCGATAGTGTACTGCTCCAGAGGATTCCGGGTCGGCTGCACCGGCTGGGGCGGCTCCTCCGGCAAGTCAGGCAGGCTGCCGAACCCCTCGAATTCGGCCGGGATCTCGATGTTCAGCAGTTCGCCGTTGTCCCGCTCGATGGAAACCTTGATCGATTCCTGTTGCGCCGCCTCGAACGGCGATGGCGCCGGCGGCTGAGGCTGGGGCGGTGCCGGTGCAGTCTTCGGTTTCGCTGCTGCCGCTTGAGTAGGATGCCGTTCGATCTCGAATACTTCATTCTCCGGTTTGGGCCGCCGGTGCAGGCCGCCGGAGACCCGCATGTAGCGCAGGTTGATCTTGACGTCATAGTACTTCTCCAGGGCATAGGAGATCATGACGTCAGGCGCGATGAAGGGCTGAACGAAGCAGCCGGTGACAAAGGCGATCTCGTC
>Ga0334722_10007677_pt1 | contig 10423 bp, 12 predicted proteins | sample C3_bottom_MG_FD_207210 | JGI IMG/M metagenome (GOLD analysis project Ga0334722, IMG submission 207210) | Sediment microbial communities from Yellowstone Lake, YNP, Wyoming, USA - C3_bottom | ecosystem: Environmental > Aquatic > Freshwater > Lake > Sediment | place: USA: Wyoming | collected... | reverse complement strand
CGCCCAGGCCAGGACATAATTTAGAGTGCTCAGTCAGATTATGGAAAATCGCGGGGTGGCTCCAATGCTGGTGAATAAAGTGGAGATCTGCGGGGTGAACACCTCGAAGCTCCCCGTCCTGACCTCGGCCAAGATGCGTGACCTCTTCCAGCAGATGCGGGCCGGGAACCGCGAGGCCCGACAGGAGCTCATCAACGGCAATCTGCGCCTGGTCCTTTCGGTGATCCAGCGCTTCAATAACCGCGGGGAATACGTCGACGACCTTTTCCAGGTCGGCTGCATCGGCCTGATGAAGGCGATCGATAATTTCGATCTCTCCCAGAACGTCAAGTTTTCGACCTACGCCGTGCCGATGATCATCGGGGAGATCAGACGCTACCTCCGCGATAACAACCCGATCCGAGTCAGTCGATCTCTCAGGGATATTGCCTACAAGGCCCTGCAAGTCCGCGACAGTTTGGTTAACAAACACTCGCGCGAACCGTCGATCAGCGAGATCGCCGCCGAGCTCAAGATCCCGAGGGAGGAGATCGTCTTCGCCCTCGATGCCATCCAGGAGCCGATCTCCCTCTTCGATCCGATTTACCACGACGGTGGCGACCCCATCTACGTCATGGATCAGATCAGCGACGAGAAGAACCAGGATCATGCCTGGCTGGAGGGGATCGCTATCCGTGAGGCCCTCCGCAAACTGTCGAGCCGCGAGAAGGTCATCCTGACGAAACGCTTCTTCGAAGGCAAGACTCAGATGGAGGTGGCTGAGGAGATCGGCATCTCGCAAGCCCAGGTATCGAGGCTGGAAAAGGCGGCCCTCAATCACATGCGAAAGCACATCTGATGGAGGTTCGGTCCATGTTCAATGTCCCGGGCCAGGCCCGACGGCCGTTTCCAAGGCCATCCCGGCGGGATGTGATCCAGGTTGCGACGATCCTCGGCGTGGTGGCCGTGATCCTGGTCTCCGCCCAGTCCGCCTGGGCCGGCCGGGACCAGGTGGCCTACAATCAGACCAACCTTTCCCGGCAGGAGATTTTCAGGTTGCACGTTCGGGCCAACAGCGATGCCCCGGCCGACCAAGCCCAGAAACTCAAGGTGCGGGACGCGATCCTGGAAGTCTTCGGCTCCGCCTTCGCCGCCCTGCCCGACGCCGCCGCGGCCGAGGATTACGCGCGGCGCCACCTGGCCGAGATAACCGCCGTGGCCGAGCGGGCGGCGGCCAGGAACGGGCCGGCCTACGCCGTCCGGGCGACCGTCGGGACGAGCCTCTTTCCGACCAGGGTTTACGGTTCAATGGTCGTGCCCTCCGGCTGGTACCATGCCCTGCAGCTGTCAATCGGCAGGGGCGAGGGGCGAAACTGGTGGTGTGTCCTCTTCCCGCCGCTGTGTCTGACCGATCTGGCCGCCGCCGGGCAGGATGGTGCGCCGCCGCCAACCCTGACCGCAGGTGAGATCGCCGTCCTCGCCGGGGCCGATCAGGACGCCGAGGTGATTCCAGTCGAGCTCCGCTGGAAGGTCCTCGAGTGGGCCCGGGCCGCGGGGATGAGCCTCCGGGCCTTCCTGAGCCACCTGGTCACGGTGGTCGAGGCGGCGGCGGGAGAGCGGGACGGCGAGGGCCCAAATGGCCCGGGGGATCGCTGAAACCCCGGCCCATCGGGCCGAACGAAACCAGCGAGTGCCAGCGAAGATATCGGACTTACCGGGCGGCCCCAAAGGTGGGCCGCCCTCGGTTTGTGGCCCACCCTTCCGTCGCCTCGCCGAGCCTCATATATTGTTCCGGGGGGGTGGACACCTTGATGAAATCGGACCTCAGGGCCAGGGAGGTTATAAACATCGCCGACGGTCGCAGGCTCGGCAACCTCGTCGACGTCGAGGTCGATCTGGAGTCCGGTCGGGTGACCGCCATCGTCGTCCCCGGCCGTGGCCGGTTGCTCGGCCTCTTTGGCGGTGATGACGACTACGTCATCCCCTGGGAAAAGGTGGTCAGGATCGGCGTTGACGTCATCCTGGTCGACCTGCCCGCCCAGACTGGGCCGACCAAGACCTCGCGGCTGCGCTAACCCACGGAGAAGAAGAGGGCCTTCGTCTGAGCTATCGCTGGACAAGCCGGACCACCCGTCATGGACAATCCGCCGTGGGCCATCCGTCATGGCCCCCCTGGACATACTATATGTTGTGGGATATAATGAACTCGTCGCCCCAAATATAGGGAAGCACAGTCGTTCGGTGCCCGCCTCATTCCGAGCGTTGACAGGAGCCGAGGCCGATGCGTTGCCCTTACTGCGGGGAACCGGAAAGCAAGGTGCTGGACTCCAGGCCAACGGAGGAAGGCGCGGCCATTCGCCGCCGCCGCGAATGTCAGGCCTGCGGCCGGCGTTTCACCACCTACGAGAAGGTCGAGGAGCTGCCGTTGGTGGTGATCAAGAAGGACGGTCGGCGGGAGTCATTCGATCGGATGAAGCTTCTGAACGGACTTTTGAAGGCTTGCGAGAAGCGTCCGATCCCGCTGGCCAGATTGGAAGCGGTGGTTGAGGGGATCGAACGGCAGCTTCGCAACAGGCCGGTGAACGAGGTCGACAGCCGGGACATCGGCGAGCTGGCCATGGACCGGCTCCGAGAACTGGACGAGGTGGCTTATGTCCGATTCGCCTCAGTCTATCGCTCTTTCAAGGACATCAACGATATCAATCGTTTCCTGGAACAGCTGCAAACCCTTGTCCAAAGGCGCTCATAGTCTTTCTGCTCCCGGCTTTGAAAAGGCCGGGTCAAGGAGGCAGGGGGCGCCTTTGATGTCGGGTCGGGCGAGACAGAAACCATGGGTTGGGGGGAGCCGAGAGTGAAGCTGTCTGAGAATGCCTTGACCGTGTTGGAGAAAAGGTACCTTAAGAAAGTCGACGGTAAGGTGGTCGAGAAGCCCGAGGACATGTTCCGGCGCGTGGCCGAGAACATCGCCGAGGTAGACGGTAGCCATTATGGCGAGAGCAAGGCGGCCGTTGAAAGACTGGCGGACGAGTTCTATAAAATGATGACCGACCTCGATTTCCTCCCGAACTCGCCGACGCTGATGAACGCCGGGCGGGAACTGCAGCAATTAGCGGCCTGTTTCGTCCTACCGGTGGAAGACTCGATGGAGTCCATCTTCGACTCGCTGAAACACGCTGCCCTCATCCACAAATCCGGTGGCGGGACCGGCTTCGCCTTCTCCCGGCTGCGCCCGAAGAACGACGAGGTCCTTTCGACCGGCGGGGTGGCCTCCGGGCCGGTCTCCTTCATGCGGGTCTTCAACTCCGCCACGGAAGCTGTCAAACAGGGCGGCACCAGGCGGGGGGCGAACATGGGGATCCTCCGCGTCGACCACCCCGATATTCTGGAGTTCATCACGGCCAAACAGAATAACGCTGATATCACCAATTTCAACATCTCCGTTGGGATAACCGAGGAGTTCATGAAGGCCCTCAAGGCCAACGGCGAATTCGCCCTCGTCAACCCGCGCAACGGTCAGGTGACGCGGCGCCTGCCGGCCCGCGAGATCATGGACCTCATCGTCGAGATGGCCTGGAAGAACGGGGAACCAGGGATAATCTTCCTCGATCGGCTCAATCGTGACAACCCCACTCCGGAGCTCGGCGAGATCGAGAGCACCAACCCCTGTGGCGAACAGCCGTTGTTGCCGTATGAGGCCTGCAACCTCGGCTCGCTGAACCTGGCTCAGATGGTCGTCGGCCAAGCCGGGAAGGCTGCCGTCGACTGGGACCGCCTCGGAACGCTGGTCAAGAAGTCGGTCCATTTCCTGGATAACGTCATCGACGCCGGTCAGTACCCGCTGGAACAAATCACCCAGGTGGTGAGGGCCAACCGAAAGATCGGTCTCGGGGTCATGGGTTTTGCCGATATGCTCGTTCTGCTGGGGATCCCGTATGCCTCCAAGGAGGCCGTGGAGTTGGCCCGCAAACTGATGGCCTTCATCCGCGAGTCGGCCCGCGAGGCGTCACGGGAGCTGGCCGTAAAGCGCGGTCCTTTCCCGAATTTCAGCCGCAGCATTTATCGGGACGGACCGCCCATCCGCAACGCCACGACGACGACCATCGCCCCGACCGGGACGATCAGCCTGATCGCCGGGTGTTCGAGCGGGATCGAGCCGCTTTTCGCCCTCTCTTACGTCCGCAACGTCCTTGATCAGACCAAGCTGATCGAGGTCAACCCCCTTTTCGAGAGGGTCGCAAGGGAGCGCGGCTTTTACAGCGAGGCCCTCATGCGGCGCATTGCTGAGGTCGGCTCGGTAAGCGGGCTGTCCGAGGTGCCAGAGGACGTCCGGGAGGTCTTCCAGACCGCCCACGATGTCCCGCCCGAGGCCCACATCGCCATCCAGGCCGCCTTCCAGGAGAACACCGACAACGCCGTTTCAAAGACGGTTAACTTCGCCAACTCGGCCACCAGGGCGGACGTCGCCAGGGTCTTCCAACTGGCCTACGAGATGGGCTGCAAGGGGATCACCATTTATCGCGACGGCAGTCGCGAGGAACAGGTTCTGACCACCGGCAAGACGGCCGCCATCAGCGAGGCGGCGGCCGGCGCGGCTCCAGCGGCGGTGCTTCCAACGGTCGTCTCCCCAAGGCCGCGGCCCCGTCCCGAGGAGACCCACGGCATCACCCGTAAGTTCAAGATCGGCGGCTGCGGCCACCTCTTTGTCACCGTCAACGCCGATGATAACGGGATTTGTGAGGTCTTCACCAATACAGGCGAGGAGGGCTGCGCCTCGCTGTCGGAGGCGGTCAGCCGGCTGATCAGCATCGCCCTGCGGGCCGGCGTGGAGATCGACCACGTCGTCGATCAACTCCGCGGGATCAAGTGCATTGGTTGCATCGTCGACCCGGAGACGCGGGTCCTATCTTGCCCGGACGCCATCGGCAAGGCCATTGAGAAGTTCGCCAACGGCAGCAACAGGTTCGACCTCAACGTCTTCGGCGGTCCGAAGCCGGCCATCTCCTGCCCCGATTGCGGCGGTCTGATGATCCACGAGAGTGGTTGCTGGCACTGCACCGTCTGCGGGTACTCCAAGTGTGGTTAGAAGGACGGCGGATGCGAATTACTCTCCCCGGTGATGAAGCCTTCGTTCTCGACCCCGAGGGCCGCTTTTTCCGCATCCCGCGGCTCGAGGCCAGCGCGCCGGTGGTGGCCGCCTTCACCACCCGCCTCGGAGGGGTCAGCCGAGGCCATCTGGCCCAGTGCAACCTGGGCCTGGCGGTCGGTGACCAACCGGAGGCGGTCATCGTCAACCGGCGGCGGGCTCTCGACCGCCTCGGCCTGGATTTGGCCTCGGTGATCGCCGCCGAGCAGGTCCACGGCGACAGGGTGGCTCGGGTGGGACGCGCTGACGCTGGTCGAGGGGCGGTGACCCGGGAGACCGCCATTCCCGGGGTTGACGCCCTGATCACCGCCGAGCCCGGGCTCACGCTCTTGATCGGCTGCGCCGATTGTGTCCCGGTGTATCTCGTCGACCCCGACCGGCCGGCCATCGGGTTGGCTCATGCCGGTTGGCGGGGTACGGTCAACCGCATCGCCGCCAAGACGATCCGGGCCATGACCGAGGCCTTCGGCTCGCGGCCGGAAGCCGTCCTGGCGGCCATCGGGCCGTCCATCGGGCCCTGCTGCTATGAGGTGGATGAGGCGGTCGCGGGTCCGGTCAGGCGGTCTTTTGGCGAGACCGCGAAGAAACTGCTCGTCCCGGAGGATCGGCCGGATCGCTGGCGATTCGACCTGTGGCAGGCCAACCGCTTGGTCCTGCTCGAGGCCGGCCTGAGGCCGGAAAACCTGGCGATGGCCGGCGTCTGCACCGCCTGCCACCCGGAACTCCTCTTTTCCCACCGAGCTTCGGGCGGCCGGGCCGGTCGGATGGCTGCAGTCCTCGCTCTGCGCCCGACCGGTGAGGACGGCTTGTTTCACCGACCGAGTTCACCATGACCCACGGAAGGGACGACCAAGGTGGCCCGACAGACCCGGAAATCCGCCCGACGCACGAGGCCGAAACGCCGTCCCGGTCGGCGTCGACGCTCCAAGGCCGGACGGTCAAAACTCCTCGTCTTCGCCTTGGCCGCGCTGACCGTCCTGATTGCTTTCCCCTGGCTCCGGCGGGTCGTCGCCGGCCAATTGATCCGGCTGACCTCGGCCGAGCAGGGTGTCATCGAGCTTGTCGCCCCTGGTGACGGGGTCGTCGTTCGGGCCGAGAACTCGGTTGTCACGCCGATTGCGGGGACCCTCGAGCTTCTCCAGCCCGAGGGGGCCCGGGTCCGCGTCGGGACGCCGATCGCTCGAATAACCAACCACGAGGCCCGCGGCCAGGCCGAGGCGCAGGTGCGGGAGGCCGAAGCCCGCTTGGCCGAGTTCAGGGCGGCCAAGGCGAACCAGTTCGCCGACCTGCAGGCGCGGTTGACCGAGGCCGACGCTCGGCTCGGCGCGGCCCTGGCCGAATTGCAGCGAGCCTCATTCGCCCGTGACCTGAAGGCCCTGGACGCGGCCGTGGCCTTAACCCAAAAGCGGTCGCAGACTCGGGCCGAAACGGCCGCCGCCCTCGATGAGCTGAAGAAGCAGCAGTCGGCCTTGGAGGGTGAGGTCGTGGCGGCCAGGGCCCTCCTGGATCGGGCGATGGTCGAACTCACCGCGCCGATTGCTGGCATCGTGTCATACCGGCGCGACGGGCTGGAGTCCGTGTTCACCCCGGCCTCCCTGGCGACCCTGACCGGCAAGGAGGCCCTGGGGGAGCTGCCTCAAGCGGTGGTGGTCAAGGGCGGTGACGCCGTCCGGGCCGGTCAACCGGTCTTCAAGGTGATCGATTCGGTCCGCGCCTATGTGGCCGTGGTCCTGCCCGGGGATCAACTGGCCGCCCTCCAAGGCAAGCAGCGATTGACCCTCCGCTTTCCCGAATTGAACGGACAGGCCGTGGCGGCTTTGGTGGAGAGGGTCGGAGGGCGCGAGCGGAACGGATTCGGATTGGCCGTCTTCAGCACCGATCAATTCCTAGAGGAATTCGCGACCGTTCGCCGCACGTCGGTCCAGGTGGTCAAGGAGAGTTTCGCGGGCGTCATCGTTCCCCGCGCCGCCCTGACCAAACGGGACGGACGGGAGGGGGTCTTCATCTTGCGAAAGTCACAGGTCGTTTTCAAGCCCGTTACCGTGCTCGGGGCCGACCGTCGCCGGGCGGCCGTCGAGGGCCTCGAATCGGGCTCCCAGGTGGTCACCAATCCCTGGCTGATCATGGGGGTTGAACAACAGATCGATTAGCACCAACCGACAGGGGGGCGCATGCATTCATGGCCGTTGACATCGTTGCCAATATCGCCTCGGTGCGGGCCCGCGTGGCCGAAGCCGCCGCCCTGGCGGGGCGCGACCCGGCGGAGATCACCGTCGTCGCGGTCTCGAAAACGGTGGATGCGGCTCGAATCCGGGAAGCGGTGGCCGCTGGCGTGACCGACCTCGGCGAAAACCGGGCCCAGGAGTTCCGCGACAAATACGCCCTTCTCGGAGCCCTTGCCAGGTGGCATTTCATTGGACAACTGCAGACCAATAAGGTAAAATACTTGGTAGAAAAGGTAAATTTGATCCACTCAGTGGATCGAAAGGCCGTCGCTGTTGAGATTGACCGTTTGGCGAAGCGAGCGAACCTTGTCCAGAGGGTTCTCGTCGAAGTCAACGTATCCGGGGAAGCAAGCAAGTCCGGGGTCAGAATCGACGAGGCGATCACCCTGATCGACTCGTTGAGAGCCCTCGAAAACATCAGGGTTTCAGGCCTGATGACGGTGGCCCCGCTGACCGGCAATCCGGAGGCCGTCAGGCCGTATTTTCGCCGGCTCCGGCAACTCTTCGAGGAAATCGCCGGCCGGGGTTGGGCGGAGGTCGAGATGCGCTATCTGTCCATGGGTATGAGCGGAGATTTCCAGGTCGCCGTCGCGGAGGGGGCCAACATCGTCCGCCTGGGGACGGCGATCTTCGGACCACGCAATTGACGTCGCAATCTCACCTGGAGGTGGCAGGGGTGGCGAAAGGCCTGATGGAAAGGATCCTCAACTTCCTCGGCTTCGAACAGGAGGAAGTGGAGGTCGAGGAAGAGGAGTTCGAGCCGGAGCGGGCCCAGGAAGCGGAACATCCACCAGAAAAGGCCAGGCCACGCAGCCATGGGGCGGTGGTCAGCCTGCCCACATCCAAGCCGATCAAGGTGGTGGTGGTCGAGCCCAAGTCCTTTGACGAGGTGGAGAACATCGCCCAGAACCTCAAGAACCGCCGGCCGGTGATCGTGAACCTCGAAGAGGCCGACAAGGAACTCGCCCGTAGGATCATCGATTTCCTCAGCGGCACGGCTTTCGCCATCGACGGCATCACCCAACGCATCGCCACCGGGGTCTTCCTTTTCGCTCCAAACAGCGTCGACGTGACGGCCATGATCAGGGACCGCGCCCTTCTTGAGGGTGATCGGAGCCGTGAGGGTGAGGGCTTTCCGTGGGCCCGGTGAATCTTTGACGAACCTCCGCCGTGATTCATCCGACGAGCCCGCGCGGCTCGCAAGGGAGTGGCCGCGATGGTCAGTGGCATCCTCGTCCAGGCGCTTCAGCTCTTCTCGCTCATCTTCTATTGGGCGATCATTGTTCGGATCCTCATCGAGTGGTTCTACCCGCGGGCCCTGGGCCGACGGGATTTCTGGGGCGCCCTCTACAGCCTCACCTATCGGGTCACCGAGCCGCTCATCCAGCCCGTCCGCCGGCTCCTGCCGGATTTCGGAGGCTTGGACATCTCGCCGATCATCGTCATCTTCCTGATCAGCTTCATCAGCCGTTTTCTGATTCATCTCCTGGTTGGGGCCGGACGCTGATCGACATTGAATTGTCTCCGCCACGGTCCGTCGGGAGGTATCCGCGAGCCGGTCCATCGTGTCTGGCGCGCGTCTTAAAGAAGTCCCGCCAATCGCCAGTTGGGGGTGGTCCGATGCCGGTGCTGACACCGCTGGATGTCCACAATAAGGAATTCCGCAAGGGGTTCCGGGGCTACCGCGAGGAAGAGGTAGATGAGTTCCTCGACCAGGTGGTCCGGGATTACGAGGAGATGCTCAGGGAGATCGAGCGGCTCAAAGACGAGCTTGCCAAGGCGGAGGAGAAGATCGGCCACTTCCGCCGGATCGAGGAAACCCTCAACAACACCCTCGTCGTTGCCCAGGCGACGGCCGAGGAGGTCAAGGCCAACGCTCATAAGGAAGCCGACCTGATCATCAAGGAAGCTGAGGCGGAGGCCGAGCGACGATTGGCGGCGGCCCGAGCCGAGGCCGAGAGGATCGTCCGAGAATACGAGGCCACTCGCAAGGAGGCGGCCGCCTTTCGGATGAAGTTGCGGAGCTTGCTCCTGGCCCAACTCGAGGAGATCGGGCGGGCCGAGACGGATGAAGGCGGGCCGGCCGGGGTTGAACGATGAGAATCGGAGGACCGAGCTGTCCGAGGGGCCAGGGGGCGTCATCCTCGCCGTCCGGGTTCAACCCAGGGCCGGTCGCCCGCGGGTTGAACGCTCCGCGGACGGCACGATCGTCGTTCGGGTGACCGCGCCTCCGGTCGAGGGGCGGGCGAACCGGGCCTGCCTCGAAACGGTGGCGGAATGGCTGGGGGTCAGGAAATCACAGGTCACCCTGGTGTCCGGGCAGGCCGCCCGCCGTAAGCTCGTGCTCGTGACCGGAGTCGACCCGAAAATCGTTCGCCGCGCCGTGGAGAGCCTGTGAAGGACCTTCACGCTCTCCGAATGGCGGAGAAGGCCAGCGCCGGGAGCCCCCGGGTGGGGAGGATGACAATTGGACTACAGCCAGACCTTGAACCTGCCGAAGACCGACTTTCCGATGCGGGCCAACCTGCCCCAGCGGGAACCGGAGATCGAGAAAAAATGGGACGAAATGGACATCTATGGCCTCGTCCAGCGGGAGCGGGCGGGTCGCGAGAAGTTCGTCCTCCACGACGGACCTCCGTACGCCAACGGTGACATTCACATCGGCACGGCGCTGAACAAGATCCTCAAGGACATCATCGTCAAGTTCAAGACGATGCAGGGATTCGACTCTCCGTACGTGCCCGGCTGGGACACTCACGGCCTGCCCATTGAGCTGCAGGCGATGAAGGCTGAGGGCTTGAAACGCGAAGACGTGACGGCCGTTCAGCTCAGGGCGAGGTGCCGGGAGTTCGCCCTCAAGTACAAGGACATCCAGTGCGAGGAGTTCAAGCGGCTCGGCGTCAGGGGTGACTGGGCCAACCCGTACTTGACCCTCAAACCTGAGTACGAGGCCAGACAGATCGAGGTCTTCGGGGAAATGGCCCGTCGGGGATACATTTACAAGGGTCTGAAACCGGTCTATTGGTGTCCGGTGGACCAGACCGCCTTGGCCGAGGCGGAGATCGAATACGCCGAG